>SPJK01029708.1_pt1 | contig 10683 bp, 8 predicted proteins | sample 3741771 | NCBI WGS metagenome assembly SPJK01 (sample SAMN10925997, study PRJNA522277) | cold seep metagenome | isolation source: Elba SIP-enriched marine methane seep metagenome, extraction at timepoint T2 | place: Italy: coast of Elba, Mediterranean Sea
GAGCCTTTTGCTAATCAAAAACCGCTCATCCCTGAATATAAATACCTCTTTAATTCCTACTATGAGCAGGTGGGAAAGCAGTTTCCTAGGGCGCAAAGAGGTTTACTCTCTCGACCTAGCTGTGAAGAGGTTGGCAACTATCGTTCTGCCATAGATGAAGCCATCGTCGGGCTGATTAGCTCTGGAGATCTTTCTCCTCAACTTAAAGAGACCATCATTTTGGGATTGAACCATGAGCAACAGCATCAGGAACTATTGCTTATGGATATTAAGCATGTCCTATCGATCAACCCCCTTCAGCCCGCCTATCAAGCTAGAGAGCACCAAAGCAACTCGGGGCAGAAGCAGTCATGGGTTAGTTTCAATGGAGGCTTGGTGGAAATTGGCACAGAAGGCGCTGGTTTTCGCTTCGATAATGAGGGTCCAAAGCATCAAGTCTATCTGGAAGACTTTCAGCTTTCGAGTCGTTTGGTAAGTTGTGGGGACTATCTCGAATTTATCGAGAATGGGGGCTATCAAAGGCCCGAACTATGGCTTTCCGCCGGTTGGCATACTTTAAAAGCAGAAAACTGGAAGGCACCGCTATATTGGTGCAAAAACGAAGATAGTTGGTGGGTTCACACCCTCTCGGGAACCCGCCCAATAGATCCAGAAGAGCCTGCTTGTCATCTCAGCTTCTATGAAGCCGAAGCTTTCGCGCAATGGGCCCATGCCCGCCTCCCTACTGAGTTTGAATGGGAATACGCTGCTAAAACTCAGCCTCTTCAGGGGAACTTTCTTCAACACAACTATCTGCATCCCCGAGCGACCGCAGCGCGGCCCTTGTCGGATATCTATGGCGAAGTCTGGCAATGGACCGGCAGCGCCTATCGCCCCTATCCCCGCTATCGGGCTCCTGAAGGGGCCATTGGGGAGTATAATGGTAAGTTTATGAGCGGCCAGCAGGTCCTTCGGGGTGGCTGTGCCTTTACCCCCACCGGACATGCTCGGCCTACCTATCGCAACTTTTTTCCCCCTCACAGCCGCTGGATGCTGTCCGGCCTTCGCCTAGCGAGAGACCTATGAGCACTCAAATACATGCATTAGACGTCCACCTCACCCCCGATTGGGCCGAGCGCGCCTTAGCCAATGACGTGCGCCAAGCTTTCACCCAAAGGCCACGAATACTTTCGCCCAAGTGGTTCTATGACACCAGAGGTAGCGAACTATTCGATCAAATCACCCGTTTGCCCGAATACTATCCCACCGAGGCCGAGCGAACTATCTTGAAGCTCTACAGTTCCGAGATAGTTTCCTTGAGCAAGGCAGATACTTTGGTTGAGCTGGGCTCAGGAAGTTCCGACAAGACGCGAACCCTGATGGATGCCTTCGACGCTCAGGGGAGCCTCAAGCGTTTCATTCCCTTTGATGTCAGCGAAGCGCCCCTGCGAGAAGCGATAGGTTCACTGAGCCAGAGGTATCCCAAACTAGGTTTTCATGGAGTGGTGGGTGATTTTACGCAGCACTTGGGCCTCATTCCCCAAGGTGGAAAAAGACTATTGGCCTTTTTGGGTGGAACTCTCGGCAATCTCTATCCAGCGGAACGCCAAGCTTTCCTCGAAGATCTTCACGGAGCTTTGCGTCCAGGAGATACTTTGCTGCTAGGAACGGACCTGGTGAAAGCAGAAGATCGGCTTTGGAAAGCCTATAACGATAGTTTGGGAGTGACCGCCGAATTCAATCTCAATGTTTTGCAGGTGATCAACCGCGAACTAAACGCAAACTTTGAACTTAGCCAATGGCAGCACGTCGCTGAGTGGGATGCGGAGAATGAACGCATGGACCTAAGACTGCGCAGCAAGCATTTGCAGCGGGTAGATATTGGTGCTTTGGGACTACGCTGCGTCTTTGAACAGGGCGAAGATATATGTACCGAAATTAGTACTAAGTTTCGGCCTCAAGGAATTCGCGAAGAACTCCACCAGGCCGGCTTCGAGGTCCAGCACCTTTGGACTGACCCTCAAGAGGACTTTGGGCTTAGCCTTTCCACCCGCATCTGACCCGCTTATCTCCACCCAAACTGCAAAAAGCAGGGTAGCATGTAGCCATGAAACGCACGCTTCTTGCGGGCTTGGTCTTCTGCTCCGGTTTATCCTGCGGTGGAGAAGACCCCATGACCATGTTTCCGCCCCCCGTCACCAAAGGCCGGGCGGAGATCAGCTGGCGTCTGGTGGATGACCAGATGCAGCCAGTGGACTGCGCCACTACTCCCATCAGCTCCATCCGAGTCTCCTTTGGACGCGAGCCTGTCACCGTGAACTGCGGTGACGACAACAAGGTCGTCTTTCAAGAACTCGCTCCAGACCGTTACCCGCTGGTGATCTCCCTTTTGGCCGCCAGCGGCGGGCAGCTGGGCCAGCACCTAGCCAACGTGGTGGTCGAGGGCGGCAAAACCGCTGAGTATCAGCATGATTTTGTGGTCTCATCTTCTGGCCTAGAAAGCGGAGACCTGCGCATTCGCTGGGCCGTCGACATGATGCCCGCCCATCTCCGCTGTGCCGCTTTGGGCGCGGAAAACGTGCGAGTCCGCACCTCTGTGGGTGCCTTAGAGGAGGTCGACGAGACGATCGCTTGCAAAGAGGGCGTCTTGCTCATCAAGGATCTCACCCGGGGCAGCTACAACTTCCGTTTGGACATGCTCAGCAAAACCTCAACTACTGTGGGCTTTCCGGCCACCTTGCGTAATATTCGGGTCAACCAGGGCGAAACCACGGAGGAATCGGTATCCTTCGTCTCGGTTTTGCCTGAAAAGGCCGGTTTGCGGGCCTCGTGGACCATCGGCTCCACCGTGGCTCAAGACGCCTGCGACATGGTCAATGCCGACACGGTCGATATTCAGGTACGCACAGATGCCGCAGGAACTATCAATCTCATTGAGACATCCACTTCCTGCAAGGCCGGAGAATTCGTGCTCGACGATCTGCCCGCCGGCCCCGGCTCCACAGGCATGGGTCTCAGAGTAACAATGCGGCTCTTTGACACCCGCGTGGGTACCATTCCCCTAGATATTCAGACGGTTCGTAGGGTGGTTTTGAAGGCTGCAGAGACCTCGACCTTGGCGGTCGATTTCCAAGTTGAGCCTTAGTGATGGTGATGATGGCGGGGAATTTTCGCTTCGCCTATCGCCTCAGCTTCTAAGCTCAAACGATGGGCTTTGGGGGCTTTTCGAGCCCGAAAGGCTTCTGGGTCCACCGGATTGCCAGCGATCTCCACCTGGAAATGAAGATGGGGTCCGGTTGCCCGGCCGGTATCACCGGATAAGGCAATGACCTGGCCCTTTCGTATTCTCTGTCCACGCTTCACCCTTAGCCTCGAGGCGTGGCAATAAGCGCTGGTCAGACCGTTTCCGTGGTCAATTTTGACAAAGTAGCCGTTGATCACATCCCAGCTCGCAAAGACCACGCTGCCGTCGGCCATAGCCCAAATCTTAGTGCCCGGATCCACAGCTAGGTCTGTCCCACTGTGCATCGAGCGACGGCCATGGACGGGATGCAAACGCATGCCGAAGCCTGAAGACACTCGCGCGCCCTCCTGCACCGGCCACTGCATGTCGAAACCGGTAGCCAAGGCAAAGGTGCGAGGCACCAACCGGTCCGCCATCCGGCGTGCAGAACGAGGCAGATAGTCTCGAAAGGTCTGGTAGCGGTCTGGGTACCGCTTTTCCACCGCCCGCGAGCGGTTGAGAGCCCCTTTTACGTCTTCGAGATCGATGGCCAAGGCGGCCACAGCCGCTTCCATGCTGCCTAGCAGCGAGGAAAGTCGGCCGACACCTCGAATAAGGGCAGCCTCCCGAGCTGCTGCGGTGGCCCTCACTGAAGGCACCAGGACGTCTACTTGGGCAAATGAAGCCCGAGCATTGGGAGTGATGGAGACGTCATAGTGGCGCCCTGCCCCTACGACCCGTCCGTCGGAAGCCACCACAGCTACGGCACGAGCTAGAGCGGCGGAGAGGCCATATCTTCGACCCAAACGGGTGGTCGCAGCCACGTCCGCATGGTCTTTAGCCTCGGGAATCTGGCCAATCATGATTCCCGGGCGAACTCCCGGCTTGGGGGTTTGTTCAGCCAGCAGCATGGTCTTGGCGTCCTCAAAGGCACTCTCGACCACTCTTCCCAGCGTCGGCGCCGCCGTGATCAGGGCGTACACCGTCGCCCCAGCCCCAACGAACTCCAACCAGCTTCTGGCTTTCAACCAGGGCCGATTGGCTCGACGATTGAGTTCTGCCTCTTCGTCCATCAACGCCTTTAGGCGCGCGATATCCGGTGCTTCACTCGACACTTAATTCCTCGCTTCGCGGTAGAAAACAGACGCCCTTGGGCGCCGCGCCTCCGTGCGCGCATCCTCCTGGGAAAGTCTTGCTGCCTGGGGAAAGCGCGCATAGGCCGGCCACCAGATCAGCAAAGCTCCGCATCTTCACCGTTCGGCAACCAAGGATGCGTCTTGAGCGAGGGCCCGCTGCAGAGCCTGCGCCTAGGCTCTTTGGTTTCGACTTTGAACACCCGGACGGCCAAAAATGGGCCGTCCCCCGGGTTTATGTGCGGTGGCGCACTAGGGGCATGTGGTGAGAGGCGGGAGTGAGGAGCCGAAGGAGGGTTTAGGGCTCCTTCAGCCAAACCCCGAGTCGACAACGTAGCCGCCGAAGTCGGAATCTCAGGGCCTCATCAGGCAGCTCCAGCCGGTCCAGGGTATCCTGGAGAACTCGGCAAGCCTGCTGGATACGTCCCTGCCTTTGTCTTAGGTCAGCCAGCAAGGCCGCGAGGTCAGTGCTGGTGGGTTGGCGGGACAACAGCGTCGCCACAGTGTTCTCAGCGCTACGCAGATTACCCCCATAGTCCAAGGTCAACCGGGAGAGACCGTAGAGAGCGTCAAAGTGGTCAGGAATGCCTTCGAGCACTTGGGTGTAGGTTTGGGCAGCCCCCTCTACCTCCCCCACCAAAGCCAGCTGTTGAGCCAGAGCCACCTGAGCACTCGACATGCCGGGAAAAGTGCTCGCCAGCTGTCGACTCGCCCGCAGCGAATCGGTCTGAATGAGGCGGACTGCCTTCACCATGCGGTCAAAGATGGGCTCGTATTTCGACACCCAAGCCCGGGGTGCACTGAGCACCACCACATAGTGAAAATAGCCCCGGGTGATGAGTAGATTGCGGGTGAGCTGCTTTCCGGCCCGGGACTCCAAAGCGATCGTCATCTCCAGCCCCTTGCCTCCATGAATGAAGAAAGGGCGCTCGGAGATGATATCCACTGAGGCAATATCGCCCTCTTGCTCCTTAGCCTGCAGCTCTTCCCGAAGGAACAGCGCCTTCAAAGCCACCAAATTCGCCGGCTCATTCCCATGTCGCTCAGCCCGCAGGCCGATGCTCGCTCCCAGCTGATTGCCCCAGGCCGGATAACCCAAATGATTTTGACCAAAGCGCCAGCGCCAAGGATAGGCAAAGGCAATGCCCGAATCCCGGTCTTCGATAGCTTCAAAGCGCGGGCCCACCTGACGCAGCATAGGCCCCAGCGTCAAAACCCCAGCTAATAGCCCTAAAGTAACCAGCAAGGGCCCGTAACGCATCAAAATGGAACGCCGCTGGTTGTGAGCATGCAAAAGCCGCGGCTTCAAGGGCACAGTGATCAGCAATCCGCCAAGCAGCCCACCTAAGTGTCCCCAATTATCGGTGTCCCGGCTCGCGAGCCCCACGTAGAGAATAAACAAAGCATAGGGCAAAACAGCCCCGCCAAAGTATCTTCGATAACGTTTTGGAAGTATCTCGCTATACTTATAGCCAAACACGGAAGCACTTCCAAACAGTCCCAGAACTATTCCCGAGGCCCCAACCGAAGCAACGTCCGAGAAGATGACCGACATAGTTGTAGTGGTAACAGCCGCTGCCACCAGCATAAGAATATAGTCCCGCAGCCGATAGGCATTTTCGATAGTTCCTCCTACATTGAAGAGAAAGAACATATTGAATACGAGGTGAAGAATGTCTCGATGAAGAAAATTAGCCGTCAGTAAACGCCAGGTTTCGCCAAGCTCCAAGATATTCGGCTGAACCTTGGCGCCTGCTTGAATCAAAGTATCTAGACCAAGGATCCGCTCACCCTGGCTGAGGCTGAAAAAGATCACTCCCTGAGTGAGGCAAAGCAGCAAGGTAAAATAAGGGAAGCGGCCTAAGGAGAAGGTTCGGGCAAAATGTATTCTTGCTGGCGCATAGAGCCGCTGAAAAAGCTCGATATCTCGGGCGAGCACCCAGGTATCGCCCGTGAGGATGGGAAAGCAAACCTCGGTGCTAGGCAAAATGGTGCCCTTGCGCACTTCCTCTTCAAAATCCTCCAGAGTGAGGTTCTGAAGACCACTTGATTTGCGAACGGTGATCAAAAGCGCCGGCCCTCTGCTTTATTGGTGCCACGGAACCCGCCTCACTCCGAGCAAATCCTCAGCTAAAGAGATAGACAGCGAATTTCGCGGGGGGTTCCGGCCAAACCTAGGGGTAAACTCAGCGCCTGCAGCAATTCTCGCCGATAGGGCAGAAAGATCAGGCATAGGCGCTTTTGCCTGCCTTCTTCCTCAGACCAGTTCAAGATCTTGCGCTCCTGAGGCAAAAGACCTCGTTCTCTAACCCTCTTGGCGCGGCTAGGCAGAAAAACCTCTTCCCCAGCTGTATCCAGCAGTTGGGCACCTAGCTCTAGAACTGTATTCTCTGCCACCCAAATCGTGCCTTGCTTAACTTGCTCTTCTACCCATAAGCGTCGCAAAAAGGAGGCCCCATCCGGCACATGGTGGCCCACGCTCCCAGCGACGAGATAGATAGTTTCGCCCTCCCTTTCAAAGCGCAGCGCCTGCCTTAGTAGAGATATCACCTTAGCCTGAGGACCGCCCAAGCCAATAGTTTGGTGGTTCGCTCTTGGAACCTCTCGGCTGCCCTCCAGAGCTACCGCTCGCAACTCTCTTTCTTCAGGCTGGCCCGGCTCGGCACCAAAGTGGCAATCGGAACATTCGGTGCCCTCTGCTGTCGCCGGAGAAGCTAAAAAGTGAGTTAAAGGCGATTCTTTGAACCCTGCAGGACCATCGATTTGATGACAGGTCCCACAAAGCTCCGAACTACCTAGAAATCCGTTACGAACTAATTTATGAATTCCTGATGAAGTTGTGGGAGAGTCGTGTCGCCGAGCGAGAATAGTTCCCTCAAAGACACGAATAAGTTGGCCGTTTTGCGCTTCCATATTGCCAATGGCCGCATGGCAGCTCAAACAGCCTAAACCTTCTGGCGTGCCCCCTTCTGGTTGGTGACAAGTATTGCAGAAGGAGGCGATATCTTCGCCAAGGTCGGAGATAGATTGCTCACGAAGAGCTACAAAGACAGAGCTGGTAGCTGCCCGGGCGTGGGCCGAGAGAGAAAACTCCTCCGCCTGTGCAGGATGACAGCCTGCGCAACTATCGTTGCTCGCTGTAGAAACCACAGCACTGCCTCCGCAGCCGATGGCGAGCAAACAAAGTATCCCGCTCCAATAACGCATCTTAGAAATAATAGTTGATGCCGGCGCTGAGCTGAGCCACGGGAGTAAATTCGATGTCATTGGAGGTGCGAATGCGCCAACCGTCTACTTCAGCATCATTTCCCATATATCCGTACAGCGCGGCGGTCGCCTCCAAGGAGAAGCCATGAGGTAAGAAGATCTCGGTCATTAGTCCCGCGTGCGCGCCAAAAAGGATGTCACTGCTGGAGGGACCATCGCCGTCGAAACTATCTTGGAAGCGAAAGTCTACGCAGGCTCCAACCATCGGAGCTAAGAACCAACTTTTGCTGTGGATGATGCTGGGTAGATAGAGGCTGAAACCAATCACATGATCCCGCTGTAAAGTATCACCGCGGTCGCGGAAGAAATTGTCGCTAAAAGCCTCCACCCCGATCCACGACCAGGGCCGGAGCTTGAGGTGGCCACCTACTCCGGAGGATTGGTAGCGGCCGCCCCACCAAGAAGTTCGCGTACCAATGGCGAAGGGATGATCCGCGGACCACTCCCGGGCTCTGCGATCGAGGATGGAACCGGCTTTTTTGGGGTTTTTCTTCTCCTCCTCGGCTTCGGCGAGACCGGAGAAAAGACAGAGGGCGGCGGGAATCAGGCACAGGCTGAACGCTTTCATGCCTAGTGAATCTCCAACCAAGGCCGTAGCTGCTCCTTATGTGATCGGCACCACAGAAGATTTCGCGATTTTTCTTCAACGGATGCTCGGCTGAGCGGGCACTTACTTTGCGAACCATGTCTCGGTTCACTGCTCGTTCTTGAGCCTGGGAATAGCGCGAATCATTCGGGCGAGGCGCGTTGGAAACAGGTTGAAGGGACGTCGCTCAATCGGGCGAGCGGCGTCCCGCGAGCAACTCCTCAGCCGTCAAACAAGCCACATTCAGTACGATTTCGGCCTTTGCGCTTGGCTTCATAGAGCCGCGAGTCGGCTTGGTGAATGAAGCTCTCCAGGCTGAAACTGGCGCCTCCTGAAAGCAAAGCAATGCCCACCGAGATGGTGCAGGGAATTCTTTGGCCCTGGTGGGTGATTTCCAGCTTCTCCACCGCCCGGCGAATGCGCTCGGAGAAGAGAAAAACCTTTTCCTCATCGGTATTTCGCACCAAAATGGCGAACTCCTCGCCGCCATATCGCGCAAAGAACTCCTCTTTACGCATCATCCCCCGAATACACTCCGAAACTCGCTCCAAGACCATGTCACCGGCCTGGTGCCCATATGTGTCGTTGATGCGCTTGAAGTGGTCGAGATCGAACATGATCAAGGCCAGAGCCTCATTGTGGCGGCGGGCGTAGGCGGCTTCCTTCTCCAGCTCAGCATCGAAGGCCCTGCGATTGTAGGCTTTGGTAAGGGCGTCGTGGTTTTGGATGGAGCGCAAGCGTTCGAAGAACTGCAAATCCTGCTCGTCTTGATAGCGAAATTGCAGAACAGTGGCGGTGCCGATCTGAATCCGATCGTTTTCCCTTAAAGTCAGAACCTGAACTCGCTCCCCATTATGGTAGGTGCCGTTGGTTGATCCTAGGTCCACCAGAACCAAAGTATCACCCGAACGCACCACCTTGGCGTGGTGGCGAGAGACCCCTTCGTCGTCGAGAAAAACATCACACTCTTGGGCGCGGCCCAGGATTGTCTCAGTTTTGCTGAGTAGGAACATTTGGCCCACGGAGCGGCCATTGGTGCAAATCAAGGCCGCGCGGCGAGTTTCCGCTTCAACGGCATCAAACAGAGCCACCGGGTGCACCGCCGTCTTGTCTCGGTCGGCGACCTCAAGCGCTTCGAGAGGAAGATCTTCACTACCCATGAGATGACCATCGAATAGTAACAGCCTCGGCTAATGCCCTGAAAGGGGTGCAAGCAATTGACCTCAGGGTGGGGGAATAGTTAGCAGTGTGGCCAATGAATGGGCGTACCTTCGTTATCCTCCTTGGCCTCACTGGATTGGCCACCTTTGGTGCTACCTGCAAAGGTAGCGCGCCGGAGAAGGCCGATACCAAGCCAGCACCGGCCAAACCGGCCCCCGAAAAACCCCTGGTAAAGGCGCCCGCCGTCACCGAAATCCCCGGGGTTAGCATCCGCTCGATCCCTCCCGGACAGCGGGCCGATGCGGTCCGGCTGCTCAATGAGACCTATTCTTATTGCGGCTGCGCCCGCTCGGTAGCCGCCTGCTTGCAGGACCGGGCCTCTTGCTCTTGCGTGGAATCCTCTCAGCAGATGGCCAACTTTGTAGTGGCGGAATACATGAGGGGCGCTTCAACCGACGATGTTGAAGCCCAGCTACTCGAAGGTTTCTCCCAAGGCTTCAATGCCAAACCCATCAAATTTGATGGTCGCGAACAGCCTAAGAAGGGTTCCGACCAGGCCAAGGTGGTTTTGGCGGAGTTTGCCGACTTTCGCTGCTCGCACTGCGCAGCCGCTAAGCCCAAGTTAGATAAACTCATCGCAAAGCACCCAGAAGTCCGTTTGGAATACTTCTACTTCCCATTGACCGGTGGCGGCGAACTATCGATTCGTGCCGCTGAAGCAGCTGAAGCCGCCCGCCAGCAAGGTAAGTTCTGGGAGATGGCCACCCTGCTTTTCCAGAACCAAAACGCCCTCAGCGAAGAGGCTTTCGCGGGCTTTGCGGGCCTGATCGGCTTGGATATGGCCACCTTCAACAAAGCCATGAAAACCAAGGCCAACCGTCAGAAGGTCCTGGCCAATAAACGCCTCGGCGAGTCCATCGGCGTCATGGGAACCCCCGCTATCTATGTCAACGGCCGGAAGCTAGGCATGGCTCCCGATATCGAGAACCTCGAGTTGCGCATCGCCATGGAGGCGAAGCGAGAAACTTGTAACTAAGCCTAATTAAGTGGGGAGGGTCGCGCGTCAAAAGCTCCAAGGGGCTTTCCACCGACCTAATACCGCAATACAGAACCCTCAGCGGAGCCCCGCCTCCGCAACAAATCTGGGGCATCGGACCTCAAAGAAGGAAGCTTGACCGTGCGCAGCATTCTATTGGGCCTAGGCATGGGCCTCATCCTCACCACGTTCAGCCTCTCGGCCCAAGCCGACGAGGCCAAAAAAGGGCCGCCCTTTGCCACAGGGCCTGGCGAGAAAAAACTCCCTCCCAAACCCAACGTTCGCGATTGGACCGTCA
>SPJK01004015.1_pt1 | contig 10682 bp, 8 predicted proteins | sample 3741771 | NCBI WGS metagenome assembly SPJK01 (sample SAMN10925997, study PRJNA522277) | cold seep metagenome | isolation source: Elba SIP-enriched marine methane seep metagenome, extraction at timepoint T2 | place: Italy: coast of Elba, Mediterranean Sea
CCCATTGAGATACCATCGGAAATGGTTATCGTATTGAAAATGACAGATTTACCCTCAGCATTATCTACCCCTTTTGCTGCTTCATCCGCGAGTTGATTGATATGCATGTTACAGGGTGTAACCATGCTCCAGGTGGAAGCGATCCCAATCTGAGGTTTATTAAAATCTTCATTTTTAAAGCCGACGGCATGGAGCATTGCACGGCTGGGTGCGCGTTCCATTCCGTCAACAACTAAAGATGAAAATGCACGCGGGTTTTTGTCAGCTGAATTAGCCATTTTTGTTTCCTGATGTAAATTTTAAATGTCAGTGGCGGGAATCGAGCGTGTGGCTACTTAAAAGGTATCCCAGTTGCTGGTTTTTCTACGCCAGCTTAATTTTGGCAAAATAAACCCCATGATGACTCCAAACAAGGCCAGCAGACCACCATATAAAAAGAAATCTTCCTGACGACTACTGGAAAGGGTCTGGTATTTGAGTTTTACACCTTCCAATTCACGTTCAACCGAGATGACTCTGGCTTGTAATTCATCACGCTGGTGTTTTAGTTGTACCGCATTTGAAGCAGTCTGCTTTAAACTATCGAGTTCCTGGCTTAACTTGTCTCTTTCAGATTTAAGATTCTGATTTGAATTAAGGGCCGACTGATTGTTGTTTTTTAAATCGTTGAGTTCTTGTTCAACAGTCTGGAAAGATGCTTGTAGTTTTTCCAGTTTTTTGTTGGCTTTATCCAGATACCAGCGACTAATTGGTTTTTTGATTGTGTGGCGGGTAATAAAATAGCCTTCCTGACCACTGGATAATCGGACTTTGCTATAGCCGGTTTCCTTGTTTTCACTGATTACCGTTAATGGTGTACCACTGGGGATCATTTTTAATATTTTGCTTCGATTGCTTTCACTGGCTCTCAAAGTGTATTTCATATTATCTGTTACATACACCGTTTTGGCCAGCAGTGGGAAGCTCATGCAAAAAAGTATTAGAAATCGTGCGAGATGTAGTTTCAATGTTATGCCTGTTTGAATGGTATTGCTTGCTACCAGAAGTGAATTTCCATAAATTTTATACGACCTATTATAACGATTTAATTCAAGAGGGGAATAGATTCCTCAGCATAGATAGAGGGCTTATCAGGTTTCTTAAACGAGCCGTATTATGTGCCGGTTTTGGTATTGACTAACAGCAGTTCAAGCAAGGCTTTTTGGGCATGTAGTCTATTTTCTGCGGCTTGAAAGACCAGACTTTGTTTGCCATCAATCACATCTGCACTCACTTCTTCACCGCGATGAGCGGGTAAGCAATGTAAAAATACAGCATCATTATCAGCTTGTTTCATGACTTGAGTATTAACCTGAAAATCTTTAAATGCCTGTTCTCTTTTTTTCTGTTCTTCTTCTTGTCCCATGCTGGCCCAGACATCTGTTGCTATTAAATGGCTGCCTTCAGCGGCTTCTTTAGGGTCTGAAAAAAGACTGACACGGTCAGATGCTGAACTTACAATGTCCTGATCCGGTAAATAACCATCCGGGCAGGCAATGTTTAATTTAAAATCAAGTAAATGTGCAGCATTGATATAAGAATGACACATATTATTGCCATCACCAATCCAAGTGACAGTTTTACCTTTAATATCGCCGTGACTTTCAAAATAGGTCTGCATATCAGCCAGCAATTGACAGGGGTGTAACAATTCAGTCAGGCCATTGATGACGGGAACGCTGGCGTGTTTGGCAAATTCGGTTACGGTTGTATGCGAAAAGGTACGTAACATAATGCAATCAACCATGCTGGAGATGACCTTGGCGCTGTCTGCTATCGGTTCGCCTCTGCCCAATTGCGTATCTCTAGGTGATAAAAATAATGCGCTGCCTCCAAAATGCGTCATACCTGTTTCGAAAGAGATCCGGGTTCGGGTTGATGATTTTTCAAAAATCATCGCTAGCACCCGGCCTTTAAGGGGCTGAAATTCAGGGCATCTTTCTTGTTTTAACTCAATAGCTCTTTGGATCAGGCTATGAAATTCAGAGCTGCTTATATCTAACAGGCTAATAAAATGTCTAGGTTTCATTCGTGTACAGCGGTAAATTCCGTAATAATATTTGATAGGCGGTCAGCCAGTTCTTCCAGTTGAGTTTTATCGATTATCAAAGACGGTAAAAGTCGTATGGTTTTTTCGCCTGCTACGTTAATTAATAAGCCTTGATCCAGTGCAATGCCAACCAGTTCTCTGCACGGTTGTTCTAATTCGATTCCAATCATTAACCCCTTATTTCTGATATCAACAACCTGTGGGTTATTGCTTAGTGTGTGTTCTATACGATGAACAAAATGTTGAGCTTTTTCTTCGACCTGTTCAATAATGAGTTCTGTTTCCAAAGTATTTATCACGGTTAACGCTGTTTGGCAGGCTAAGGGGTTGCCTCCAAAGGTAGAGCCATGTTTTCCAGCACTTAACAGCTTTGATGCTTTGCCTCTGGCAAGGCAGGCACCAATTGGAAGACCATTGCCTAACGCTTTAGCCAGCGTACAGACATCCGGTAAAATCTGGTTGTGTTGATAAGACAGAAATTTTCCTGTACGTCCTATGCCTGTTTGTATTTCATCCAGAATCATCAGTAATTCATGTTTATCACAAAGTTGACGTATCTGGTTCAAGTAGTCAGGCGCAGGAATATTTACTCCACCTTCGCCTTGAACGGGCTCAAGCATGATGGCTACAATATTTGGGTTTTGCTCAATCTGGTTTTCCAATACCTGGACCTGGTTATATTCCACATGAATAAATCCATCCAGCAGCGGTGAGAAACCGGTTTGAACTGCTTCATTACCCGTGGCACTCAAGGTTGCCATGGTACGACCATGAAAACTACGTTTCATGGTGATAATGGTCGGTGTTTGTATGTTTTTTTCTTTTCCGTATAATCGTGCGATCTTTATGGCTGCTTCATTGGCTTCAGCCCCAGAATTGCAGAAAAAAGCATTATCCAATCCACTTTTTGCTATTAATCGTTCTGCCAGTTTTTCCTGAACATCGATGTGGTATAGATTAGAGGTGTGCAATAATTTTTTACTTTGCTGGCAGATACTTTCGTGTACAGCGGGATGGGCATGTCCTAAATTACAGACCGCAATCCCGGCAATTGCATCCAGATAGCGTTTATTATGATTATCCCATAGCCAGACACCTTGACCTTTTTCGAAGGTTACGTCAGAACGTAGATATGTAGGCATGATTTTGCTTGTCATAGTAGTGGGGGTATATCCCTATTCCAGGAAAAGGAGGTAATCAAGAAACACGATAGAAAGCGCTGTAAACTGGAAAGTTTCTTGCAGTGAATGAAGGCTTGTAACTGTCTCTAAATACCAAAAAACCCTCAATTATATCCATAATTAATTTTCATTCAAGTTTTGTTGATATATCATGGAGATAAATCACTTATTAACAACCTGATTTTGATTGTTAATTGAATATAATCAATGATTTAAGGGATATAGTTTAAAGATGGTTTTTTTTTAATCCAATGGGTTGTTTTCCTTGTAATTCCTGATAAAATTACTAGGTTATTTAATTTTAGGTATATTCGATGGAAGTTATAGAAAGAATTAAAGATCAATTGTCCAGTCATTCGGTTGTTCTTTACATGAAAGGTACACCCGATTTTCCTCAGTGTGGCTTTTCTGCTCAAGCGGTTCAAGTTTTAAATGCTTGTCAGGCAGATTTTAAACATATCAATATTTTCGAAGATCAAGAAGTCAGGGAAGCTTTGAAAGAATATTCAAACTGGCCGACCTATCCACAACTATACATTAATCAAGAGCTGGTAGGCGGCTGTGACATTATCATTGATCTATATACTAAAGGTGAACTGGCCCCCATGCTGTCTGCGGCATAGGCTGTTCCTTTAAATATATTAATTCATAGAGTTTTGGAGATTTGATCGTCCATAGAATTTAGCGATTGATCTTCAAAACTTTTCCACTGATTGACTATTTTACAAAATAGTTTAGCGGTTTGTTCGGCATCATAAATTGCTGAATGCGCTTTTTCACTATCCCATTCCATATCCGCTGCCTTGGCTATCTTGGCCAACACTGTTTGACCATAGGCTAACCCACCTAACGTTGCAGTATCAAAACTGCTAAAAGGATGGAAAGGACTGCGTTTTATTTTATTTCGTTCTATCGCTGCATTTAAAAAATTGATGTCAAAGGCAGGATTGTGTCCAACCAATATGGCACGAGTACAGTGATTTCTTTTGACGGCAGCTCGAACAGGAGCAAATAATTCTATCAGTGCTGTTTTTTCTTCTTTTGCCATTCGGAACGGATGATAGGGATCTATTCCGGTAAATTTTAATGCCGCATCATCCAGTTCCGAGCCTCGGAATGGCAAAACATTGGAGGCATGTGTTTCTGTAATTTCTAACAAGCCTTGTTCATTTAGCTCAACGATGATTGCTGCGATTTCCAGAATAGGGTTTTTTTTGGCATTAAAGCCAGCCGTTTCAATGTCGATAACGACGGGCAGATATCCCCTGAATCGGGACTCCAAGGTGGGGAGTTTATTTTCCATTATTGTGATGATTTTTGACGAAGCACCTTGTATGCTACTGCATATCTCTGATTATAACAAAATTAAAAATCTGTTATCAGATGTAGCCTGGCTTTCTGGAAGGGGAAGCCATTTTAAAAAGTATTTATTTTCATGGATATTATCAAACTACAGGTTGCTTCCATTTTTTCTCTTAAGGCACGGCGTCCATACATACGTGTAACCAGTGTGACAGCATCCTTGCCGTTACTCACATTGATAAATAAAGCGGAAACAACTGGTTTGTATAGAGCTATGTGATTTTTTCAAGATTAGTGGCTGAAATAGGAAGACGTATTATTTGGATCTGTTACAGAGTTTCTGTTTATTTTTAGAATACGGCAGTTGGACAGCGAAACAAGTCAGTTTTGGACGTTAAATAATCACGGTCCAAAATTAAAATTTTTATCACAATCAGTGAAAAAATGAACCCCCGGGGTTTGAGAAAATCAAATCGGCCAAACATTGAATAAAGATAAAGGTTAATTTATGAATAAAAAAGTAATGATAAATATATTTACTCTGGTCGCAGTATTCATGCTTAGTGGTTGTGCAACCACTGCTACAGATCCCTGGGAATCCTGGAACAGGGAAGTCCAGAGCTTTAATGATGGGCTGGATGATTATGCATTAAAACCAGTTGCTGAAGGTTATAGAGCGGTTATACCTGATTTTTTAGATATAGCCATCAGTAATGCCTTTAGTAATATTGATGATATCAGTGTTTTTATAAATAGTTCTTTGCAGGGTAAATTTAAGCAGTCAGGCAAGGGCGCTGCACGATTTCTGGTTAATTCTACAGCAGGGATAGGTGGCTTGATTGATGTGGCGACAAAATTAGACTTAGCAAAAGACAATGAAGATTTTGGCCAAACTCTGGGTTATTGGGGTGTTCCCAGTGGTCCGTATCTGGTGTTACCTTTGTTAGGTCCGAGTTCTCCCAGAGGGATTGTGGGGCTGATTGGTGATACAGCGATGAATCCCATTTCTTATATTGGAAGTTCTGCTGTTTCTGGCGGGCTGTTTGTCCTGAATGGAGTCGATACCCGAGCAGATAATCTGGAAACAGGTGCTATCGCAGAAGAAGCGGCAGGTTTCGGTCGATATGAATTTTTCAGAGATGCTTATCTGAATCAAAGAGCGGCTTTAATTCATGATGATCAGGTGCAGGAACTTGAAGATGCAGAAGAGTTTTTAGGCGATGATTTTGAATAGTGTTTCCCTTTGATTCCATTCCGTGGATTCAGGAATGGAGGGCTAGCATCTGATCAAAAAGTTTTTCAAGTAATTAATTGCGTCTCGATGTAGCTGTTTTGGAGCGCTGATAATTGAGCTTTTAGTATTTGGTTTTCTAATTTATTCTGTTTGTCTGTTTGGCAAGCGACTCGTAAATAATTTGGAGTGTATCCGAAAACCCATTGTTTTTCGTCCTGCTCATCTGCTGCCATGCTTTTAGCTTCCCACAAGACATCAAATGTCTGGCCAAGATTGGTTTGAATGAATTCATGGCGCATGTCAGCAGCCAGAGTATGCAGTTGCTGGCTACGCTGTTTTTTGGTTGCATTAGGAACCTGATGGTTCATTTCAGCGGCTTTGGTGCCTGTTCTGGGAGAATAACTAAAAATATGCATTTGGCCAAAGCCTACACTTTTAATGTAATCATAGCTTTGTTGCCATTCCGACTCGGTTTCACCTGGAAAACCTACGATGATATCAGTTGAAACATTAAAATGAGCGATATGTGATCGGGCCTCGTCAATTAATGTTGTAAATTCTGCCGTTTTGCAACGTCTGGCCATGCGTTTTAAAACACTGTCTGAACCGCTTTGTAGTGGCAGATGCAAATGAGGCATTAATCGTTGATTTTCAAATAACTGAAAAAAATGATCACTTAATTCCCAAGGTTCCAGTGAACCTAATCGTACTCTGGGGATATCTGTTGCGGATAGAATAGTTTGAATTAACTGGCTTAGGTCAGTGTAGATATCATGACCATATCCGCCGAGATGAACCCCGGTCAGGATGACTTCCTGTATCCCTTGTTGATATAAAGTATTGATTTCGTCGATGATCTGTTGAATTGGTCGACTGATTTCATCGCCTCGGGCAACGGTAACAATGCAAAAACTGCATCGATACCGACAGCCATCCTGGACTTTCACAAAAGCGCGTTGTCTGCCTCGCTGGAATAAAGAAAACTCTCCCGGTTCAGTAGACATCGAAGGCATATTGTCAAAATCCAACTCAGTCAAGGATTTATGTACCAGCTGATCTTTATCAGCGTTACTGATGACCATGTCTACACCGAGTAAATCAGCAGCTTCATCCGGATTAAGAGTTGCATAACAGCCACTGACCACTAATTTGGCTTTAGGGTTGCTGCGGTGTATGCGTCTGATTAATTGACGTGATTTTCTATTAGCATCAGATGTAACACTACAGGAATTGATAATCACCAGATTGGCCTGTTCTGGTTCACGGGTGATTTGATGACCCGCGGTTTGATAAGCGTGCGCCCAGGTTTCCAGTTCGGCTTCATTCAGCCGACAGCCCAGTGTCTTTAGATGAATATACATTAATTGAAAAACCAGTAAGTAACTAAAATAGCTGCTAAAATTCCTGAAAAGTCGGCTATTATCCCACAGCTTGCTGCATGGCGAATATTTTTTATGCCGATTGATCCGAAATAGACAGCCAATACATAAAATGTGGTTTCAGTACTACCCTGAACAATACAAACCAGTCGGCCAACAAATGAATCTGCACCGTAGCTTTGCATGCTATCCAGCATCATTGCTCTGGCACCACTGCCACTGAATGGTTTCATCAGGGCAGTGGGTAAACCATCAACAAACCGATCATCCAACGACATCATACGGACAAGATATTTAATCATATCCGTCAACAGGTCAAGTGCTCCACTCGCGCGAAAAACACCCAGAGCCACCAGCATTGCTACCAGATAAGGGATAATTCCAATCGCTATCTGGAACCCTTCTTGAGCACCCTCTATAAATGCTTCATAAGCGTTAATTTTTTTGAAGCAGGCCGTTGCAATAAAAGCAATAATCAGACTATAAATAGTGATATGACTGATTTGAGCAGATCGGATTAACATTTCAGACTGGCTGAGTTGAGAAAAATAATACAGCAAAGCAAAAACGATAGAGCTCAGGCCTGCCAGATAACTTAATATTACCGGGTCAGTCATGTTGATGCGTTGCTTCCAGCCTACGGCTAAAAATCCTGCCAGAGTAGACATATAGGTACTGATTAAAATGGGAATAAAAACATCGGTTGGGTTGGCTGCACCCAATTGCGCTCTATACGTGAAAATGGTGACCGGGAAAAGCGTGACAGCCGAGGTGTTGATGACAAGAAACAAAATTTGGGCATTGCTGGCAGTGTCCGGTTCGGGGTTTAGTGTTTGCAACTGTTTCATGGCTTTAATGCCCATAGGTGTGGCTGCATTATCCAGTCCCAGTGCATTGGCTGAGATGTTCATGACGATAGAGGCAAGGGCAGGGTGGTTCGGTGGAACTTCTGGCATTAATCGACTGAATAAGGGGGTTAAGGCTTTGGTCAGTAATTGAATCATGCCACTGCGTTCACCAATTTTCATGATACCCAGCCAGAAGCATAAAACACCGGTTAAGCCAATGGAAATATCAAATGCAGTGTCAGACATGTCAAATAAAGCCTGACTGATCTGGGGAAAAACCTGATTGTCACCCAGAATCAAAAATTTGAAAACTGCGATGATAAACGCCGAGAGAAAAAAGAATACCCAGATAAGATTAAGCACGTTGAAAATAGTAAAATTAAAATGCTATCTATTTTAGCTTGGATAATTCATGAAAGCGGTTAATAAATTGAATTAAATTTCATGGCTCTATACAATTCACAGGTTGCTTCCGTTTTGTCTCTGATGGCACGGCGTCAAAACATCCGTGTAGCCTGAGTGACAGCATCCCTGCAGTCTATGCCTTGAGAAACAAAACGGAAACAACGTATAACCAGTGGATTGCATAGAGCCATGTTAAATTTTAAGTATTCAAAATCTTATATGATATTTATCTCTCTTTTGAAAAAAATAGTGTGTACCTGAATGGTTTTCTGACGAAACTGGTTTGCCAGTAAAAAGATGGGATTTTGAGCAAAAAAAAGCTGTGCAGAACACAGCTAAAATTTAAGGAGAACGTGGCGTTTTTGGGAGGAAATCGCGCTTTTTTACAACCTTGTAATGGATTATTTCATAAATAAGATCTAAAAACAGTGACGGCTATCACAATACTGAATAAATCTCCAGTGGATTTTAGTTAATTTATATAAAATATTGATATTTAAGTATTAATTATTATATAAAGCGCGTGAATACTGTTAATTTGAATTTATTATTCAGTGAATAGTCTATGTTTATCAATAGGATAAGCAGAGGTCGTGAGTTAGCCTCAATCCTTCGTTTTGTCAGGTGTTTCTAATGAAATGAGTATTTATCAATACTATCCATTCAGAGAATTTTTATGATTGGTTTTCAAGTTTGAAAAAAAAAGGCTGTTCTATGCTACATTAGCTCTGAAATCAGTTAATGACTGACTCGTGACTACCCTATGCCGGATGGAGACGAAGCAGTTAACTGATCCACAATTTGAGTAAAGTGCAAAGATACAGCCAAAATATAAGGTTGTTAATCATTGAGGGAGATGACGAAACATTGCTAACAACCTTGGTAATAAGTATGACAAACAAGGCCTGAAAAGTTTGCGGGATCAGTCACACTCTATCCGTATAAAATAAGTCTATAAGTATTAATAAAATTAAATATCAATACTTACAGTGGCTTATATATACATTTTACTAAAACACATCAGTTTTTTATGTTTAAAAATGTGATGGGTATCAATTTTTTTAGGCGATTTAATGCGGGTCACTATATTTTGCGCTGCATAATCGGATTATTATTTGCGCTATAAAAGAATTAGATCTTACACTTCAACCCGATTATTTCTTGCTCGGAAAAGCCATTTTTCATGATTTGCCCAGGCCGGAAAAATTTATACACGAATAAAAAGGTTCGTAATGATTATCAGTGTTTTTGATATTTTTAAAATTGGTATAGGGCCCTCAAGTTCACATACGGTCGGTCCAATGTTGGCTGCTTTAAAGTTTGCCAGGTTTTTGCAATCTGAGAGTTTGTTATGTGAAGTTTCGCGTATCAGGGTTGAACTCTACGGTTCTTTAGGCGCCACAGGTCGTGGCCATGGTACTGATAGAGCGATTTTACTGGGTTTAAGCGGATATTCGCCTGATACCATTGATCCAGATATCATTGATACGATATTAGAAAGCATTGAAGGTTCAGCCTCCATCAGGGTTCTGAATCATACAGAGATTCATTGGACAAAAAACAATGATATTAAGTTTTTAAGAAAGTGTTTGCCTTTCCATGCCAATGGTATGAAGTTTATGGCTTATGATCAGGACGATGGAGTGTTGTCTGAACAAATTTTCTATTCCATTGGGGGTGGTTTTATATTGAATGAAGCAGAAATTAATACAAGACAAGAAGAGCAAATAGTCAAAGTCACTTTTCCATTTAAGACGGCTGATGAGCTATTAAATCTATGTCGTATTCATTCTCTGTCTGTTAGCGAAATTATGTTGGCAAATGAACGCCATTGGCGCAATCCTCATGAAATCAGACAGCAGTTATTGCAAATATGGGCAGCTATGCAACACTGTGTTAAACGAGGATTTCAACAACAGGGGACATTGCCTGGTGGCTTGAAAGTGAAGCGCAGGGCAGCCGATTTGTATCAGCAATTAAATGATGAACACCATCTTAAAAAAACTAATGTTCCCATTGGCACTCTGGATTGGGTGAATCTGTTTGCTTTATCTGTCAGTGAAGAAAATGCCGCGGGAGGACGGGTTGTCACGGCGCCAACTAATGGGGCAGCAGGTATCATTCCTGCGGTTATGCATTACTATTGGCAATTTTGTCATGGTGCTGATGAAGAAGGCATTATTCGTTTTTTGTTAACAGCGGCAGCAATAGGCTTTCTTTATAAAGAAAATGCATCTCTTTCAG
>SPJK01023527.1_pt1 | contig 10667 bp, 12 predicted proteins | sample 3741771 | NCBI WGS metagenome assembly SPJK01 (sample SAMN10925997, study PRJNA522277) | cold seep metagenome | isolation source: Elba SIP-enriched marine methane seep metagenome, extraction at timepoint T2 | place: Italy: coast of Elba, Mediterranean Sea
ATCCCCCGCGGCCAGTGCCATATCGGTCACGATCTCACCAAGACGTGTTATTACGATCGTGTCTATGTTGGCGTAGTACCGGTTAATGATCTTGCGTTGGTGTGACGAGTATTCGCGTCCGGTGCCCATGCTCAGAGCTCCTCCCCAGTGCGGTCACCCTCGTGGGTGAGTGAAAATGTACAACCAAGATCATATGTTTGTGTCGTGATCGGGTATGGTCTAAAAATGAAAAACCGCACCCGAGGAACAGGAGCGGCGTCTTAAAGTACCCCCCGAAGGACTCGAACCTTCAACCCGCTGATTAAGAGTCAGCTGCTCTACCGATTGAGCTAGGGAGGCAATATTTCAGGGACAAATATAGACCTGCACACTCCCCTTGTCCAGTCCTTCACGCATTGACTCGCACGGGTTGAGCGACTATGGTTCCCGTCCCTCTCCGGCGATGTGCCGGGGCTGAACACGAACAACCCGCGACCGGGCCCGGTCGCCATATCCCCCGCTCGTTCCCGACTTTGGAACAGCGAGACAGGAGCATCCGATGCTTCCAGCCCAACGCCAGAGCCGTGGTCGCAGTAAGCGCCGTCGTTCGCATGATTCGATCACCGGCAAAACCCCCACGATCTGCCCACTCAGCGGCATGCCCAAGCTGCACCATCGTGCGTGCTCCGAGTCGGGTTACGTCCGTCCGGGTCTGCGCATCAAGGTGCGGAAGCTCGGGATCGGCACCAACGCCTGATCTCCTGACGCTTATACACAACACCTGAAATCTGCACGGACGGAGGTCGGACTTGTCGATCCGCATCGGTATTGATGTCATGGGCGGCGATCATGCCCCCGGAGCAATCCTCGATGGATGCATCGAATCACTCAAGCACCTGAGTGAGACCGATCGCCTTGTCCTCATCGGGCACGAAGACGAGATCAAAGCGGCGCTCTCGGAACGCGGCATCGACGATACTCGTCTCGAGATCTCGCACGCGAGCGAGTCGATCCCCATGGGCGCTTCCCCCACTGTCGCGGTGCGGCAGATGCAGGACTCGTCCATCGTCAACATGGCCAAACTCGGGTCGAAGAAGGCTGAGGTCCGTTGCGACGCGGTCATCAGCGCGGGCAACACCGGCGCATGTGTCGCGGCGGGTCAGATGCACATGAAACGACTCAACGGCGTGCATCGTCCGGCCATCGCCGTCACCTTCCCATCGTTCCACGGCCCTGTCGTCCTGTGCGATGCGGGCGCGAACCCCGAACCCCGCGCAACCCACCTGTGGCAGTACGGGATCATGGCAGACATCTACGCGAAGCGCGTTCTCGGGATCGAGAAGCCTCGCGTGGGTCTCATGAACATTGGGTCAGAAGAAGGCAAGGGCTCGGTCCTCGCTCGGGAAACCGCGGAACTACTCAAGCGGACCCCAGGACTCAACTACATCGGGTACATCGAAGGACGCGACGTCTTCTCGGGAACCGCAGATGTCATTGTTACGGACGGGTTCGTCGGAAACACGGTTCTCAAGATGGCAGAGGGGTTCGCACAAAGCATCTTCAAGGCAATTGCCCAAGAGATCTTCGAGCACGACCCCAAACTCGCGATGCAGTTCGAGCCCATCGTCAAACAGATCTACAAGAAGAACGATTACCACGAGTATGGCGGCGCACCATTGCTCGGAGTCAACGGCGTCATGATGATCGCCCACGGCTCGAGCGAGGCACGCACGATCAACAACGCCATCCGCAACACGCTTGAGTATGTGCGTAGTCATGTCAACGATGAAATCGTTGAGCAGCTCGCACAGGTCTCAGAAATCGAGCAAGGCGAACCCGCATCATGACCAATACGCAAGGCGCACGAAGCGCCTCGATCGGTGTCCAAGTTCTCGGTTCAGGGCATTACCTACCGAAGAATCGGCTGACCAACGCAGACCTTGAAGCGTGCATGGATACCACGGACGAGTGGATTACGAAGCGTACAGGGATCACAGAACGTCGCAGAGCGGACTGGAACAACGGCGAGAAGACCAGCACCCTCGCGTCCAACGCACTGCGTGATGCACTCAAAAATACAAACATCGATGCGTCGGAGATCGACCTGATCCTCGTTGCCACGATGACCCCGGATACGCCCACGCCGAGCGTTTCGTGCATTGTCGCACGTGAAGTTGGATGCGGGAACATCGCGGCGATCGATATCAACGCGGCATGCTCAGGGTTCGTATACACCATGAGCGTCGCTGATACCATGATCCGTAGTGGTCTCTACAAAACCGTCGCGGTCATCGGCGCCGATTGCGTCACACGTCACATCGATTACTCAACATATGGTCGAGGCGCAGCAATCCTCTTTGGCGATGCCTCCGCTGCCATCATCCTGAAAGCAGATGACAATCCAGAGATCGGGATGATCGCGCAACGCATGCATTCCGACGGCGCTGGTTCCAAGCACCTGTTCATCCCTGAGCATTGCTCGGACTTCCCAGACCCGGACGACTTTGATGAACGAAAGCTCGACAAGGTGCAAATGAACGGGCAGGCGGTCTTCAAGTTCGCTGTCTCAAAGTTCCAACAAGTGATTCAAGACACGCTCGATGATTCAGGGTTGAACGCTGACGACATCGACCACTTCATCTGCCATCAAGCAAACTCGCGGATCCTCGATTCGGCGCGTGACAGGTTCGGAGTCCCCGAGGACAAACTCCTCGTGAACATCTACAAGTACGGCAACACCGTCGCGGCGTCTGCCCCACTCGTGTTCGAGGAACTCCGTCAAGCTGGTAGAATCAAACCCGGACAGAAGATCATGTTCCTCGCGTTCGGCGCGGGTCTGACATGGGGCTCTTCGCTCTGGCAACTCTGACCTCCCCGGATTGGGTGCATACCATCACGGGAAATATTACTTTTTGGGGGGATACCAATGACCACAGTTATACTTTGCCCGGGACAGGGTGCACAAACGATCGGGATGGCCAAGCTCTGGTGCGAGACATCAGATGCTGCACGAACGATCTTTGAACGCGCCGACGCAACACTCGGGGATTCGCTCGGCGCTCCACTCTCCAAGCTCTGCTTCGAGGGTCCTGAAGACGCGCTCAATCGCACGGACGTTTCGCAGCCCGCGATCTATACCGCGTCCGTCGCGTGCTTCGCGGGGTGGCTTGATTCTGAGAACACCACCAAGAACGAACTCAATATCTGTGCAACCGCGGGTCTTTCGCTCGGGGAGTACACCGCGCTGCACCTCGCGGACGCGTTCTCGTTTGAGGATGGGCTCAAGCTCGTCGCGTTGCGCGGGCGCGCCATGCAGGACGCTGCGGAAGCGGTTGATTCGTCCATGGTCGCCCTGATCGGCGCTGATGAAGAATCCGCCAACGCGGTGTGTGATAAGGCACGCGGTGACGACGTGCTCGTCGCGGCAAACTTCAACGCACCCGGGCAGGTCGTGATCTCCGGCAGCGCCATCGCCTGTGATCGCGCTGAAGCCGTCGCAGCCGAGATGGGACTCCGCGCGACGCGTCTAGCCGTCGCGGGCGCGTTCCACTCACCGATCATGGAACCCGCAGCCGATCGGCTCGCGGAAGCACTCGCAGCGACCCTGATCAACGCTCCATCCTGTACCGTCATGTCCAATGTCACGGCTCAGCCCCACACGAGCGACGCGGACGAGATCCGTCAGCGCCTCGTCGATCAACTCACTATGCCCGTCCGTTGGGCGAGCTGCTGCGAGTACCTCGTCAAGAATGTCGAGGGCGCTTCGTTCCACGAGCTCGCACCGGGCAAGACCCTCGCGGGCATGATGCGTCGCATCGATCGCGGCACCAAGGTCAACGGGCACAACGAGCCCGAAACCGTCTCCTGATACACCCATCCATAGGGATACCGAACCATGACAGATCAACGCGTCGCCATCGTTACTGGAGCATCCCGAGGCATCGGGCGAGCCATCGCCAAGCGTCTCGCCGCCGACGGGCGTCATCTCGTCTGTGTTGCCCGCTCGCAGGGCCCGCTCGACGAGCTCGTCTCCGAGATCAAGGCAGACGGCGGGAGCGCTTCCGCGAAGACCTGCGACATCTCTGACTTCGACGCCGTTGCGGCGCTCGTTGAGGGCGTTGCGGAAGAGCACGGGCGTCTCGACATCCTCGTCAACAACGCGGGGATCACCAAGGACAGCCTGATCCTCCGCATGAGCAACGAGGAGTGGGATTCGGTGATCGACACCAACCTCAAGTCGATCTTCGTCGCGTGCCGCGCTGCGGCGCGTCCGATGATGAAGGGCAAGTTCGGACGCATCGTGAACATCGCGTCGACCTCGGGTCTCGTGGGCAACTCTGGTCAGGCGAACTACGCCGCAGCTAAGTCCGGGCTTACCGGGGTCACCAAAACCGTCGCGCGTGAGCTCGGGAAGAAGAACATCACAGCCAACTGCGTCGCGCCGGGGTTCATCGAAACCGACATGACCAAAGATCTGCCCGCGGGTGTCATCGATCACATCAAGGGCGTCATCTCGACCCGCGACCTGGGCAAGCCCGAGGACATCGCCGCGTGCGTGTCGTATGTCACGAGCGACGACGCCGGATACCTGACCGGTCAGACCATCGCGGTCGACGGCGGCATGACGATGTGCTGAGCATCTCCAGTCTATGAAAACAACAAACCCGCGATTGCTCGCGGGTTTTTCATGCTCTTAGTTGCACTGGATGAACCCAAAGTGCAATCGGCAATGATCGAGGTGGAGTTTCATCCACTTTTCGTGCGTCATCTTCCCAAGCAGCGGCGATGGTTTCGTCATCTGCTCGCCAGACTCGATCCGCGCCAGGTTGTCGCGGAAGATCTGCATCCCGTCCTCGAACGATCGCTCGGGTTGCGGCAGAAGACGCGAGGCCTTCTTTGGGAGCTTGATGCCCGGCTTGGCTTTGATCCGCCCGAGTGTCGGTTTAATCACCAGCGACCCCAGCACGCGAAGGAAGACCGGGAAGACGATGGGCTCCCCGTCTTCGTTGACCCACCCATCAATCGCGAGACTGATGGGCTGGCCGCAATGCTCGAGGATCTGCCCCGCGGACCAGTTCCCGGTGGTTCGGATCTGACCGGAAGCATGGGCGGACTCGAATCGATCGAGCTCAACGCGAATATCCGCGAGCGATCGGTAATCGCGCGGACGCCAGTCCTTCTTTCCTGCCATGATGAAGTTGCTCCTACATCATCCGAATCCGTCCAATACTAGGGGATCCAACCTAAGACATCTTGCTATTATTCCATCATGCGACCCAAAGGAATTCTCGAAACGATTCTGTATGTAAACGATCTCGAAGAGGCATCGTGGTTCTACCGTGAGGTACTTGGTTTACGCATGCCCCGCGGTGAACCCTCCACACTCGCGGGGATGTTCCGGGTGAGTGAGAACCACGTCCTGCTGCTCTTCGATCCGAGTGTGTCCGATCGCCCGGGCCGCGATGTGCCGTCGCACGGCGCCCGTGGGCCGGGGCATATCGCGTTCCAGATCGATCCGGAGACGTACGACGATTGGCTCAAGCAACTCAGCGCGTTCGGGATTGGGATCGAGCAGGAGATCGAGTGGGAAGACAACTTCCGCCCGGGGCGTTCGATCTATGTACGCGACCCATCCGGGAACTCCGTGGAGCTCATTACGGCGGATATCTGGGACGAGTGAAAATTCGAACCCGATACCGGCCCATGATCGTATAAACTATCAACATGAGACCCCCACACACCATTACAACCCTCCTGTCCATCTCCACCCTGATCGCACTCGCCGGGTGCGGCGGCGGGTCTGACGAGAGCTCCCCGAGCGCCGTCACCCCCGACTACGAACCCGACACGAGTTACCTTGATGAACTCGCAGAGGACCAAGGAATCGAAACCGAAGACCCGGACGCGGTTGATCCCGTCGAAATCGATCAAACCCAGATCGCGTCTGAGGATGACGAGGATAAGGAATACCTCGACGAAGAACGCGAGTGGATCGAGGAGGAAGGGTCAAAGTCGTTGCTTGGACGCGCCCGAGATCGTGGCAAGAGTGTCCGCGATCAGATCCAAGGCGGCACCGAACCCGAAAACGGGATCGCCAACACGAGATTCGATGAGGAATACGCCCAGGCTGCAGGCTTTGCGTGGGACATGCCCGAAGACTGGCGCATGGCTGTCCCGAGCTCGGGGCACTTCGCGGAAATGTTCATCCAACACCCGTTGGGCAACGCGAGCGTCATCTTCGAAAAGACCGAATGGAGCACCTCGCAAACCAAGCGTGAGCTGCAGAAGTACATCACCGATACCTTCGGATCATCAGACGCACGCACGAGCACTAAGACCGTTCGTGATTTCAATGTGACGATGTTCGATCTCGAGGGCACCTACATCGATCCGTCGGGCAAGGGCGGACGTAACGAGAGCCCGTTCTACGCGATCCATGCGGCGCTTATCGAGCTTCCTACCGCGAAAGTGCTCATTCGCATGTGGGGCCCGCAGGACACCGTGAACCAGAATAAGGCGAAGTTCGACGCCATGATCGAGAAGATGTACGAGAAGTAATCTCGATCAGCAACGCACCAGCTCATCCGCGATCTCACGCAGCGGCTTCCCTTGGAACCGCTGCGTTTCTCTTTGCGCCTTGCGCCCGCGCCCGGTCGTGATCCGATCCCACGCGTACGCGACGCGTCCGAGCTGGTACCGGAACGGGTGCCCGCAGATATCCGGATACTTCTTCTCGATCATGTCGCGCTCGGCCTGATACTTCTGGCTCCAAGTATCCGCCGAGCCCTTCGCTTCTTCGTGGATGCGATGCACGCCGCAGTACCGCTCGAGGCGTTTCGCGTTGGTATTCGAGAGGATCCGGTACCAGAGCTCGGTATCCATCACGCAATGCAGCGAACGATCGACGCCCCCCACTCGCTCGTAGATTTCACGCCGGAAAAAAGTGCTCGGCTGATGGATCCGCATGTACCCGTACCGCATCCACTGACGCGATGGACCCGCGCGCCGGTCGCAGTGCATGACGCGTGAGTCGCCGTCTACGACAACCGTGTCGCCCTCGACCAACCCAAGCGAAGGATCCGCATCAAAGCAATCGAGCAGGGCATCAATCGTACCGGGCAGCAGCGCATCATCCGAGTTCAGCCAGGTGATCACATCGCCAGTAGCACGCTCAAAGCCATCAGCGATCGCGTTGCTCTGCCCGCCATCGGGCTCGGAGCGCCACCAATCGATCTTGTCCGCGTGCTTCTCGATGATGTCGCGCGACCCGTCCGTTGAGCCCGCGTCGAGGACGAAGAACTCTTTGACGCGATCGCGCTGCGACAAAACAGACCCGATCGCCTCCTCGAGGAATCGGGCCTGGTTAAAGCTGGGCATCACGATCGAGAGTGTCGCTCGCGCCATGCGCTGTCCGTAGATGGGCGCTTAGCTGACGCCGAGCAGTTCGATCTCGAAGACGAGATCCGACTTTGCGGGGATGGCGCCCGGGACGCCGCGCTCGCCGTATGCCTTCATGTAGGGGATGGTGAGCTTGCGCTTCCCGCCGACCTTCATGCCGGGGATCCCTTCCTGCCAACCCTGGATGAGATTGCCGAGGGGGAAGTTGATGGACTCGCCGCGGTCGTAGGACGAATCGAAGACGGTGCCGTCCATGAGCGTGCCCTTGTAGTGGACCTCAACGGTCGCGCCCGAGGGGCACTCGTCGCCGGATCCGACTTCGATATCTTCGATGATGAGTTCGTTGATGTTGTCGCTCATGGGTGTGTTCCTTTCGATTGGGAGAGGATGGTAGACACCCACCCTGTACGTGTGGTCAGAGACCGAAATACTCACTGACATACGCGGGAATTGAAGGCGATTTGGTCATTTTCACGACATCCAGCAAACGCATCAGGTCCCGCTTGGACTTCTCTTCGATCCGAGCCGCATCGACCTCATCGTCATCCAGCGTCCGCAGATACCGGTACCGTCGACCGCCGTCCTCACCAAGCACGCTCACCGGCTCGATTGCCCCATATTCCGCAAGCCGGATCAGCACATACTCCATGATCCCACCGCCCATGCCATGTGCGTGCCCCTTGCCAATCACCATCACACGCAGATCATCACTGTCGAAGTCATCCTCGGTAAACCGCGCCTCGATCGCGCTCATCGCCTGCATCATCAGGTCCGGGGACGGGTTCTGCCAGCGGATGAACTCCTGCTGAATCGCCAGATCCTCTTGCGCATAGAGCAGCTCACACACCGATGACACACCATCACGCCCGGCGCGTCCGACCTCCTGGTGGTACGCCTCGATCGAACCCGGAATCTGCGCATGCACAATGAACCGCAGATCCGCCTTGTCCACACCCATACCAAACGCATTGGTCGCGCACAGCAGCAGGTTGTCCTTCGGGCGTGCATCAATGAATCGTTCGTACACACGCTTGCGTTCGCGCGGCGGCAATCGCCCGTGGTAGATCTCAATGTCGCGCCGGGGCATCGCCCGTTTGAGCATCCCCGCCATCACCTCAAGGTCCTTGATGAGGGTGAAGTACACGATCCCCGTCCCACCGAGCTCGGCGCTGATCGCCTTGACACGTTCGATCTTCTCCTTGTCGTCCCACACCTCACGCGAACGCAGCGTCAGGTTCGGGCGATCAACGGGCGCCGCGAACAACGGCATCTCTTCATCCGTCATCCCAAGCACGCGCCGGATGTCCTCACGCACGGGCCTGGTCGCCGTCGCCGTCAGCGCGATCGTGATCGGCTCGCCCAGCTCCTCGCGGAACTGCCCGATCTTCTGATACGCCGGACGCAGGTCGTGCCCCCACTTGGTCACGCAATGGCACTCGTCCACCGCGAGCAGATTCACCCCGCCGGGCACCTGCTCGAGCGCTTCGCGGAAGTCCGGCTTTTCCATCCGCTCGGGCGTCGCGTAGAACAGCTCGTACTCGCCACTCGCCAATCGCTCGTACCGTTTTTTGCGTTCCTTCTTGCCGACGGTCGAGTTCACGAACTGCGCACGGACCCCCTTGGATTTGAGGGCCGCGACCTGATCCTCCATCAGCGCGATCAACGGCGAGAACACCAGCCCGATCCCGTCGCCCCCGCTCTCCTCACGCATCGCCAGCGCCGGGAGCTGGAAGCACAGCGACTTGCCCGACCCCGTGGGCATGACGACGAGCGCATCGCCGCCGTCCATCACTCGCTCGACGATCTGGGATTGGAGCGGGCGGAGCGAATCGAACCCGAACCGGTCCCGCAGGGTCCGATCGAGCAGCGTTTGTGTATCAGCATCAGGCATAGGAAGGGATTATTGCGTCCACTGCACGATCCGACGCGCACGATTTGCTTTCGTTGTCGCGTCGCGATACGCTCAACGTGTTCAAGGTGCCCGGATTGAGTTTTCACCCGGGTGAAAAGGGAAGTGTGGTGAAAAGCCACCGCGGACGCGCCGCCGTAATGGGCAACGAGTCCCGCTCACGCGATGGAACCCATCGCAGCCACTGATGCGAGTCTTAGTGAAGGCGAGGCATCGGGAAGGCGAGCAGGATACGCCCAGAGCCGGAAGACCTGCCCTGAACGAGTGTTCGACCCTCGCGGCTTTAGGGTGGACGGCACGATCGTCGCCTCTCCCCGCGCCGATCCCCGTCTTCATCCGCATGACCAGCCCAATCGTCGAACGAATGTTCACCGGGGAGTGCCCTGCGCGTATCACAGGGCAGACTGGTACGGGCATCTGTATTCGCCCAGAAAGATGAGCCATGCGCTCCACACACACACTGTGCGCCGTCATTGCCGGCGCGGCCCTCTCCGCCACCGCACACGCCGACATCTTCGCGACAAGCGTCCTGAGTTACGACGCAGGGTCGAACGCGGCTGCGGGGTACACCACCGCAGCCGCTGCGCTGGGGTCCGCCGAACGCTTCACCGGCGAGGACGTTTTCCCCGGCGGCGTCACTCCCTTCAACCCCGCGTTCGGCACGGACGAACTCGTCTCCGTCGGATCGGGCGGGCAACTCACCCTCGGGTTCGACACGACGATCACCAACAGCGCATCACACGCGTTCGGCATCGACCTCATTGTCTTCTCCAACTCCGGGTTCCTCGATACCTCATGGTCCGACGCGGACCCCAACAACGACGGCACCGGGCTCGTCGGCTCAAACCCGTTCGTCTTCGGTGCCGGCGGCGAAGCAACCATCCAGGTCTCACAGAACGGTACCGATTGGTTCACCGCGTCAATCACCACGCTCGACTTGTTCCCCACGCTCGGGTTCTCCGACTTCACCGAAACAACACCCGGCGTCCCCGGCCTGATCGAATCCGATTTCGCACAAGCACTCGACCCAACCCTCGAGTTGAGCGACTTCGCGAACCTCACCTTCACGGAGATCGTCGCGCTATACAACGGCTCGGGCGGCGGGATCGGTATCGACATCGCGTCCACTGGTCTCGAGTCCGCGAGTTATGTCCGATTCCTCAATGAGTCGGGCGAAGCTTTCGAGATCGACGCCGTCGCAGTAGTCCCCGCGCCGGGTGTTCTCTTCATGCTCGGGCTCGGCGGTGTCTTCGCGACCCCGCGCCGCCGCGCACGTCACGCCTGCTAACAAACCCTCTCTTCGCACGCCGCCCCCCTCTGGCGTGCGATCGCGCTGGCGTCTGTGAAACACCGGACGCTGCGCATTCAAATCATGAAACAC
>SPJK01056609.1_pt1 | contig 10667 bp, 8 predicted proteins | sample 3741771 | NCBI WGS metagenome assembly SPJK01 (sample SAMN10925997, study PRJNA522277) | cold seep metagenome | isolation source: Elba SIP-enriched marine methane seep metagenome, extraction at timepoint T2 | place: Italy: coast of Elba, Mediterranean Sea
CATAGACCGGCCAGAAAGGTATCGACTAACTTAACGCCATAAACTTCGGCAAAATCTGATCGGAAACAGGAAACCGGCTGAACCGATTTCAAACCTTCGGTTTCACAAAACCGGCCCTGGGCAAAGGGCAAATCTGCTGACACCACCAATACCACGGTATCTTGCAAACGATCCGCTTTTTCATTGAACTTACGGGTAGAAGTTGCACAGGTCGGAGTATCCAGACTGGGTACAATACAGAGCAATTTTTTTTTGCCAGCGAAATCGGCCAATCCTACTTCAGCTAATTTACCGTTGACCAATTTAAAATCCGGTGCAGAAGCTCCGACCGGCGGTAATTCTCCACAGGTATTTAATGCTTTTCCATGTATTGTAATTGCTGCCATATGTTTATTACCTTTTTGTAAATTTGGTTTTTTTTCCTGGTTTAGGTGAAGCCTTTTTGGTGACACGTTTGATGTGATGTCGTTCCTTAATCTTATTCACTCTACCTTGAAAAGGGTTTTCGGCAGAACGGAATTCCATTCGCACCGGCGTTCCTTTCAAGCCCAAGCGTTGCCGAAAAAAATTCATTAGATAACGCCGATAGGCGCCAGGCAGTGAATCAGTCTGATTACCATGCACGACAACAATCGGAGGGTTGTGACCACCCTGGTGCGCATATTTTAACTTAATCCTGCGTCCTTTGACCAAAGGTGGCTGGTGCGCTTCAACCGCTTCTTTCAAATACGCAGTCAAGGCTGAAGTTGACATATCCAGCATCGCTGATTGATATAGTGAAAACACCACATCGAACAGGGTACCAACCCCACTACCGTGTAAAGCAGAGATAGGGTGCTTTTCGGCAAAATCCAAAAACGGCAACTTGATATCAATTTGCCGTTTAATTTTTTCTTTTTGATCGTAGCTGATGCCATCCCATTTATTCAAGCCTATAATCAGTGCCCTGCCCGCTTCCAGCACCTGCCCGAGCAAATGACAGTCCTGATCAGTGATACCTTCGCTGGCATCAATTAGATAAATCACCACGTTAGCTTTTTCAATAGCCTGCAATGCTTTGATCACACTGAACTTTTCAACCGCTAGTGAAATCTTGGCGCGCCTACGCATCCCTGCCGTGTCAATTAAGGTGAATTTTCGATCGTTACGCTCAAAGGGAATATAGATACTATCGCGGGTGGTACCCGGTTGATCATAAACCACCACCCGTTCCTCACCTAAAAGCCGATTCACCAATGTTGATTTACCAACATTCGGTCGGCCGACTACGGCTATACCGATACCATGATCCTCTTCTGCAACCGCTTCTTCTTGCTCAGGAAATTCTGCGTCGATGCGTTCTAATAATTCCAACACCCCACGGCCGTGACTGGCGGCGATTTTAACCGGCTCTCCCAGAGCCAATGAATAAAAATCCCCTACCGCAACATCGATATTGATTCCGTCAATTTTATTGGTCACCAACATAACCGGTTTGCCCAGCTTGCGCAGCATATTGGCAATGGTTTGATCTGCAACGGCCAGGCCCTCACGCGCATCCACCATAAACAGAATCAGATCAGACTCCTGCAAAGCCACTTCAACCTGACGTTTTGAAAAACTATCTATGCCTTCTTTATTATCACTGATGCCGCCGGTATCTACTAAAATACAATCTCGGCTGCCACGTTTAATCCGGCCATATTTCCGATCACGGGTCAAGCCGGGATAATCAGCCACTAAGGCATCACGGCTTCGGGTAAGATAATTAAATAACGTTGATTTGCCAACATTCGGACGCCCAACCAGGGCAATAACCGGTAACATCATTGGTCCTGCACCGGCTCTGCCTTCAAGGCGGCCAGGGTGCCATCTTTTGCAAATACATAGACGATATTATCCCGAACCAATGGCTGGGCTATGATCGGACTGCTGGTAATTTTCTCCCTACCCAACTGGCGGCCATCACTGACTGAAAGCCAATGCACATACCCTTCAAAATCTCCGACAACCACATAATCGTTATAAACGACAGGAGCTGTTAAAAACCTGCGGTGCAGTTCTTTTTGTTTCCAAAGTGCCGCGCCGTTACGTAAATCCAACTGCCAGACATCGCTGTCGATATCCGTCAAATATAAATAATTAAAATCCAGAGCAAAGCCGGAATAGCTGGAAATTTCATCCGCCCGCCATAATACCGTCCCGTCATCGGCCAGTAACGCATTGGTTCCGCCTTGATAAGCAGATATATACACTATCCCATCTGCCAAAGCAGGATCAACGATCAAATCAACCAACCGTTCAACCTCAGAGCGTCCGGTAGGTATTGCAACACTGGTTTCCCATAATAATTTGCCATCGGTACCTCGTAAGGCAATGGTTTTACCATTGGCAAAACCGCTTATGACCTTGTCTTCATAGATAACTGGCGTACCAGCACCCCGAATACTTAAGGCAGGAATAGTGCGTTCGAATTCCCACAGCTCTTCGCCGGTATTTTCATCCAAAGCAAATAACTTTCCATCAGTGGTTCTGACAATCACTCGATCCATTTCCACAACCGGCGTGGATAACACTTCACTGGTTAATTTATATTGCCAGACGATTTCCCCGTTTTCCTTGCTTAAAGCCAGCACATCGGCATTACTGCTACCTAATATAATGGTTTCCTTAGCAAGGCCCGGCCCCGAAGACAATGCAATTTCAGTTTCAACTTCCCAGATCAATTCGCCATCCTGACTATTTCTGGCTTCAACCACGCCTTCACGGTCTGCCGCATAAATCACGCCATCAGCTAAGGCAGGCAGCAATTTAACCACTGCATCTTCATAACCGTCGCCGATATCTTCGTTCCAAATTTCAGAGATTTCAAGTTCCGGCTCGTAATCCATCAATTCATTGGGCGGTTCGGAGTTATCCTCGCCTCCCATTAATGAAGTAGTAAAATCAGTTACAGTTTGCCACGCAGCACAGCCAGGTAAGTTAAAACTGATTAAACAAATAATCAGTATTTTGACTGGGGTATTAATCAAATTTGACGGCATTATTAATTTATCAGGTTGGAAATGCACATTTTCATCCATCTAATGGGTTATTCGAAACATTCGGCGATTTAAATGACCGACCCGGAAAGCTTATTGCTGTGGGGTTTCAGTTTCGGTTGAAGGCTCAATTTCAACTTCAGTTTCGGTAACGGTCTCGATTAACTGAGGTGCAGTCAAATCATCAATTTTATATTGCAACAACGGCGAAACCTGTCCGGCCTGCAACGCATTGCGATAAGCGGTTCGCGCTTCGCCATTACGCCCTAATGCAACATAAAAGTCACCAGTTAATTCCTCATAATAACCATCAAAAGCCTGATTGCTTGCCTGATCAACTTCGGCTATCATTTGTAATCCCTGTTCATATTCTCCAGTTGCCAACATCAACTGCAATAAGCGAATTCTAGCCACATTTTTCATTGCTCCGCTGGTTTCAGCCAATACCGACTGTAAAACCTGTTTCGCCGCATCCAAATCGCCCGCTTCGGTTTTCACTTTGGCATCAAATAATTTTCCGTATACCGCATAAGGTGTGGAAGCATATTGTTTGTCGATACGTTCAGCAATTTTTTCAACTGACTCTACTGATTCAGGTTCTTTTTCACCAACAGCAGTTAATAATTCTTCGTATAAAGCCGAGGCTTTTAGACTGGTATCCTTCTTATAATTCTGCCAAAAATTCCAGCCACCAATGACAATAATTCCCGCAATCAATCCGCTGATCACGGAATTGTTATTATTTGACCACCACTTTTTTAAAGCGGCAATCTGCTGTTCTTCTGTTTCGTAAAGTTCCACTTAACGTTCTCCTAAAACTGAATAATATCTAAATTGCTGCAGCAACACAGACAATAGTGTTATGTAATGACTCGGTTAGCTTAGCGCCTTTTAAAGAACCCGATCGCTTCTTCCAAAACAAAGGTCTGTTGCGGCTCATCGCTACGCAACGGCTTAATGCTCACCTGACCGACAGCCGCTTCGTCTTCGCCAATAATTAAAGCATAAGCGGCACCGCTTTTATCGGCTTTTTTAAACTGGCTTTTATAGCTTCCGCCACCGCAATGCATAAGCAATGACAACTCCGGCACGGCATCTCTGAGTTGTTCAGCAAATTGAATACCCAGACGTTCAGCTTCCTCTCCAACCCTGATCATAAATACATCAGCATCGGCATCGGGTTGCGGCAAATCTAACGTTTCCAATAATAACAACAATCGTTCCATGCCCATCGCAAAGCCAATTGCAGAATTCTGTTTGCCGCCTAATTGTTCGACCAAATCATCATAACGCCCACCAGCACACACTGTACCTTGCGCACCTAAGGCATCGGTGACCCATTCAAAAACTGTTTTGCCATAATAATCCAAGCCCCTTACCAAGCGATGATTGATCACATATTCAACACCGGAACTTTCCAGTATTCCGGTCAGTTGTTTAAAGTGCGACAAACTTTGTTCACCTAAATGATCCATTAACACCGGCGCCGCTTCGATTAAATCTTGCATTGCCGGGTTTTTGCTGTCCAGAATACGCAACGGATTACTATCTAACCTACGTTGACTATCTTCGTCCAGTTTGTCCAGATGCAATTTAAAATAATCAACCAATATCTTACGATAAATCAATCGTTCCTCGGCCGTACCCAGAGTGTTGATCTGCAATTGCAACTTATCTCGTATCGACAAGCGACGCCAAAGCCGGTCCGATAATAAAATAATCTCGGCATCGATATCCGGTCCCGCCATACCGTAAGTTTCTACACCTAATTGAACAAATTGACGATACCGGCCTTTTTGCGGACGCTCATGACGAAACATCGGGCCGTAATACCATAAGCGATGGACTTGGTTATGCAACAGCCCATGTTCCAGGCAGGCCCTTAAACATCCTGCCGTGCCTTCAGGGCGCAAGGTCAGGGAATCACCGTTGCGATCGTCGAAGGTGTACATTTCCTTGCCCACAATATCGGTGACTTCCCCGATTGAGCGTTTAAATAATTCGGTTTTTTCTACTATTGGCAAACGGATTTCACGGTAGCCGTAAACCTTTAAAACATCACGTATTACCTGCTCGGCATATTGCCATTGCGTGCTGTTTTCAGGTAACACATCATGCATCCCTTTAATTGCCTGAATATTTTTTGCCATTTAAATTACTACTCTAATACCTTGACTTATAGCCGCTTACATTAATGATGAAGCTTCTTTAGATAGCGGATATTTTTCGATTAAAATCGTCTTATATCGCTCAGCTTTATCTTTGTTGCCATCCGCTCTAGCGATCAACATGGCATAATACAAAGTTGTCGGCGTATGTTTAGTCACTCCGAGGAAACGTTCTAAAAATGCCTTAGCTGATGTATATTTTTTTTTATCGTAGCTTACAATCACCATTTGTTGTAATGCCGGGGCGTATTCCGGAAATAATTGTAAAGCTTCACGCAAATACTGTTCTGCTTGAACCTGGTTGCCGTGCTTATATTCACATATTCCCACATTGGTCAAAGCATACCATTTACGACTATTGGTCGGCATATCTAAGGACTCTTTTAAATACACCATACCTTGTTCATATTGACCGTTATCACATAAAAAACGACCATAATTATTTTTAGCGCTGGGATTATTCGGGTCAAGCTTAAGCGACTTTTTAAAATGCGCTACGGCTTCCTCATTATTATTCAGTTTTTGATATAAAACCGCCAATGCATCATGGGTGCTGGCATTATCGTCATCCAGGTCCAGCGCATACTGCAAACGATCCATTGCTACATTGTATTTACCCAATTCCATATAACCCACGCCCATTTGCAAATAAGTTTCCGCCACTTCCGAATCAGGCCTTTCGGTCTTGTTCAACTCATCACTGACGCATGCAGTCAATAAAAGCGCCGCAAACAAAGTCAAAATCTTTCTACAATTATGCGGCACGGTTTGACCCAATTTGTTTTAATCGAATATGCCGGCGGCTTTTATCTTTTACCTTGCCGACTAACTGACCACAAGCCGCATCGATATCCTCTCCCCGTGTTTTGCGAATAGTGGTGATCATACCGGCTTTATGCAAAATAGCGCGGAAACGCTCAATCTGTTCAGGACTGGAACATTCATACTGACTGCCGGGAAACGGATTGAAGGGGATCAGGTTGATCTTGGAGGGTACGTTTTGTAACAAGTTGATCATGCGCTTGGCATCGCGGCTGCTATCATTGATACTCTTTAACATAACGTATTCAAAAGTTACCTTACGACGAGGCGATAATTTAACATTATCCTTACAAGCCTCAAGCAACTCCGATATCGGATATTTTTGGTTAATCGGCACAATTTCATTTCGCAATTCATCGGTAACCGCGTGCAACGACACCGCCAGGCTTACGTCACAAACTTCGGTTAACCGGTACATAGCCGGTACTACACCGGAAGTACTAATGGTCACACGGCGTTTGGATAAGCCAAAAGCAAAATCGTCCATCATCAAATTCATCGCCGCAACGACATTATCGAAATTTAATAACGGTTCACCCATGCCCATCATCACTACATTGGTGATTTTCGCCGAATCCCCTAGCTGTTTTTGCGCTGTAAACACTTGACCTATTATTTCAGCAGTGCTCAGATTGCGATTGAATCCCTGTTGCGCAGTTGAGCAAAAAGTACAGGCCAAGGCACATCCGACCTGAGAAGAAACACACAAGGTACCACGATCGGTTTCCGGAATAAAAACCGTTTCAACCCGATTACCGCAACCCATCTGTAAAACCCATTTACAGGTTTCATCACTCGCCTGCTGCTGTAATATGATTCCCGGCGCCTGGATAATGCAATTGGCCTTTAAATTAGCGCGTAAAGACTTGCTCAGGTTGGTCATCAAATCAAAATCGGTAACCCCTTCCTGATAAATCCATTTCATCACCTGGGTGGCACGAAATGGTTTTTCACCCATTTCGACAAAAAAGGACTCCAGTCCTTTTCGGTCGAAATCCAGCAGATTAATTAATGAACTATCGGGTGCGCGCACAAATTTCTGCATCGGTAAAAAAGAACGCGATTTCTTCTTTAGCTGTTTCAGGAGCATCAGAACCATGCACAGCATTTTCATCGATACTCTCTGCAAAATCAGCTCGTATCGTGCCTGCCGCAGCTTCAGCCGGATTGGTAGCGCCCATTATTTCACGATTTTTAGCGATTGCGCTTTCACCTTCCAAAACCTGCACCATCACCGGACCTGAAACCATAAAAGAAACTAAATCATTGAAAAATGGACGATCTTTGTGAACTGCATAAAAACCTTCTGCTTGCTCTTTTGATAAATGTAGCATTTTTGATGCAATAATTTTTAGACCATTTTGTTCAAAACGACTGTAAATTTCGCCAATAACATTTTTTGCAACCGCATCAGGTTTAACTATTGAAAAAGTGCGTTCGATCGCCATCGAATTCTCCATTGATATAAAATTGAAAGTTAACAGACAATTATATAGGAAATATTATTCGATGACGATATTTGTATTATTTCCAAATTCACACATTGCGACTGAACCCTAACATTTAAACCATAATCCTAAATAAATCAGTTGCCCATGGTTTCTAGCACAAGCTCTTGATTCCACAGCACTTCAAAAAAATGCCCACTTAACCCATGGGTGAAGCTAAGGTTTTTTTAAAGCACTGTGAAACCAATATCTTGCTATAAATCCGCGTTCAACCGGTTTTTTAAGGATAATTAACTTTTTTATAGCTTAGAACACCCATTGAATCTAGTTTGGTTTTCTATCTATTAACCAATATGTTATCCCTAAGGACAATACCACCAATGACGATGCAGCAACATACTCCGGTTTAAGGTAATTAAAATCAAAAACAATCACTTTTCTTGATATCGCCATCAAAGCTGTGGCAACGACTAACTTCACAGGTATGACATCACTACGAATATAAATGGTGATATTCAAAAAGATTTCGATCGCAATTAATACAGCTAAAAAGGATCCGAAGGTGGCTAACATATCATTGATAGAAAGCAGAAAATAAGGTGGTTCCAGTACTTTACTAGCAATAATGTAAAGCACATCGATAACCCCCAGTATGATCACAATGAGCATCAGCAAAGCTAAAAACTTTACGGCTAAACGAATACTTCTATGTAAAACCTGAATAAAAGGATCTTCATGTTCCAAGGGCAATTCTTCATGTGTGGGAGCAACTTGAGCAATCAGTTTATTTTTTAGCAATTTCATCAACGGTGATAAAACGCTTTTCTTCGCCAACAACCCAGTCGGATTAAAATCATGTTTATAAACATCTTCCAATCCTTCGATTTGATCCAAATCGTTTTTATTTAACTTTGGGAAGCCCATACTCCAATATGGGAAATCACGTTCCAATATATCTTTTTTTTCAATCAAAGTGACATCTTTATGCCGGTTATCCTGTTTAATCCTTTTAAAGGTAGATTCGACAATGTCGTCATCACCTTCAAGAATTTGAAAAAAAGTACGATTGGAATATAACAAAATACCGGAAATATCTTTGGCGCTATTATTTATTCTGCATTTTTTTAGCAAACCTAATAATTCCGTGGAATTCCAGTCTTTTTTTGCGGTACTCGCGTAAACTAGTCTAATCATTTCGTGCACCCTTTCTCTAGAAGCTAAGTCTGAATTCTGAAGAATGGCACCAATTCAGAAATAAAAAATCAACCCGGTCATTTTAGACCACCTGATTTATACCAGGTTTCAAAGCACTTTTATACATTGCATCCAGACCAGTGCAGGACTAGCGTCTGAATAGCTGAAATAAAAATCGGGTTGGCTATTATAAATTTAAACAGTTACTAAATATCTACAATCAGCATTGTTTAGCCATTATGATTTGTTTGTTGTATTCATTTTGGCGCATTTTTTTGTAACATGTAGCGGTGTTGTACCAATCAGATTTTCTTATCCTCAGTCTACCATGCTTGTAACAGACTCAAAGCTAAAAAAAATGAGCTGATTTTTCAACTGTCTTGCTACAATCCGCATAACCCGACATCCTCCTAGAAAAGATCTTCAAGAGGCATGGGTTTGCCAAGAAAATAACCTTGTCCGTAATCGACTCCTATCTGTGTCAGATAACTCATAATTGAATCAGATTCGACATATTCGGCGATGGTTTCTTTGCCCATTACATGTCCAATTTCATTGATAGACTTTACCATTGCATAATCAATGGGATCGGTAACCAAATCACAGATAAATTGACCATCGATTTTTAAAAAGTCTACTGGTAAGTTTTTAAGATACGCGAATGAAGACAAACCGCTTCCGAAATCATCTAATGCAAACAGACAGCCTTGTTTTTTCAAAGCCAGAATCAATTCTCTAGCGGCATTTAAATTGGAAATTGCTGCTGTTTCGGTAATTTCAAAACATAATTTATGACTCGGGAATCCGGTTTTCCTAAAGATGTCCGCAATAAACACCAGTAAGTTGGTATCTCCTAAAGACTGACCCGATAAATTGATTGCCAGAAGGTTTAATTGCTCCATACGCTCAGGATGCTCGGCAAACCATTGCAAAGCATTTTCAATGACCCATAAATCCACTCTCGCAGCCAAATTATAACGTTCAGCAGTGGGTAAAAATGCACCAGGCGGCAACACCTGATTAGCATCATCCTTGAGTCTGAGTAAAATTTCTAAATGCAAGCCTGATTCTTTTCCGGAAACATGATTGATGCATTGCCCCCATAATTGAAACCGGTCACTGACTAATGCGTTTTGAATTAGCGCAACTCGATCCATTTCCTGTTGATGAAATGATATGACATCATCATCGCTACGGTGCACATGCACCCGATTGCGGCCCAGGCTTTTAGCTGTATAACAGGCCGCATCAGCTATAATTAACAGATCTTTTACCGATTTGACTGATTGATTAATTGGTGCCATGCCAATACTTACAGCGATGTTGAATTGTCTATGTTCCCAACAAAATACATAATTGGCAATCGCTTCACGAATCGCATGCCCGGCGTCTAAAGCTTGTTCAATATTGCAATCGACCAGCAGTAGCCCGAATTCGTCACCACCCAGTCTGGCTAAAATATCCTGATCACCAATTTGACTATTCATCAAATGACTAAGCTGTTTTAGCAATTCATCTCCTGCAGCATGACCACAACTATCGTTCACCAACTTGAATTGATCCAAATCCAGATAGCACACTACATGTTCATCCTGTAAAGATTTGCATTCCATCAACATGAGATCAAGACTACGTTCAAATTCTCGGCGATTGATCAAGCCGGTCAAAGAATCATGATTTGCCTGATAATTGAGATTTTCATTTAATTTGTGCGCATCGGTGATATCACGAAAGCTCCAGACTCTGCCAAATATCTCGTCACCATCTTTAAAAGGACTGGAATTAATTTCAATCACATGACCATTCTTACATTGCACAATACTATCACTGCCGGTTTGAGGGTTTTCGTAGATGGAATTAACATGATCTATTAGTTTTTTTGGTTCCTCCATTTGTTGGCTGGCTTTTTCCAGGTATCTAAAATCATCCAATGTAGTTAATATAGATTCAGGAATTTTCCATATTTCCACATATTTTTGATTGTATCGTAAAACCTTTCTTTCCAGGTCAACGAC
>SPJK01063630.1_pt1 | contig 10665 bp, 9 predicted proteins | sample 3741771 | NCBI WGS metagenome assembly SPJK01 (sample SAMN10925997, study PRJNA522277) | cold seep metagenome | isolation source: Elba SIP-enriched marine methane seep metagenome, extraction at timepoint T2 | place: Italy: coast of Elba, Mediterranean Sea
ATCATGTGCATGACTCAGTGCTTTGACCTCGCTAGCAAAAGCTGACAAAGCTTCAGTGGTCATTTGTTTTTCGCGCACTTGAATAAGGCGCAAACCTTGTTTCAACTGTTTTGCTAAAGCTGCTAGAAAATCCACTTCGCCCATTTCTGCTGCGTTTGAAATAGCATACTGTTCGGGTAAAGATAAGGCATGCATGATGGGTGCATTCGCGGGTAACACTGGACTAACCGTTAGTGCCTGAGGGTGTTGCCATGCTAGCTTTTGCCCTTCCATAGGCGTTGGATCTCCATGCCACGTGCGGACAAAGAAAAAATGCAACAACACCGTTTTGGCTACATCATCTTTCGTCGCTGGATAATCATAGCGGCGTTTTATCCATGGCTGTATGTGGGTTGGAGATAGCGCCAGCTCTTCTTGCATTTCACGGGCTAGCGCTACTTCAGGTAGTTCACCTACTTCAACCTTTCCACCTGGAAACTCCCACCAACCAGCCCAACCCTTACCATCTGGACGGCTAGCCAACAAGTACTCCCCATTGGGCTTCGTAATGATTGCGACCGCAACTTCAACCACTTTTGTCATCTAGACTGCTGACTGCAATCGCAATCGACCTGCATAATCTTTAGCAAACTGATAAGCAATACGGCCGCTGCGCGCCCCTCTGGTACGACTAAAATCAAGCGCGGCTTTTTCAGCAGCAGCATCAAATGCAACATCCAGCTTACTCAACCAATGAGCTGCGATTGCCAAATATGCATCTTGATCAAACCCATGAAATGATAACCATAAGCCAAAGCGTTCGGCCAAAGCCACTTTTTCTTCAATGGTATCGTTCGGACGTACTTCTCCACCATTACTATCTTGACTGGCGAGATTGTCTGCCATGAACTCTGGCATGAGGTTTTTACGGTTGGAAGTCGCATAAACCAAGACATTCGGCGAGGCACTTTCAACAGAGCCATCCAAAACCACTTTAAGCGCTTTATAACTAGCATCGTTCGCTTCAAATGTCAGGTCATCACAGAATACAATAAATTTTTCTTGTCGATCTCGAATCAACTGTACAATTTGTGGCAAATCAACCAAGTCTTGTTTTTCCACTTCAATCAATCGCAAACCATGTTCAGCGAAAGTATTGAGCAGCGCTTTAATCAGTGAAGATTTTCCCGTGCCTCTAGCCCCAGTTAACAACACGTGGTTTGCTGACAAGCCTTGTAGAAACTGTTGCGTGTTGCGTGCTACTTCTTGCTTCTGATGGTCAATAAACTGAATGTCGTCTAAGGTGATTGCATGTGGATGTTGTACCGCTTGCAAGTAGCCTCCATGACTTTGCTTCACCCAGCGCCAAGCTGTCGCTGTCCAATCTACTGCTGGCGCTTGCGCCGGCACAATGGCTTCCAACTTCGCGACTAAGCGTTCAGCGCGCGCCAGTAATTGTGCAAATGCATCACTCATCGATATCGAATCTAACTTCTATAGTCTGCATTGATTTTAACGTAGTCGTAACTAAAGTCGCAGGTCCAAACCGTAGACTGTGCTTGACCACGATTCAACACGACGCGCACAAGAATTTCGGACGCATCCATCACCGCTTGACCTTGTGCTTCTTGATAGCTTGCAGCCAGACCACCACCTTCTGACACAAGTACATCTCCGAGATATAACGCGATATTATTCACGTCTAAATCATCAATCCCTGCGTAACCGACAGCAGCTAGAATGCGGCCCAAATTAGGGTCAGAAGCAAAGAATGCCGTTTTGACTAATGGTGAGCGAGCGATGGCATAAGCAACTTTTCGACACTCCGTCTGATCCTGGCCTGCCTCAACTTGCACCGTGATAAACTTCGTTGCACCTTCACCATCTCGCACAATTGCTTGCGCCAACTCAATTGCAAGCTCCGTGATGGCATCACGCAAAATGGCAAAATCAGCACTGTCTTCAGTAATCTCTGCATGATCAGCTTGATTGGTCGCTACTAGCATAAAGCTATCATTGGTACTGGTATCACCATCAACCGAAATGCAATTAAATGACTGATTCACTGCATATTCAAGCACTGCATCTAAAGCGGTCTTACTGATATGCGCATCTGTTGCCACATAAGCTAACATGGTCGCCATATTGGGATGAATCATGCCAGAGCCTTTGCTCATCCCTGTAATGGTAATTGTCCGCCCATCAATCGTTATTTGCCGTGAAGCAGCTTTTGGTATCGTATCTGTTGTCATGATTGCCTCAGCCGCATCACGCCACTGCCCAGCTTGCTGATTAGCAATGGCTGCTGGCAAGCCCGCAATAATTTTATCTACTGGCAACGGCTCTAGAATCACCCCTGTTGAGAATGGCAATACTTGCTGCGAGTCAATATTTAACAAGCTCGCCAGGGCTTCGCAGCTTTGTATGGCATGCTGATAACCCGCTTCACCCGTCCCTGCATTGGCAAAGCCTGTGTTCACTAATAGCGCACGGATATCGCTTGATGCTGTTAGGTGTTTTTTGCAAATAGTGACCGGCGCAGCACAAAAACGGTTTTGCGTGAAGACACCTGATACATGTGTGCCCTCTGCTAACTGCATGACCATGACATCTTTGCGGCCAGCAGTGCGTATATTCGCCTCAGCGACGCCTAGCGTGACGCCTGCTACTGGCAATAATGAAGTCGCGTCTGGCGCGGAGAGATTGACTGGCATAATTCGCTTCCTTAGGCTAAGCGGTATATTTTAGCCATTGATTAAATTGGCGTAAATAAATACTTACACTTTACGCCAAGTCGTGCCTTGTGGCGTATCTTCCAGCACGATACCGGCATCAGTTAACTCCTGTCTGATTCGGTCAGCCTCTGCATAGTTTTTATCTTTTTTCGCATTCGCTCGTTCTTCAATAAGAGCATCGATTTTCTTTTCACTATATCCATTTATAACAAAATCAAGATCCCCCCCCTTTAAATCATACTTTCCTGCCTCCGCATTTAAAGTGTAATTAATAGCTTTACCTTGTAAGTATTCAACTGCATCTTGTTGCAATAAACCAAGCACAGCACCTAAGTTTTTAAGTAAAGCTGCCGTTTCTGCTAATTTCGTTTTGTTCACTTCACTGGCCAAATCAAACAACACGGCGATCGCTTCTGGCGTATTAAAATCATCATCCATCGCGGCTTTAAACCGAACGGCTTGTGGGTGCTGCCAATCAATATCGGCAACAGTGACTTCATGTTCTTTTAGTGCTGTATACAAGCGCATCAACGAGGATTTTGCATCGTCTAAATGTTGATCAGAATAGTTGAGTGGGCTGCGATAGTGCGCACGCAAAATAAAAAACCTGACGACCTCTGCATCGTATTGTTCTAACACCGTGCGAATCGTAAAAAAGTTGCCCAGTGATTTAGACATCTTCTCGTCATCCACCCGTACAAATCCATTATGCATCCATAGATTTGCCATCTGGCAACCATGCGTGGCTTCTGATTGCGCAATCTCGTTCTCATGATGCGGAAACTGTAAGTCTTGTCCCCCACCATGGATATCAAACTGCGGCCCTAAATGCTGACCACTCATTGCCGAACATTCAATATGCCATCCTGGACGTCCAGGCCCCCAAGGGGAATCCCAATGCGGTTCATTTGGCTTAACAGACTTCCATAGCACAAAGTCTAGCGGATCATTTTTGAATGTATCGACATCTACTCGTTCGCCAACACGTAAATCTTCCAAAGATTTACCGGAAAGCTTGCCATAGCCTTCAAAACTACGGACCGCATAAAAAACATCACCGTTCTCAGCTTGATACGCGTGCTCTTTTTTAATTAACTGGCTAATCATATCAATCATGGCATCAATATGTGTAGTCGCTCTGGGTTCAGCATCAGGTCGAACCACACCCAGTTGCTGTGAGTCTTCGTCCATGGCTTCGATAAAGCGTTGTGTCAACTCGCCAATGGTTTCCTTATTCTCGTTTGCACGTTGAATAATCTTATCATCAACATCCGTAATATTGCGCACATAATTCACATCGTAGCCTGATACACGGAACCACCTTGCCACCATATCAAATACCACCATCACACGTGCATGACCTAAATGACAGTAGTCATAAACCGTCATGCCACAGACATACATCCTGACTTTATTTGGAGTGATTGGTGTAAAGGTTTGCTTGGCGCGTGCGAGGGTATTATAAATTTTTAACATGTGAATAAAAAATGCAGGGAAAAAGACGAATAAAACAACTAATTATTATAATAAAACCAATTATTTATGTTTAATACCTACCAGACTATTGGATGTTAGCATTCCAGTTGGTAGAATACGGCTATTACTAACTAAAATCAGTATATCACAATGACAATTCAGAACATTTTACTTAAAAAATATGCAGCACCCGTTTTACTCGCACTTATGTTTTCAGCAACACCTACTTTAGCAGATGAGTTAGGTGACATTTCTAAACTTGCTGAACAAGGCCAACAAGATGCTGCGCTAAAACGTGTTGACGCATATTTAGAAGCGAACCCTAAAGATGCCCAAGGCATGTTTACAAAAGGGATTATCTTAGCGGAAAGTGGTAAACGCACTGAAGCCATTGCAACCTTTAATGCATTAACGAAAGCCTATCCAAATTTACCAGAGCCTTATAACAATCTCGCTGTATTACATGCAGAAGCAGGTGAGTTTGATTTAGCAAAAAGAGCGCTAGAAACAGCCATCAAAACACACCCAAGCTATGCTACAGCGCACGAAAACTTAGGTGATATTTATGCACGCATGGCATCTGAAGCTTATGACAAGGCATTGCAATTAGATAATGGCAATTCACGCGCCCAAAGCAAACTGTCTTTAATTAAAGACTTGTTTAGCACAGGCGCCAAAACAACTGTTGCAGCCAACACAAATACAACGCCTACACGACCAATTCGCCCGGCAGCCAAAAAAGTTGAGGCAACGCCTGCGCCAGCACCAGCACCAGTTCCTGCACCAACACCGGTTGATACAACAGCTGACGCAGAAGGCGATATCCGCTCTGCAGTGGACGCTTGGAGTCAAGCATGGGCGGGTCAAGATATCGACGCTTACCTTGCTAGTTATGCCGACACATTTACGCCAGCTAAAGGTAGAAGCCTGAGCGCTTGGACGAAATTGCGCCGCGCACGTGTCACAGCACCAGCTGGCATCACACATAAAATCAATAATGAAACTATTGAAGTGATTGATGATAGCAATGCAAAAATGAGTTTCAAGCAATACTATAAAGCCGCAGGCCGTAACGCTATTCATACCAATAAAACACTCATTCTTAAGAAGGTGGATGGTACTTGGTTAATCAATAAAGAAATTGCATCAAACTAATCTGATTGATTTGACTCTATATGACTGTGCACACGGACTGTGTGTACAGCAAGTGGTACACACGTAAGAAATGATTGAAATGAAACTGATTCAAAAATCCAAGCACATCAGAATGCGACTCATGCAGTACGCTATTGTCGTTGTCTGCACTTTGCTGCCGTGGAGCGCCACAGCCGTTAACCAAGGTCAGCTATCAAAACAGCTCTTTAGTAGCAGCGCTAGCCGCGATGTTGTTGAGAAGCTGCTTGTTAAAAGCTTAGTGCAAATTGCGCAAGGGCAAAACCAAAAAGCCTTAAAAACGGTGGACGAACTGATTCGTACAACGCCAAACTTTAAGCTTGCACATTTAATTCGTGGGGACTTGCTCAGTGCACAAGCCATGCCACTCGGTTCATTTGGCAACCCCAATGATTCCAAGACAAACTCTAAACAAATTGAGGGCTTACGTGCAGAAGCGCGCACCCGATTAAATTACTACTTTTCTACCGACAATAAACGCCAAGTGCCGAAGCTTTCTGTGCAAATGAGTGCACAACAAAAACACTTGATACTAATTGACACCGCTAAGTCGCGGTTGTTCGTCTATAAAAAATCAAAAACGGGCTTAAAGCATGTCGCTGATTACTATGCCTCGATTGGTAAAAATGGTGCGGACAAGTCCGTAGAAGGCGACAAACGCACACCTGTTGGCCTTTATTTTTCAAGCAAAAAACTCACCACACAGCTTTCTGACTTTTATGGTGATGGCGCTTACCCACTAAGCTACCCGAATGAGCTCGATACGCATTACAAAAAAACGGGTTATGGCATCTGGCTTCACGGCACCCCTAAAGACACATACAGCCGCCCGCCTCGTGCTAGTGATGGCTGTGTCGTGGTGAGCAACCCAGACTTAAATAAACTGGCTCCTATCTTGAAGCATGGTAATGTGCCTGTTGTGATTTCAGATAATATTGAATGGGTCGATAGCAGCACCACCCCATCAAACAACAAAGAGTTAACAACACTCAAGCAAGCATTAAAAAATTGGCAGTCTGACTGGGTATCCCAAAATACGGATCAGTATCTAAAACACTACGCCAATGACTTTTTCTATAGCAAAGGCGCGCTGCCAGAATGGTCTGCACACAAAAGAAGAGTACAAGCAGGCAAACCAAAGGTGGTAGTCAAAGTGAGCAATGTCAGCATGTTTAGCTACCCAGCAACACAGAAACGCGCAAAGCAAGACATTGTCGTGGTAGATTTTGATCAGTACTATCAAAGTCCGACACTTAAAAACAAAATGCGTAAACGCCAATATTGGCAATACAGCAATAAGCAATGGAAAATCATATACGAAGGTGCCGCATAACAACCATGAACATCACTTACTTTAAAAATTTCTTTTACGTTTTATTACTGAGCCTATGTGTTAATAATGCATGGGCAGCAACGCAAGTTGAGTTTGAAACCAACCAAGGTAACTTTGTAGTGGAACTCTATCCAGAAAAAGCACCTGAAACGGTAGCGAACTTCCTCAAGTATGTTGACGACGGATTCTATAAGAGCACCATTTTCCACCGCGTCATTAATGGCTTTATGATTCAAGGCGGTGGGTTTGAGCGCGATCTGTTTCAAAAGCCCACGCGCGCGCCTGTGAAAAACGAGGCGGCAAATGGTCTGAAGAATGAAAAAGGAACGATTGCCATGGCTCGGACCCAAGATCCAAACTCGGCAACTGCACAATTTTTTATTAATCTGGCTGACAATGCATTCTTAGATTACACTGGACCGCAGCCAGATAAAATCGGCTACTGTGTGTTTGGCAAAGTCGTGAGCGGCATGGACACTGTTAAAAAAATTGCAGTGGTGCCTACTGGTCGCGTATCTAGATTCAGTGACGTACCAACAAAAGCCATTAAAATTAAAAGCGCGAAAAGACTTGAAGCGCAATAAACTCCAACAATATTAAGGGAATCTCATGGTAAAACTAACGACCAATTTTGGCGACATCACGCTCGAACTCGATGCTGAAAAAGCACCTATTACTGTTGCTAACTTTTTGCAGTATGTAGATAGTGGTTTTTACGATGGCGTGATTTTCCACCGTGTGATTGATAACTTCATGATTCAAGGTGGTGGTTTTGATACTGACATGAAGCAAAAGCCAACAGAAGCAGAAATTAAAAATGAAGCAGACAATGGCTTAAGCAATGACAAATACACCATTGCCATGGCAAGAACGTCTATTCCTGATTCAGCTTCCAGCCAGTTTTTTATCAATGTGAATGACAATGACTTCTTAAACTTCACGGCGCCAAATGCAAGCGGCTGGGGTTACTGTGTGTTTGGCAAAGTCACGGAAGGCACGGATGTCATTGATAAGATCAAAGGTGTGGATACCACTTCACGCGCGGGTCACCAAGATGTGCCAGAAGAAGCAGTGATTATCGAGAAAGCCACTCGCTGCTAACAAGCATTCACGCACTCACATGAATCATCGTTTATTCATTTCTGATTTACATTTGTGTGAGTCCCGTCCAGTCATCATCGCTGCTTTTGTTCAGTTTTTGGAAAATACTGCAGCTCATGCAGAGGCCTTGTATATATTAGGCGACCTGTTTGAGTATTGGGCTGGCGATGACGCAATCGCAATGGGTGCTCACCAAGCAAGCATTGCCGCATTAAAAAAATTAAGCCAGCAAGGTGTCAACATCTACCTCATCCATGGCAATAGAGACTTTCTGCTTGGGGATAGTTTCGCCCAGCATACTGGGGTCAAAATACTCCCTGACCCATCTCTAATTACCTACGATAACAAACCTATTCTACTCAGTCATGGTGATACGCTATGTACAGATGATATTGCTTACCAGCAATTCAGAAGTGAAGTCCGTACAGAGGCTTGGCAAACAACATTCTTAAGCCAGCCACTTAATGAGCGTGTTGCTTATATCGAATCTATTCGCGCTAAAAGTGAACAAGAAAAGTCCATCAAGTCGATGACCATTATGGACGTCAATAGAATAGCTGTAGAGCAGTTATTTAAAACACACCAATTTCCGCCAACCTTAATTCATGGCCATACACACCGACCAAAACAACATCAACACGTCGTCGAAGGTCATCATTGCGAACGCTGGGTATTAGGTGATTGGTATGACCATGGTAGTTATTTACAACTAGATGAGAATGGTCTTCACGAACGTACACTCGCTTAATCATTACTCCTAGTTTTAGTCGTCTAAAGCGTGTTAATCACACCAAATGAAACATGACCTGGTATTCTTGTTTCATCAACCTCATCAATTTGAGATGGGTCTAAGAACCGCTCTGCATAGCGCAGATAGATTTTCTCTCTCACAAATAAATCGAAAATATCCGGATCCACATGGTGGTCCAATTTCATTTTCCCCAAAATAGTTAGCGTCTCAGACAACGTTTTTGCTTTTTTGTACGGTCGATCTTCTGCTGTTAAAGCCTCAAAAATATCTGCAATACCCATCATCCTTGCCGGAATAGACATTTCGTCTCTTGTCAGCCCTTTCGGATAACCCTTCCCATCCATCCGCTCATGGTGACCACCAGCATACTCTGGCACCCGCATGAGGTCTTTTGGATACGGCAATGCTTCTAGCATTTGAATGGTGACGGCGATATGGTTATTAATCACACCTCGCTCTTCAGGTGTTAATGTCCCTCGCTGAATCGTCAAGTTATAAACTTCATCATCGGTTAAAAACTTAGTGGTATTGCCTGCTGCATCAATCAGCTCATAATTTGCGATACTCATAATGCGTTCATGATCTTCTTCACGCATTGATTCGCTACCCATATTCACCTTGCGAATAAAGGCTTTATCACTGTCTAACTGTTCATTGATACTATTAATTTCTTGCTGCATCGACTGCTCATAGCGCTGTCGGTTTTCACTCTCGGCATCTAACATTAACCTTAAAAAAGCGTTTTCGCGTTGCGCCTTTAACAAGTCAAAACGCTGTTCAATCAAATGTACGCGATCATAAATCGTTTCTAATTTAGTCGCTTTGTCCATCACATACTCAGGCGTTGTCACCTTGCCACAATCATGCAACCAAGCTGCAATTTTGAGCTCATAAAACTCTTTCTCCGACATCGAGAAGTCTCTAAATGGGCCGCTCTTGGTTTTCATTGCAGCCTCCGCCAACATCATGGTTAGCTCTGGTACGCGTTGACAATGCCCTCCTGTGTAAGGTGATTTTTCATCAATCGCATCAGCAATCAATTTAATAAAGGATTCAAACAAGCCTTTAAGTCCACCTATTAGGTTTTGGTTAGTCATGGCGACAGCCGCTTGAGAGGCTAATGATTCAACAAGGCGCTGGTGTGACTGTGTAAAGGCAATCACTTCTTTGGTTTTAGGGTCTATCGCATTAATGAGTTGTAAAACGCCGATAATCTCACCTTCATGATTTTTCATCGGCACAGTAAGAAAAGACTTAGAGCGATAATGCATTTTTTCATCAAATGCTCTCGTACCTGAAAAATCAAACCCATCAGCTAAATAGGCATCGTCAATATTAATGGTTTGATCCTTGAGCACACTACAAGCCGCCACCATATTGTGGTTAGGCGTTTCATCATCTAAGAATAGTGGCAAGGGCGAGAATGGAATAGGCTTACCTGTTGTGCCGCCAATGGAAATATTCAGGCTCAACGTGCGCATAATTTCAAACTTGAGTTTACCTTCATCGGTCACGGTATACAAAGTACCACCATCTGCATTGGTGAGTTCTTTCGCGCCTAGCAAAATAGTCTCTAGCAAGCGTTTATTATCTGGCTCTGATGAAAGCGCAACGCCAATGGCATTTAAGCGCTCTAATTGATTGAGTAACTCTGCTTGTCTCATTGGTAATTGAAGTTAGTATTATTAAATGATTAAGAGTTTGCCAGCTTAATCTAGGCGGAATTCCATCTTACTATCCAATACCTCGATGACATCATAGTTATTTAAAGCATAAGCTTGCGCACCAATGGTTTTGCCGTTGATCAATGGGTAGCTTTCTCCGGCCACATGTGTCAGAAAATAACCCTCTTGTCTTTTAGTCACCACCGCAACTTGTGTACCTGGCTCGCCAATTTTAACCATCGACTTATCAAGCAGCAGTGCATTCCCCGCGTTATTACCATTGAGAATTTGTAATCGTGGTGTTGATACGGCAGCCTCCTCAGGTGATGAAGGCTCATCTTCCTGCGGCGCTACCTCAGTCTCTGCTGTTGCCTCCTCAGCCGCCTCCGTTTCGCTTGCTGTATCGTCATCATCATTACCCGTTTCTTCTGCGGATGTTTCCTCAATTGATGC
>SPJK01032033.1_pt1 | contig 10663 bp, 5 predicted proteins | sample 3741771 | NCBI WGS metagenome assembly SPJK01 (sample SAMN10925997, study PRJNA522277) | cold seep metagenome | isolation source: Elba SIP-enriched marine methane seep metagenome, extraction at timepoint T2 | place: Italy: coast of Elba, Mediterranean Sea
AAGGTCAAACAAACTGGTCGAGTGATTACTCAGGAAGCTACGGTAAAAAACATCGAGGGCGATGATTTGTGGTATCAATCCACTTTGGCTCTGCTGAAAAATGAAGATATTCAGCTTCAATGCATTATGATTGTTTCCACCAATATTACTGCTCAAAAGCTTGCTGAAGTATCGTTAAAACATGCGCTTGATGATATGGAGATCGTCAATGAGAAGCGCGCTGTTGACCTTTATAAAAGTGAAGAACGCTTCTCCTTGGCTATGCGGGGAGCGAATGACGGGTTATGGGACTGGAATCTGGAAACTGATGAAGTTTATTACTCGCCGCGTTGGAAAAGTATGTTGGGTTTTCAGCAAGACGAACTGGAAGCTAAGCTTGGAGCCTGGGCGTCGTTGGTTCATCCTGATGATAAACAATGGGTGTTGGAAAAGGTTGATGATTATATTGCCGGTCGCAGTGACTCATTTGAAGTGGAAATGCGCATGTTTCATAAAGACGGGCATCAGGTTGTTGTGTTGTCCCGAGGATTTTTGGTGCATCGAAAATCCGATCACAAACCTGTTCGCTTAGTTGGAACGCATGTCGACATTACTGAGCGGAAAAAAACGGAAACGTTTGTCAAAAGAAATTCTGAAATATTAGAGATGATTGCGATCGGCGTTCCGGCCGCTAAAATATACGATGCAATTGCTCTAATGTATGAAGAACGCCATCCAGGCTTGCGCTGTTCCATGTTGGAATTACACGGCAACAAACTCATGCATGGAGGAGCGCCCAGCTTGCCGAAAGAGTATTGCGATGCGGTAAACGGGTTGGAAAACGGTCCTTGTGTAGGCTCTTGCGGCACCTCCACTTATACCGGTAAGCGGGTGTTAGTGGAGAATATTGAGACCGATCCCAAATGGGCCAAAATAAAGCAAGCAGCGCTTCCGCATGGCATGCGGTGCTGCTGGTCTGAACCGATTAGAAATTCGTCGGGCAGCGTTTTAGGCGCTTTCGGCATGTATTATGATTATCCGGCTTTGCCTGATGAAGAAGAGTTGAACGATCTGCAATCGGCGGCCAGATTGGCCGGTATTATTATGGAGCGGGTTCATGCTGAAAATGAATTGAATGAGCATCGCCAGAAGCTTGAAGAATTGGTTGCCAGGCGAACTGCTGAGTTCGAAGACGCCAAGCATGAAGCGGAACAAGCCAACCAGGCTAAAAGCCTATTTCTCGCCAATATGTCTCATGAAATTAGAACGCCGATGAACGGTATTATCGGTATGACGCATTTGGCGCTGCAGACTGATTTGAGCGATAAGCAAAAAAGCTATATTTATAATGCCCATCAATCTGCCGTTACTTTGATCAACATCATAAATGATATTCTTGATTTCTCAAAAATTGAAGCCGGTAAACTCAATATAGAGTCTCATCCTTTTCAACTTATTCCATCCGTTGAGACCGCGATCGGCATGGTGTCGGAGCAAGCCAAATTAAAACAGCTGAAACTATCGGTTGAGTTTGAACAAGGCATCACCGCTTGGGTGTTGGGCGATTCCTTAAGATTGCAGCAAATTTTGTTGAATTTGCTTTCTAACGCAATTAAGTTTACTCACCAGGGAGAAGTATCGCTTACCGTGGCTCAACAGGGTGAAATGACTTGTTTTAAGGTTAAGGATAGCGGCATAGGCATGAATGAAGCGGAAGTTTCCCGCTTATTTACGCCATTTGAGCAGGCCGACAGCTCCACTACCCGTAAATACGGCGGCAGCGGCTTGGGCTTGACCATCTGTTATAACCTGGCCAAATTGATGGGCGGGGGTATTCAAGTAAACACCCAACCCGGCGTTGGCAGCGAGTTTACTTTGGCGTTATCGCTTCCCGTTTCGAAGCCATTTCCTGAAAAAGAGGCATTAAGCCCGGAAAAAACAGTTGATCAGTTATCAGGCGTGCGCATCTTGGCGGCCGAGGATGTCGAAATAAACCGGATTATTTTAGAAGATTTACTGGAATCGGAAGGCGCTCAGGTCACTTTTGCAGAACATGGTCAGCAAGCCTTGGATATATTGAAAGAGCAAGGCGCAACAGCTTTCAACGTGGTGTTGATGGATGTGCAGATGCCGGTTATGGATGGCTATGAGGCTACCCGCCGAATTGTGGGAATGGCGCCGAAATTACCCGTTATCGGGTTGACCGCCCACGCTTTGGTGCATGATCGAGAAATCTGCTTAGCGGCCGGTATGGTTGATTATGTAACCAAGCCAGTTGATCCGGGAATTTTGGTAGCCGCCATACGTCGACATTATCCTTGTTCCAGTGTGGAAGTATAAATTGACAGCATATTGGCGCTATTCATTCATTGACTATGAAGCTTGGGATAAGCGGAGTAACAAGTTAACCAAATTAATCGCTTCTGTATCATGGTTGACTGGATAGGTTTCATCGCCAGGGTAAACAACATAACGGTGAGTTGCCTGAATATCATCACAAGCGTAATAAAACCCTTTTTCGGCTTTTGGGTTTAAACTGCGTTGAATTTCAATGGCCCATATTTGTTGATCTGGGAATCTTAAAATTAAATCACATTCCGCGCCGCCACTGCTGCGATAAAAATAAGCTTCAGTATTGTGGGGAGCCAGGCTAAGAATATTTTCTATAATAAAGCCTTCCCAGCTACTGCCGCACACGGGGTGGCTTAATAAGTCTTCCTGGTTTTGGATGCCTAAAAGAGCGTGGGTTATACCGCTATCTCTGATATATATTTTTGGCGATTTGACCATGCGTTTCGCAGTATTTTCATGCCAAGGTTTTAATCGTCGCACTAATAGCAAATCGACCATAAGATCCAAATATTTGGCAACAGTTTTTCCATTAACCCCTAATGAACTGGCAAGTTTGGCGGCATTGAGCAATTCGCTTTGGTTATGAGCTAGCATAACCCAGAATCTGCGTAAGGTTTCAGCGGGAATGCGTGGCCCTAATTGCGGTATATCTCGTTCAAGATAAGTACGGATAAAATCTAAACGCCATTGAAAGCTGATTTGATCATCATTTGCTAATAAGCTATCAGGAAAGCCGCCTCGAACCCAGAGTCGTTCGCGTAGCTGACTTGATACTTCTAAGGCATGCAGTGGAGGTAGTTCTATGTATGCAATGCGACCTGCTAATGATTCGCTGGATTGTTTAAGTAATTCAATTGATGCTGAGCCGAGTAACAAAAATCGTGCGTTGCGAAGACCTTTTCTTCTTCCACGGTCTATTAAACCGCGTAAGTTTTGGAATAGCTGGGGCGCTCGCTGTACTTCATCAAGAATAACTAATTTATTTTAATGTTGAGTTAAATACAGCTCTGATTGTGTCAATTTTGCCCTATCTTGTTCCGATTCAAGATCTAAATATATCGCATTCCGATGTTCGGCAATGGCTAGTGCAAGCGTGGTTTTTCCTGCCTGTCTAGGGCCTAATAACGCGACCGCAGGATAATTGTCGATCAAGTATTCAAGTGTTGTTTGTAAATGGCGTGTTATCATCCTTGTAATTATGGACTTTTATTCCTTAATTGCAAGGTTAGTTTGTTCTGGTTCTAAAGATGCAGCAAATATTCAAGTATAATAAAAAACAGGATATCCTAATCAACAGTATGAAAACTAAAGCAACAAACATAGCAGAATTATTGCGGCAAGGTGAAAATGCTTCAATCGAATTTAAAGAGCAGTGCGGCGTATTTCAATATGACGCTACAGCTGTAGAAAATGCTTCAATAAAACAAATTAATTTACACAAGGTCAGTGAATATTTTGATGCCTATCAAATAGATTTTGAACAAGAAGAAAACCCTGAAAATCTATTAAAAAATACTGATATATTGACAGAGCAATATCAAGCAACCATCGCAGGTATGTTGGTTTTTGCATTAAATCCTCAAAAATTTATTCCAAGCGCTTGTATTTCATTTGCTCACTTTGCAGGTAATGAAATTACCGAAGAACTGATAGACAAACAAACCATAACAGGAACATTGGATCAGCAAATAGATACAGCTTTAGCGGTTATCAAAAACAACATAAAAATGCCCTCAACAATTCAGGGGGCAAAAATTGAGCCTAACAATTTTTGTTATCCCGATAAAGTTTCTAGAGAATTATTAGTCAACGCCTGCGTGCATAGAAACTATGCTATTTCTGGTTCAAGAATACGCGTATTTATGTTCAATAACCGTATTGAATTCATCAGCCCTGGTAAATTACCTAATACAGTTACCATTGAAAAATTAAGCTATGGCGTCTCTTATGCCGTCAATCCTGTTATCGTAAAATTCATGGAAAATTTAAGGTATATTGACAAACTTGGCAGAGGTTTGCCCATGGTTTGTAAAATCGCTAAAGATTATTGTAAAGCGGTTACATTTGAAGAGATTGGCGAAGAGTTTAAAGTAACGCTTGAGCTGTGAAATAGAACATGAAGACAATAAAGGTTTGATCAGCGCGGCTCAATTCATTCGATAAAGTTTTATTTTAATTCAGACAATAAGGATGTTCTTTATCTAAAAGCATTTATTATAATCATCGATTAAAGGAATTTTCCGTAGCGAATGAAGTGTTGGCGGAATTGCTTGAAAAAGAACCGGCTAAAGCAATATTCCGATTGGAATACGCCATTTCTGCTTGTTCACCAAAACAATGCTGTATGGATGAGGGCTTAGCAAAAATCCTGTCGCCAGTAAGATATTGCATCATAAAGTCAGCAACTTCAGGGGCGACAGGTGTTGTAGCTGCATAGTCTAGATAAATCGGTATATTCAAGAGAATGTTCTATTAATTGTTAGGGGAAAGACTGACTTGGCTTAACTTTTTTCTTGTCTTGGAGCATCCTCGCCTTTGTATACGATGGCATCATTTTCCCAAAGTACAACATATTGGCCTAAGCGGCGTTTTTTTTCTATTTCGTTACTTGCAGCCTGTTTTAATGCATTTAACACAAGCTCGCTATGTTTTGACGGTTGGGTATGATTATTGTTCATTCTCTGATTTACTTATTAGTGATTTATAAACCGCTTCATTTGAAATGATGCGGTGTTTTTTTTGTTGTTCAAAAACTAGAGATAGAGGACTTATTATGCATTCAGCTTGGCTTGTCCAGCTTAGAATTCTACCAATTATTATTGTAGTTTGCTTTTTTATCGCGGTCATTATCGTCAAAAACCGTCCTTCCATAGAACATGAAGACAGCAAAGAATTTATCAGCGCCGCTCAATTCATTAAGGTTAAGCAATATTCGGTAAAACCTGCTATTAAAGGGTTCGGCGAGGTCAGGCCGGATATTTTATTTGAAGCGAAAGCTGAGGTATCCGGTAAAATTGTTTTTCTGCATCCTCAGTTGAAAGAGGGCGCTGTTTTTCCGAAAGAGACGGTGGTGATACGCATTGAAGAGGATGATTACCAATCCTCTTTACAACAAGCGCAAGCCGATTCCAATTATTCAATTGCCAAGCTGAATGAAATAAAAGTCACGCTTAATAACACTCGGGTCGATTTGAATTTGGCCAAATCCAAGTTGCAATTGGCGGAAAAGGAATTTAATCGTATCAAGGAACTGTTAAGAAAAAATCTGGCATCACAGTCTGATGCCGACATTAAGCAGTCCGAAGTCATAAAATTGCAGCAGGAAGTTCAAACCTTAAACACCCGTTTAAAAACCTTACCCGAACAGCAACGCAGTTTGGAGGCGAGTTTAACCAGCGCTCAAGCGGCAACATTAAGTCAGCAGCGTAATTTGGAAAGAACCATTATCCGTTTACCCTTTAACGCTCGAATTTCTCATCTGAATGTTGAAAACAATCAATATATTACTCAAGGCAGTTTGTTATTTAACGCTCAAACAACGGATAAAGTTTTAATTAATGCGCAGTTTCCGCTCATGAAATTACGCATATTGGGTAAAGGTCTTCAAGAAGAGCAATCATTAATCAGACAAGCTTTCCAACGTGATTTTTCCAATGATTTACTATCCGATTTAGGTTTAAGCGCCACCGTAAAACTGAGTGAAGATCTGGATGCTCGTTGGCGGGGTAAAGTAGAACGTTTTAATAGTTCAATTGATCTCAAAACACGCACCATCGGTTTAATGGTCAGCGTAGATCAACCCAATGCGCAGATTGTTCCCGGCCGTAAACCGCCGCTTTTTGACGGAATGTATGTCGAAGCGACAATCAAAGGAAAGGCGAGGCCATTTTATGTGGTTCCCCGGAGGGCAATGCATGAAGGGGAACTGTTTATTGTTACTCAAGGTAATAAACTGGAGCGTAGGAAGCTTAAACCCGACTTGATTCAAGGCGAGATGGTTTTGTTTGAAGACGGCTTGGAAGCAGGCGAAAAAGTAATTGTTTCTGATTTATTCCCCGCTATTCCAGGCATGAAACTGTCATTAACGGAAGAGTCGGCGGATCAGCAAGCGATCATTGACTGGGTAAAACAAGAGGCGAAACCATGATTCGCTTTTTTGCCGCCCATCCGACCGCAGCCAATTTACTCATGTTGCTGTTGTTGTTTGTTGGTTTCGTTACCCTACCGACACTTAAACGGGAAACGCTGCCGGAAATTAAAAAAAATGAGGTTGAAGTCAAGATTGTTTATGCGGGGGCGACGCCGAGAGATATTGAGGAAAAAATTTGTTTGCCGCTGGAAGATGCGATAGAGGGAATCAGCTTTGTTGAGGAAATAGCCTGTCAAGCCCATCATTCATATGCTTTAGTCATTGTCAAAATGATGGAGGCCGGTGTTTTCAGCGTATTCATGGACGATATTAACAGCGCCGTTGATGAAATCGACAGTTTCCCAGTGGATGCGGAACAGCCGCTTATTCGTGAAATAGGCCGCACTCAGGATGTAGTGACGGTGGCGTTGACGGCGGATATAAAGCGGCAAGAGCTAAAAGACCTGGCCGAACACATTAAGATTAAAATGTTGCGTGACCCTGCTATTCCATTAGTCACGATAGAAGGGTTTGCCAAACGTCAGTTCCAGATTCAAATCAGGCAAGCAAATCTGCGTCAATACGGGCTCAGTCTGGAAGACATTGCAGCTATTATTAAACGACAAGATATTGATTTACCGGCCGGTGAAATTAACACACCGGATAGAGATTATCAGATTCGCTTTAATGATGAGGCGCGTTCTGTCGAAGAGCTTGGAGAGCTGGTTATATTAAGCGGTCAGCATGGCGCTGAAATTCGTCTGGCGGATATAGCCGTTATTGCAGATCAGTTTGAAGATGATTCTAATAATATTGTTTTTAACGGCAAGCCAGCCGCTTTTTTAAAGGTCAGAAAAAATTCCAGCGATGATAGCTTACGCATATTGGAGGCGGTAAAGCGTTTTATTGCTGAGCAGCGTCAACAGCTTCCAGCAGAAGTCGGTTTTGCTTTAACGCAAGATTTTACCAGCGTCATTGAAAGCCGAATTCAATTATTGATAGATAACGCTTGGCAGGGATTGATTCTGGTCTTTGCGGTGATGTGGTTATTTTTCGGCGCTCGCTATGCAACATGGGTGGTGATGGGCTTGCCGGTTTCCTTTCTGGCCAGCGCCTATTTGTTGTCGATATGGGGTGTGAGCATCAATATGTTATCGATGGTGGCTTTGTTATTGGCGTTGGGGATTTTAATGGACGACGCTATTGTTATCAGCGAAAGCATCGGTCGCCAAATCAGCCTGGGAAAATCGCCGCGAGAGGCGGCTGTTCAGGGAACGCAAGCCGTGGCGCGCGGCGTATTATCTTCGTTTGTTACAACCTTATGCATCTTTATAGGCTTGCTTTTTCTGAGCGGCGACATCGGGCAAAATCTAAAAAATATACCCCTGGTGCTGATTTCCGTGATCAGCGTTTCATTAGTGGAAGCGTTTTTAATTTTGCCTCATCACTTAAAGCATTCGCTGGAAAAGACGACAACGGAGTCGATTTCTAAGTTGAGAGAAACATTTAAGCAATATTTTGACCGCTTGCATCAACGCATTTATCAATGGGTGGTCATACTGATTCAGTTCCGCTACCCGTTTATTGGCTCGGTTATCGGTTTGTTGATTTTAACCATCAGTTTGTTAGCATCCGGAATAATCAAATTTTCCGCATTTCCGGATATTGAAGGGGATATATTACAAGCCAGAATTTTAATGCCGACGGGGAGTTCCGTGGCGGCTACCGGGCAAGTCGTTAAACAACTCAATGACAGTTTGAGTCAAGTCAATCAACAGTATAAAGATAACCATGGCGAAGATCTGCTGCAGGCAGTGACGCTCAGTTATGGCATGAATGCCGATGCTTTTGAAACGGGTGCTCATGTCGCCACGGTAAGCGCCGACCTACTCACCTCTGAGTTGCGTGAGCAATCGATCAATGAAATTGCCGCAAACTGGCGTCGGCAAATGGGCGTTATTCCCAATGCTTTGAATATTTCGATCAAAGAACCGATTATCGGTCCCGCCGGGCGCGCAATTTATATTCAATTGCAAGGTGACGATTTAAGACAATTGTCGCAAGCTTCCCATCAACTGCAAAATTGGCTGAAAGGCTACCCCGGGGTGAGTAATTTACTGGATGACTTAAGACCAGGGAAACCCGAATTCAGTTTGCATTTAAAACCGGGCGCTTATGCGTTGGGCCTGGATGCCTCTGCGATTGCTATGCAATTAAGAGCCGCTTATCAAGGCATTGAAATATTGGAAACCGCAATAGGATCGGAAATTTTTGAAGTGGTGGTGATTTTGGATGAACAATCCAGAGATGAGTTGGCGGATTTTGATTATTTTCCGGTAATTCATCCGCAAACCGGGCAGGTTATACCGCTTTCTAATGTGGCTGAAATCGTTGCTCGTCGTGATTATTCGCATATTCAAAGAATTGACGGTCAAAGGACGGTAACGATCTATGGCGATATAGATCCGGCGATCAGCAATACTCAAGCGGTTCTACAACATTTGCAAAAGCAATTTTTAGTTGATTTTAAAAAACAATACCCGCACATCACGGTAGATTTTGAAGGAGAGTTAAAAGAAGGTAATTTAACCCGCAGCTCAATGCGGAAAAGCTTGATGTATGGCTTGTCCGGGATATTCATTCTGCTCAGTCTGCAATTTCGCTCGTATTCAGAACCTTTTTTGGTGATGGCGAATATACCGCTGGCCTTAATCGGCGTCATCTGGGGGCATCTGCTGATGGGCTATGACATTACCATGCCGTCATTATTAGGGTTTGTCTCCTTGGCGGGCATAGTGGTGAACGATTCAATATTATTGGTCGAGTTCGTCAAAAAACATGTGCGGGAGGGCATGTCGCCTCACGACTCCGCTGCAAAAGCCAGTTATGAACGGTTTAGGGCGGTATTTCTAACATCGCTCACCACCATTGCCGGTTTAACTCCCTTGTTGTTTGAGCAAAGTCCCCAGGCTCAAATTTTGATTCCTTTAGCGATCAGCATCATCTTTGGCATTGCTACATCAACCTTGTTAGTTTTATTTGTGATACCGTGCCTTTATAGCATTATGGAAGATTTTGGCGTTGGCGTTTCAAAAGCGGAGTAATGTTTAAGCATTGGGTAAGGAAACCTTTTACCAGAGATGAGATAAACAAGCAGTAGGTCAGACTTCAGTCTGACAAAGGTGGTGTGTCGGGTGGAAGAAATGCATTCCACTATTTTTTACGTCTAATGTGTTGAATTTATAAGCTTGTTAAAGATAAGATGAACTTTTTGGAAGGTGATTATGCAAATGAATATGATTGAACAAGCGATTCTCGCGGCTGTACACGAATTACCGAAGCAGAAGCAGCAAGAAGTTTTGGATTTTAGTTTATTTATAAAAAATAATATTACAAACCAAATTGATGAATCAGCTTCCAGTTCTTTTCGTTCTGTTTTTAGACGTTTTTTGAAAGAAGTTGAGCAGGAGCCAATAGACATTGATACAGCTATTTTTGATGGGGAAAGAGAAACTGAAAGCGGCATATAAATGACTTTCAAGTTTTTTCTGGTTTAAAACTAGAGAATTGGTTCAATTAGAAAAGAGCCTATTCACATGGAGGGAATATTAATTTAATAAAACCGCCGAATTACTCAAAGTAACGCTTCAAGTATGTCCCGGTATGCGAATCACTGTTTTGGCTCACTGTTTCCGGCGTTCCTTCCGCCACTAAAGTCCCGCCGCCTATGCCGCCTTCAGGGCCCATATCAATAATCCAATCGGCGGTTTTGATGACATCCAGATTATGTTCGATAATAATCACCGTATTGCCGTGATCGCGCAGGGTGTGCAATACCGTCAATAATTGCTGTATATCATGAAAATGCAAACCGGTCGTCGGCTCATCCAAAATATACAAAGTCTTGCCGGTATCCCGTTTGGATAATTCTTTGGCTAGTTTGACGCGTTGCGCTTCGCCGCCGGATAAGGTGATCGCGTTTTGGCCTAAAGTAATATAACTGAGGCCGACATCAATCAAGGTATTCAATTTCCGCGATAAAACCGGAATAGCGCTGAAAAATACCGCCGCATCCTCGACCGTCATTCCCAACACTTCATGGATGGTTTTGCCCTTATAGCGAATTTCCAGGGTTTCGCGGTTATAGCGTTGACCATGGCATATATCGCAAGGCACAAATACATCGGGTAGAAAGTGCATTTC
>SPJK01042567.1_pt1 | contig 10659 bp, 7 predicted proteins | sample 3741771 | NCBI WGS metagenome assembly SPJK01 (sample SAMN10925997, study PRJNA522277) | cold seep metagenome | isolation source: Elba SIP-enriched marine methane seep metagenome, extraction at timepoint T2 | place: Italy: coast of Elba, Mediterranean Sea
CTGCTCTTGCCCCTGGCGCACTGGCCCATGCTTTGCGCAACCAAGGCGACGACAAAGCTCCCTTGGTTAACCGCTTGGCTTTGGGACTCTTGATTCCCGTTTCAGTGGTTGTTGCTTTTGTGCCCAAACTGGCGGCGAAGTATCTACCTACCGAAGAAGAACTACGCCCTCGCAAAGAGCGCATGATGCTTTTCGTGGTGATTTGGGCTCTCTGGGCCTATGTATTCTTCTCCAGCTCCCAAACTAAGTTCCATCACTACATTTTCCCTGCGGTTCCCGCCTTAGCGGTGATCGTTGGTTACTGGGTTTCTTGGTTGGCCGAAGATCCTCGAGAACGCCTCTCGGGCTACGCGGTTTTGCCGATCATTGCCCTCTTTGCTGTGGCGGCGCGCGACCTGATCAACGACCCGCAGCATCTATCGAGCTTGTTCACCTACAAGTATGACCGAACCTATCCGCGGGAGCTTAATCCCCGGCTCTACATCGGCATCATTGTAGGTGTAGGAGGCGTGGCCATGCTGGGCTTCTATGCCTTGCGTCAGCGGGCCAAAGCCATGTTGGCCTTTGCCGGCACGGCAGCCCTTTTTGGCGCTTGGATATCTCACCACCACTTCAACATGCTCTCACCCCATTGGTCCCAGGCCCACAACTGGAAGACCTATTTCGACGAGAAAGGCCCCCACGAGCCCATTTACGCCTATCAGCTCAACTGGCGTGGTGAGACCTTCTACAGTCGAAATCGGGTGCTGCAGGTGAAAGAATCCGGAGCCAACGAGCGTATGCGTCGTCTAGTGGACGAGCCCGGCCGAGAATTCATCATCGTGGAGCAATCGCGCTTCCACACCCTGAAAAATGTGCTTTCCCCCGACAAAAGGGACAAGATCCGCATTTTGGATCGCTCTGGGGTCAAGTTCTACCTGTGCGTGGTCGAAGATTAGCGTAAGACTTGTTTAGTTAGCCTGGCTAAGGAGGCTGGGCTCTCTAAAAACGCCATGGAAGGCTGGGATAAAAGAAGGCTCTTGGTCCTTTCCGATATGCATCTCGGACGGGACTGCAATGCCATTACCGGCTTCCGCCACACCCGCCCCGACGCAGACTTCGACCAGTCTTTCATCGACCTGCTCGATTACTACACCTTAGGCAAAGAAAAGGACTGGCGCCTGGTGGTGGCCGGTGACTTCATCGACTTCGTCGAGGTGGTGGTGGTGCCCGGCAAACAAGGTAAGTTGCGCTGGAGTTTCCAAGTCACTGAAGAAGAGCGCGAATATGGCCTAGGTAGCGAAGCCGAACGAGTTTTGGTGAAGCTGGATATGACCTTTTCCTACCACCAGAAACTATTTGAACGCCTCGCCCAATATATTATGGCAGGCGGTCATTTTGTGGTTTTGCGTGGCAACCACGACGCTGAGTTTCATTGGAAAAAAGTCCAACGTGTTTTTCGCAGGAACTTGGCGGAAATGGCTTTTAGCGGCCAAAACCTTGATCTTGATGAGTTGATCGAGGCCCGCGGGGCTTTCCAGGAAAATATCCGCTTTGCTCCGTGGTTCTATACCGAAAAGAACCGGGTCTATATCGAGCACGGCCATCAATACGACCCCTATTGCTCTTTCGACCACCAACTCTATCCGCTGAGCCCAACTAACCCCCGCCGGATAGATACGCCCACCTTCGCTTTTGCGATGAGATACTTTGTAAACCTACTATCGGACTTTGCTGCCCATAATGCCGATATGTGGACCACTCAAGACTATCTCAATTGGCTACGGCAAAAGGGGCCTGCAGGTCTCTTCTACACTGTCAAAATGGCCTTGGTGACGGTCTTCAGGCTCTTCAAATATGCCTACTTAGTCGCTTTTGGCCGGGTGCGCCGCTACGGTAAAGAGCACAACAAGAAACTGCTTGAAGAAGCTAATCTCTACGAGGTTCCGGTAGAGAAACTCAAAAAAGTAGATAGTTTGCACCATACTCCGGTGAATCGAAATATCCCAGAACTTATGCGGCTGCTCTTTTTGGACCGTGCTTTATTAGTTTTAGGTTGCTTCTTTACTATTGGATTAGTTTTCGGCGTTTTCGCTAGTCCTTGGTTTGAGACTGTCGGGATAGTTTTAGCTATCGGCGCCGCATATATCGCTAACCGCAAAATGAAGCCCCGCCGCTTCTTTTTGCCGGGTCCTAAACAGGCCGATGTCGCCAAGAAGATCGCCAGCCAAATGGAGGTTCCCTTGGTGGTGATGGGCCATAGCCATGTGGCTAAGCGGCTCGATATCGGCGCGGGCCGTACCTATGTGAATACGGGTTGCTGGCTGCCGCCCTTGGAAGAGAAGGCCCACGAAGAATGTGTTTGCAGTCTTTCCCATCTGGTGGTCGAGGACTCTGAGCCCGAACTACGGGTTTTCTGTGAGATTGAGAAAGTTCCTCGTCCTGCAAAAGACAAATCAGAGCAAGCAAAGCTGCAAAGTGGTCCTCCCCAAGATGCAGGACCTCTTGAAATCCCTGATCTTACTCAAAGTAATTAGATCCGCCTCTTGCTCATAGATTGCCCGAGCACTAGCTTTTCCGCAGTGTCTGGCTCAGATGATACCCTAGCAAGCCTCGGGGAAGATAGGTTGATCGAAATCTTCGCTCGGCCCGGCGGAGCTTTAGGGGAGAAACTCATCGTACCTAACGGAGATGACGCTGCCGCATGGTTCTTTGACTCTCGCTATGTATCGGTGATCACCACCGATACTTTGGTTGAGGGAACCCACTTCGATCTATCTTATACTAACCCTCGCGATGTAGGCCGCAAACTCATGGCGGTGAATTTGAGCGATGTGGCAGCTATGGGCGCCCGCTCTCGCTATGTATTACTATCTATCACGCTTCCTTCTTCTACCAAGATAGATGTCGCCGAAAGTATCGCAGCTGGGATCCAAGAAGCCTGCAAAGCTCATGGTGTAGCGGTGATTGGTGGGAATACAACCCGAACCCAAGGCCCAATGGTTCTCACCGCCACTTTGATCGGCCGCACCCAGCCCGACGAAATTGCCCGTCGCCGCGGCACTCAACTCGGCGACGCCATCTTTGTTACCGGCCATCTTGGCGATGCCAAAGCCGGCCTACACATGGTGCAGACCCAAGGCATTCCTTCCGCTGCAAACCCCTGGAGACCACTCTACGAGGCCCTCACTGCGCCCAAGGCTCGAACCAACGCAGGTCGTGAACTCGCGCGCACCCATCTGGTTCACGCCATGTGTGACGTCTCCGATGGCTTCAGCCAGGATCTGCGCCGTCTATTAGTTCCCGAGGGCCTTGGTGCTCGCATCGACGCGGCCGAGCTGCCTATCTCCACCGCCATGCGCTCCTACTCCCAAGAATACGGCTTCTCTCCTGAACGCTGGGCTCTAGAAGGCGGCGAAGACTATGAACTATTATTCACCGCCGATCCTCACGATGCTCCCCATATCACTTCACTTTGTGCCTCCTGCGGCACTCCAGTGAGTTGCGTTGGCACCGTCACCGCGTCCACCGACTTAGAAGCGATCATGAGTGATGGCTCGGTACAGAACCTTCCTATGGGTTTTAGCCATTTCTAACTATCTAGTGATAGTTTGGGGCTCTATTGTTGCCAAAAGCCGTGTTGTACACCGCCGTGGATAACTATGGCGAATCTGCCCCATTCGCCTTGGCGCGTGGGCGGATAAGCAACGACACCGCCACAAGCTTCAGCTTTCGTAACTGCTGCTTCAATATCATCGGTACTCGCATAGGTCCTCACGATGGCGGTTTCATACTCCGCCAGGGGCGCTCTGATACCAATAAGGTTACCGTTTGATAGTTTGGCGACCCGTGCCTGACCCATTTCGGGTATTCTCTGGCCAAAAGAGACCGAGTAGAGCTGCTCATACATGGAAACGAGGCTGTCCACCTCATCGGTTACGATTTCTAAGTAATGGATGTTCATAAGGCTTCAAATCACCTGTAACCCCAAACTCATCTGCAGGGAAGTATCTAAAAGCTTGATGGGGCCATGGATAGTTTCGGTGCAATAGCTATCCTCTGGTAGTTCGGCGTCTGCTTCTAGAGCCTTGCGGTACAGAGCGTCCCAGGCAGCGATGTATCCGGTTTCGCTAGAGAAAGCGCAGCGGACCTCAAGATAGCTCCCATCAGGAACTATTAGACAGCCCTCTTTTTCTTCTTCTAGATAGTATCCTACGCTTACCGATTGCTCGGCTAGAGGCTTTTGGTAGTCGCTAAGTCGGAAATACCAAGCCAGGTCTACCTTGTGTTTTCGTGATAGTTCATAAGCAATATCGATGACCTCTTCACTAGTCTTGAGGTCAGCTTCAATGACTTGAATATATCTTTTGGGATAGTTATGTAGAGTGAAGCTCAGCTGTTCTGCCAGCTTCTGCTCTACGCTTTCTTCACCTTCTCCTGGGTGTCCTAGCTTCAAAAAGAGTTTTTCTATCTTTTCTAGTCCGCCTTTTTCTCGCAAGCGTCGAATCTCCTGAGCGCTGCAGCCTAAGTCTCGCTTCAAGGCTTTGGCCAAAGCTTGAGAAGAAGAGAAGCCGGCTTGATGCGCGATAGTTGTTACGGATAGTTCGGGGTGGTCGACCAAACTATCAAGAACTATCCGTAGTCGGTGTCTGCGTAAGTACTGAGCTGGGGGTTCGGAAAACACTGCGCGGAACATGCGATGGAAGTGGTAAGGAGAGACGGCAGCGGCCTTGGCGACCTCGTCCCAGGTGGGAAAGCTGGATTGGTGGATGTGCTGGTCCATGAAGCGCAAGGCGGCAACAAAGCGCTTGCGCCACAGCGGGGAGAGGGCGGCGAGCAAATGGTCCTCGGGCACCATGGAGCTTACCATAGAGGCTCATTAGGACAGCGCTCACTGGATGGAAAACGATTTCGGCTCTACGCATTCTTAGCCTCGCTTTTGTCTGTTTTGGAGAAGAGTTGGAGCAAAATGGGCACTAAGATCAGGGTGATTGGGGTAGCGAAGAGCTCGCCAAAAACCAGAGAGACCGCAGCGGGCTTAAGGTACTGGGCTTGCTCAGACGTCTCACTGAGTAAAGGCAGCAAACCACAGACGGTGGTCACCGTGGTGAGAAAGATGGCCCGCATGCGACTGCGCCCTGCTTCTATCAAAGCTTGCGATAGAGATAGTTTACTCTGTCTAAGTTGGTTGAAACGAGTCATCAATACTAAGGAGTCATTGATAACTATTCCCGTCATAGCCATCATCCCAAACAAGGAAAGTACACTGACGGGCAAGCCCATGACTCCGTGCCCAAAGATAGATCCTGCAAAGCCAAAAGGAATCACTGACATGATGATCAGCGGCTGACTGTATGACTTCAAGGGAATCGCCAGCAAGGCATAGATGAGTAAGATAGTCATCAGCAAGGCCTTCTTGAAGCCGCTTTGAACCTCCGCGATCTCCTCAAACTCACCCGATGCCTTGATTTTCGCCCCCGGATATTTCCCTCTAAGCTTTGGTAATACTTTCCGCTCCAACTCAGCCAATACTTGCTCTGGGGAGGCGATAGTCCGGTCTTGCTTCCAATAGAGGTTTAGTACCGGTTCGCGGTGCCTTCTGCGAATCACCTCAGGTGTCTTATGGTAACTCAGTTCAGCGATTTCTCCGAGGCTTAGGTAGTTCCCTGCGGAAACAGGCAAAGGCAGTCGCTCTAGTTGCTCTAAGTGGCGCCTTTGCTCCTTGGGCAATCTGATCAGCAGTTTACTTTCTTCACCTTGGCTGACAAAGCGAGTGACCTCATAGCCACCAAAAGCATCACCCAATAGTATCGCCAAGTCAGAGCGAGTAATTCCTAGACGCCGGCCCTTCTCGGTGAGCTGAGCCTTCATCGTAGTAAGTTCATCCTGAGAGTCGTCATAGATATCGAGCACTCCCGGCTGCCCTGAAAGTGACTTTTTCAGTTCACTAAGTAGCTGTTTGGCCACCGCGCGGTCATTAGCGCTAATGCTAAGGCCAGTGGCCCCTCCTGGATTATCAGAGGCGCTGAATTGGAGGGAGTAGACAGCTTCAAGACGCCCTGTTTCTCTTTTCCATTGGTGGAGAAAGTCGTTCCCGGAGATAGTTGACACTGCCTCCTGGCTAAGTTCAGCGGTGATTTCAATCATTGAGGATGAGATCACAATAGATATGTCATTACTCACCGGCGGGGCCTCTAATTGATATTTTTGCTGAAAGCGCTGGTTGACCTGGTCTAAGGCTGCTTGTAAACGCTCACAGTGTTGGGCGCTGAGTTCCGAGGTGGCCCCTTGTTGCATGCTCAATTTGGCGCTCAAGTATCTACTAGGAATCTCAGGAAAGAAGGCGGTTTTGATATATCCTTTGAATACAAAACCATAGCTGAGTATCAGGGCGGATATAAAGAGTACTAATACCGAAGCTCGGTATTTCAAGGAGGATTGAAGTATAGGAAGATAGGCTTTAAGAGTGAAATGGTTGAGCCCCTCTTGGCATCTGGCTTGTATCTTCTTGAACCAAGCAAAGCGGGAACTATCTCCGGCCTTGCGACCATGGGCAAGGTGGGCAGGCAAAATGAACTTACTCTCGATGAGAGAGCAGCTCAGTGCGATGATAACTATCGCCGAGAAGCCCGCCAGTACCCGGGCGAGGTCGTTATCTATCCAGAGCATCGGTGAAAAAGCGGCTATGGTTGTTAACACGCCAAATACGGTAGCCACCGCAACCTTCTCTACTCCCTTCCAGGCAGCCTCCTGAGGGTTATCGCAAGTCTTACGGGCCTCGTAGATACTTTCGCCGACCACTACTGCGTCATCTACTAAGATGCCCAATACTAAGATCATGCCAAAGAGAGTGATGTCGTTGATACTATAGTTGAGTATCGGAAGGTCCATGGCCCAGAGCGTTCCGGCCAAAGAGATTGGAATACCGAAGGCAACCCAAAAAGCGAGCTTGAGATCTAGGAAGAGGCCGAGAATGATGACCACAATGAGTAGGCCCTGCCAGGCATTGGTACCTAAGCGGCCGAGCTGTTCGATGATGTAGGGGGCCATGTCCGCCATGACTTGCAGCCGTACTCCCTGCGGAAGCTCTGGAGATACTCGGGAACTTACCTCCTGGATGGCTTCGCTGATCCTCAGTAGATGGTCTTTGGAGCTGGTAGATATCTCCAAAACCAAAGCCGGGCGACCCTGAGACTGGACGCGAACTTCACTCTCTTCCAGTCGGAAATGAACATCAGCAACTTGGCTAAGAAGTATCTCTCCAGAGTTTAGACTGCGGATGGGAATGCCTTTAAGCTCGACCAAGGAATCCGGCTTTCCTTTGGTCTGCAAAACTATCTTTTCATGGTCGCTTGATAGTTCCCCCGTGAAATACTCACCAGACCACCCGTGTAGAGCCTGCTTGATATTCTCAAGACTGACTCCATAGCGAACCAGGGCCTCTAAGCGAGGTTCAACGATGAGTTGGGGGCTCCTTTTGCCTTCTAGCTTTACCTGGGATATTTGTGGATGCGCTTTGAGTGCCCGTTCCACCTTGATGGCGGCCTTTTGCAATACTTCCGCAGGAACCTGCCCGCTGATGGTGAGATAGGCAGCGAGGTTGGTGAACTCGTTGGCATAAATGCGCGGTTTTTCGGCCTTGCTAGGCAAGCCGTTGATATTTTCGACCTTGTCGCGAACTCGGCTTAGGAGCTTGTCTAGATCGACACCGCTGTTTCTTTTGATAGTTAACACAGCATAGCCGCGACGGCTTTCACTCGTGGTTCGGGCGATTCCGGGCAATGAACTCACACTTGCTTCGAGCCTTTGCGTTATCGCTGAGTCTACCTGCTCGATACTTGCTCCGGGATGGACAACTTCGACAACTATCTCTGATGGAGGAAGTTGCGGAAAGCTCTCTACCCTAATCTGAGAGAGGCTTAGGTAGCCGCCGACCAACATGAAGGCCATGAGAAGATTGGCCGCAACCGGGTTTTCTAAGAACCAACGAGTGAGCCATTTCATGGTGTATCACCCCCTAAACTAGCCAGTGGCTGAACTTTCTGGCCTACGATGAAGCTAGGGAGGGGGTAGCGAACCAGTCGAAGCAAAGAAGAGTCCCCAGCAACGAGGCGGAAGCTGCTCTCAGTTTCACCCCGGTTGATGATTTGCACAAATTGCTTCTGTAGGCGGTTGTCTTTACTGAGGTGGAAGATTTCTAGGTTCTTGGTAATCGCTGAGTGGGGGGCCGAGAATACTTTCCGATAGATTCTTAAGGGTAGCTGAACCCGGAGCGCCTGTCCGTCAGCCAAAGGAAGCGGATGTCCGGACTTAATAGGAAGCTCTAACACTAACTTCTGCTGATGGGTGTTGTGATCTAACAGGGGAGATAGATAGGCGAACTTGAGAGCTTGCTGCACTCCGCTGGGCATCAAGGCAGCAAAGCTGTCTTCCTTTTGTAGTGGAAAGAGCGTGTTTGTCTGTTTTACGGACATCATTAGCTCCAAGTGCATGGCTTTTGCCGATCCCAGAACCAAGAGAGGCTCTCCGGCGGTAACCCATTGGCCTGGACTAAATCTGTTTTCCAGGACAACCGCATCAAAAGGCGCCCGGAGCTTGGTTCTCTGCACCATCTTCAAAGCCTGGTCTCGCTGGGCTTTGTTGGCCTTCAGGGTTGCCTCAGCGGCGGCAATTTGTGGCTCCCGGCGAGCATAAGGGGTTTCGGGCTTGGGGCTGCCCAGCATAACCACCTCTCTTTCGAGCTGCTCCCGCTGCAAAACGAGTTCTGCTTGGGCCACCGCGCTTTCGGCTTCGGCTAGAGCCGTTTGATAGGTAACGGGATCGATCTTCGCGAGGATAGTTCCCTTGGCGACTATTGTTCCTGGCTGGAAGGAGCGACTAGCAGGGAGAATCTGTCCTTCTATCGTTGAGATGATTTCCGTTTTCCAGACAATTTTCGCTTGGGCCAAGGCCGTGCTACCTAAGGAGTACTGCTTAGCGGTGATAGTTGTAGTCGAGACTTCCAGTGAGCTTCTCAAAGGAGCGCTGGGTAGTAGTTCTTTTTGAGGGCCCAGAAAAACGAAGCCTAGGATCAGAACTAGGATAGTTATCGCGATGATGGCGAGCCGACGAGCCGACGTTTTCATAAGGGGCTTTCCAAGTCTTCTGGGGAGTTGTTGGTGGCAGAAGGTACCGGAAGATTTATCCTTTGAATGATCTCTTCTAAGCGGGTCCAGGTTTGTAAAGCGGCAGGTAGAGCGATGGCCGCCTCTGCGTATTCCCAGGAGTAACTAACAATGGCGAATAGTTTACCTGCGCTAATGCCCTCCAAAGTAGCTCCGAAATAGAGGTTGGTGACAATAAAGAGGCTGATGGCTACAAAGATCAATCCATAAAGTATTGCTTCGGTATCCGAGAGGTGTATTTCGAGCCTTCTTATTTGCTGTAGGTATCTTCGAAAACTAGGGCGGCTTCTCTCTTCGATGATACGCACCTGGGCTTCTTTTTGTTGGTTGAGGGCAGCATTGAGACGGAAGAACCTGCGGTGTAGTGGTGCATAAAGGAGAATCATCGCCGCGATAGTTGCCAACGAGGTTGCTGCGAGTTGGAGTTGGAAGCTGGCGAGGATAGCGAAAGCAACTAATACTTGAATGAGCGAGCTGATGAGTTGGGGAAGGTCGTGTTCTAGAAAATCAACGAGTTCCCGGGATAGTTCAAAGCGAGCATTCTTGATGGAAGTAGGTAATAGATTGAGGCGCCGGCACAGGGTGCGCATCATCTTGACCCAGATCTTGGTATAGACACGGGTATCGTAGACTCGCCGGACCACGGAGATAATAATAAGACCCGCGAGTCCTCCCAATAGATAGGAGAGGGAGAGATACTTTCCGGCAAGAACCTCATCAATGGTAAAACCGATGAGCAAAGGTACTAGGGCTAGGAGAATAGTTTCGGCTAGGGTGAGTATCCAGGTGATGGCAATTTGGCCTCGGTGAGTTTTGAGTAGATAGCCAAGGCCGAGCGGCTGTTCCATGCTCAAACTCTAGGCTTCGGACAGCTACCTGGCGTGTCCGCGATTGCTTTTTTGACCTAAAAAGACCCGGATGACTCAGGTTTGGAGGAGCCGCGCTGAGGAGCCGTTCTTCGTCTAGAGAAAAGAAGCAGGCTAAAGAGCAGGAGCCATTGAAAGCCATGGCGAGCGGAGTAAGCAATGCCCGTTTGGCAGCTAGGAGCTTCTTCACACCATGCGCTGCCCTCGGGCGAAGGGGGCTGAGATAGTTTCGGGAAAGTGCCGAGCCAGGCTTTGGCTGAGGCCAGAGAAGTATAGAGCCCGCCCAGACCGCAGGCCCCCTTACCTACCGAGACCAAGGCGATGACTTCATATAGTTGCTTTTCCTCGTTCAAAATCAAAGCGGGCCCACCCGAGTCTCCCACGCAACTATCTTTTCCCTCTCCTCCTAAGGAAATCAAGCCATCTTCCATGCCCTGCCAGGATGCCCAGACTCGCCTCTTTAACCCGGGCTTCTGAGGGACTTCGGCAACACCAAAGCCAGCTACCAGAGCGCCTTGGCTTTCCTCTAGAATAGTTTCAGGTGGCCCAAGGTAGAGTTGGAGTGGTGCGAATGCTTCAATGGTTTCGGAAAGACTACAATAAGCTAGATCGAAGCCTCGAACCCCTGGCCTATAGTTGGGGTGTGGCTC
>SPJK01035376.1_pt1 | contig 10650 bp, 4 predicted proteins | sample 3741771 | NCBI WGS metagenome assembly SPJK01 (sample SAMN10925997, study PRJNA522277) | cold seep metagenome | isolation source: Elba SIP-enriched marine methane seep metagenome, extraction at timepoint T2 | place: Italy: coast of Elba, Mediterranean Sea
AAAGACGTTGAAGTATTAGCGTCATATGGCCATGTCCGTGATTTACTACCTAAAGAAGGTGCGGTTGATCCTAGCAATGACTTTGCTATGAAGTATCAAGTCATCGACCGCAACAGTAAACACGTTGATGCAATATCAAAGGCAATGAAAAAAGCCGATGAACTCTACCTCGCAACGGATCCGGATCGCGAAGGAGAGGCTATTTCATGGCATTTGTTCGAGCTGTTGAAAAAGAAGGGTGTGTTAAAAAATAAAGAAACGCATCGAGTTGTTTTCCATGAGATTACGAAACAAGCGGTTAATGATGCTGTCGCGCATCCACGTGAGTTGTCTATGGACTTGGTCAACGCGCAACAAGCTCGACGAGCACTTGATTATTTAGTGGGTTTCACTTTATCACCGTTGTTGTGGAAAAAAGTGCGTCGCGGTTTATCTGCCGGACGAGTGCAAAGCCCAGCGCTACGTATGATTGTTGAGCGCGAATTAGAAATTGAAGCCTTTGAGCCAAAAGAATACTGGACTATTGAAGCGGATGCCGTTGCGGAAAAGCAAGCATTTCAAGCGAAATTAACCCATTTTAATAGTGAAAAACTTGCTCAGTTTACGATTACCAATGATAAACAATCAGCAGATGTTGTTGAAACATTGAATAAAGCTGCTGATGGCAAACTATTAGTTACTAAAGTTGATAAAAAGCAGCGTAAACGTAACCCTGTCGCACCTTTTACGACATCAACTTTACAACAAGAAGCATCACGAAAAATTGGCTTTGGTGCACAACGTACAATGAGTGTGGCACAGCAGTTATATGAAGGTGTTGATGCCGGTGAAGGGGCGGTAGGTTTAATTACCTATATGCGTACTGACTCTGTAACGTTAGCTGCAGAGGCCGTTGATGAGTTACGAGGTTTTATTGCTGAGCGTTATGGTGATGGCTTTGTACCTAAAAAGCCTCAGGAATACAAAACAAAATCAAAAAATGCACAAGAAGCGCATGAGGCGATTCGTCCAACGTCTATTCTGCGTACGCCAGAGTCATTAAAAAGTTATTTGTCTGCAGATCAATTAAAACTGTACACCTTGATTTGGAAGCGAACATTATCAAGTCAAATGATACATGCGACGTTGAATACCGTCGCGGTAGATTTAGGTTGTGGCGCGGGTAATACGTTTAGAGCGAATGGTTCAACGGTTGTAAACCCGGGCTTTATGTCGGTTTATCTTGAAGGTAAAGATGACAGTGGAAGCAGTGATAAAGATGAAAAAATGTTGCCACCAATGGAAGTGGGAGATGTAATTGAGTTAACCACAATTCGTCCCGAGCAGCATTTTACTGAGCCACCACCACGCTATAGTGAAGCGAGCTTAGTACGAAGTCTTGAGGAGCATGATATTGGTCGACCTTCAACGTATGCCAGCATCATTTCTACCTTGTTGCAGCGTGAATATGTTGAGTTAGAGAAAAAGCGTTTTCACCCGACAGATGTTGGTCGTGTTGTGGGTAAATTCTTGGTTGAACACTTCACGAAATACGTTGATTACAACTTTACAGCGCAACTCGAAGATGAATTAGATGCGGTAGCGCGTGGTGAAGAAGAATGGATTCCACTATTAACGGAATTCTGGGCGCCGTTCAAAAACCAAGTTGAAACCAAAGATAAAGAAGTACAGCGTAGTGATGTGACGCAAGAACTGCTTGATGAAGATTGCCCTAAATGTGGCAAAAAACTATCAAGCCGTTTAGGGCGAAGTGGTCGATTTATCGGTTGTACTGCTTATCCTGAGTGTGATTACACTCGCAATATAAATGGTGAAGAAACATCCAATAATGAACCCGAAGTAGTTGAAGGCCGCCAATGTCCGAAGTGTGAGTCTGATTTATGGGTTCGCACGGGGCGTTACGGTAAATTTATTGGTTGTAGTAGCTATCCAAAATGTAAACATATTGAGTCGCTGGAGCAGCCAACTAACACCGGCGTAACGTGTCCACAGTGTGATAAGGGTGAAATCCTCACGCGTAAGTCACGTCGCGGGAAAATATTTTATTCATGCTCTGAATACCCAACATGTGACTATGCCTTATGGAATGAGCCGTTAAAAGAAGCGTGTCCGGACTGTAGTTGGCCTATTTTGACTGTAAAAACGACAAAGAGTCGCGGTACAGAAAAAGTGTGCCCACAAAAAGAATGTGGCTTCAGCGAAAAAGTAGAAAAAGAGTAATCTAGGTTTTAATTAGGCTTTTTATGTACTTTTGCTCGGCGTTAAGCTTTTCTGTAAGTTCGTTTACTTGTTGAGCATCGTCTTTTTGTATTGCATGCTTGAAATCGAGGCCAAAGTAAATTAATGATGAAAAGGCTTCAAAAGCTTTTTCTTTCTTTGTCTGCTTTAAAAACTCAATATTGTTCTGTAAGCAGGTTTCATAGAATTGTTTTTTCTCGATGTAGTTAGGCGTCCAGTCTCTATTTCTATAAATAATAAAGCCATTTTCATCATGGTTTTTTTGAAACGTTATTGCTTTTTCCTTTAGTTCATTAGAAAAAAACAGATAGTCTTTGGTTAATGTTTGCAGAAAGGCGTTGATGTTAGCGCTATCGAGTGTAGGAATTTGTTTTTGAGTGTATGTTTGATTTTCGCAGCCGGTTAATAAAGTGGAAATAACCGCAACAAAAAAGAATGTTTTTACGAAGGTTGGCCAAGCTTTAATTGAGTCCTCCTTCTTTTGTGGAATTTGGACTCAATGCTAACAATTTTAATGAATAAATAACCTTAATTAATTCACAAAAATAGAAACAACTTTTTGATTAGGCCTGTAATGCGGAAAAAGATTTTTCAGCTTGCAGTTTTGCTTCGTTGCTTGAGTTGGCGAGCACATTAAAATGGCCCATTTTTCGCCCAGCTCTTGCTTCTTGTTTGCCATATAAATGCAGCTTGATATTGTCTTGCTTAAGCAGTGTTTCCCAATGAGGCTGGCTATTGCCCCAAACATCACCAAGCAAGTTAATCATAACAACAGGTGAGATTAAGTCTGCTTTACCAGCAGGTAAGCCACATAACATTCGAACTTGTTGTTCAAATTGAGAGCTTGTTGTCGCATCGAGAGTGTAGTGCCCTGAGTTATGAGGGCGAGGCGCAATTTCATTGGCGATAATATCGCCTTCTGTAGAGATGAAAAACTCAACGGCCATTGTGCCTACGTAATTCAGTCCGTTCGCAATGCGGCTTGCCATTTCAATTGTTGTTGCAATTTGTGTATCTGATGCGCTAGTTGGCACGGTTGTTTCGTGAAGTATGCCATTGATATGGACGTTTTCAGCAACAGGGAAGGGTGTTATTTCACCCGCTTCACTACGTGCTAAAACAACAGAAACTTCTTTGGCAAGGTTAATACGTTGTTCTAATACACACTCTGTTTGATCAAGGCTTTCAAAGGCGGCGTATACCTCTGCTAAAGAGGCGCACGGCACTTGGCCTTTTCCGTCATAACCAAAGGTAGCCACTTTTAAAATAGCGGGGAATTGTATTGTCGCTTCTGCAGCAGCAATGTCTTGGTTTGATTTTATGGTCGCATAGGGCGCTGTGGCAATGCCGAGTGATGCAATAAAGCTTTTTTCAACGTTACGGTTTTGGGTTGACGCTAAAGCCGCCGATGATGGATGAACGACGGTTTTCTTTTCTAAAAAGGCCAGTGTTGAAGCAGGAATGTTTTCAAATTCAGTTGTGATAGCGTCACAGGTTTTTGCCAGTTCGGCTAATGCCGACTCATCATCATAAGCCGCGCAAATATGACGCTCGGCAATAATACCTGCTGGGCTGTTCGTGTCTGGATCTAACACGATTACTTTATAACCCATCGTTTGGGCCGCAGTGGTAAACATTTTTCCAAGTTGGCCGCCGCCAAGCATGCCTAAAGTTGCGCCAGGTAATATCATTATAAAAGTCTTCTCTTAGTCCTGAGGGGGCAATGTCATCGCTAATACATTGTTATGTTGATCTTTTCTGAATTGTTTTAGCTTTTCTGCTAAAACAGAATCTGTAGTGGCGAGTTGAGCGATCGCATATAAAGCTGCATTTGCTGCGCCAGCTTCACCAATCGCAAATGTCGCAACTGGAATACCTTTTGGCATTTGGACAATAGATAATAAAGAGTCTTCGCCGCGGAGGTATTTTGATGGAACAGGTACACCTAGAACAGGAATAGTTGTATTTGCTGCTAACATGCCTGGTAAATGTGCGGCACCGCCAGCACCTGCAATGATGCAGTGCAAACCTTTTTCTTCAGCGGTTACAGCGTATTCTGTTAGTAAGTCTGGCGTACGATGTGCTGAAACAACCTTTGCTTCAAAGCTAACGCCAAAAGCTTCCAATTGTTCAACCGCTTTTTGCATAACAGGCCAGTCACTATTGCTGCCCATTACGACACCTACGATAGGTTTATCCATGAGTTATCCATCTAGTTTCGTCAAGAAAACCGTACATTTTATCTATTTTATTGAATTTATGGAAATTTGTATGTAAATAGTTTGTTATTGAGAGTAAGTGATGTATTGAATGGTGCCACCTCTACAGTTATACTTGTAGGTTCCTCTGCCGTTATTTTATAAGTCTCCTCTGGATAGGTTCAGTGACGAGAAGACCGGCATTAACAGAAAGATGAAGGTACGTGACGTGAGTCAGCCAACAGAATTAACACAGGGCCTGTATCGGCCTGAATTTGAGAAAGATAATTGTGGTTTCGGTCTGATTGCTCAGATGGATGCCAAACCAAGCCATTGGTTGGTTGAAACAGCAATTGAGTCTTTAGGAAACCTAACACACCGTGGTGCAATCGGCGCAGATGGTAAGACCGGTGACGGCTGTGGTTTGTTAATGAAAAAACCAGATGGCTTTTTTAAAGCCATTGCTAAAGAGCTTAACTTTGAGCTTGCTGAAACCTATGCAGTGGGCATGGTGTTTTTATCGCAAGATGCTGCAAAAGCCGCTGAAAATGCCGCAATTGTTGATGAGAAGTTAGCAAAACAAGGCTTAGAAGTACTTGGCTGGCGTGATGTGCCGGTGAATGCAGAGGAAGCATGTGGTGCGGAAGCATTACGTTTACTACCTATCATGCGCCAAGTATTCATCAATGCCCCTGAAGGCATGGATGAAAAAGCGTTTGAGCGTAACTTATATATTGCACGCCGTTTAGCAGAAAAAGCAGTAGAAGATGATGCCTTTTATATCCCAACCATGTCTTCACATGTTGTGTCATATAAAGGTTTAGTCATGCCTTCATACTTGCCGACTTTCTATAAAGATTTGCAAGATCCTCGCATGGAAACATCTATTTGTGTGTTCCATCAACGCTTTTCTACAAACACTTGGCCACAATGGCGTTTAGCTCAACCTTTCCGCTATTTAGCGCATAACGGTGAAATTAACACTGTTCGAGGTAATCGCAACTGGGCCTTAGCCCGTGGTGCAAAATTTGCGACATCATTAATTGAAAATATGGATGATATTCGTCCATTAGTCGGTACTAGCGGTTCTGATTCATCAAGCATGGATAATATGCTTGAAGCCTTGCTTGCTGGTGGTGTGGATATGTTCCGTGCGATGCGATTGTTAGTGCCGCCTGCATGGCAAAACGATCCAACAATGGATGATGACTTAAAAGCATTCTATGACTTTAACTCTATGCACATGGAGCCTTGGGATGGACCTGCTGGTGTTGTGTTAACAGATGGTCGTTATGCTGCCTGTACATTAGATAGAAATGGATTACGTCCAGCTCGTTACATTATGACTAAAGATCGCCATATTACCTTGGCCTCTGAAGTAGGTGTATACAAGTACAACGAAGAAGATGTTGTAGCAAAAGGTCGTTTAAAACCGGGCCAAATGCTTGCTGTTGATACGTCAACAGGTGAATTATTACTGCCTGAAGATATCAACCAACAATTAAAACAAGCACAACCATACCGTGAGTGGTTAGATAACAACCTTATTCGCTTACAAGATTCAGATGATGATGAAACATTGCCGACATTAGAAGGTGATGATTTAGCTGTTCATGAAAAATTATTCCAAGTCAGCTTTGAAGAGCGTGATCAAGTACTTCGTGTACTCGGTGAATCGGGCCAAGAAGCAACAGGTTCAATGGGTGATGACACTCCATTCCCTGTTATGTCACAGAAAGAACGTTCATTATTTGACTATTTCCGTCAGCAGTTTGCGCAGGTAACAAACCCGCCGATAGATTCATTACGTGAAAACATCGTGATGTCTTTGGAAACCTGTTTTGGTCAAGAACGTAACTTGTTTGATGAAGGTGAAGACCACGCGCAACGTGTTGTAGTCGATAGCCCAGCATTATCAGAAAGCCGTTTCCGTCAGCTATTAGAATTAGGCAAAGACAACGCAGAGTATAAGTCAGCGGTTTTATCGCTTGCTTATGATGCAGATACTAGCCTTGAAGCTGCCATTGATGCCTTATGTGATAAAGCGATTGCTGAAGTTAAAGCTGGCGCCGTTATTGTTGTATTGAGTGATAAAGGCATTGAGCAATCACAATTACCAATTCATGCCTTATTAGCGACGGGTGCTGTACATCATCGTTTAATTAAAGAAGGTCATCGTTGTGATGCCAATGTTGTGGTTGAAACAGCGACGGTACGTGATCCTCATCACTTTGCCGTGTTGTTAGGTTATGGCGCGACAGCGGTTTACCCATACCTTGCCTATGCGTGTTTGAATGACTTAATCAAAACGGATGAACTGAAAGGTGTTGACCGTGCAGAAGCGTGTCGTCGTTACCGTAAAGGCATCAACAAAGGCCTGTATAAAGTGACATCTAAGATGGGTATTTCAACCATCGCAAGTTACCGTGGTTCACAATTATTTGAAATTGTTGGGCTTAATGAAGCAGTTGTTAATAAGTGCTTTGTCGCAACAACAAGCCGTATCAGCGGTACTAGCTTTGAAGAATTGCATGCTGATCAATTGGCAGTGGCAAAACGCGCTTGGAATATTCGTAAGAAACGTGAGCAAGGCGGTTTGTTAAAATTTGTTCACGGTGGTGAATACCACGCGTATAACCCAGACGTTATCGCTACATTACAAAAAGCCGTTCAAGGCGGTAGCTACGATGCGTATAAAGAATATGCAGCGTTGGTTAACGAACGTCCAGCAATGGTGTTGCGTGATTTATTATCAGTCAAACTCGCGGATCAGCCTTTAGCTCTCGACGATGTTGAAGACTTAGGTGCAATTTTAAAACGCTTTGATAGTGCGGGAATGTCTTTGGGTGCCTTATCACCAGAAGCTCATGAGGCTTTAGCAGTTGGTATGAACCGTTTAGGTGGCCGTTCTAACTCGGGTGAAGGTGGTGAAGACCCTGCTCGTTTCGGTAATGAGCGTGTATCTAAGATCAAACAAATCGCATCAGGTCGCTTTGGTGTAACACCGCATTACTTAGTAAATGCTGAAGTGTTGCAGATTAAAGTAGCGCAAGGTGCTAAACCGGGTGAAGGTGGTCAGTTACCTGGCGGTAAAGTGAATCAAATGATTGCGACATTGCGTCATTCGGTTCCTGGTGTGACATTGATTTCACCACCACCACATCACGATATTTATTCAATTGAAGATTTAGCTCAGCTTATCTTTGACTTGAAACAAGTTAATCCAGACGCATTAGTGTCAGTCAAACTGGTTTCTGAAGCGGGTGTCGGTACGATTGCTGCGGGTGTTGCTAAAGCATATGCAGACTTGATTACCATTTCAGGCTATGACGGTGGTACAGGTGCAAGCCCATTAACCTCTGTTAAATATGCTGGTGGACCATGGGAACTTGGCTTAACTGAAACACACCAAACCCTTCGCGCAAATGACTTGCGTGATAAAGTGCGTCTACAAACAGACGGCGGTTTAAAAACAGGTCTTGATGTTATTAAGGCGGCTATTTTAGGTGCTGAAAGCTTTGGTTTTGGTACTGGTCCAATGGTCGCACTAGGCTGTAAATTCTTACGTATCTGTCACTTGAATAACTGTGCGACCGGTGTTGCAACACAAAATGAAAAACTGCGTTCACAGCACTTTATTGGTTTGCCACAAATGGTGATGAATTATTTCCAATTTGTGGCGCGTGAAACGCGTGCATGGTTAGCTGCTTTAGGTGTTGCTAACTTGCAAGATTTGATAGGTCGTACTGATTTGTTAGAAATTTTGCCGGGAACGACAGAGAAGCAACACAAGTTAGATTTAACACCGTTATTGTCAGCAGCGGGTGTTGCGGCTGATAAGCCTCAATATTGCGTAGCGCCTAAGAATGAACCTTATGATAAAGGTGAGTTAGCTGAGCAAATGGTGACTGATATTAAAGAAGCTATCGTGAATAAAAAAGGCGGCTTCTTCAATTACGATATTCGTAATATCAACCGTTCAATTGGTGCACGAATTTCGGGTGAAATTGCCAAAGTTCATGGTAACTACGGTATGGTAGACAAACCTATTCAAATTCAATTGAAAGGCTCTGCAGGTCAAAGTTTCGGCGTATGGAATGCAGGTGGTCTTGAAATGCGTCTTGAAGGTGATGCCAATGACTACGTAGGTAAAGGTATGGCAGCAGGTAAGTTGTCGATCTATCCATCACCGGAAGCGAGTTTTGAAAGCCAAAATGCAAGTATTATGGGTAATACCTGTTTGTACGGTGCAACAGGCGGTGAGTTATTCGCTGCAGGTATGGCCGGCGAACGTTTTGCTGTACGTAATTCGGGTGCTAAAGCGGTTATCGAAGGGGTTGGCGATCACGGTTGTGAGTACATGACGGGTGGTGTGGTTGCTGTGCTTGGTGAAACAGGCCTTAACTTCGGTGCTGGTATGACAGGTGGTTTTGCTTATGTATTAGATATAGATGAAACATTTGCAGAACGTTATAACCCTGAATTAGTTGAGTTAGTTCGTATTGATTCTGACGAAATGAACGAGCACGCTTTGTTCTTGAAAGGCATGATTGAAGATCATGTTCGTGAAACAAGCAGTGTTTGGGCAAATCAGTTATTAGATATGTTTGAGCAACGATTAAAACAGTTCTGGCTGGTTAAGCCAAAAGCTGCTGCTATTGATAGCCTGATTGAATTGGCTACTAAATCAAAAGCAGCCTAGGAATAAATGCGAATTTAAGAATAAAACATGGCGAAAAATACATTTCAATTTATAGATGTCGGTCGATTTGATCCGAAAAAAGTAGAAGCCAAAGAGCGCATTAAAGGCTTTGGTGAAATTTACGGTCAATTCGATAAAGATAAGTCTGCAGAGCAGTCAGATCGTTGTTTAGAATGTGGTAACCCTTATTGTGAGTGGAAGTGTCCTGTACATAACTACATTCCAAACTGGTTAAAGCTAGTGAGCGAAGGCAACTTGGTTCAAGCGGCTGAGCTATCACATCAAACAAATACCTTACCTGAGATTTGTGGTCGAGTTTGTCCTCAAGATCGCTTATGTGAAGGTGCTTGTACACTGAATGATGGTTTCGGTGCGGTGACGATCGGTTCTGTTGAAAAATACATTACGGACACGGCTTTAGAAGAAGGCTGGCGCCCAGATTTATCCGATGTGAAAGACACGGGTAAAAAGGTAGCCGTTATCGGTGCGGGTCCTGCTGGTTTAGGTTGTGCTGACGTATTGATTCGCAATGGTGTTTCACCTGTTGTGTATGACAAGCATCCTGAAATTGGTGGTTTGCTAACGTTTGGTATTCCAGAGTTTAAATTAGAAAAAGAAGTCGTCAAACGTCGCCGTGAAGTATTAGAAGGCATGGGTGTTGAATTCGTTTTAAACACTGAAATTGGCAAAGATGTGCAATTTCAAACATTGGTCGATGAATACGATGCTGTTTTCTTAGGCATGGGCACATACACCTTTATGAAAGGTGGTTTCCCAGGTGAAGACAAGCCAGGTGTTTATGAAGCATTGCCTTATTTAGTTGCTAATAACAAAGAGTTATTAGGGCTAAGTCCTGATGATTATGTAAATCTTGAAGGTAAAAAAGTGGTTGTGCTTGGTGGTGGTGATACTGCAATGGACTGTAATCGTACCGCGATTCGTCAAAATGCAGCGAGCGTTCAATGTGCATATCGCCGTGATGAAGAAAATATGCCGGGCTCTCGCCGTGAAGTAAATAACGCACGTGAAGAAGGTGTTGAATTCTTATGGAACCGTCAACCTATCGAAGTGGTTGGTGATGATAAAGTGGAAGGAATTAAAGTGGTTACAACTGCTTTAGGTGAGCCTGATGAGCGCGGCCGTCGTCGTCCAGAGCCTATCGAAGGTAGTGAAGAAATTATTGAAGCAGATGCAGTGGTTATTGCATTTGGTTTCCGTCCAAGCCCTGCACCATGGTTTGCTGATTTCGGCATTGATGTGAATAGTTGGGGGGGCGTTGTTGCTCCTGAAGATGGCAAGTGTGCCTTCCAGACAACGAATGAAAAAATCTTTGCTGGTGGTGATATGGTTCGTGGTTCGGACTTAGTTGTAACAGCCGTTTGGGAAGGACGCCAAGCAGCAGAAGGTATTTTAGATTACCTTGAAGTATAGATTGAGATAGTTTTTCAAATTAAAAGCCTCATCGTATGAATACTGATTCAATATGGTGGGGCTTTTTTATTAAATGATATT
>SPJK01007433.1_pt1 | contig 10649 bp, 8 predicted proteins | sample 3741771 | NCBI WGS metagenome assembly SPJK01 (sample SAMN10925997, study PRJNA522277) | cold seep metagenome | isolation source: Elba SIP-enriched marine methane seep metagenome, extraction at timepoint T2 | place: Italy: coast of Elba, Mediterranean Sea
CTCGCAACTACTGCGAGTTGGCAACAAGTAGAAGTCAATGATGCCGCAGATCGTTATATTTACACAGCAAAGTTAGCTAAAGATTATCCAACTGCCCCCGTACTTTTCACAGGAGGCAGTGGCTCGGTTCTGTTTAGAGATGATCAAAAAAGTGCAGAAATTCCGTTTACGGTGTTAACTGCAAGCGGTGTTGATGCAAAGCGTTTGATTATTGAATCTGCTTCGCGGAATACAGCGCAGAACTTTACATTAATAAAGCCTTTATTACCCAAACAAAATGGTCAATATCTATTAGTCACTTCTGCATTTCATATGCCGCGTTCAGTTGGTATAGCGAGACAACAAGGGATTAATGTTATTCCTTATCCGGTTGACTATCGAAGTACGCATGCCAGCTTAAGAACATGGTCGATTGATTACCTTGGCCATATGAGTAGCTTGAATACCGCATGGCGAGAATGGATTGGTCTTACTGTTTACTTTGTTGCTGACAAAACATCGGCTTGGTTTCCCAAGTAAGTGATATATCGAAATAAAGCTGCTTAAGGTAAAATACACGCCTAGATGAATGAATGGAGAGCCGAATGCAGGCTGAAGAGTTAAAACTATTAGTAATAGATGCACTAGAAGATATTAAAGCAGAAGATATTCAAGTTCTTGATGTCACTAAAATGACCGATGTCACAGACTTTATGATTATCGCTAGCGGTAAATCAAGCCGTCAAGTGAAAGCATTAGCCAATGAAGTTGTGAGCCAAGCTAAAAAAGCAGACCACCCACCCATTGGTGTCGAAGGTGAAGATATTGGTGAGTGGGCGTTAGTTGATTTAGGTGATGTCATTGCTCATATCATGACCCCACAAACACGCGCGACATACAATTTAGAAAAAGTATGGAGTGTTCCAGATACAACAGAGCAGGTTTCGGCTGAAAGCGAATGAAACTAAACTTGCTCGCTGTTGGTACCAAGATGCCGACATGGGTAACTGAAGGCTTCCAAGAATACCAAAAGAGACTACCTAGAGAGTGCTGCTTGGTTTTGCAAGAAATTGCACCTGCAAAACGTACTAAAACTGGCTCAGCTGAACAATGGAAGAAAGAAGAAGGCGAGCGGATCCTTGCTGCCATTCCAGCTAATCAACGTGTTATAGCATTAGATGTAAAAGGCAAAGCCTGGTCTACTGAACAATTAGCTGAGCAGTTAACGTTTTGGCAAGCTGATGGCCGTGATGTGTCATTGCTGGTTGGCGGACCTGATGGATTAACACAAGAATGTCTACAGCGTGCGGATCAGAAATGGTCATTGTCAGCGTTAACGCTACCTCATCCATTAGTCCGAATCGTCATGGCTGAACAGCTGTATCGAGCATGGACTGTCACTCAAAATCACCCTTATCACCGCGGCTAACTCAGTTATGACTGATATTTATTTAGCATCTACTTCGCCCAGAAGAAGAGAGCTCCTTTCTCAATTGGGAGTCAATTTTGATGTGTTAAAGATTGATATTGATGAAACACCATTGCTTGGAGAAAAACCTGAAGAGTATGTTCAAAGAATAGCTGCCGAAAAAGCCAAGGCGGGTTGGTCCAAATGTAAAAATGATAAAAGTATCGTCGTAGCTGCAGATACCAGTGTTATTATCAACCAGCAAATTTTAGGTAAACCAAATTCAGTGCAGCATGCTAGAGAAATGCTGAAGACATTGTCTGGAAAAAGTCATCTTGTAATGTCAGCGGTTGCGGTGGTTAATCAACACGATTTAGTCATAAAATTGAACATAAATACAGTTCGTTTTAGTGACTTATCAGACGAACAGCTTGAGTGGTATTTAACAACCAACGAAGGTGTCGATAAGGCGGGTGGTTATGCCGTGCAAGGCTTGGCAGCCCAGTTTATAGAGCACATTGAAGGCAGTTACTCTGGAATCATGGGGTTGCCATTGCACGAAACAGCATTATTGTTAAGACAAGCAGGTTATTGTTATGAGTAGTGAGTTATTAATTAATGTAACACCCAGCGAATCAAGGGCGGCATTAGTTGATCACGGTGTGCTTCAAGAAGTGTATATAGAGCGTACTGCTTGCTTGGGAATTGTTGGAAATATCTATAAGGGTAAAGTCTGTCGTGTTTTACCCGGCATGCAAGCGGCATTTGTTGAAATCGGCTTACCTAAAGCCGCATTTCTTCACGTATCTGATATTTCTATTCCTTCTGGCCAAACCGGTGATTTACAAGAGAGTTCCGACGAAGAACCTTCGATAACTAGCCTACTGCGTGAAGGCCAGGAAATACTGGTTCAAGTTATTAAGGACCCAATGGGCACCAAGGGTGCTCGCTTAACAACCCAGCTTTCTGTTTCATCACGTTATTTGGTTTATATGCCAGAAACACAGGGTATTGGTGTGTCTCTAAAAATTGAGACAGAGCAAGAACGGGAACGTTTAAAATCTTGCTTGCAAGAAAAGCTCAATGGTCATGATGGTGGTTATATTTTAAGAACCGCTGCTGAAGGCGTAACGGAAGTTGAGTTAGCTGCGGACTTAGCATTTTTATATCGTCTATGGGATAAGCTGCAAGAACGCAAAAGCTCAATTAAAAGCGGTGAACCTTTGTATGAAGACTTGCCGTTGGTTCAAAGGGCATTACGTGATTTATTTTCCCCGGATATTGAGCGGATACGTATTGATTCTGAACACGCTTTTGATCAAGCTGTTAAGTTTGCTGAAGGTTTTATGCCTGAGTGTGCAGCACGTATTGAGCATTACCAAGGCGTTCGCCCATTATTTGATATGTTCAGTGTCGAAGATGAAATAGCAAAAGCGCTAGAGAAAAAAGTTATGTTGAAGTCTGGCGGCTACTTGATTATCGAACAAACAGAAGCGATGACGACCGTGGATGTAAATACAGGTGGTTTTGTCGGCAATAAAAACCTAGAAGAGACGATTTATAAAACAAATTTAGAAGCAGCTCAGTCTATTGCTAGGCAGTTACAAGTTAGAAATCTTGGTGGCATTATCATTGTCGATTTTATCGACATGGAAGAAGTGGCTCATCAAGAACACGTGCTAGATACGCTCGAAAAAGCGTTAGCTACTGATCGTGCTCGCCATAATATCTGTGGCGTTTCTGAATTAGGCCTTGTCGAAATGACCCGTAAGCGCACCAGAGAAAGTCTAGGGCATATTTTATGTGAGCCGTGTGCTAGTTGTGATGGCAAGGGTTATACGAAGAGTGCCGAGTCAGTTTGCTATGACATATTTAGAGAAATTTTACGTGAAGCCAAACAGTTTGAAGCTAAGCAGTTCTTAGTTCTAGCATCGCAAGACGTAATTGATAGGCTTAATGATGAAGACTCTACCCATGTAGCCGACTTAGAAGAATTCACCGGTAGACAAATATTATTCCAATGCGATCCACATTATGGTCGTGAACAATTTAACGTGGTGTTGATGTAATCATGTCTGTTGCCGGCAAAACAGTTCGCAGAGTTTCAAAGCAGGTTTATTACCTGACAGTGGCGGTTTGTTTTGTATTTTTGCTCATGTTGCTTGCCGCAGTATGGTTATCTAATGCTGTTTCAGAGCGTAAAGATGAAGCCGCTCAGTGGCTTAGTCAGCAAGTCGGTTATCCCGTTAACATCGGTGAAGCTGAATTATACTTTCTTGATTTCTTTCCAAAACTGCATTTGAGAAATGTTCATATCTTGGATAGCCAAAAGAGCGTTGCGGTGATGTCAGTCAATCACATTTATTTGGATATTGATTTGATTGCTAGCTTGAGTGAGCAGCAGCCTGTGTTAAATACCATGAACTTAAGTGATGTTAGTCTTCAGATTAAACGAAATGCTCAAGGCGAAATCACTGTTCGAGGCCTCGATAAAATAGTAAATCATCAAAGCAAGTCTGAGGCTGATGATTTTTCGCTGCCAGTTAAAGCTGTTGATGTGCAACGAGTTGCAGTCAAGTACACGGATGATAATAAGCCAATTTTGAGTGGCAATTATATACTTGATAATGCGACGTTTAATTTGGAAGAAGACAGTCTATTATCGGTCCGAACTAGTGCTCTACTGCCAAGACATTTAGGGCAAGGTCTAGCCTTAAATGGAAGTTTTCAATTGAGTGCCGATACTTCAAGTCTTGAACAATGGGAAGTGCAGATAAATGCGAATAATTTATCCCTCACTAGTTGGTCATTATTAGGTCACTTTGATGAGTTTGAAGTGACTCGCGGTTTAGCCAGTGTTCGCGCACAACTGAGTTCAAAAGATAAAGAAAATGTCGACGCTAAAGGTAGGGTTGAGTTAAGTGATGTTACTATTAATTCAAAACAAGATGAACAGCAGCAGAGTGTTGTTATCAACCAATTAACCAGCTCGCTAACAACTGCCTGGTCTCCACAGCAGTGGTCGTTAACAAGTGATTCGTTATTGCTTAACATTGCTCAACAGCAATGGCCGGAGACGAAGCTTAACTTTCTAATTACGGATGATGGTTATCGGTTACAAGTTGGTTATTTGAATATTGCTAATATGGCAACGTTAGCGAAGAGTTTTATAAATAATGAGCAATTACTAAAACTTCAGCCTACTGGCGAAGTAACGGGGCTTGAAGTCGATTACTCGAAGCAAAGTGGCCTTAAAGCCCTATCAGCAAAATTAAATCAATTAGCGTTTAACCGTACTGAAAAACTGCCCGGTATTTCAGGTTTAACCGCCGATTTACAATGGGATAATCAGGTTGGTTTTGTTGAGTTTGATAGTCAAAAACTGACTATTGATGCATTAGATAAGCTGCCTGAAATAATCGAAATAGCAACATTAAGTGGTAAAGCGTCGTTAGAAAAAACAAATCAAGACTGGCTGTTAGTTGCTAATGAGTTATTTATAAAAAATGACGATTTGACGTTGACGGTTGATGGCACCGTGTCTCACGTTGAGCAAAAAACTGTGCCAGATATGCACATTATTCTCGAAAATATTCAGGTGGCCAAATGGAAAAACTATGTGCCTGTTGACATATTAAGTGATGACTTTAGGGAGTGGTCTGACGAGGCGTTTAGGGCAGGTAAGATAAGCAATGGAACCATTGATTTATCAGGCGACTTAGCCGAATTTCCATTTATAAAGCCAGAGCAGAAGGGCGACTTTAAGATGGTGCTAGCGGTAACCGGCATGCAACTGGATTATGGTGTCGGTTGGCCGCAATTGTACAATGTAGATGCATCAATAATTGGTGATGGAAAACTGCTTGCCATAGAAAGTCAAAAAGGACGTATTGCTGATTTTGCGTTTAACAAGCTTCGAACCGAAATAGACAATTACTTAGTGTCAAAACCAGTGTTAACGACCAAAGGACGGATCGATGGTACAACTCAAAAGGCATTAACTTTTCTTAAAAATAGTCCATTGGAAGAACGTTTTGGTCAAATCGCGACTAGTTTTAGTGCAACTGGTGATACCTCAATCGTTCTTGACTTAACTGTGCCGTTGACCAATGTTAATTCAGCATCTGCAAGTGGTTCCATTAGTTTTAAAAACAGTCAACTTATCAGCGATGAAGAGATTGATATTCAACTTGAAAAGGTGAATGGACTTTTACTGTTTGATGGCGACGGTGTCACTGGCAATAAGTTGTCTGCTCAGTTTTTAGAGCAACCCATCAACATTGATGTGCTGCCAGCAAAAGGCAGTACGTTGATTGAAGCGACTGGTGAAATGCCGATTGCAAAGGTCTATGAAAAATGGCCCGATTTGCGAGCAGGTTTTATTTCAGGAAAAGCGCCTTTTAAAACGACGGTTTCGGTCATTGAGCAGAAACGCGGCATATTTGATTTAGATGTAAACGTTGCTTCAGAGCTAGTAGGCGTGATCGTTGATGCACCTCCACCGTTTGGCAAAAAGGCTGAGCAAACACGTGATTTATCAATTCACATTAATGAACACAAAAATAACGTTTTGGCCTATAGGGTTAATTATGCTGATGTAATAAGCACCTACTTGTTGGCACAAGATGATGCTATGCACGGAGAAATACGCTTAGGTTCTGGCAAAGCTAAATTAGCAGAGTCTGGCTTATCGTTAAAAGGACAACTTGAACAAGTTGATTTAGCGACCTGGCAGAACTGGCAAGGTAAACAGCCGGCGCAAGAAAATGTTAGTTTTTTGGACAGTTTAGATGTGATTTCTTTGAATATTGATCAAGCGGATGCGTCAGGTCAATCTATTACAAATATTGCTGTTATGGCTGAAAAAGCAGCACAAGAATGGCGTGTGAATATGCAGTCAGATCAAGTTAAGGGTCGTATAAATTTGCCTCTTGTTGAACAGTCTGATTTGCCGTTTGTGATTGACTTAGATTACTTGTACTTAAAGACATCGAACGATTCCACGGAAGTGGTTGAAACCAAGACTTCATCATCGTTGTGGCCGAGCATTCAATTTAATACTAAACGTTTAGACATTGATCAAATGAAATTAGGTGCGGTTAGTCTGTCATCGAGGCAGTTACAAAATCAGTGGGTTATAGATAAATTAACCATTCAGTCAGGTTCATATCAGGCCGAAGGTAATGGCGTCTGGCAACAGACGGGTGATATTAATAAAACACAGTTAAATTTAACGGCGAGTAGTGATGACTTGAAAGCGGTATTAGCCGACTTTGGTTATCAACAAGCAATAGAAGCAAAAGGGACAGAGCTGGATCTTAAAGTTAACTGGCTAGGGCAACCGACTGATTTGTCGCTCGCAAAAGTAAATGGCACGTTTGATTTAAAAGTGGGTTCAGGTAAGTTAGTTGATGTTGAGCCCGGTGCCGCTGGACGTATTTTTGGTCTGATGAGTATTACTGCTATTCCAAGGCGTTTAACTTTAGACTTCAGTGATTTATTCAGTAAAGGCTTTAACTTTAATTCTATTACCGGTACGTTTAATTTGGCTGATGGCATAGCAGATACCTCAAATCTAGTAATGGCGGGTGAAGCTGCACGAATTGAGGTCAAAGGCCCTATTGATTTAGTTGAAAAAAGCTATAACCAGTCCGTAAAAGTAACACCTAACGTGTCGTCAACGTTACCTGTGGCTGGTGCTGTGGCTGGTGGCCCGGTAGGATTAGGTGTAGGGGCAGCAATTTTATTGGTCGATAAAATTGCCGATAATTTATTCGGTAAGGAAATCGTTAATTTGGTCAGTTATAGCTATAAATTAAGTGGCCCGTGGACTGAACCAGAACTAACCACATTACAAGCAGTTACTGAGTGAACTCTGCTATCATTACATGTTTTATTAAGTAAGTTTATTGATTTATGTCATCACTATTTGAGAAAGCAAGCCAACAGTTATTAGTACCTGCAAATTTGACAGAGTTAGATCTGGAAAATGCATTAGCAACAACATTGGTTGGTGGGGTTGATTTTGCTGACTTGTATTTCCAACAATCGCGTTCAGAGAACTGGCTATTAGAAGATGGCATCATCAAAGATGGTGGATATCATATAGAACAAGGTGTTGGTGTTCGCGCTATCAGTGGTGAGAAAACTGGTTTTGCGTATTCTGATGATTTAATTTTGCCAGCCTTAAATGATGCAGCTAAAGCGGCTCGCGCCATTTCACAACAAGGTCAACAGAAGTCTGTGCAAGCATGGAAGAAAGTAACTCCACTACAACAATTTTATAATCCAGCCGATCCATTATCTGTGCTTACTGTTGAAGAGAAGCTCGACTTACTACGTCAAGCTGATGCGACTGCACGTCAACAAGATTCGCGTGTTAGCCAAGTATCAGTAAGTCTTGCTGGTGTCATGGATACCGTTTTAGTTGCAGCAAGTGATGGGACCTTTGCGGCAGACTTACGACCACTAATCCGAATGAATGTGAGTGTTATCGTTGAGTCAAAAGGTCGCCGTGAACGTGGTAGCGCCGGTGGTGGCCGTAGAATGGATTATCGCTTTTTTGCTGATAATGATATGGCTTCTAACTATGCGAAAGAAGCGGTCAGACAAGCACTTGTCAGTTTAGATGCTAAAGCGGCACCAGCCGGTAATATGCCAATTGTGTTGGCCTCGGGCTGGCCTGGTGTCTTATTACACGAAGCTGTCGGCCATGGCTTAGAAGGTGATTTTAATCGTAAAGGTACATCAACATTCTCTGGACGCATTGGTGAAATGGTTGCTTCTCCTTTATGTACCGTTGTTGATGATGGCACATTGGATGAACGCAGAGGTTCATTAACAGTTGATGATGAAGGGGTGGCAACTGAGTGCACGACCTTGATTGAAAACGGTAAATTAACGGCTTATATGCAAGATAAGCATAATGCACAATTAATGGGCTCAAGAAGCACAGGCAATGGCCGTCGCGAGTCATATGCTCATTTACCAATGCCACGTATGACCAATACTTATATGCTCCCAGGCGAAAGTACGCCAGAAGAAATCATTTCTACGGTTGAAAAAGGGATCTACGCGGTCAACTTTGGTGGTGGGCAGGTGGATATTACGTCAGGTAAGTTCGTATTTTCTAGTAGCGAAGCGTATATGATTGAAAATGGCAAAGTCACCTACCCAGTGAAAGGTGCAACGCTTATTGGCAATGGCCCAGAAGTAATGGGCAAAATCAGTATGGTTGCCGACGATTTAGCCTTAGATACGGGGGTCGGTAATTGCGGTAAAGAAGGCCAAAGTGTGCCTGTTGGCGTCGGTCAGCCAACATTGAAAATAGACAGTTTAACAGTAGGTGGAACAGCATAAATGGCTAAGCAGCATAAGGCCGTAGCCTTAATTTCAGGCGGTTTGGATTCAATGCTTGCAGTACGTGTATTGCAAGAGCAAGGAATAGAAGTAGAAGGTATTAACTTTTATACGGGCTTTTGTGTCGAAGGACATACCCACGCTATTCGCAACCAAGATAAAGAAAAACAAAAACGCAATAATGCGCTTTGGGTCGCGGAGCAATTAGGCATTAAATTACATATTGTTGATGTTATTGAAGAATATAAAGATGTTTTGCTCAATCCGAAACACGGTTATGGTGCAAACATGAACCCATGTTTGGATTGTAAGATATTCATGGTTAATAAAGCAGTTGAATGGGTAAAAGAAAATCATAAGAATGGTTTTGACTTTATCATCACTGGGGAAGTTATCGGGCAGCGACCGATGTCTCAGCGTAAACAAACTATGCCGATTGTGGCGAGAGAGTCTGGAGCCGATGATATTTTGTTACGGCCTCTTTGTGCCAAAAACTTACCTGAGACTAAACCTGAGCTTGAAGGCTGGGTTGATCGAGAAAAACTATATGGGTTTAGTGGACGTAACCGCAAGCCGCAAATAGCTTTAGCTAAAGAGTTTGGCTTTGACGATTACGCATCACCTGCTGGAGGCTGTTGCTTCTTAACCGATGAAAACTACTCTAAAAAATTGGTTGATCTCTGGGATGGTCGCGGCTCTCGCGAATATCAAATGGATGACATTATGTTGCTCAAAGTTGGGCGCCATATTCGTCCAAAACCTCATTTTAAATTAATTATTGCCCGTGATGCCGGAGAAAGTAAGTTTTTGGAAGGGTATCGTAAAGAATTTACTTCTTTAGTTTCAACGAGCCACACAGGACCAATGGCATTAGTTGATGGTGATATTACTGAGCAGGATTATGAATTAGTTGCTCAAATTGTTGCGCGTTATGGGAAAGGCAGAACTGAAACGAACGTTGATGTTGCGATATCACCAATTGATGCACCACAAGTTGACGTTAGTGTTATGCCGATGGGCGTTGATGAACTTCCAAAGGAATGGCAAATATGAGTCATTTCACATTAGATGCTCGTCGTATGTTATGTCCAATGCCTGTTATTAAAACGCAAAATAGAATTAAAGAACTTAGCGCCGGTGATACGCTAGCCGTGACATGCACAGATCCAGGAGCCTTAAGTGATATCCCTGCATGGGCAAGAATCAATGGTCATGAAATTATCGATACCATTGATGATGACGATGAAATTATCATTACGGTAAAAGTGGGTGTCTAATTTGGTGCATTAAAAATATTAGTGCACCAATATGGTGAATTTGATGTTTTCGATGCTATTCTAGCGATTAATAAATTATTGATTTTTAAGACTTGAAAAAGTTGGCTTGATTTATGCTGTTAACAAAAAACAGTTTTTTGGTGCGCCCTGTTGCGCGATTTTTTTATACTTGGAGATAATTAATGTCTGTCGAAAATGTACTTCAAATGATTCAAGACGAGGATGTCAAATTCATTGACTTCCGTTTCACTGATACGCGTGGTAAAGAACAACACGTTACTTACCCATCTCATACAGTAGATGAGGATACATTTACAGAAGGAACAATGTTTGACGGTTCTTCTGTAGCTGGTTGGAAAGGTATTAACGAATCAGACATGATCTTAATGCCTGATGCTGACAGTGCATTTATTGACCCATTCATGGATGACACAACTATTGTTGTGACATGTGACATCATCGAACCTGCAATAATGCAAGGTTACGAGCGTGATCCACGTAGTGTTGCTAAACGTGCTGAATCGTATATGCAATCAACTGGTATTGCTGATACCGCTTTCTTTGGTCCTGAAAACGAGTTCTTCATGTTCGATAGCGTGACATGGGGTTCTAACATGTCAGGTAGC
>SPJK01088403.1_pt1 | contig 10644 bp, 10 predicted proteins | sample 3741771 | NCBI WGS metagenome assembly SPJK01 (sample SAMN10925997, study PRJNA522277) | cold seep metagenome | isolation source: Elba SIP-enriched marine methane seep metagenome, extraction at timepoint T2 | place: Italy: coast of Elba, Mediterranean Sea
CTATTCGCCCTATCTGTGGGCGAGCTGGATGACCGGCCCGGTTCTCATTGACAGCAGCGCGCTGCCAATCTGGGCGCAGTGCATCCTCGGTTATGCGGGCATTCAATTTGTCGCCTATGGGTGGCACCGCGCCATGCACAAATCCGACACGCTATGGCGGATCTTCCACCAGATGCACCATTCGGTCGAGCGCATGGATGCCTGGGGCAGCCTCTACCATCATCCGCTGGACGTGATCGGCTTCACATTCATGGGCAGTTTTGCGCTGACCATGCTGATCGGGATCAGCGCCGACGCAGCGGCGATCGTAGGCGTGTTTGGAGCCGGCGTCGTTTTCTTCACCCATTGCAATATCAAGACGCCACGCTGGATCGGCTGGTTGATCGAGCGCCCGGAAGGTCATGGCGTGCATCACGAACGCGGGCGTCATGCCAGCAACTATGCCGAGCTGGTGATCTGGGACCAGATCTTCGGCACGTGGCGCAACCCGAAAACCTGGAACGGGGAAGCCGGGTTCTATGACGGCGCCTCAAATCGCATCTGGTCACTGCTGATCGGGCGCAAGCTTGCCTGAACCAACCGAAAGGAGATTGAACCATGAGACAGATTGAGCTGCCGAGTAAGCCTCGATTCTTCCTGACGGATGGCGGGATCGAAACCTATCTGATCTTTGATGAAGGCCTGGAGTTGCCCGACTTCGCCTCGTTTGTCCTGTTGCAGAATCGAGAAGGGACGCGCGCGCTTTCCGACTATTATCTGCGATTCCTGAAACTTGCCGCCAGGTTTGGCATGGGGTTCGTATTCGAAACCCCGACCTGGCGCGCAAGCTCCGACTGGGGCGCGCGGCTGGGATACTCGCCGGAGCAATTGCGCGATGCCAATGCGTCGGCAGTCGCCCTGATGGTCGAGTTGAAGCAGGAGTTCGGATCTGCGGCGGTCCCGGCATTGGTGTCTGGCTGCGTCGGGCCGCGAGGAGATGGCTATGATCCGGGTGATGTAATGACGGACGACCAGGCCGCAGCCTATCACGCGCCCCAGGTCACTGCGCTGCACCAAGCCGGTGCCGACATGGTCACCGGTGTCACCATGACCAACACGCCAGAGGCGATCGGCCTGGTCAAAGCTGCGCAGGCGGTTGGCTGCCCCGTCATAATATCGTTCACAGTGGAGACGGATGGTCGGCTTCCGACAGGGCAAGGATTGGGCGACGCGATTGCTCAGGTCGACCGGGAAACGGGTCAGGGTCCGCAATGGTACATGATCAACTGCGCTCATCCTTCGCACTTTCGTGTACAGCTCGGAACGGATCACGCCTGGGTCGCGCGCATCGGCGGCCTTCGCGCCAATGCCTCGTGCAAGAGCCACGCAGAGCTTGACGAAGCGACCGACCTGGATCGTGGAGATCCGTGCGACCTGGCCAATCGATATGCCGACCTGTGCCAGGCCTTTCCGAGCCTGCGGGTTTTAGGTGGATGCTGTGGTACGGACCACGAGCATGTGGAAGCGATCGCGAGCGCTGTGGCTGCCACCTGACGCGCCAAGTGAGGCGCTCGCCGGGATCAACTGGCGGGCGCCTCAGATTCTTGTTGTAATGGCATGACAAATGCCATTAATTGCGGTGTGGGCAGACGGAGGCCAGCATGCGTTTGAAGACGTTCATCCAGAACAAGGCCGCGAAAAGTCTGTTCGGTGTGCAAAGGCGGGATGCCAAACGCCGCAAGTTCGAGCGGCAACGCGCGGCGAAAAATGCGCCGCATGTGGTCGACTATTATCACGAGGCCAGCGATCCATACTCGCACTTGATGGTGCAGGTCCTGCCGGAATTCTGTCAGCAGTTCGATGTTGAGCTGAATGTCTATCTCGTGGCGCCGCCGCCAGACTGGGCCGCACCGGAGCGCGAAAAGCTCGAAGCGTATGCGCGCACGGACGCGCAACGGCTCGCCGATCGCGCCGGCTTGAGTTTCGCTGATTCCGGCAAGCAGCCGTCCCGCGAAAAACTGAATGCGGCGAACGCTGCGCTGGCACAGGCGCTCGCAAGCGGGGCATTTCTGGAGCGCGCCGAGACAATCGGAGCGCAGCTCTGGGGAGACCAAGATATCGAGCCTGGATTGGGGAGCACGAGTGGAAACGAGTCTTCGCTGACGGAAAGTACGGAGCGCCGGGACACGATGGGCCATTACCTTGGCGCGACCCTGTATTATGGCGGCGAGTGGTATTGGGGCGTTGATCGCTTGCATTATCTCGAAGCCCGCCTGAACCAACTGGGCGCAGCTAAAGGCGAACAATGCCCGGCAATCTTTGAACCGCCAATTGCGCCCTCTGTGGCAGCGCAAGCGCCTTTGAAATCCCGGCCCGAACTCCATTGGTACCTGTCATTTCGCAGCCCCTATACGGGCATTGTCGCCGATCGCATCAAGGCGCTCGCGGATGCGTATGGCGCTGAGCTGAAACTGCGCTTCGTCTTGCCCATGGTGATGCGCGGGATGGAGATCCGGCGTTCGAAGAGTTCGTACATCATGAGTGATGTCGTCCGCGAAGCCGAGCGCCTCGGCATTCCGTTTGGCAATATCTGCGACCCGGTCGGCAAGCCGGTGGAGGATGGCTATGCGATCCTGCACAAGGCGATCGAGCTGGGGAAAGGGTTTGAGTTCGCACAGTCCTTCTTGAGCGGTGTCTGGAGCGAAGGGATCGATGCGGGAAGCAATAGCGGTCTGAAGCGGATTACCGAACGCGCCGGGTTAGATTGGGATGAGATGAAACAATTGCGCGGTCAGGACCTCTGGCGCGAGACCGAGGACCGCAATCAGGCCGAGATGCTCAGCTATGATGTCTGGGGCGTGCCGAGTTTCCGCATGGGTGATGTCGCCGCATGGGGACAGGACAGGTTGTGGGTCATCGAAGACGCCTTGCGGGCGATGGCATCGAACGAGACCGCGTGAACACAGGAGGAGATTGAAATGGACGTCATTAATGAGGTCAGGCCGAGCGATCCGGCGCAAATCAAGGGCATGACCGAACAGGGGCCGGACGGACCGATCTTCATGGTCAACTTGCTCAAGTTCAAAGACAAGGCCGAGTACGAAGATGGCCGCGAAACCGACCTTACCGGGCGCCAGGCCTATGGACTCTATGGCGCCGCCGTGGCTGGCATTCTCCCCGATTTTGGCGGGCGATTGTTCTACATGTCAGACGTCACCTTTCTGTCGCTCGGGCAGGTCGAAGATCTCTGGGACGAAGTTGCAATTGCGGCTTATCCCGATCGCGCCTCCTTGCTCCGCATGTCCATGTCCGAGGCGTGGCAGGCCGCAAGCGTGCACCGCACCGCAGGGCTCGCCGGGCAGCTCAATATCGAGACGGTAATGCCAAAGGCGGCGCAGGGGCTGCCATGGATAGAGATGTTCCTGAAGGAGATGAGCGCATGATCTGGCTCAAGCGAGGATTAATCGGTCTGCTCGGTTTGGCGGTGATCGCCTTTATCGGATTCAATCTGTTCAAGACACAAATCGCGGAGCGCGCCTTTCAGCGCGCGATTGATCAAAATGCGGGTGTCGATCGCAGCGCCTCGCTGCCGGACGGCTTGCATGTCTATCTTTGCGGTACCGGATCGCCGATGCCCGACGCAACACGTGCCGGGCCCTGCCTAGGCGTTCTGGCGGGAGACCGGGCATATGTCTTTGATGTCGGGTCTGGCGGGACGCGAAACCTTGGCGCGATGGGATTTCCACTCGCGAAACTCGACACGGTTTATCTGACGCATCTGCACTCGGACCATATTGACGGTTTGGGAGAGCTTCTGACGCTTGGCTGGATTGGCGGGAACCGGGCAGAGCCCATGTCCGTCAGAGGGCCAACTGGGACCGAGGGCGTCGTCAACGGCTTCAACGCGGCCTATCGCCTGGACAGCACATATCGCATTGCGCATCACGGCACAGAGGTTGCCAATCCGAACGGATTTGGCGGCGCGCCGGACGAGATCACAATCCCTGCAGGGCCAGGCGGTCAGTTGGTCGTATTTGAAGACGATAATCTCAAGATCACCGCGATTCGCGTCGACCACGCGCCGATCGATCCGGCCTTCGGCTATCGGATTGACTATAAGGATCGCTCGATCTCGATCAGCGGCGATACGATCTATCAACCGCGCTTTGTCGCCGCCTCCGAAGGTGTCGATCTGATGTTGCACGAGGCGTTGAGCAAAGACATGGTCCAGACGATTGGCGCGGCGCTCGAGGAACGCGGGCTGCAAAACCAGGCGACCATCTTTGAGGATATCCTGGACTACCACACCGATCCGGAAGAGGCCGCCCAGGCGGCGCAAGAGGCCGGTGTGGATCACCTTGTCTACTATCACATCGTGCCGCAGCTGCCGGTGAAACTGCTGGAATCGGTGTTTCTCGGCGACTCCAAATCGATCTTTGATGGCAAGATCACCGTCGGCGAGGATGGTATGATCTTCACCTTGCCGGCCGGGTCAGACAAGATTGTGAAAACGAAAAGCTGAGCGGGATTCCGACGGGCTGCCTTATTGCGCGGCCCGCCGGCGACTGAACCAGGTCATCCCGCGCAGGCCCAGCCAACCGATGAGGAAGAGCAGCAAGGCCAGCGTCACCCGGACATGGACGAAGGTGATGGTCGGGCGGGTGATGAACACTTCGGTATGGTTCAGTGCGCCGAACTTGTAGCCTTCGCCGGCTTTCATGGTTGGCTCGAGCGTCATTTCGATCATGTCGCGCAAAGAGCGATACCGCACCACGGCGACACGATCGACTTGGTTGCCATAGTCGCCCAGCATCAATCCAACGCGATTTGATAAGAAGACAGGGTGGCTGGCGCGCTTGAACAGAAGGGGCATCACGACGCCTGCATAGGCGCGGTCCGATGCTTCGGCTTCCGGACCGTCTTTCAGATTCTCCAAGTTCACGGCGTAGAATTCCCGGCCATCATCGCGCGGAATCATGTCCTCGATATTGGCGAGGAAGCGGCGTTCGCTGTCATCCGCGTTCTCATAGGTCTGGCGGATCTGTTCCAGCAGGCGTTCGCCTTCATCGGCAGAGATCGGTTTGCCAGCGCCGCCATACCAGGCACTGAACCAGACGAACAAAGCAGCGAGTAAGATGATCCAGGCGATCTTCAGTCTGGCTAGTGTCATGACGGCCGTCTTTCGCAATGAGTGAATATAATTGCGTTTAGCGTGCCAATAGTTTGAGATCAAGCATGGCGACCAATCAGGGCGGCGTGTCCCGGATAATCCGAAAGCCGATATGGTTTGACGAAAAATCGACTTCCTGCGGATGTCGGGCCGCTGGGCGATAGCGTCGGCAGAAATTGTCAGCGCACAAGAAAGAGCCGCCCTTCATCGTTTGCGTGCCGGGCCCGTAGGGCGTGTCGGTCAGTTCCCAGACATTGCCGATCATATCGTGCAGGCCCAGGCGATCCGCGTCGAAACATCCAACCGGCGCGACCCCCGAATATCCATCCGCAGCTGTATCTGCGACCGGGAAGATCCCTTGCCATGTATTCGCGCGCGGACCGTCTTCGCCATAGGCGCCGGAAACACTATCTGCCGGGTCTGGCAGCCCCAGCGACGCCGCGTATTCCCATTCTACCTCGCTCGGCAGGCGCCCGCCCGCCCATTCGGCATAGGCCGCCGCGTCGCGCTTGGACACATGCACCACTGGTTCTCGCATGCGCTCCGCAATCGAGCTGCCATCGCCCTCAGGTGCACGCCAGTTTGCGGAAGCGGCGAGTGTCCATGGCGCACTTGTCTCCGCGCGTTGATCCGGGTGAATGAACACAGCGGACCCGGCGCCTTCGCGTCCATCGAGAACGCCTTGCTCGGCGTCCGTGACATAGCCCGTCGCCTCAACAAATGTCGCAAACTGCGCGTTTGTGACTTCGTGTTTTTGAATCCAGAACCCGTCGACATGCAGGCTGAGGGTCGGGCGCTCTTCCGGATATACAGGTTGCGCCCCCTTGGTGAACTGACCCGCAGGTATCTCGACAAATGCGCCGAGGTCAGAGGGCGCCAGGATGCATGCATTGGCGGGATCCTGCCCATTGCGTTCGGGTGTTCCGCACGATGCCGCTGTGGCCATAACCGCGATGGCGAGAATTGTCCGCGCGCTAATCCGCATCTACGTCCGCGATCAGACCCTGGATCATCAGTCGAAGGGACGCTTTGGCGCTTTCCGCAGATCGGTTCTGGTCCTGTCTCAATTGCCGCCAGGTCGAGAAATCCAACGTCGCCTCAATCGCGCCGAACAGCTCGCGATCGGAGGTCACGGCTTTCGGCAACAAGGACTTGAGGGATGACCGGGCGAGCTTCGTGTCGCGCTGATACTGCTCGCCGAGAAAGTCGGATTGAAACCGTCGGAGCGCCATGCACACCCGCATCGGGAAGACCATTTCGTACACTTCTGCGCGCCGGTCGATGCACTCCATCAGTCGGTCGCGCCACGTCGTCGCCTCATAGGGGGCGACAATCTTGGGCATCACCGCTTCAGTCAGCTCCGCGGTCATTTCGTCATAGATGCTATCCATGTCCTCGAAATGACGAAACACGGTGCGTAGGCCGACTTTGGCACGTTCGGCGACACTGACAGCACTGGGAGACATATGACCTTCTGAGATCAGGTCGAACATGGCTTCGATGATGCGGCGGCGGCTGCGATCACTGCGTTGCCTGCGTCCATCCTCGGTGCCGGCCTCAAGAGTAGGCCAGGGGTTTTTCTTTTTGACCGCTGTACTCACGAGCGTCCCCAATGTTGGTGGCTGTCTGACCGGCAATATACTGCCGACAGCGCAGAAAGGAATAACGGGCGTTGTCGCATCGATCAGTTTTCCCAGATAATGTACTCGTCGCCGTCCTGGACCCCATCCACAGGTGTCTTGTCGATCGCGATTGGACTGGCAATCTTGTGCGGGTAGAGCGGTCCAATTGACTCCGCGTGATGGGCGTCGAGCAGAGCTTGCAGTTCAGCGGTTTTCACGGGTTGTGCTTGCGCCAGATTGTTCTGTTCGGTCGGATCGTCAGCGAGATTGAACAGCCAGGTTTTGTTCTGGCGTCCATCGACCTGCAACTTCCAATCACCAGCGCGAACAACGCGATAGGCGCCGGATGACCAGAAGATTGCGTCATTGGGGCGTTGGATCACCCCGTCTCCGGTGGCTTCAGGCAGAATGTTCTGACCATCAATGATGCGATCGCCTGGCAATTCCGCACCAGCGGCGGCGGCCAAGGTCGGGAACAAATCGATGTGTGCGACCGGCGTATCGATGACGGTTCCCGGCGTGATCCGATCCGGCCATTTGACGAACATCGGAACGCGAATACCGCCCTCGAACAGCGTGATCTTCCAGCCGCGATAGGGTGCGTTGACTTCTGGCAAACCGATATAGCCGGCACCGCCATTGTCGCTGCTCAGCACAATGATTGTATTGTCCGCGAGACCCTCTGCCTCCAGCTTGTCCATCACCCGGCCGACGCTTCGATCGAGCGCATGGATCATGGCCGCGTAGACGCGCATCCGTTCCGGCTGGAGGTCACCGACTGCTTCATAATCAGCGCGTGTCGCTTGCAGCGGCGTGTGCGGACCCCAATGCGCGAGGTACAGGAAGAAAGGCCGATTCTTGTTCGCTTCGATGACGTTCAGACTTTCATCCGTCCACCAGTCGGTCAGGTAGCCGCCGGGTTCGAACGCTTCCCCACCATTGAACGTGGCGGCATAGGACAGCGCCGCCCAGAGAAATTTGTCGATCGGGTCGAAGTCGAGCTTGGCATTGACCACATCCGGATCATCTTCCGGCAGATAGAGCCCGCTTTCCATCAGCAGGCTTTCATCGAACCCTTGCGCATTCGGCAGAAAGTCCGGATGCCGGCCAAGGTGCCACTTGCCGATATGGACGGTATGATAGTCCTGTTCCTGAAGCAGCTCAGCAATAGTGATTTCGGAGCCAGGCAGTCCCTGGTCGTCATACCCCAATGCCCCATCAGTGATATCTCGATTGGGAACGATTTTCGGCAGTGCGCCGCGATCCATGCCATTGGAAATCGTGGCGATGACCTGGCTCATACCATCCGGCGTTGGGGTGAATTCAAATCCCGTTCGGGTCGGGTAGCGTCCGGTCATCAGCATCGCCCGCGACGGGGCGCACGTGCCGGTGCCGGAATAGGCCTGCGAGTAAATCGCGCCGCCAGCGGCAAGACGATCAATATTCGGTGTCGGCACCAGGCCATTCGCGACGCCGCCGCCAAATGTCGAAATGTCATTATAGCCGAGATCATCAAGCAGGATGAAGACGATGTTCGGTGGACGTTCGGATGCAGGCATGGTGGCTACAGCCGGGCCCTGTTGCCAGGTGACAGGCTGGTACGGTGCCGCATCAATCTTGTTCGCGGCCGCGCGATTCAGCACCAGGTGCGAGAGCAGCGCGGTTCGATTGAACCAGGCGAGAAGACCGGCGCCAAACACAATGACCAGCAGGCCGATAATCAGTTTTTTCCACATGTCTTCAGCCTCTAAGCAAACAATTGTTCGCAGCCAGTGCCGTCCATGAGGGCAGCGACCGCGCCGCGTTCATTGTCGGACAGACCGCTATAATCATCGCGCAGCCATTGCAGGCATTTCACCTGATATTTGAACACCGGCTGGGTCCATGGTCGCCCATCAATCTCGGTCTCGAAGCTGGTTTCGCCAGCCATCACCGCTTTTGCATTGGCGACCATAGCGGGCGCATAAGTGCGGCCAATCTCTGCCAGCAGGGGTGCCAGCGCTTCGCTCGCTTCTTCGGCGGTGAACCAGTCATCGTCCGTCGGTTGAACGCCCGACAGGTCTTCCATCAAATCGACCCAAGCCCGTACGCGTTGCGATAAGTCGCGGGTGATTGCGGCTGAAGTGGGTTCAACGACAGTCAGTTGGGTCAGCTGCCCGAACAGCGCGAAATCGGCAGACGATGGACGGCCACCGAGCACAAAGCCTTTGCGTGAGATCAGCGTGTCGAGGCAGTCGATCAGCCTTGCATAGGAGCTTTCAATCGTCTCTGCCGTGACATCGTTCGAGCCGACCACATACAAGCGGTCGATCTGGCGTTTTGCAAAATCGGCTGCAGCCTTGTCGGCCATGTCTTTCGGCGCGGTGTTCATGCCCCAATAAACCAGCAAGGGCGCGGCGTTCTTCCAGTCGGCTTCATGCGCCCAGCGAAAATGGAACATGGCCTTGGTCAGCCATTCATCGGCATAGTCTTCGATCAGCTCGTTGAGGAAACGCAGGACCGGATCGGTCGGGATCACGGAGCGGCCGGAATAGTCTTTCTCGAGGCGGCGGATGATCGGCGTGGAATCCGTCACCGGAACCAGCGCGCCATCGTCGCCATCTGGAAAGAAGAAGGTTGGTAGCAGCCGGACTTTCGGCTCTGGATAGCCCTCTGGAATGTTTCCATTGCCCCAATATACCGAGTAGGGCAGGTGCCTATATCTGAGCACGCCGAGCATTTTTCGTGTGTACGGCGAACCAGCTGCGCCGGTGAGTTCTAGCCGAGCCATTTGTGTCATGAAATTCCTCCAAGCCGGAACAGTACTAATGGCAATTGGAATGTCAATAAAATGCCGCGCGGCTTCACGCGATGCTATTTCAATAGAAGTTTGCGCGCCAGATTGGCGGCCACCCGCGCCGTGACACCGTCCTGATCGAAGCGTGGGCAAACCTCGACAATGTCAGCCAGGGGCAGGGCGCCCGGCCGGGTTCGCGCGTGGATCAAGACATGGTCGACGAGCGCTTCAATGGTCGCCAGAGATACACCGCGCGCTGCGGGCGCACTGACCCCGGGAGCGACGGCATGCGGCAGCACATCCATGTCGATCGTCAGGTAGACAAGATCATTGCGGGCGAACACCGCATCGATTTCCTGTTCGGCGCGCGCTGTATCACGCGCCAGTTCATGATCATGGATGGCGGTGACGCCGAACTTCGCTGCGCGCGCAATCAGCGCCGCCGTGTTGGCTTCCTCAGCGATGCCGAGGCAGAGATAATCGAAACGATCCGGATCAAGCGCGTGGATCTGGTAGAAAGGTGTGCCAGAACTCGGGCCCGCATCCCCGATGGCCCTCAGGTCCAGATGCGCATCCAGGTTGATGATCCCGATACGCTTGTCGGGCCATTTCTGTTTCAAGCCGGAATAGCTGCCGAAAGCGGTTTCGTGCCCGCCGCCGAGCACGACCAGTCGATCCAGCCCGTCCAGTGCTCCGGCGATCTGGTTCGACAACATGGATTGGCCAGTCTCGAGATCGTCGTCTTCCACGGCGATGGTTCCAAGGTCGGTAAAACCTGATGCCGCTTCCGGCGCGGCGAGGTTACGCATGGCCTGCCGGATCGCGTGAGGGGCCTCTTTAGCGCCCACGCGTCCCTTGTTCCGTGCGACGCCCGCATCGCAGGCAAACCCGATCAAGCCGCGCGTCGTGTCCGCTTGCTGAAGATGATGCAGGCGCACGGCGCCCGGACCGTCTTCGGGATCCGACCGACCTGTCCAGGGTTCAGCAGGCTGATAGGTCACGCTCATCGACTAGAGAATTCCCGGTAGGTTCAGATCATGCTCGCGCGCGCAGTCCACCGCGAGATCATAGCCCGCATCGGCATGCCGCATGACGCC
>SPJK01093393.1_pt1 | contig 10643 bp, 9 predicted proteins | sample 3741771 | NCBI WGS metagenome assembly SPJK01 (sample SAMN10925997, study PRJNA522277) | cold seep metagenome | isolation source: Elba SIP-enriched marine methane seep metagenome, extraction at timepoint T2 | place: Italy: coast of Elba, Mediterranean Sea
AACCGCAGAAAACAGCTGAGTTCACCCTCTTCATGAAGCTCGGTTTCAAAGTCTTCGTCGAGACGAGCCGCTAAGCGGGAGAGAGTTGTTTGGGGGTCTTCACCCTCAAATACCGGCACTGAATAGATAACTCCGTCCAGGCCAATCGCCAGACTCGGCATGGGATTTTGTGCCTTGGTTTGTGGGGAGCCGGCGACTTCTCCCGAAGCGATGAACTGCGCCCGCACCCCATCATGCCCCACCACCACTGCCTTTTGACTGCTATCTAGGCAACGCGCCCAGTCGACCTTGGCCATAGTTAGGCCCTTTTGCGACTTGTGCATCAGGCGGGGATTACTCAGTTGAGCGTCGATCTCGGCGTTTCGGCGGACGATGGCCTCACGCACTTGAACCGCAGTGAGTCGAGCCTTTTTCTTGGTGTCCCCGGGGTCACCGCGCAGCAGAGCCACCGGAACGGCGGGCCCATCAGCCACTTGGCTCGGCTCGGCGTCGAAGGTCTTTAACTCGGCCCCCTGGCCCCCCTTGGGGCGCCGCATCCGCTGCCGGTCTAACTCGGTATCGCTAACCGGCCCCGGCGCTTGGGGAATAGGTTCCTTGATGGCCATCAAACGTGCTCACCTCCAGGGTGCTTCTGCTGGGCGGGAAAATCAATGGGCGGCATACTTTTCCATCTCGCTAGAGCTTTTCTTTAGGCGTTACCGATTCAGGACAGGCCAATTAGGGTTTTAAAGTAATTTCACGCACCGCAAATCTGAGCAGAATAGGTCGAATTGGCTGTTTTTGCCGCCATTTCGCGCAAAATTAACCAAGAGGGGCGGTCAGATTTCACCTAAGTACAGGGTGGTTTAACCTGAGCGGGTGTCCGGTGAAAGTCTCCCTCCTTCCGCCTTTGAAGCCCTTTGCAAGCAAGTGCTTGATCCCCTCTGCATTGGCTCTTTCGACGGAAGTATCCTCTGGGTGAACCCAGCCTTTGAAAAACTGCTTGGCTATAGTTCACAGGAATTCATTGGCCGTCAGGTTTACGATCAAATTCATCCGGATGACCTCCAGGTGGCCACCACAGAACATAAGAAACTTTTGGAAACCGGTGAAGATCTAGTGCAGTTTCGCATGCGGTATCGACACAAAGAAGGCAACTATCTCACTACCGATTGGACTGCCCGGGCAGACTTCACCGAGCAACGCTTCTATTGCAGCTTACGAGACATCACTGAAGAAGTCGAAAGTCAGAAATCTCAAGAGGCCTATTGGGCCCGACTTTTCAAAGCAACGCCAGGCATTCGCCATGCTTTGGATAAAGAAGGAAAGATCGAATTAGTAAGCAAGGATTGGCTAGATAAGTTCGGCTACGAGGAAGAGGAAGTTATTGGACGCACTTCGGTGAGTTTCTTAACTCCCGAGAGCCAGGAGCAGTTCAAGAAGATACCGCTCACCGAATGCGAAAAGATCGATGGTGCCGGGAGTAGACCTTTACAGTTTCTGGCGAAAAACGGACAGGTTGTCGACATCGAACTCTCTGCCATCATCGAACCGTCCACCTCCAGTACCCCCAAACGATTTCTCGCTAACCTGATAGATGTCTCCTGCCGGAAGAAGGCAGAAATAGAAGCTGCAGAAGCTCAACAACACCTACAAACTATCGCAGACCGCCACCAAAGGACCACCGAAGTATTAAGGCACGGAATCTTCGAATGGGACCTCACCCAACATGCCGAAAGCCAGCGCACCTGGATCTCCTCCAGCTATCTGCGAATGCTGGGATATACCGACGCCACCGAAGGTAAGGAAATCACCCCTGCTTTTTGGGAGACACATCTACACCAAGAGGACGCGCATAAAGTAGCCGAAGCTTTTGCTGAGTTTATGCCCAGGCTCCCTAGAGACGAACTATTAGAGTTGGAATATCGTCTCATTAAACTTGATGGAACACCCTTTAAGATACTTCAGCGCTCAGGTTTAATTTTTGATGCAGCAGGCAACCCAACCTATATGGTGGGAGTAATCGAAGATATTAGCGCTCTAAAGATATCTTTGGAACAGCAAGAGCGATTGGTTAACGTCTTGGATGCCTCCTCAGACTATATTGGCATGGCAACTATCGACGGTGTTCCCTTCTATAGTAACCGAACCATGGCGGACTATATAGGGGATAGAAAACATATTTCAGAATGTCATCCTCCTTGGGCCTATGAAGCAATTCGAGCTGGGGTTCAAGAAGCTATCGAAAAGGGACGTTGGCGAGGTGAGACCGCCCTCTTGGCTCCCGATGGAGCTGAGATTCCTATGGATCAACTGATACTAGCGCCACAAAAAGAAGGGCAAAGTATCAACTATACGGCAACCGTGATACGAGACATCAGCCAGGCCAAAGAACTTGAAGAAACACTGAGACACAAAAATCAGGAGCTGGAAACCTTCGCCTATATGGCCTCCCATGACCTTCAAGAGCCCCTCAGAACTATCACGGGCTTTGTAAAGATTCTCAATCAAAAGATAGATAAGAAGCTCAGCGAAGAGGAAAAAAAATACTTCTATTATGTGGAGGATGGCACTCAGCGAATGCAGGCCCTAATTCAAGACCTGCTCAGCTATGCCCGTATCGGCCGCTCCAACGAAGGTATTCAACAGATAGATCTCTCCGACATCCTTGAGGGGGTAGTAGGCACTCTTTCAGCAGCCATCGACGATAGCCAAGCCCAAATTCAGATCGGTCCCATGCCCACTATCGCTGGCTATCCCACCCAGCTCAATCAACTCTTTCAAAACCTAGTTTCCAATGCTCTCAAGTTCCGCTCCGATGTCCCTCCCCTGATCGAAATCAAGGCTGAAGAACGCAAAGATAGTTGTCTGATTCGTGTTAAGGACAATGGTATAGGCATCAAGCCCGAGCACTCCGCGCGAATCTTCCAACCCTTTCGCCGCCTGAACCATCGTAACAAGTATCCAGGCACCGGGATAGGTTTAGCCATAGTCAAGAAGGTCGCTCAGGAGCACAACGGAGATGTCTCGGTCCACTCCGAACCCGGCGAAGGGACCACTTTTGAAGTTTGTCTATCCAAACGAGTAGAACACTCGGTCGAAGCTAAGTAGCCTAAACTATCCCCGCACTCCCATACGGAGCTTCAAATACTCCATCAGACATCGACTGATAATCCGGTGCGCACAGCGATAGCTCATATAACTAGCGTCCTTAAAGGGCCGGACCACGTGGTAGATCGCCGGCTGATCATTATCTGAAGGAAGTTCCCCATTTTCATCAGATACTTCGAACTCCCAGCGGTCATGTCTCGCTCGAAAGTAGAACTCCCGCCCGGAGGGTCTAATGGTTCCAAAGGCTTGAACTGGCCCAGCCCCCGATATTTGCCAGGCGAGCCCCAAATCCGGTGCTTCAAAGACCAAAGCATCCATGCCGGTTCTCATGACATTATCCAAAGACCGACTCAAGAAAGCGGAACCGGAAGCGTCTGTGAATTTCGCAGCACCGAATGAATACGGGAATTGCCTGCTGTAGATAGTTCTAGATGCAGGCCGGGGAAGCGCAGCAATGTCCAAAGGATAGTGCGAAGAGGGGTGGTGAGGCTTCGCCTCGCCGGGACCTAGGCACAGATGCCTCAGGATAGTTCCAGCCGGAGTTTGAGATAGTTAGAGATACAAGCGCAGCGCGCAGCAATGTCCGGAGGATAATCCGAAGGTGGGTGGCGAGGCTTTGCCTTGCCGGGACCTCAGATAATGCAGGAGCAGAAGAGAAGAACGCAGGTGGCGTTAGGGTTCATGGTGCACCCTGAGATGAGGCAGGGCTCACGGCAGGTCTTCATGCCCAGAACGTCGGCGCAGCGGGTGCCGCTGGGGCAGTCGCTGTCGGCGTTACAAGGGGCGCAAAGGGCGCCGGTGCCATACTCACACATGTGCTGGGCGTTGCAGGTTCCCATGGGGCAGTCGCTGTTGTCGCGGCAGCCTTGGTCACAACGGGCAGGGTTCACTGCGGTGTTGCAATAGTAGCCCTGCTGGCAGTCGGTGTGACTCATACAAGCACCGCTTTGGTTAGGTACGCAGCGCCCGGTGGTGGTGTCGCACATCTCGGTTTGGGAGTTGCAGATGCTGGGCTTCTCTACGCAGGTCGCCGCGGCACAAACGTTGTTGCGACAAACCTGGGTGGCGCCACATTCGCTGTCCATGGTGCACATCACGCCGTTGATGCAGCGGCCCTGGGTGGGGCTGCCTTGGGTAAGGTCACAAACCAAGCCCAGCTGAGCACAGTCTTGGTCGCTGGTGCAGTTAGGAGAATCTAAACAGCGGCGAGGAGATGAGCCCAAAGAGCAGTATTTGCCCGCGTACATGCCATTTTGATAGCAATCCATGTCGCTGGCGCATTCGTCGGGACGGGGCTTACAGGTTCCAGGAGGTGCGGCCCCGATATCACAGAAGCAAGCGCCTGCAGGACAGCCGGCTCGGCCGTCGCAGTCCATATCGTTGACGCAACTATCTCCGCCAAAGCATTCGCCGGTAGCGCCATTACACATGGGGGCACTAGCGGGGCAGTCTGCGGGAGAGCGGCAACGCGAGGGGGGCGGGCAACACTCGCCTGCGCGGCAGACTTGGTCGTTGGCGCACATGGTCCGGTCGGTACAGCTGCCCATACAGGCACTGGCAGCGCCGTCCTGAGAGCCAGCATCGGTCCCGGTATTGATATCAACGCAGGTGAAGTCGAACTGGCAGGTCTTGCCTTGTCCGCACTGGCCTGAGCGGCCATCGCACTCTACGCAGAAGAACCTCTGCGCGTGGCAGACCTGGCCATTGGCCGAGCAGTCTGCATCGGAACTACAAGAAGTTACGTCTTGGCAAAGACCAGAAACGCAAACACCGGTGCCGCCACAATCCTGGGTGCTGGCACAGGTGATGGGCCCCTGCATCTTGCCCGCGTCCATTACGACGGGCTTCTTGTTTCCGGAGCCGGTGGTGTCACAGGCGGTGATCCCGGCCACAAGTCCGAGTACCAGCGTGAGCGTGTATCCTAATTGTCCACGACCGTTCGCCATCATCACCGCAATGTGTCCCAATCGTGCAGCAAACGCGCATCAGGCCGTCGTCCGACCCCGGATACAGTGAAATCCTAACTAAGCGGCCCTACAGAGCGATAAAACCACTACTTCTGAGGCCCCTGCGTCCCTCAAGGCTTGTGCGCAAGCCTGGGCGGTCGCCCCGGTTGTCACTACATCGTCCACCAGTAATACCCTTAGTCCCTCGACAGATTGCAGGCCGGCTGAAAACGCTTTCAGCAAATTGGAAATCCGCGCCTCTCGATCGAGGCCCACTTGGGGCGTCATTCCCGGTCGTCGGATCAGAGCTTGAGGCAGGACATTCAGAGGCAGGCCTCGGCACAATTCCCGGGCCTGGTTATAGCCGCGCTCAGTCAGTCGGGCGGAACTGAGGGGTACCGGCACCGCTACCTCCACCGCGGGTAGCTCCCTAAGCAAAAGCGCCATGCTTTTGCCGAGCCCCGGTCCCAGCTCAGGCCGGTCTTGATACTTCAGCGCCTGAACCGCCAAAGCCGCGGGGCCACCATAGGCTAGTAAAGCTCGACTGGCGGTTGCCCCTTCGATCTCAAAACTATCTGCGGGCTCCAGGGCTTCTGCGCAAAGCCGACAAAAAGGCTCCCGCCCCATGTCTGGGCAAGAAGCACAGAGGGGAGGAAAGATAGTTTCCAAGAGCCCTCGGCCGAGGTTTTGCAGATAGTTACTCATTTATGATAGGGCTCGCCACGATTAATAGTACAGGCGCGATAGAGTTGCTCCAATAGCAATAAACGAGCAAAGCGATGAGGCAGAGTCATTTGCGATAAAGCCCAGCGCTCTTGAGCGGATTTCATCAGCTCGGGATCTAATCCACTAGGACCGCCGATGACCAAACTCACCTGCGACATACCCCGCTGGGTATAACTATCTATCTTTTGGGCCAGCTGAACCGAAGTAAACTCCCGGCCACGTTCATCCAGGCAAATAAGATAATCGTTAGGTCCTAATGCAGCCCTTATTCGTGTTGCCTCCGCCGCTTTAACCTTAGGCACCGAACTATTTTTCCGTAGCGGCTCCTCTTTGAGAAAAACATGCTCGGTAGGTAGATAGTGCTTCAAACGGCCGAGATAGTCATCGCCAGCACTCAGCAAAGGGTCTTGCTTGTCCTTACCTACTACGATGATCTTGAGCTTCACAGCCTAAGCTGTCGGCCACAAAGACCTCCATGAGCAAGTAAAAATCACTGAGCCTAGGCACTAGACACTATCTGCACTCAAGAAATACTGCGACTAGATTTCCATAGCTAGAATGGTACTCCCTATAAAACCCTAATCTAAACTATCTCTGCTTCTCCAGCCAATCGAGGAAAAGGCGTACTTTGGGCTGCTTAGCGTGTTCCGGGAGCGCCACCGCAGTATAGCTAAAGCCCTTGAGGGTCTTCTCCGGTTGAGGGGATCTCAGCCAACCTCTGGCGACCAAATCGGATACCAGCAATGAACTCGCCAATAGTATGCCTTGGCCGGCTAAGGCAGCTTGAATAGCTTGCTGCTCTTCGGCAAAAGTCCTCAACTCCAGCGATTGCTCTGCTGGTGAGCCTGTTGAGTTCAGAAAGCTCTGCCAAGTCACCGCAGGCAGGTTCTCCGCCTTCCAACGAGTTTCAATCAAAGGCGCTGAAGATAGTATGGGATACTTTCTGAGCACTTCTTCGGTGCCGTAGGCTGCAAAGGACTCACCAGCCACCGGCATACTAAAGAGCCCCTGATAGTTCCCTTTTCCGTAGCGAATCGCCAGGTCTATTTGTCGGTCCCGACGAAGATCAACCATAGTGGTGGAAGTATCTAGGTGGAGTTCTATATCGGGATGCTTCTCTTCAAAAGAGATCATACGAGGAACTAACCAAAGAGAAGCGAAAGCTGGGGTGGTCGAGACAGTTAACCGCCGCTTCAGGACCTGCAATTCCTCTAAGACAGAGGACAGGTTCTCAAAAGCATCAGAAGTGGCGGCCGCCAGCAGAGTTCCCGCTTCGGTGAGGGCCACCTCCCGGGTTTTACGAATAAAGAGTGCGAGCCCCAACTGGGCTTCTAAATTGCGAATTTGGTGGGAAACAGCGGTCGGGCTGAGGGCTAGTTCTTTAGCGGCGGCTTTAAAGGCCCCTAAACGAGCCGCTACCTCGAAAACACGTAGGGAAGATAGGGAGATGTTATTCAGCATAGCCAAGCTATGGGTGAGCCTAACTCATCCGCAGATGAAATCTATCCTTTTGTAGAAGCAATCCTAACCCTGCCACAACTAAGAACTATCATGAGCTTTTTGCGAATCGATGCCAGCGCCCGTAGCACCCGCTCCCTCAGCCGCAGTCTTGCGGATACTTTTATGGATACTTGGAAAGAGTTGCGCCCCCAAGAACACTGTCTAATGCGGGACGTCGGCCGCCATCCGCCTTCGTTTATTAGTGAGGAATGGATTGCCGCCGCCTTTGCAGAAAAGGCCAAGACGGCTCCCACCCAGCTATTAACAGAATCGAACCAACTCATCGATGAAGTCGCATCAGCCCAAACTATCTTGATGGCCACGCCGATGTACAATTACGGTATGCCGGCAGCACTCAAAGCTTGGTTTGACCAGGTCATTCGCATTCATCGAACTTTCTCCTTTGACCTTCGTCGAGGTGACCAACCTCTGCAGCCTATTTTGGCGAACAAAACCTTGGTACTAGTGACTTCTTGGGGAGAGTTCGGCTTTGACGAAGGCGAAATAAACCATGGCTCCGACCATCTACGCCCGCATATTAGGACTCTCAGTAAATATCTGGGTGTAGAAAACTATCACCATCTGGGAATTGAGTATCAAGAGTTTAGCGATCAGCGCTTCGAAAACTCTAAGGAGCAAGCACACCAGACCGCGAAAATACTCGCCAATAAGCTAGCATTGGCTGCAAACTCTCTGTAGATAGTTTTTGAGCTAGACTGTAAGGTGTAGGAACTCTTCTTCAAGCTCCGGCAATAGATAGCTCAAATAGATCGCTCGCTGCGCGTCCAGCTTTTGCGCCGAAGACATCAAGGCCGCCAACAAATCTGGGTTATCTTGCAGCGGACCATAGTTTTCCAGTAATTCTACGGCTTCCGCTTTGGTGCAACCAAGGCTTTCTTCAAGATCGCTCAGCAAATGCGGCATGCCCTCTTTTTCTTCACCTTCCGGTCGAACCCAAGCGGCGGTACTGGTGGTGAGCTGTCCCAAACAGGCGGAAAGCTTCATGGCTTGCACCCGGTCGATCACCTTTTGGTCTTGGGCTATTTGCATGATCTGCTGACAAGTCTCGGTTTCGGTTTGCAGCTGGTCTTGTAGACCCATCGCCGGTACATGTCCGCTCTTGCTCAAAAGGAGTTGCTGATAACTCAGTCCCAAGCTTTTCCAATGGCCCAAAGGATACTTGAGCATCCAAGCGGTGCCCGCCTGCATCTGCTGGGTGGAGTCGGCGAGGTCATGAATCACCGAAGCTAAATGTAAAGGGGGTTGATCGGGGTGTAGAAATCGTGCCGTCTTGTCCGAATTACGGAAATCATCTGTCCACCAATCCAGTTTTCCTTCTACCAAAGCGGTGATAAAAGCGCTGGAGCCTAAACCATGATGTACGATAGTTTGGTCGATGAGTTCCACGCTCTCCTTGGGAAGGGCGTTTTCAGATAGTTGGCTGGCTTCGATGAGACAGTCTAAAGTTCGCTGTCCAAGGTGATTGAAGGCGATGACCTCTCCCTCGGTACTTAACTCCAAAAAGGGCGTCCCATCTTGCCGAAGCGGCCGATAGTGATCGGTTCTAAGCTTCTCTCCTAGGGCCTTGTTGAGGTCATGGATCATACCGCCGGCCAAGGCACAGGAAAAAGTCTTGGGTGCAGCCCCGACCGCCAGGCCGTAGCAGATCAGATTGTCGTTTTGCGCCTGTAAGTGAGCCGCATTATAGGATTCAGTGGCGGCTTTGACTTTTTGCTGCAGCATTCGCTCTAGCAAGTGCTGCAGGGCGGGTAAGGGCAAGGCTTGGGCATCCACCCATCCGGCCTCAAGCAGAGCGTCGTACAGCGCGAGGTTTCGGTTGCGCCAGCGCTCAAGCCCCTCACTGCCAATAGTACTCCCCTGGCCCACGGCCCGCACGCTACCACGGCCCGGACGAGGACCAAAGTTTAGGGCTTATCGACTATGAAGGCGGTCACATCTATTGCAGACGCTGGTCGGCCCTTTCCAGCTGTGCAAGTATTGCCCTGGCCTAGCCCTTGCTCAGATCTTTTGAACCTGCCTATGTATTCCCTGAGCCCTAAGCGAGACTATCGATGAGCGCCCCCCTATCGAGTTTAATTATCCTCACCTATTTAAGCACCAGCGCCCTGCCGCCCCGAGCGAACAGCTGCTTTGATCCCGATTCCTCCTACGGCCGAGGGCGCGAATATAGGCGCAACTCTCCTGCCCGTCGCTATGCCGCCGTTCGAGAAGAAAGCCCCTGCGAGATGGATAATTTCGCAGAATCTCTGCGCTTAGACCCTTGGCTGGTTGCCACCGCTACCGCCGCTGTCAATCCCTTGGTCGAGGTGAAGATACTTTCCAACCTAGAAGACTTCGTCCTCTACACCGAAATTCAAGAATACGCCGCGGGCAAACAGCGACGTTGGCGACGGCGCTATCGCAACGGCGCTAAACGACACCGTCTAGATGGTCTGCCCATGTGGCGGGTTTCCGTCTATCGGCCTCTTTGCCAAGCCCCCTGCACCATGAAGCTAGAGATGGGAAAGCACCATCTCGCTTTGGGCACCACCCCTGACAAAGCGCTGAAAGAGGTGCGCATGCCCCTGCAAATCAAGGAACCGGTAACTATCCACACTAAGCACTACGCCTACAGAGAAGGCCGGATTTTTGGATGGCTAATGCTCGGCGCCGGTTTAGCGGCAATCACTGGTGGCTTCGCCGGAGCTGCAGGCGATAACTTTGATAACTTTCCCGACAACTCCCAGGGCCAGGTTCATCCCGGCGCCCTAGCGATGAGTTTGGGCCTAGGAACCGCTTTAGCCGGCTTGGTAACCCTTTTGTTATTCAGAAGCGATGAGACATCGGTAACTTTGGAGCCTTTTGCAGCAGAAGCCTCTCAAGTTAAGGCTCACTAGGGCTCCGGCGAGACATCTTTGCCAAACTCTAGTTCTAATACTTGGGTTCCCGCTGTGGAAACTATCACCAGGTAGAGATCATCATAGTTCTTGCTCGATAGTTCCGGCCGTGGAGCGCCCCCTAAGGCGGCAATAAGTTTGTTGAGTGTATTACTGTGGCCTGCGTAGGCGACTACTTGCCCTTGATGCTCAGTACGCACCCGCTCAGCAAATCCAGAATAGTTGTCGGCCTCAAGAACCTCAACCTTCAAGCCTGTTTCTTGTGCCAAAGGGGCCACCGTTTGTTGGGTGCGACGCCAGGTAGTGGCATAAATCGCCTTCACCCCTGCCTTTTTGAGCACTCTCTTTAACTCTAACGCCCGCTGTTGGCCTTCTGGAGTAAGTTCGGGGTCCTTTCCTTGATCTTTGGCCTTTTCTGCATGCCGCACCAAAATGACCGTGGTCGGCAAAGTGCCATGACTGCAGTGGTTCAAAGCAAGGCCCA
>SPJK01027605.1_pt1 | contig 10640 bp, 7 predicted proteins | sample 3741771 | NCBI WGS metagenome assembly SPJK01 (sample SAMN10925997, study PRJNA522277) | cold seep metagenome | isolation source: Elba SIP-enriched marine methane seep metagenome, extraction at timepoint T2 | place: Italy: coast of Elba, Mediterranean Sea
AAGAGGCTACTGTAGGCAAACCACTCATTAGCCAACTCATCGGAAAAGCCATAGAATCCACCGATTTTTAGGTTGATCGCGGAAGAGGTATAGAATACCTGCTCAACCCGGATCAGGTTTTGACGAACGGCATCGGGGAAAAACCGTTGACCGACTTCGAATTTGGTACCCAGGCTTTGATTCCAACCAATGAGTGTACCAGCCCACAAAGAACCTACCCCGACCCGTTGACTCGCAAAATCGATATTGTCCAACGACAGAGAATTATCGTATCTGGCAAATACGGCCAGGCGGGTATTAGCCTGATAGAAAGCCTGAATGGCGCGCAGTCCCAATCGGTTTTCCTGATCGATCTTGGTGTAGCCTCCCCATAGGTCAAATTCCCATGCCGCTGCCTCTGCGCGAATGTTTTGCAGCAGTAGTTGGGCTTCTGCGTTTTGAGGATCCATCGCCAGCGCTCGGTTTAAGGCCCTTCTCGCATCCCTTTGCTCTTGCTGCAAGAGATGCGATTTAGCCAAACCAATCTGGAATTCCACGGATCGGGAGTGTTCTTGACTAAGCTGCTGGAAGACTTCTTCGGCTGCGGCACCATTCTGAGCAAAAAGGTAGGTGTAACCCAAGCCCTTCTGTGCTTCAAGATCATTGGGCAGCTGGGCGAGGATGGCGCGAAATGCAGCAGCAGCTCGTGGCGTGTCTCCCGACCATGCATAAGCATAGGCCAGACCACGGCGTGCTTCGATCTGCCCTGGGAAACTAGCAAGAACGGATTCGTAGGCGTCAATTGCTTCGGAATAGCGATTCCACCAAGCCAAATTATGAGCTCTTAGTAATTGAGCAGGGAGGTGGTTTGGGTAGTCACTCAGTAGGGCGTCAAGTGCTTGGTCGGCCAGAGCATGCTCTTGGCTATGTGCCAGTCGTTGAGCCTGGGAAAAGGCTTGCTTCTGGCTGATCAAAAGCTGGGGTAGCAGCAGGAAAAGTAAAATTATGATCCCGCCAGGGAACAGCACTTTTTGCCTGCTTTTTTCCTGACAACCACCCCATGTCTTTAAAATTCGATGCGTGTTCATTTTCAAGTGATTTAGCTGTGTGGCTTTGATGTTGAAATAAGTATGGGAGTACGGAATACTCCGACATCTTGATGGCATCAAAACTAGAGGTGAGAAAACAGCCATGCACCGTTTTGTAGCCGAACCGGCATTTTCTTGACCCGAGCGAGTAGAGGCGGGAAGAATCGTTTAGCGATCAATTTTTCCGGTTCAGTTTCAAATAGTTGTGCGATTAATAAAGGGGGAACATCTTGCTGACGTGGGTGCGTATCTAGCCATGATCCAATCATTCAGATTGACTTTGACACCACCTTTCTGAACTAAACTCCTACAACAGGTGAAGTGGCCGCCTCAGGATGATTTGGCCGATGATAAATAATCGAGCGTTCACGCTCGATTACCCTTGAATTGTATTTCTTCTTTAAATCTAATGATATGAATACACAAGCTGTAACACGTGTGAATTTGCTATTCCTGATTCTGGGGCTACTGTTACCTATACAGAGCAGTACGCAGAGCTGGGCAGCGCAAATATCGAATGCAAATGAACCTTTAAGGGAAATTTTCTTCATCTCCCCGGCCGTTGGATGGGCGATGGGAGAGCCAAGTAACAGTTCGACCGATTACCTTCGCCATACAACGGACGGAGGGGTCAATTGGTTTGCACAGAGTATTGAACGAACGAACCTGGAAATTGAAGCAGCGTATTTTCTTGATGAGAACATTGGCTTTGTTGTTGGTGAGTTGGAGGAAGGTGGAACCCCCGGCTTTCTGGCGCAAACAATTGATGGAGGTCAGAGTTGGAGTATTGATGAGCAAAATTTTCCACAGAAGCTGTTAGACGTCACCTTTCAGGGTATGAATTTGGGTTGGTTAGCAGGAAATAATGGTTACCTAGCAGTGAGCGAAAACGGTGGGCAGTCATGGTCAACCGTAGCCACACCTACCGACCGTAAATTGAATGGCCTGGATTTTTTTAATGAGCAACAAGGATTAGCTGTCGGCGACCATGGTGTCATTATTCGATCTTCAAATGGTGGGCAAAACTGGACTCAAGTAGTTTCCGGCACCGAAGAGGATTTGCTGGCTGTCACCTTCGGTGATGAAAATAACGCTTGGGTAGTCGGAGATAAGGGGATCATCCTGCATTCAATTGATGGAGGATTAAGTTGGGTATCCCAAAGTAGCGGTACGGACCGCCGCTTATTTGATGTAGATGCCTACAGCCCTGCTGTTGTACGAGCGGTTGGTAAGGATGGTATTGTGCTCCGCTATGAACCCGTGTCCAGTGCCTGGTTATTTGAATCCAGCCAGACTGACCGGGATATCTTTGCTATCGATATGGTGCAGGATTCATTGGGCTGGTTTAGTGGGCAGAATGGTGTGATCCATATCCTAGGAGAGGCACTCATATCGGCTGACCAGGAGGTGTTTTCTTCGCTTGAGGGAACGGCAGTATTCCCTAATCCGCTATCCGGCGGGGTCCCACTAAGGCTATCCTTGCCGACAGGTGGTGAGTTTCACTTTTCTTTATATGATCCATCGGGCAGACAAATACTGAATCAAAAGATTCAGGCGCTGGTGGGAAATACAGTAACTATAGAATTAGATGAAATCGAGCTGAAAGCCGGTGTGTATTGGGTGCAGCTTCGTACTGAAGACAACCTTCGGTCTTACTCTGGGAAGTTGGTGGTGTTACCGTAAATGATAGGTGAGCGTGGCAACCTTCTCCTAGAAGGATTGCTGCGCTCACCTTATTCAAAGACTTCGTTTTCGTACTGTAAAGACTCGACTGACATTGAAACCGAAGTGAATGCCACCATCCAGCCAATCACCGGTCGTTTCAGTGACGAAACCTTTTTCAATCATGGAGGTACTATTGGTGAAGTGGAGCTGGAAAACGTGGCCACCTGTCTCGATATCGAAGCCGATGCTTAATCCATTGCGATAACCAGGTGCGAGCTGGTTGGGTAGCACGTAGATATATTCAGCATTCAGGGATACGCGCCGACTAAGCCGAAGCCGTGCGGCTACCGCTCCGGCAAAAACATCATTGCTTTCTGATCTGGTTCGAACTAAATTTCGATGGATAAGGGTAGGAGAGAGCTGCAAACTAAAGGCATCGCTGAATTTACGGCCCAGTAACAGTTGAAAACTGTAGTACAGGCGAGATGAAAAGAAATTTACGCGATCTGGGTTTTGCCATTTCAAGGTTTGGATGGCGGTACTTGCAAAAAGAGCCATCGAAATGGGCATATGTCGCTTCCCAGTACTTTGGCGAAGAAACTTCCATTTTGCGAAACCATCGTACGTTTTTTCATAGCTACTGCGACCAAAGCCGATGGTTAGTTGATCACTGATACCGTAGTCAGCACCAATCCGAATCGTGGCATTATCCAATCCGAAAAGATCATAAGCTCCCTGATTGAGCATTCCGAAGCGATGGGATATCTTGATGTCCAGCACGCCGGCGGAAGTGTTTTCCAAGGAGTGGAGATTTATAACTCGGTTCGTCTTGAATGCTGCCGTGACATACTCGGTTGTTTCTTCCTCTTCTCCCAAAAGAGACAGGAGGTCGTCTTGAGCCTGGCTGGTGATGCAACAAGCGAAGGTAAGGAGCAGAATGGGGATGATTTTACGACACATTGGAGCTGTTTATTCGGCCGAATAGGATAGAGATAGTGCGGCGATAACTGTTTATCACCGCACTATCTCTATTAGTTGTTAAGTGGCTGGTAGTCAATGTCCACTGTAATGGATATTTCTCGGGCGATATTGTCTTGAACAACCGCGGGGATACTAATGTCATAGTCTGCTACTGCGACAATAAAGCTTGAGATGGCGGAAACGTCGCCGTCGGAAATAGTGATAGTGCCAGGTACAGTGATCGTGTTGGTCACACCGTGAATGCTGAGATCCCCTTGTACTTGTACTGAGTAGGTTCCATCCGTTGCCCAGTCAACGACATCACTTCCTACAAGTTGACCTTTGAAGGTTGCTTTTGGAAACGCATCACTCTCCATATAATTCTCGTTGAAATGCTCTTGCATCAGTGCCTTCTCGAATTGAAAACCTTTGATCAGGACAGCGAACTCCATACGCCCCGACTCAGCATCTAGTACCGAGGTCGCCGAACGATTATGAGCTTCTATGTTTTCAATTGGGGCTTCTGAAAAGAAGGAGATATGCCCCTCCCGGGTGAAGTATTTCTGAGCTTGCAGTGCTGGTAAGATTAATATGCTGACCAAGGCTGTGAACAGGATGTTTTTCATGATTCATGTTATTTGCGGACGGTGATGCCCAGTTTGGTTAGTGTCTATCAGATGCTTGCTTTTGAGCAAATTCTCGACAGACCCTTATTGAGGTAATGATTAAGTTATTCTGTGACTTCTACGCATCGCACCAAGACGACGTCCATGAGCTTACCGGTGCACTTGCCCTTCATGGTGACCGTTTCACCGGGCGTGAATTCGGTTCGTTGATGCGTGGTCAGTGGGTCCAACTCGCAAATAATACCGAACATCTCATCGCTGCTTTGTATGGTGACTTTCACCTGGCCGTCCTCATTCTTGCTAGATGAGCTGACCTGACCCGATACAGCAATGACCTTGTCGAGGTAGGCGGTATTGGCGGCTGTTTCATCCTCATTGAATTGATCAAACAAGGTCGTAGCCGCAATAGCGATGTCGGCATCGGCTCGTTCCATATTCTCATGGGGTTTATTCCAGAGCCAGTAAACAAAGCCGCCACCAATCACGGCTAAAAGAAGTAGGTATTGAAGGTATTTCATCTTGTGTCGTTATTTACCCTTAGTTATTGGGAGCGCCATCGGCGATCCAGGCTTCTATTTTTTCGATATCGCAACTGACCAATTGCGGTTGGTTCTTTGGCATGGGTGAAAAGCCAGATTCATGCCGAACGGCTCCCAGGAATTGTCCATTGTCTACGTAGAACTTAAGCTGGTCATATCCCTCCAGGGTCACGTTGCCAAAATTGGCAGTAGCGCTATGGCAAGCCAGGCAATTGTTGGTCAAAAGGGGAGCTATAGTGCCAGAGTAAGTAACGTCAGTAGTAGTACACTCTAACGAAGGATAGATATCTTCCTCCACGTCATAGTAGCACCCCGTTGAGCCGCTAAGACAGGCGCCAATTATCAAGAATATGACTATCCTATTTTTCATATGGTCAATTATTTGGTGCGCCATCGTTTACCCAAGCTGTGATCTGGTCGATACTGCAGGATGCTAGCTGGTTGCCACCTTGTGGCATAGGCTCGTAAGCAGGAGCGTGTGAGATGGCTCCAACGAGTCGTCCGTTCAGTGCTAACTCAGCAACACCGGCATGTGAGCTTAGGTCAATATTTCCGGCGGGAGGATTGCCACTATGGCATCCCACACAGCTATTCTGCAAAATGGGGCGAACATCCTGGCTGTAGGAAATAGCAATGGTACTGCACTCGCCCAGTTCAGGATCACATTCTAGATCTTCAGCTCCTTGCAGGATCCATTTGGCAATAAGATTAATTTGTTCAGTAGAAAGCGGCGTGGCCGGCGGAGGTGGCATTTGCTTGTCGGGGTCGTCCTCCGTTAGTACGCGATAAAGTTTACTTTCAGCAATATTGAAGGGAACAACAACTTCTTCGCTTTGGATTACGCCTTCATAGGAGGATAAATCAACTCCATCTTGGGCAGACGCAGCATCGTGGCAAGCGCTAAAGGCACAATTAGACTGTAGAATAGGAAGGACATCTAGTGTGAAATAAACAGTCTCCGGATCACAGGGAGTCCCACTCATCATAGTATCCACCGGGTTCCCGGTTGTATCAATCGGGATATCGTCATCTTCTATGATGAAAGGATCATGCCGACAGGCAGAGAATTGCAGAGTTGTTAGCAATAACCCTGCTAAAGCTAAGCCCCATCCAGTCAAATTATTCATAAATTCCGTTGCTTTCGAAGTTAAAGTTACGCCGGAGGAACAGAAGCGATCAAGTGCAATTTGCTGAACCGGAATAATTAATGGATGAGCGGGAATGGGTAGGTCATTCTTCGTGAACAAATACACGTTGGGCTTTTATTTCGCCTGTCAGGTGTCGTTTAGGAGGGTTCATCATGCTATGCTTGCCCTGAAGCTGGGCAGCGGCATCAATAGTGAACGCCCCTTCAATGACAATGTGCTCTCCTGCCGATAATCCACCGGTGATCTCGTATTCCTGGCCGAAGTCCCTTCCTATCTGCACCTCTCGATAGGCATATTCAGGAGCTTCAGTATGTGGATTTTGCAGGACATAGACTACGGAGCGTTGCCCGGTCCACAACACAGCAGACTTCGGTAGGCGGAGACTTGGAGCGTGATCTAAGCCAACAAGCTCAACCAAGCCTTGCGCTAGTAGCCCAGGCCGTAACAGTAAATCCGGATTCGCAACTTCTACTATTACCGGTATGATGCGTTGTTCTTCGTCGAGAATTGGGCCAATCTCAATAATTTGCCCAGGATACTGTTTGTCGGGATAGGCCTGGCAACTAATGGCTACCTGCTGACCCTGGTGAAGAAGCGAAAGGTCGCTTTCATAGGCTTCCAGGCGTACCCAAACCTTGTCCAATTCGGCAATGGTGAAAAGTGGCGTAGGGGCTCCCATGATCGTGTTTACCGCTTGTTCGCCCTCAAGTGCATGTCGCTCGATAATTATCCCGGACCGATCTGCCGGAATGTCAACAGCTACGCGATAGTCTTCCATGGCCAGCATGCGTTCGATCTGATCATCTGGTAGTTTCCATGCCCGTAAATTGTTTTGGGCCGATCGCTTGAGTGATTCAGGAGTGTTGGGGCGGGCAAAGGCTTCGACTGCATTGATCAATTCTTTGGAGTAGATACTTGCAATGGGTTGACCGGCCTCTACCAAATCGCCCGCCTTTCTCGGGTAAAGACGTTCGATGTGCCCGGGCAGATGGGCAACTTGTATGTATACCTTACTTTCATCTAGCACGACTTTTCCACCCAATTGGAGTGTAGGTAAATGATCCGATGTTGACTTGACCTCTATTGTGGAAAAATGGGTGTTGGGTAATACTACCGCTTCTTTTCCAGATGTCGATTGCGGATCATCAAAGGATAACGGCATACCACAGACCAGACAATTGCCAGCTTCCTTTAGGCGAATTGTTGGATGCATGGAACAAGCATAACCAGCTTCCCCCGGGGCACAGCGCACCTGGATTCGGGGGTCCGGCCTTGACGGCGCTTGCTTCGTCCTGCCGATCCACCAGCCTACAAGGAGTAAACCGATGGCTAAGATTATTGACCAGATTTTGGAAAGTTGAACCATATTATACTGTTTCTACTTAGCGTCCTTGGATTACCAGTTTGCCGACGTAAATACGCTTGGCACTTCTCGCTTGAACAAGATAAACACCTGCTGGGAGCAGCTCCTCGCGAACAATGGCCATGCGCTGCTGGATCAATGCTCGCTGCTCAAAAAGTCGTCGCCCTTGACTATCAATGAGCTCAATTAGGATCTCTTCGCCATAGTCATTGAAATGCCAGCCTTCTAACCACCAGATAGGTGCTTGCTGCGGGGAAGGATTCGGATAGATTACCAATTCCTGCCTGCTGGGTACTTCCGAGGTTTCAACCACACCTACGACAATTTCTTCACAAATGGCCTCGTGGCAACCGGCAGTAGTATCCTGGACTAGCAAGCAGAGGTTATAGATTCCAGGCGCATCGTATTGGTGAAAAGGAAATTGCTCGTTGGAGGTCGCACCATCTCCAAATCCCCAAAGCCATTGATCTGGATTGCCACTACTTTCATCAATGAACAATACCTCCAGATTGTCAGGGTTGATGTTGAAGCTGAAGCCAGCACTAAGGAGTAAGCAGGAGTCTTGCAGGTTAAGCGTTTCGCAAACTGTGGCAGCACAAGTGTCGGCATCGATGCTTAGACAGATTTCATACAACCCCAAGTCAGTAAAAGTATGTACGGCGCTTTGTGCTGTGGCAATAGCCTCGCCATTTGCCGTCCATAACCAGGAATCAATAGGAATACTGGTAATACTCTGATCCTCCAATGAGACGGTGAGGCCATCATGACTGTAAGCAAACTGTCCTTCACAATGGTAAGCTCCTGCTTGAATAGGCTGACAAAGGGTGTCAATGCAGCTCTGATCATCAGTGAAAATCGTCAAGCACACTTCGTAGTTGCCTGCTTCTGTGTATGCATGGATCGGGGAGTGTTCAGTACTGGATTGCGAATCACCAAAATCCCAATATACGCTGTCCGGCATCCCGGTGCTGAGGTTGTTGAATTGATACTGTAAAGGAGTAGGTAATAGCGATGAAGAAAACCCTGCCTGAAAACCGAAGCAATCATCCGAGCAGTCTGGCATCTGGAAGATGGTGTCGAGTCGACAGAGGGAATCAGCCTGGTCGAAAAGTTGCAACAGTAGTTCCTGGCCATTGGCTGCTAAGTCGAGAAAGAGACTTTGTTGGCCATTTTCCGCGTAATGATCAGATATGACCAGACTTTCGTTTATCAGAAGTTGAAAGCCTTCTCCTTGTGGGTGTGAAATGCTAAATGTAATACCAGCAGTCAGCTGCCCATCATCGCAATCATCTACCACAGTGATCGATCCCGACATGCCTTCTCCTCCTGGCCCGCCATGCGGAATGCAATAGTAGGGGTGAACACCAATAGAGCTCAGAATAAGCTCATAAGTTGCCCCTGAACCTAATAGACCACTATTCCAGCTATCCGCACCATCTACCATGTCGGAGGTAGTGGTGTGAGGAATGTCGCCAATCCAGATAAATCGCACTGTGTCACCCTGTTCAATCATACTATGTGCCGGTAAGAAATCAAAGTCGCGTACGAAGATCTCATGGAGCTGGTGTAGGCCAATTTGTAGCTCGTCAATTGTGAAAGAACAACTGCCATCACATGCTGCTTCCACGCTGAGATCGGCAACACAATTGGGAAATGAACTACCGATGACCTTGATACTATGCGGCAGGCCATCATTGGGAATCGTCAGTTCTAACCAGGTGGTATCAGTTGCGTATGCGTAGGGGCTGCCGATTAGTGTATCTCCATCTAGCACGACATAAAAGGAAGCACCAAACAGATTGTCAGGGAGAACGGCTAGTAGGGTAGAGGCGGTCTCTTCATTACAATCCCATTCGTCAACTATCCAAGTGTGTAGAGAACAAGCTGGATGACAATCTGGTGTAAGCATTGGGACGGAAAATTGACAAGCACTACTATCAGCATCCTGCACTACAATTAGGTGTGATTGACCGTCCCCGAGTAACTCAAATTGCACTGTAGTTGTACCATCGGAATCATAAGGTACGGGAAGGCCAGGTAAAGGAACACTGTCGATTGATACCGAAAAGGCATCGCCTTGTCCGCTATGATCGACCGTCAATTCAACAGTCAATAAGTCTCCCTCATCACATTCAGTGAGCAGCATTGCTTCGCCGCTAAGTTCGCAGGGGGTTGGAGGTGGATTGCAATCCGGTAAGGCAATGATTTCCTGGACAAAACATGCCGCATCTTCGAGGTCAGCAATTTGGAGTAAATGACTCATTCCATCGCCGGGCAGTTCGATTAGTAGTTGTTGCGGGTTCGTTAGGTACGCATATGGGCCACCAGGTAGCGGTATTCCATCAAGCCAAAGCTGATATCCACTTGTAGACCCGCCGTCGGCCGTAAAATCAAGCGAGACGGACACCAATCCATCTACACAAGGAGGAAGTACCGTGATGGTTCCTGACATTCCCTGATTGCCCGGGCCACCGTGTGGGATGCAATAGTAAGGATGACTGCCCAGGGAAGTAGTGATGACATCGAAAGTGGAGCCCTGGCCAATAACTTCCGAATTCCAACTATCAGGACCAGTGTCCAGGTCAGAGGTAGTAGAATGAGGTATACTACCGGTCCAGATAAATCGTACAGTATCACCTTGTCGAATACTCAGGTCTGCTGGGATGAATTCGAAATCTTCGACTAACACCTCGTGTAAGATCCCTACTCCGCTACCACCTACCTGAATATTCAGATCCCCAATCATGCAAGGGATGACACAGTTCGTGGTGATGATGGAAGTAGCCGCACTGCAATTGTGATCATCGACATCCTGCACGCTGATCGCGTGACTCAACCCATCTCCGGGCACGGGCAGGTTGAGGACCGTTGTACCGGTACCAGAATAGGGGAAAGTGCCGACCAGATTGCCATCGATGGTGAGTGTGAAGCCATTTGCTCCTCCGCCGATGTCGTTAATGGAAATGCTCACAGGAATGGTATCGTCATTATTGCAGGGACCATCTTCGGTAGCGCTCAGGCTCAGGCTACAGGTTGAGGCATTGCAATCTGGCGTAGTGATGGCGCTGGAAATGGTACAAGTCGGGTCATCGACATCACGGATGGTGATCTGATGGTTCAATCCGTCTCCGGCCAAGCTGACCACAGCACTGTGGTTGCCTGCGGGATCGTAAGGGAAAGTACCTGCTGAGTTGTCATCAATGAGGACTTCAAAGCCATTGAAGCCTTCGCCCTGTGCAGTAAAGCTAATGGCCATACTAACCATACCGTTG
>SPJK01103588.1_pt1 | contig 10637 bp, 10 predicted proteins | sample 3741771 | NCBI WGS metagenome assembly SPJK01 (sample SAMN10925997, study PRJNA522277) | cold seep metagenome | isolation source: Elba SIP-enriched marine methane seep metagenome, extraction at timepoint T2 | place: Italy: coast of Elba, Mediterranean Sea
GTTTGCACGCTTTACACCTTATTAGGCGGCTTAAAAGCGGTTATTGGCACAGACTTTTTGCAAACCATCATTATTGTTTTGGGTGTTATTACCATCGCGGTTATCGCCTTGAATGATGTCGGTTTGCCAGAGATTCATACCACGGTTGCTGAGCAACGTCCTGAATTACTCAATCTGCTATTGCCAGCAGCGATCATGTTTTTGTTCAATAATTTATTTTTCGGTGTCGGTGAAATCTTTCATTCTAATGTCTGGTGGAGCCGTGCTTTTGCCTTTGCACCCGGTGTAGGCAGTAAAGCCTATGTGATTGCTGGTTTGCTATGGCTGCCAATTCCTATCGTAGCGGGCTTCGTTGCCTTAGCTGCGCCAGCCTTGGGCTTAAACATTCCAGCAGCGGATATGGTTGGGCCAATGGTCGCCGCTAAATTATTAGGTTTAACCGGTGCAATTATTGTCTTCATTTTAGTGTTTTCAGCTCTGGCTTCGAGCTTAGATTCGTTGCTTGCAGCAACCTCTGATTTATTAACTCAAGATATTTACAAAGGTCATATTCGCCCTAAAGCGAGTGAAGCCGAATTACGTCTTGCAGCGAAAGCGATGATTATTGGTTTGGCAGTACTGACATGGCTTTTATGCTTACCTCGTGTGACCACTTTGGCCGAGTTATTGTTTTTCATGGGCGCGTTTGTGGCTAGCACGATTTGGCCGATTTTGTTTGGCCTGTATTGGCGAAAAGCCAATGAGCATGGTGCTGCATTAGCCATGCTGTTAGGCACGTTAATCGGCTTGTGGTCTTATTTTAGTATTGGTTTTTATGTGGCGGCGTTAGTCTCAACCGCGGTGTCACTGATTGTGATGACTGTTATCAGTTATTGGCAACCACGCCAGTTTGACTGGCAACACTTAAAAGGAGAGCTGTAATCATGGCCTCACTTTCATTATTAAGCTGCCTTGTTATGACTGCTTTGTTTTTGACGGCGTGTGCACCTGTTTTATTAGCGTGGTTATTTGTTAGGGATTATAAAAAAGGAGAGTTGTGGTGAGACCCGCTCCAGAGATTTTGCGTCGCCCTGTGTCAGCGTCTAGCTGGCGAGAAGGGATTGCAAAGCCAAAAAAATTATTATCATTTATTGATGAACAAGCGAGACCCTTAGTTGAGCTGGCGAGTATGCCTATTGTCTCAGTGAGGCAATTATCACGAGATCAGATCCTGCAACTCTGCCGATTTGCAGCGCATTATGAAGTGTCTTCGGTGATGTTCTCTTTACCGTTAAAAGGCAAAATTTTGATTAATGCGTTTTACGAACCGAGCACACGAACTCGATTATCGTTTGAAAGTGCATGGCATAGACTGGGCGGAGACGTGATGAGTATCACCGATCCTGCTACTACCGGAATTGCCAAAGGTGAATCGCTGCAAGATGTCGCTGAAATGTTTAATCACTATGGCGACGTGGTTGTGTTGCGTGATACCCATGAAAATGCCATTTATGACATGTTGCCGTCTTTGCGGGTGCCTATTATCAACGCCGGTAACGGTATCGATGAACACCCAACTCAAGCATTAACTGATTTATATGCTTTGTTTAAATGGCGACCTCAATTGACGCAAGAACAGGTCGCTGACGAAGACAAGATTCGTATTGGTATTATTGGTGTTCCTAATCGAATGCGAACAGTACGCTCTTTACTGCTTATGTTGTCGATTTTTTCTAATGCAGTTGCCGAAGTGGTGATTATTAGCGATCAAGATAATCCATTTGATGAAGATCAACGTGAAGAGCTGGAAGAGTCAGGTTTAGCAATTCGTTGTACAAAATCATTAAATGCCGAGTTACCTGAACTTGATGTGGTCTATATCAACTCGATTGCGTGGGTAGGTGATACCTTTGAAAAACTAGGTGAAGATTTACGTCTTAATGGGAAGTCACCATTGAAAAAAGACGCCATCATTATGCACCCGTTGGCGCGTGGTGCCGAGCTCGATACTGAGCTTGATAATACCGATCACAATTGGTACTTCGCACAGGCGCGAGGTGCTGTATTTATTCGAATGGCTTTGCTGACCAGTGTGGTGCAGCGCGTTCCACAAGTCATCGATACACCAACCGAATTACTTTAAAAGGAGTCTTATATGTGTGGTATAGCCGGCTATTTTCATGCCGACCCAACACGAACAGTAGAGCCACAAATATTGGCGAACATGGCAGCGATCCAATGGCATCGTGGGCCCGATGGTTTTGGCGTTGAAACTATGGATGAACGCGGAATTGGTTTTGCTCATGCGCGTTTATCGATCATTGATTTAGATGAAGATCGCGGTAGACAGCCATTCTTATCAGAAGATGGCGAGTTGATGCTGAGCCAAAATGGTGAACTCTATGACTACAAACGTATTCGTGCTGACTTAACCACACGTGGTGCTCGTTTTCAATCGAAAAGCGACTCGGAATTAGTTATTCATTTATATGATAAATACGGCCTTGATGAAACCTTAAAAAATTGCCGAGGTGAATTCGCCTTTGCTCTTTATGACAAGAAAAAAGACCGTTTGATGTTGGTACGTGACCGCTTTGGTATTAAACCGCTGTATTGGACAGAAACTAATGGCACGATTGTGTTTGGCTCTGAACTGAAAGTGTTATTTGCACACCCAGATGTGCCACGTGAGTTTAGTGCAGAAGGTGTGTATCACCAATTAATGCAAACCATGGTGCCGGGATCAACGGCATTTAAAGGTATCAAGCAAATTAAACCGGGTCATGCCTTAATCATTCAACGTAATGACAAAGGCGGCTTTGATATTGAAGATAAAAAATATTGGGATATGGATTATCCGAAATTGGGTGAGCGTGACGAATCTCAGCCTGAAGAGTTTTATATCGAAGCTGTACGTGAGAAATTATTAGAAGCCGTGCAATTGCGTTTAGAAGCAGATGTGCCTGTCGGCTGTTATTTATCTGGCGGTATTGACTCATGTGCCACCTTGGGCATGTCATCTGCGAGTCAGCAATCATCCGTTAAAGCATTCACCATTGGTTTTGATGATGCCGCTTATGATGAAAGTGAAATTGCCACTGAAATGGCAGAATCAGTCGGTGCAGATCAAGACATCATGCGTCTCAATGCCAATCATTTATATGATCATATGGAAGAAACCCTATGGCATGCCGAACGCACTATTTATAACACCTTAGCGGTGGCGAAATTTTTGATGAGTCGCCATGTGAATGAAGCGGGTTATAAAGTCGTAGTCACTGGCGAAGGTTCTGATGAATTATTCTCAGGTTATCCAGCATTCCGCCGTGATATGTTCTTGCATGGCATGGACACCTTGAGCCCTGATGAACGCAAAGAATGGGAAGCGATTCTTGCTGAAAGTAATAAATTATTCAAAGGCGCGATGCTGGCGGAAAATGAATTGCATGATGAAGCACTGGATGATTTAGTTGGCTTTACCCCAAGTTGTTTACAACCGTGGTTAGCGGCTGCTGAACATGTGCCTAGTTTGATGCATCCTGATTTAAGAGCTGAAACCGAAGGTTATCAGCCGGGCAAAGCGATTGCCGATGCGATTGACGGCGATATGTTGGAAGGCCGTCATCCACTTGATAAGACCCAATATGTATGGATTAAAACTATGTTGGAAGGTCAAATTCTGACATGGGGTGGTGACCGAGTAGATATGGCAAACTCAATGGAAGCTCGCCCACCATTTTTAGATCATCACTTGGCCGAGCTGGCGACACAACTGCCACCATCAGTGCGTATTAAAGGTAAAACTGAAAAATACGTGTTGCGTGAAGCGATGAAAGGCTTATTGCCAAAAGTGTTATACGAACGTGAGAAGTTTGCGTTTATGGCGCCACCGGCTCACACCGATCCTGAAAAGTGGAAAGCGATGAAAAAGCTGGCAGATAAATACTTATCTGATGAAGCGATCGATGCCGCTGGTTTATTGGATAAAGACGGTGTTAAAGCCTTGTTTGCACTACATGAAGATGAATCGACAGAAGTGGCAACCTTAGTGCAATTAGATGCTGTCATTAATCACTTAATCGGTGTGCAAGTATTGCATTCACATTTCATCGCGCAAGATATGCCTAAATTCGCAGCCAATGAAGCTGAACGTCTAGGTTGGGTAGTCGCTTAATACCACTATTATCTTATTGCAGTTGAGTCGCTCTTATTATTAGGAGCAGGCTTAACTGCAATATGTTTTATCAAATATTCAGTTAAGGCTTTTATTGCCCTACTCGAAGTAGTCTAATTGAGTTTGATGATTCAATTAAGAGAATTCAAGAACAGAAGCGACGTTTGGATTTTGAGTCGCTTTCTCCAAGTCATTTATTCTTATGGCTTAATCTAAATATATAACAAATGACGCTTTAACTTTTTCACTACACTATTAAAAATATATAGATATGATGTATCATAGCTTTATTTGCTGTCAGCTGTAACTTAAACAGGTAATCCAGATTGAATAACGTCAAAATGATATTTACGAGGCCTTTATTGTATTGGAGTGTCTTTAGCCGTATTAGCTTGGCGTTATGTCTGAGTGCTGTTATTTGGGGGTTAGTAGTGCGAGTTACTTATTCTTAATGAGTATTCAACTTAGTAACGTGACGCTTGCTTATCAGCGACATCCAGCTGTGCATCACTTAACCGCTAGCATTCCCCAAGGAGAGTGGCTCGCCATTGTCGGGCCAAATGGAGCAGGAAAATCAACGTTGCTTAATGCGATGGCTGGTCTGGGAGATATTGATGAAGGCAGTATTGAAGGGCTAGCACCAGACAAGCTTGCTTATCTACCTCAGCAAGCGCAGTTAGATAATAGCTTCCCAATGACTGTATTTGAATTGGTTGCGACTGGCTTATGGCACCAGCTTGGTTTTTCAAAATCACTAAGCCAATCGCATTATCAAGAATGTAGCGAGGCGATAGCCGCGGTTGGCTTATCTGGGTTCGAAAACCGCATGATTAACACTTTGTCCGGTGGGCAGTTACAGCGAAGTTTATTTGCAAGAGTCTTGGTGCAAGATAAACCGGTTATCTTGTTAGATGAGCCATTTAATGCGATTGATACAAAAACACTAGCTGATCTTACTGAATTGGTTAAGCAGTGGCACCAAAACGATCGCACTATCATCATGGTGACGCACGATCTTGATTATGTGAAAAAACACTGTGCTAAAACGATGTTATTGGCCAGAGAATGCATAGGCTATGGCCAAACTAAAGACGTTCTTACTAAAGAAAATTTAAAACGGGCACGTCAGATTTCAGAGGCCTTCGACGATCATGCATATACCTGCATGCGGGGCGCTGCCTGATATGAATTCTGTTTTGTTGAGTCCGTTTATCGATTATGTATTTATGCAACGTGCGTTAGTGGGCAGCCTTGCTGTGTGTTTAGGTGCTGTGCCTGTCGGTATCTTCATGACCTTACGTCGAATGAGTTTAACAGGTGATGCCATGTCTCATGCGATTCTGCCTGGTACAGCGATTGCGTATTTGATATCAGGCTTATCTTTGATTGGTTTGACTGTGGGCGGGCTGGTGGCCGGTCTAGTCGTCGCTGCACTTGCTGGTTGGGTAGCGCGAAGTACCCACCTTAAAGAAGATACCAGCTTAGCTGCTTTCTATTTAATTTCTCTTGCATTGGGGGTGCTAATAATTTCAGTAAAAGGCAGTAATATTGATTTATTCCATGTCTTGTTTGGCAATATTCTCGCTCTGGATAACGCGGCACTTTGCTTGCTAGCAGGTATCGCTACAGTAAGTTTATTAGTCATGGCTTTTTTGTATCGACCTTTAGTGATTGAGTGTGTCGATCCTTCTTTCTTACGTCGAACCAGTATTGCCAGTTCCATTGCCCATTATGGTTTTTTATTTTTAATGGTGATTAATTTGGTGGCGGGCTTTCATGCTCTCGGAACATTGATGGCGATTGGCATCATGATCTTACCCACAGCGGCGGCTCGATTTTGGGCAACAACACTGGATGCAATTTTACTGTATGCCGTATTAGTCAGTTTTATTGGCTGCTATGCCGGCTTATTACTGTCTTTCTATTTCGACTTACCGGCTGGGCCTGCCATTGTATTGTCTTTAGGTCTTGTTTATTTAACGTCGCTTTTTTTGGGGTTGAATGGTGGATTGTTAGAAAAGTTCTATCCAAAACGTCATTTAACCGGATAAAGGTCATGCATCGAATACCAAAATTATTGAAATTACTCTCCCTTTGTTTACTGCTATTTTTGTCGAGCACCGTCAACGCTAACGACACGCCTATTCGTGTTGTCACTAGTTTTTCTATTTTGGAAGATTTGGCCAGCCAGTTAGGCGGTGATCATGTGACTGTGGTCAACTTGGTTGGCAGAAATAGCGATGCACATATGTATCGTCCCAGACCTTCTGATGCGATTGCGATTGCAAATGCTGATTTAATTATCTTCAATGGCTTATCATTTGAAGGTTGGATGACTCGCTTGCTCGAAAATCGCGATAAGAATGCGATGCAACTTATCGTCAGCGAAGGCGTTGATCCCATGCTCTATGATGGCGAGACAGATCCACATGCTTGGCAGAGTTTTCATAATATTCGTATTTATATTGAAAATATTACTGCTAGTTTAATCACCCTAATGCCACAGAATATTGATGAGTTTACTCAGCGTAAACAACACTATCTGACAGCCTTAAATACCTTAGAAAAAAGCCTTGAAGAACAACTCAGAGTCATTCCCCCTGCTAAACGAATTGTTGTAACCAGTCATGATGCTTTTGGCTATTTAGGCCGTGAATTTGATATTCAGTTTCTGACGCCTGTTGGCTTGAGTTTAGATGATGAAGCCTCTGCTGAGGATGTGGCTTCAATTATTGATCAGATACGTAAAAACAATGTGCAAGCCTTGTTTATAGAGAACATCAATAACCCACGTCTTATAGAGCGTATTGCCTCAGAAACAAATGTCGATATTGGTGGCCGTTTGTATTCTGATGCTCTAAGTGAACTCAATGGTCCAGCAGGCACGTATTTGAAAATGATGCGACACAATGTTGAGTCGTTAATTGCTGCATTTTAATAACTCCACACTATAAAGGATAGTCAAATGGCGAATAAAATTCCTGTAACGGTACTCACTGGTTTTCTTGGTAGTGGTAAGACTACATTACTTAATCGTATTTTGTCGGAAGAGCATGACCTCCGTATTGCTGTCATTGAAAACGAGTTTGGTGAAATAGGCATTGATCAGGATTTAGTGATAAATGCTGACGAAGAAGTGTTCGAAATGAACAATGGCTGTATTTGTTGTACTGTTCGTGGGGATCTTATTCGTATATTGAGCGATCTAGTTGAGCGAAGGGGTAAATTTGATCGGGTTATTTTAGAAACAACCGGTATGGCGGATCCGGGGCCGGTTGCACAAACATTTTTTGTTGATGATGAAATACGTGATCAATATGCACTAGATGGCATTATCACGCTTGTTGATGCAAAGCATGTCGTCAATCACTTAGATGACAGTACCGATGAAGTGATGGCACAAATCGCTTTCGCTGATCGGATTATACTAAATAAGGCTGACTTAGTTTCAGACTCTGAGATGAATAGCCTAAAACGACGCATGCAAGATATGAATCAAATGGCGGGTTTTTACACAGCGACGATGGCTGATGCGCCTATTGCAGAGTTATTGGACATTGGTGGCTTTAACCTTGATCACGCTGTCGATGTTAAACCTAACTTTTTAGAACCAGAATACCCATTTGAATGGGGCGGTATTTTCCAATTACCGATAGGTGAGTATCGCTTTAAGTTAGCCAATGGCCCTGATCCAGATATGTCATTTCTGATGACGGAAGCTAATCAGGTTTCTGATGATGCTTTATTAGCGCTAGCAGAACAGGTGTTTATAGCGTTTTCTAAAAAAGCGGAATCTGTAGCAGATCAGCAAACAATCGAGACAAGTGGCCAGTGTTATCAGTTACAACTCGAAGGTCAATCTAGTTATGAGTTTAAATTTACACTTGATGAACCTAAAGACATTGCAGTGTTTTCCCAACACACGGCTGAAGAGTTCGACATGCAGTTATTGAGTAAGGACGATACTGAGTATTCTCCATTGGCAGCACATTATTTTAATGCTGAGCATGAACATAATGATGCCGTTGCTTCTGTTGCAATTGAGTTACCCGGCTTATTCGATACAGATAAACTGAACGCTTGGCTTAATGTTTTTCTGAAACTACAAGGTGCTGATGTCTATCGCATGAAAGGTGTTGTGGGTGTTAAAGGTGAAAGTCATAAAATCGTTTTTCAAGGTGTGCACATGCTTTTTGGTAGCCAACCAACTACTCCTTGGGGAGATGAGCAGCCGGTAAATAGAATGGTGTTTATCGGCAAGGATCTTGATGAAAAGTTTATTCGTAGTTCCTTGGAAAATTGCTTGGATTAACAGGCCCTAATAAATGAATAGTAAACGATAACCGTGATGTGACGAGATGAAAGATATTAAAAATATTTTCCGTAACTTAGAAACCAAACTGAGACAATCAAGTTGGTTTGATGACGCTTGGGAAATATACAACCGTGGTCCTTACCTGCAACTTTACAAAGTAAATTGGCATAACCAAAATCAAGGTGGTATTCACTTTGAAACCTATATTGAAGCGCCTCAGATTAAACAAAAAGCATTTCCAGTGTGTATGCATGCGGAAGAAGATTGCCCATCACAAGCTGAATTTCTCCAAGCGTTTTTAGCGGTCGAGGCCGATCGTATTAACAATTGGAAAGGCTACCAAGTTAGCGGTAATGGTTATAGTATTTGTGAGCGTACACTCCCTCTCAATTTTAAGAATTTAGAGCAACGGATTTTTGAAGAACTTAACAGATTACGTCAGCTTGAAACCAGTGTTGAAGATGCTTTATTGAGTATCAATTAGGTACCTGACGGTGACTTGTGGATGAGTAAAAGTGAAATCTCATAAAAGCCCTTGTATTGATCTATGCGAATTTTCTGGACCTAATGGCTGGTGTATAGGCTGTGGCAGAACCCGCCAGGAGTGTAAAAGCTGGAAGACCATGAAACCTTATGCCATCAATAATTTGAACAAAGAATTGCAAAAAAGGTTGTTGAAAATAACGAATGATCGAGCTGAATAAGGTGAAAAAACTACCAGATGTACATGCTCGACTTTTTACCTAACACGTTTAGTGAAAATGACTCAGTGCAAGCACGTTCTGCTATGCCATAACACACATGCAGTGGTAATAAATGTTCTTCACGAGGGTGGCAATATCGTGCCGCAGGTGCTTCTGACCAATTAATTAAGCGTTCAGTGCGTTGCTGTTCAGTGAGTGATGTACTAGTGCATGTTTCATGTAACCATGCCTCAAAGGCTTCATTTTGGGCAATTGATTGAGGGGTATCAGCACTAAAAAAAGCCCTCATATTATGGAATGAAAAGCCTGAACCAATCACTAATACATTTTCAAAGTTCAGCGTTTTTAGAGCTCTGCCTATAGCAATATGGCCAGCTGGATCCAAGTTGTTTAACAAAGACAGTTGAACACAGGGAATATCTGCAGTTGGATACATTAACTTTAGCGGTACAAACAGCCCATGATCAAAACCTCTTTGCTGATCCAGCTCAGCATGGATTGATGCATTATCAAGCACATCGAACATCTCTTGGGCTAATTCAGGCTGCCCAGAACACGGATATTCAATCTGATAAGACTCTGGAGGAAAACCGGAATAGTCATAAATCAACTCGGGTGAAGCCGCTGCGGTGATTTTAGCGATTGATGCTTCCCAATGGGCAGACACAACAATGATCGCATCAGGCCGAGGCAATTTTTTCGCAATGTCTTTTAGGCAATCAATCATTTCTGAATGGCCTTCATGACCTAACAGAGGTAGCGGCCCACCGCCATGCGAGATAAAAACGGACGTGACTGAGGTGTTCATTTAATTTAGTGTCTATATTGTTAATGATGAAGCGTAATGTGTCTAGCGTAGTCGTGGATGTTTAGCTTTTGTAATGGAATTACAAACCCTGAAGTATTTCTACTACTTCGCGAGTATTTTCTAAAACGCGAATAATTTTACCTTCAACGTTTAGTGTTTCTAGGCCGTTATCTCTTAGTATGACTTTAGCTTGCTCGTAGACTTGCGCATCTAATACTTGACCAACGGCCACTTTCTTTTGCCACCCCGGCGGTAAACTTTTTCCAGACTTTAGCTTCTTTTCTAAGCCCGGCGGTAAAGGCTTTTCTTTATCATTTTTTGCTGAGACTGGTGCTGCTATAAGCATAGAGGCAGTAATGATTAATCCGAACTGTTTGAGTGCTAGCATAAGGTTCTCCACGTCGAGAATATATAGAGGTTAAGTTGAAATATAGCTCACTTTAGGCTGGATGTCTTTGATGTTTATTTTTTGCTTGCTGCAACATGGAGAATAAAATAGGCCTTTAGAAAAGCATGCACCACAATGGTAAATATTTAAAATTAAAGTTGTTTGTTAGCAACAGATTGTTGGTTTTAATCTTATTTTGCACCAAATAAGAACGGTGATGCAGCTTTTTGGTGCTGAAAAATGTTTTCTCACGCTATTTTAAATTCATA
>SPJK01024950.1_pt1 | contig 10633 bp, 9 predicted proteins | sample 3741771 | NCBI WGS metagenome assembly SPJK01 (sample SAMN10925997, study PRJNA522277) | cold seep metagenome | isolation source: Elba SIP-enriched marine methane seep metagenome, extraction at timepoint T2 | place: Italy: coast of Elba, Mediterranean Sea
GAGTTGAGACTGTAGATTTATCAGATCGTTTGATAAAACTCGCTAGCTTTATTTATGGCGCAACAGACTGACAAACGTTTCTGATAAATCTATTTTCCTTAAATTTCTTTTAGAATTAACCTAAAACTTGATTAGGCGCTGGTGCAACGCGCCCAAAGGTCATGCTCGTCCGCTTCTTCCAGCTCGACCTCAACAAAGTCGCCTACTCTTAAATGAGTAGCGCCGTCTATAAATACCTGCCCGTCAATTTCCGGCGCATCAGCTTTGCTGCGAGCCACTGCACCCTCCTCCACTACCTCATCCACCAACACCATTTCCGTTTTACCGACTCTTTTCTGTAAACGATCAGCACTGATTTGAGCCTGATGAGCCATAAACCGCTCCAACCTCTCCTGCTTAAGCTGTTCCGGCACCGGATCAGCAAATTGATTGGCCGCCGCGCCTTTAACCGGAGAATAAGCAAAACATCCCACTCTATCCATTTGCGCCTCGCTCAAAAACTCAAGCAAAGATTCAAATTCCTGTTCGGTTTCACCCGGAAATCCGACAATAAATGTGCTGCGAATAGTCATGTCAGGGCAAATTTCTCGCCAAGTTTTAATGCGCTGCAAATTATTTTCAGCCGCCGCCGGTCTCTTCATCAGCTTCAAAATTCGACTATCAGCATGTTGAAAAGGAATATCCAAATAAGGAAGAACCTTGCCCTCAGCCATTAATGAAACCACTTCATCCACATGCGGGTACGGATAAACATAATGCATTCTTACCCAAATACCTAACTCCCCCAATGCAGCCGCCAAATCATAAAATCGACTACTGACTTCCCGCCCTCGCCAGCGCCTACTCTGATAACGCAAATCCAAACCGTAAGCGCTGGTGTCTTGTGAAACGACCAATAACTCCTTAACGCCGGCCTCTGCCAATTTTTCCGCTTCCTGCAGAACATCGTCTACCGGACGACTGACCAAATCTCCGCGCATGGAAGGAATAATGCAAAAACTGCAACGATGATTACAGCCTTCTGAAATTTTTAAATAGGCATAATGCTGAGGCGTTAACTTAATGCCTTGGGGCGGTATCAAGCTGGTAAACGGATTATGAGCAGGCGGTAGATGCTCGTGAACCGCATCGACAACCTCATCCGTTGCATGAGCGCCGGTAATTTTCAGCACCTGAGGGTGGCGAGCTAAAATCTCATCCTGTCGCGCACCCAAACAACCGGTTACGATCACTTTACCGTTTTCAGCCAAAGCTTCGCCTATGCTATCTAAAGATTCTTCAACAGCCGCATCAATAAAGCCGCAGGTGTTAACCACCACCAGATCCGATTCCTGATAATTCGGCGACACTAAATATCCTTCACTGCGCAAGCGCGTCAAGATCTGTTCGCTATCAACCAATGCCTTAGGGCAACCCAAACTAATAAATCCAACTTTCGGATTACTCATATCTTCTCTACTAGATGTTTTATAAACAAGTCGGCGGCTTCGGTAAGCCGGCGCATTTACAGGCATATTTTAGCGGGCCGTCGGGAAATAAACGGTGCAAATAGCGGCTTTCGCCTTTCTCAGCACCTAATTTCTTACGGATTGCCCGACTAAAAACACGCATATTCGGCAAGTGCTTAAATTGCTGATAATAGTCGCGAATAAAGAATATAATTTCGAAATGCGCATCAGACAAACTAATCTGATTTAACTTAGCGATTTCATGCGCAACATTCTCATCCCAACATTGATGGTCGCACAAAAAACCCTCATCATTGGTTTCCAATTCGCACCCAGCTACAATTAATGCCATGATTTTATAGTTTGATGCTCTGTGGTTAATTCAACAAATCGCTGATAATTAATGACTGTCACTTCGGACAAAATCAGGTCTGATTCTATCCCATAAATATTCAGATCCTCAGTCAAAACGTAAAGTTTACATTGTTTTACAAGCAGATGAAGTAAATTCTCGTTTTGAAAATGACCCTTTTTAGCCAACCAAACGGAAACGCCATGGAGAATAATGCCGTCTTGCTCGCCAACATAATCAAAAACAGCATTATCAACAGGCGAACGGCTTAATAAATGCAACATAACTCTTTAGAATTTCAAAAATCAGCCGAAATAAATTATTATTAACAAGCTTAAACAAGTCAACACGGATTACTCACATGGACAACAACAAAGAATCATTTGCGATCAGAAACGGTCAGCAAATTAACCGGCATTTAGCAAAGCTTCATAGCAACGGTTGTATTTTGAGCGTTCATTTTGATCATAAGAAATCTTTCCTAACCGCTATATTAGGTATAGATCCGCAACAAAACACCCTTCATTTTGATTACGGGCCTGCTGAATCGCTAAATCAAAATTTACTGAGCTCTGAATCAGTGGAATTTAAAACTAATTTTAATGGGATCGCTGTTGAGTTTTCCGGAAAGAACATCACCCGCCGCAAGCTGAATAATACCCCTGTTTTTTCCATGCCGCCGCCCATATCATTGATTTGGATGCAAAGGCGCGTGTTTTATCGCCTTAAAATTCCCATGTTCCATGAAAGCTATCTGGAATTATCGATAAGCAATCCAATTAATAAACAAAAAGTCTTGTATCAATTTGAATTAATCGACATTAGTTTATCGGGCTTTGCTTTCATCAATAGCGACCGAATGTTAAGCAAAACCTTTTCCTCGATGCAAAGCTTGTTAAGCTGCCAAATTGTACTAAACGGCATTGTTTTTGAAAAAATAACGCTTTTTATCAGAAACAAAGCCGCTTTGACGGAAAACAACAAGCAGCGCATCGGCTGCTCAATCGAGGATATATCCTATCGAAATGAATCCGTTATCCAACGTTATATGCAAAACATAGAACGGGAACAACGAAAAGCAATAAATGCCTAGCTTTTTGCTCTTTAAATAACTGATAAATCGGGGCGCGTGCTTTCGCCTGCGTCCCTAATTTTTTAATTAATTATTTAGAGGGTGTGGCGCTAGTGATTACAGCTGGCGCTATGGATATGGCCATGGGTCATCTCATCATCGGTCGCAGCTCTAATGCCGACTACTTCCACATCAAAGGTTAAGGCCTCGCCCGCCAAAGGATGATTACCGTCTATCGTAATATCGTCGCCATCAATAGCGATAACAGTGATAATGCCGGGGCCATGGCTCACTTGGGCTTGAAACTGCATACCCACCTCCACCGCCATCCCGTCAAACATAGTTTTAGGCACTACTTGCACCATTTCATCATGCTTGACGCCGTAAGCATCTTCAGGCGCTATTGTTATGTTAAATTTATCGCCGATTCCTTTATCTTGCAAAGCCGCTTCCAAACCGGAGATAATATTACCGGCGCCATGCAAATATTCCAAAGGTTCTTGGCCAATTGAACTATCCAATTTTTCGCCCTCATTATTGGTTAAAGTATAATGTATGGACACCGCCATATTATTTGAAATTTGCATTGTGCTGCCTTAATCCAAGATAAAACTCACCATTATATTACTTTACAGATTATTAATCAGTTATTATTTTTATGTCGCGTTGGAAACCACCTAAACCAAAATCTTCCCCTTATATTACCGTACAAGGTTATCAGACCTTAGAAACAGAATTAAAACAACTTTGGGAAAGACGTAAAGACGTGACCGCCGCATTGGCCGCCGCAGCCGCAGAAGGCGACCGTTCTGAAAATGCTGAATATATCTACCGCAAAAAAGAATTGCGCGGCATAGACCGCCGCATTCATTATTTACAGAAACGTTTGCCCAACTTAAAAGTCGTAAGAGACAAACCCGGCAATAGTCAACAAGTTTTCTTTGCCGCCTGGGTAACCTTGGAAAAGGAAGACGGCGAAGAAGTCACTTACAGAATAGTCGGCGCGGATGAAATAGACGGGGACAAAGGGTATATCAGTTTAGATTCGCCTTTAGCCAAAGCGTTGCTCAAAAAACAAATTGACGATGAAGTCATTATAAAAAACAATATGCAAACCACGCGCTACTATATCAATGCAATCGAATATTAAGGACTGAGAATTTTATAAAACCCGAAACTAACTTGTCTTTTTGTCCAGTTTCTGCGTTGTGAAAATAGTTACATAGCTTGCTATGCGCCTATTTCCACGCCTCGGCAATTGCTCCCTGCATTGCTCTACCTCCTGCATCCCTGCAGTCGTTGAAACTGAAAAAAAATCCTACGCTAGTTTCGGGTTTTATTTCATCCTCAGTCCTAAGCCATTAATGCCTCATTGTCTTTTTTTTGATGCCAAATTTCTTCAAATAGCTCACTGCTACCAACAAATTCTTGATAATCGGCGATTGCGCGTTGGATGACTTCATGTGCTTCCTGGCGACCGTAAACATTAGTAATGATACAACTGCTTTCTTCGCCGGGCAGGTTTTTATAAGTCAAAAAATAATGCTTTAAGCGATTAACATAAGAGTCAGGGCAATCGCTAATATCGTTCCATTGTTCATGAAACTCATCCCCTTTCATAACGGCAATGATCTTGTCATCGGCTTCGCCCTTGTCCAATAAACGAAATCCGCCAATGGGAATAGCTTCCAATAGAATATTACCGTGAGTCACGGCCCGCTCACTCAGTACGCAAATATCCAAAGGATCTTTATCTCCCCCATTAACCGGACGCCCTGATTGTTGAGCAGCAAACTCAGCAATTCTTCCGCCGCAATAGGTTTGTGGAATAAATCCGTATAGCGTGGGAATCGTATTTGAAAATTTCTGAGGACGATCTACTTTTAAATAACCGCTTTTTTTATCAATTTCATATTTAACGGTATCAGTAGGAACGATTTCAATAAAACTAGTGACTGTCGCCGGCGCTTCGGGGCCGACTTCTATACCATGCCAAGGATGTGCTTTATAAACTGGATTCATAAAAAATTCAAAAAAAGATTAAGTGTGAGCTGAAAACATTCACAAAAAGATTAAACACCATACTAAAAAACTATGGATATTTCATTTATTTTATACGAAATAAACTGTTTACAAATAATCAAAATTAGCTGATGATGAATTTACAATTATAAGGAAATGAATAGTGGCGTGGCCTACACATCTAATTCGCCCTTTAGCCTGTTTTTTAAACACCTGAAATTATGAACACTAATAAGTCATCATTTCCATTGCAAGTATCGTTGCATGGTATGAACCCTAAAGCGAAATCAATGATGACAAAATACATCGCGTTATTTTGTAAGAACATAGCTACTGTAGTTGATGAAACTGAATCTCAAGTAGAAATTATCGATTATGATTCGATAAAGTCGAAAACGATATTGGAGCATAAACTGGCGAAACAGCCTGGAAAAAAAATTATCGTACTCTCAGTGTTTGAACTTTCATTAGATGACGTCATTAATATAAAAAAACCGATCAATACGGAAAACATTGTTCAAGTTTTAACAAATCTACGCAAGGAGTTAAATAACAAGATACCTTTTCAGTCAGTAGAAAATACCGAAGACGATTCTCCTAAAGATATTCAAGACCCGGATACATTTTCAGAGCCTTTAAAATTCAAACAAACTACAAAACCAGCCAAACCCTCTAAAAATACTTCTAAAAATCCAAAGCTAGGGACTGAAAATAATGTTGTTGAATACCCAAGCCCTCAAAAAAAAATAAAATCAAATCTATCTATCTGCTTACAAGATAATGATTTATCTTTGGATGACGTAGGTTTGCTGTATACCGGTAACTTACCGGATAATCTAGAGGGTGAAATGTCGGACTCGTCAATTGAAGAACTCAAACTACTGAAATACCAAGAGGAAGTCGCTTATTTCCTATCCGAATTAAATGAAGAGCTTGCAACTGAAAATAATGAAGAAATAGCGCGACTATTAAATCAACTCAATCAAGACGATTTTGAATCCGACAATTCACAAGCTTCAGAAAAATTTGATAACAGAAGAAAAGCTGTTAGATATAAAGTTGATTCAATAGTCAGCAAGCTGGAAAAAAAATCGTTTATAGGCTCCAGTCAATACGACATCTATATATTGGACATTAATAGTCGCGGCGCCTACATTGAACTGAAAAAACCTTCCAAATTAAACGGCATGGCGGTGTTAGCTTTACAATTTGACGCGGAACATACATTTACCATACCTGCAAATATAGTAAGAAATGTCGACAATACTTATTTTGGTCTCCGGTTTGTTTCTTATCAACATAAGCTTATGGATTATTTACTGAATAACGATAAGATAATTGAGATTGTTTCTTAAAACATCGACTAAAAATCAGGCGTTATTTACAGCCCGCTAATCGCTTTCAAATAATTCACCCGCTCAAATTCCGCCGGATTCGCCACCTTTTTATGACTCATCTGTCCGCGGATTTCTTCAATACTTTGATACTCGCGAGCATCCAGCCATTGATTCAATTCCTGCAAAATAACCGGCAGATATTCAGGGCCTTTTTTCATTAAAATTGACGCCGCCATCACTACGTCAGCGCCAGCCAATAGATATTTAATGGCTTCGGTGGCGGATTGAACGCCGCTGCTGGCGGCCAGTGAAGCATTGATTTTTTCATATAAAATTGCTATCCACAATAACGGCAAACGAATTTCTTCAGCCGTTCCCAGTTGCGCTTTGGGATCTACGCATAAGGTATCCAGATTAAAATCCGGTTGAAAAAAACGATTGAACATGACCAGCCCGTTAACGCCGAGTTCGTCCAGTTGTTTGGCGAAATGTCCGGTGGCGCTGAAAAATGGACTCAGTTTAACGGCAACCGGTATGGTTACCGCACACTTGACCGCTTTGACTATTTCTAAATAATGTTGCTCAACAACTTGGGCGGACTGTGTTAAATCCGTGGGAATATGGTAGATATTCAATTCCAGTCCGCTGGCTCCGGCTTGTTCAATTTGTTGCGCATAATCTATCCAGCCTTCATTACTGATCCCGTTCAAGCTTCCGAATATTGGGATATCCGTGGCTTGAACCGCATTGCTCAGTAAACTGATATATTGTTCCGAGCCTCGCTCCATTTCTTGAAGCACGGGAAAATAATTTAAGGACTCCGCGCAAGATTCCGTCCCCCATTCCATTAAATCATCAAAGCTTTGGTTTTCCCGGCGAATGTTCTCTTCAAATAAGGAAAACAACACAACGCCGGCTGCGCCGAAATCTTCTAATTTTTTTATGCCATCCAGAGTTTCAGATAAAGGACATGATGAAACAATTAAAGGATTTTTGAGCGCTATGCCCATATAAGAGGTTGATAAGTCCATGTGTGTCTCCTTTAATCAATAAATGATGCGTCTGGATGGAATTGACTGCCCGGACGGGCGGCCATTTGTTCATAAATTTCCCATTTCTGATCGACAACTTGTTGCGCGAGTTGGATCATTTGTTCAGCTTTATCCGGCTGCGTTTTCAACAGCATCTTGTAGCGTAATTCGTTATAGGCATAGTCTTTAAGCTTAATGTTCGGTCTGGGCGAATCCAGCACAAAAGGATTCTGTTCAGTTTGCCGCAACATCGGGTTATATCGCATCAACGGCCAATAACCGGAGGCGGTCGCCAAATCCTGCTGTTTTAAACCTTCCTGCATATTGATGCCGTGCGCGATACAATGACTGTAGGCCAATATCAATGACGGCCCGGGATAAGCCTCCGCTTCCCGCATGGCTGACAAAGTCTGCTGCGGATTAGCGCCCATCGCAATGCGCGCAACATAAACATTACCGTATGAAATAGCTTGTAAAGCAATGTCTTTTTTGGCAATCGGCTTACCGCCGCTGGCGAATTTAGCGATGGCCGCCAAGGGCGTAGATTTAGACATTTGACCACCGGTGTTGGAATACACTTCGGTATCCAGCACCAACACATTAACATCGCGGCCGCTGGCTAGAATATGATCCAAACCGCCGGAACCAATATCGTAAGCCCACCCGTCGCCGCCGATAATCCAAATGCTACGTCTGATTAAATGATCAATAACCGATAATAAGTCCTTAGCCAACACATTATCCAATTCCGTTAACCGTTGTTTGATCTCGGCAACCCGCTCCCGCTGCAAACGAATTTGCGACTCGGTTTTTTGTTCGGCGTTTATTAATTGAGTGACTAATTCATTGCCGAATTGCTGTTTCATTTGTAATAAACGCTGTTCCGCCAAGGCCCGATGTTTATCGGCAGTCAACCGAAACCCCAACCCGAATTCGGCATTATCTTCGAATAATGAGTTCGACCAGGCAGGCCCTTTGCCCTCAGCATTTTTAGTCCACGGCGTGGTAGGTAAATTACCGCCGTAAATAGAAGAACAACCGGTGGCGTTGGCGACCAACAAGCGGTCGCCGAACAGTTGTGATACCAGCTTGACGTAAGGCGTTTCGCCGCATCCGCTGCAAGCTCCTGAAAATTCAAATAAGGGTTGTAAAAATTGGGTTCCGCGCACCGAAGAGAAATCTACCCGACTACGATTATTCATGGGTAATGTTTCAAAAAAATCGATATTGTTTTTTTCCTGTTGCAATACCGGCTGCTTGTCGTTCATATTAATCGCTTTCACGCCGCTTTCTTTCAAACTCAAGGCCGGACAGGCCACCACGCATAAACTACAACCGGTGCAATCTTCCAAATAAATTTGCAGAGTATAACGAATTTCCGGGAAACCCCGAGCGCTGATCGGCGCAGATTTAAAGCCTTCCGGCGCATTATCCAAATATTTTCGATTATAAAATTTGGCGCGTATGACTGAATGCGGACAGACAAAACTGCAATTTCCGCATTGTATGCATAACTCCGGCTTCCATATCGGCACAAAGGCAGATAAATTGCGTTTTTCCCATTGCGTAGTGCCAGATGGGTAGGTGCCATCTATCGGTAAATCGCCGACTTTCAGTTGTTCGCCCTCACCCGCCATCATTTTGGCGGTCACTTGTTTAACGAAATCCGGCGCATGTTCCGCCACCACCGGAATTTTTTCTAATCGGCTGCTTACTTTGTCCGGTATTTCAACAGGGTATAAATGCGCTAAGGTCTGGTCGACCGCCGCATAGTTTTTTTGAACAATCTCCTCACCTTTGCGACTATAGGTTTTTTTAATCGCCTGCTTAATTTTGGCGATGGCTTGTTCTTTTTCCAACACCCCGGATAAGGCGAAAAAACAGGTTTGCAAGACCGTATTGACCCGGTTTCCCATACCGGCGTTACGCGCGACGATCGCAGCATCGATAACATAAAGCTTGATGTCTTTATCAATGATATTTTTTTGGCAATGAATCGGTAATTGATCCCAAATTTCTTCAACTGAATAAGGGCTGTTCAATAGAAAGGTTGCGCCTTGGTCAGCCAAGGCTAATACATCCGTTTTAAAAATAAAATTGAACTGGTGGCAGCCGATAAAATCAGCTTTTTGAATTAAATAGGGCGCTTGGATGGCTTGCTTACCAAACCGTAAATGCGAAATGGTTTGCGAACCGGATTTTTTTGAGTCGTAAACAAAATACCCTTGCGCATAATAATCCGCTAAATCGCCGATAATTTTAATGGTGTTTTTATTAGCGCCCACCGTGCCGTCAGCGCCTAAGCCATAAAACAAAGCGCTAATCACATCTTCCGAATCGATATTAAAATCATCCTGATAATCCAAACTGCTGAAGCTGACATCGTCTTGAATGCCGATCGTAAAATGATTTTTGGGTTGGTCTTTGCGTAATTCATCAAAAACCGCATTGACCATGGCCGGGGTAAACTCTTTAGACGACAAGCCATAGCGACCGCCGATCACTAACGGCAAGCGAGGAATTTTTTGATTGCTATAGGCTTCCGTTAAGCTATAAACGACATCATGAAATAACGGTTCGCCGCTCGCGCCGGGGGATTTACAACGATCCAACACAGCGATTTTTTCAACAGTGGACGGTAAAAGTTGAATGAGTAATGCTCGATCTAAAGGTAAAAACAAGCGCACATGCAATACGCCGACTTTTTCGCCCTGTTGATTCAACGTAATCGCTGTTTGCTCCACCGTCTGCGCAGCAGAACCCATGATGACAATCACGCGCTCAGCATCGGGCGCGCCTTTATATTCAATGAGGCGATATTGTCGCCCGGTCAATTCGGCGAACTGATCCATCGCTTGTTGGACAATATGCGGCGTTTGCGCATAAAAAGGATTGACAGTTTCCCGCGCCTGAAAATAAACATCCGGATTTTGCGCAGTACCGCGAATAAACGGGTTATCCGGATTCAAAGCCCGCCCACGATGTTCAAATACTTTTTGATCATCAATCATGCCCTTGATTTGCTGATCGCTGAGCAATTCGATTTTATTCACTTCATGCGAAGTTCTAAAGCCATCAAAAAAATGTAAAAACGGCACTCGGCTTTGCAAAGTCGCCGCTTGTGCGATTAAAGCCATATCATGGGCTTCCTGCACCGAACTGGAGCTGAGCAAAGCAAAACCGGTATTGCGCACCGCCATGACATCTGAGTGATCGCCGAAAATGGACAAACCCTGCGCGGCAATCGAACGCGCCGCCACATGGAAAACCGTCGGCGTTAACTCACCAGCGATTTTATACATATTGGGTATCATCAACAACAGCCCTTGCGAGGCGGTAAAAGTGGTGGTTAATGCGCCGGTCTGCAATGC
>SPJK01017854.1_pt1 | contig 10627 bp, 5 predicted proteins | sample 3741771 | NCBI WGS metagenome assembly SPJK01 (sample SAMN10925997, study PRJNA522277) | cold seep metagenome | isolation source: Elba SIP-enriched marine methane seep metagenome, extraction at timepoint T2 | place: Italy: coast of Elba, Mediterranean Sea
GGGTTCCATTATCAGTTCTCAGGGCAGTTCAACCCCGGCGATCTGAACATTTCCCTCTTCCCTGCACCCGTCGAATCGAGTCAGCACGTCATGTGGACCCTCGATTACCACTATGAGGATGACGGGTGGAACTTCTACGCAGCGTACCTCGGTTCATGGACGGACTTTGAGTTCCCAACAGGTGCGTTCCTCCCGACGCTCGGGTTCCAGAACAACGCGATCCTGGTGCAAGGCGGGTGGTTCATCACAGACAGCATCGAGTGGTACACCCGCTTTGAAGCATTCTGGATTGATAAGACGTACCGAAACGCGTTCGGTCAGGATACGGGGTATATTCATCGCATCGCGACGATTGGCGCGACGAAGTACCTGCTCCCCGAAAGTCACGCTGCGAAGTTCAGCGCAGATTTCAGCTATGCCTTCGATACGTTGACAACTTTGGCAGTCGGAAGCACCTCAGTGACCCTCCCCGATTCGTCTGTGACGGGGTTCCAAGGGCTCTCAGACCGTGAGTTTGTGTTCCGTATGCAGCTGCAGCTCGTGTTCTAAATCACCTAAAATAAGGGGTTAACGCGCTGAAAGTTCTGGGTGAGCAAGAATAATTCCTATTAAGGATAAAAAGGTCGTTTGTGCGTGCTAGTATTCTGGCAATTGTGCCGATAAACTCGTTTGTGCTCACAAACGGAGCAAAGACCTCGGCCGGAGCAACGGCCTTCATAGAAGAATGAAGAGGAGTCAACAATGACCAGCAAGAACACCACATGTGCAGCCCTAGTGCTCTCCGCAATGAGCGGTCTCGCAATGGGTCAGAGCGGTCTCGATCTCGACCGCGCTTACGCATCGCAGCTTCGCTCGGACGCGGAAACCCGCTCGAGCCTGCTCGGCAACTCCAACAATGCGAACATCAACATCGAGTTGATGACCCAGTTCCGTTACATGTACAACAGTCGTGACGAGCTCACTCCAGGTGCACTCGGCGACAACGACACCACCATGGGCTTTGACACCCCTCGGACCCAGGTCCGCATGAGCGGCTCGGTCACTGATGACATCTCCGCGATGATCGTCTTTGACTTCGGTGCAGCGGAAAACGGCACCGCACAGGGCAGCGCCAACCTGCTTGTCGCACAGGGCGCTTGGTCACTCAATGACAACTGGGCAATGCTCATTGGTCAGTGGCACAACCCTGTCATGGGATCGGAAAACTTCGCACCCGAGCATACCCTCGCGGTTGACAAGTCCTTCACCAACGAGTTCTTCCAAGTTGGGTACACCCAAGGCGTCGCATTCGCATACGCCGGTGATCAGTTTAAGTTCGTCGGCGCGTTCTCCGACGGTGCGGAGTACATTACCAACTACGGCCCAGTCTCCAATACCCCATTCAATGCAGTCGGCGAGAACGACTTCGGTATTACCGGACGCGTTGATTGGTTGATCGAAGGCACATGGGATCAGTTCGCAGACGCAACCAGCTGGCGTGGATCGAACTACGGCGTCAAGATCGGTGCGGGTGCACACTGGCAGACCCAGGGCGACACCAACCCCGCCGATAACTCCGGCGGCGGTATCGCCGGTTACGACGAGACAGAAGTCACCTTCTGGACCGTTGACGCACAGGTCGAAGGCGACGGTTGGAACGCATTCGCCCAGTACGTTGGTCACGACGTCGACATCACCGCGACAACTGACGTGAACTACACCAACCACGGTTTCATCCTTCAGGGCGGTATGTTCGTCTCGGATCAGGTCGAACTCTTCGGGCGTTACGACATCGTGATGCTCGACGACGTGCTCGTTGCTGCGGGCACCGATGACAACTTCCAGAACATTACTGCTGGTATGAACTACTACTTCGTGCCTGAATCGCACGCAGCGAAGTTCACACTCGACGCAATCTTCGCGATCGACGAGAGCACCAACATCGACAGCATCCTCGGTGGTGGCAGCAACGACCCGAGCGCCACTGGCTTGCTCGGTCTGTCGGACTCGGAGTTCGCACTCCGTGGTCAGCTGACCCTCGTCTTCTGATTTCCTGAAGACTCGCCGGACGATCCGGCACCCTTGATCAACGACACGTTTCGTGTTCTCACCCGCCGGTTTTGATGCCGGCGGGTGTTTTTTGCGCAAATTTCGACACCCCAAAAACGCCGATTAGAGCGCATAATCGGGGTTTGAACATGAAATTCATCGAAGTTTGCGTTTCCCAACTTGTGCGATTGAGACGATCGAGCCGATAAGGCTAGTATGTACCATATGTACTGGGGACGAGTTGAGCCTCAGTTACTTTCCTTCTTGATCAAGGGAACAGAAAGAATGAACACCAAGCTCACAGCAATGGCGGCAGCAGTCGTCGCAACCGCAGGCCTCGCTCAGGCCGGTTCGGATCTCTCGCTCGCACGTTCGTACGAGCTCAACAATGACGCATCGCAGTACGACGCGCTCCTCGCTCAGAGCAACCTTGCAAACATCAAGGTCTCCGCTCAGGTCCAGGCACGCTACCAGTACAACTCGCGTGACGATGCAGCACTCGGTGACAACGACACCACCATGGGTTTCTCCATGCGTCGCACCAAGGTCACCATCGAAGGTGATGTCACTGACAACATCTCCGCGAAGGTCAAGTGGGAGTTCTCCCGTAACGGCGGCGCTGCTGGTCTTCAGGACGCATACGGTAAGTGGAAGCTTAACGACGACGTCACCCTCAAGATCGGTCAGTTCAAGCAGCAGCTCGTCCGCGAAGAGAACGTCTCCTCCTCGCGTCAGCTCGCTTCGGACCGCTCGGCAGTGAACGAGACCTTTAACCAGGACTACTCGCAGGGTATTGAAGCTCACTTCGGTGGCGACAACTGGCGTGGTGCGATCGGTTTCACCGATGGCCTCAACTCCGACAACACCGTCTTCAACTCGTCGGCAGAAGCTGACTACGCTCTCAACGCTCGTTTCGAAATGCTCTTCGGCGACGCAGAGTGGAGCCAGTTCAAGCAGTTCACCTCATGGCGCGGCAGCAACTCGGGCGGTATGCTCGGCGGTGCAATCGCTTACCAGACCCGTGGTGACACCAACCCATCGCTCGCTTCGGACGTCGAAGTTATGACCGCGACCGTTGACTTCTCATGGGTTGACGACGGCTGGAACATGTTCGTCGCAGGTATCTGGCAGAACAACGACAACGGTACCACCGACACCGACGATATGGGTATCGTCGCTCAGGCTGGTTTCTTCGTCACTGACCAGGACGAACTCTTCGCTCGCTGGGACGCAATCTTCCCAGACAGCGATCGTGCACCAAACGACGAAGACTTCAACTCCATCACCGTTGGTTGGAACCACTACCTCGTCCCAGAGAGCCACGCAGCCAAGTTCACGCTTGACGTCGCGTACTACCTCGACGAGACCGCATCGAGCTTCGTCAGCACCAGCGACGGGCACAACCTGCTCGCAAGCTCCGAAGATGGCCAGTTCGGCATCACTGCTCAGATGCAGTTCCTCTTCTGATTCAGTCTGATCGATTCACCGAATCGATCGTATGAATCTTGAGTCGTAAGACTATTCAGCGGCGACGGGTAACCGTCGCCGCTGTTCTTTTTGAACGACTGAACGTGATTCAATCTACGCCAACAGGGATCCCACCTTTGCGGGGATCACTCGCGGATTGCCAACCACGCCCATCCGGGTCACGCTTGATGAGTTGGACGTTCCCAATATCACGACGCTGACGGATCTCGTTCCAATCGCCTTGGGCTGCACGACGCGCGAGCAAAGGCATCAGCCCTGGTTCCGCGTAAAGCGCATCTGGCAACCATTGGTGATGCAGACGCGGAGTCGCGACCGCTGGGTACGCGTCCATACCGGCCATTGTGTTCAGGAGCGCCTGCATCGTGCCCGAGATGATGCGAGGCCCACCCGATGCGCCCGCGATCGCGAACACTTCGTTGTCCGCATCGAGCACGATCGTGGGGGACATGCTCGAGAGTGGGCGCTTGCCGGGTTCGGGGAGGTTGCGATCGGATTGGATGAGACCAAACGCGTTGGGTTTGCCCCGTTTGGTTGTGAAATCGTCCATCTCGTTATTGAGGACGAACCCGAACGCGTCCACGCCGACGAGTGACCCAAAGGTCAGGTTGATCGTGTCCGTCATCGCGACAGCACCACCGAACGGATCAACGATCGATGCGTGACTCGTCCCGCCATCTTGGGGGATAAGGTTGGGCGTGCCATAGAACGAAGGCGGATGGATATCGTCCGTAACGAGTTGAGCGCGTTCATGGATAATCGACAGATCGAGCAGATCGTCGATGGGAATGTCCACGAAGTGCGGATCCGCGAGGTACTTTGATCGATCCGCGAACGCGTGCTTGGATGCTTCCGCGAGCATGTGCGCCTTCTCGATTGACATGATGGGCTCATCAAACGGGTAGTTCAGCGCTTCAAGGATCATGAGGGTCTGCAGCATCGTGATCCCCCCCGAGCTCGGAGGGGGCATGGAGATGAACGTGTGCCCATTGATTGTTTGCATGAGTGGTACACGCTCTTCGAGTTGGTACCCCACGAGTTGCTCGTGCGTCATGTCCCCGCCGCGCTGTGCGATCGCATCGATGATCGCGTCCGCGACAGGACCTTGGTAGAATCCATCGACGCCGCGTTTCGCGATGCGTTCGAGCACGCTCGCCTGCATCGGGTTGGTAATCCGATCGCCTTCTTGGATCGTTCCGGATTTGAGGAAGTGGTCCCACACGAGTGGGTACTGCGTTTGTGATTGTGGAACGTTGTTGAATCGCTCAATCAAGGGTTTCGCCATGATCATGTAATGCGCATCGACGATGAATCCGTTGTGCGCCGCGTCGATCGCGGGGGCAAGGACCTCAGCGCGATCGAGTGTGCCATAGGTTTCCAGCGCGTGGAGCAAACCAGCAACGGATCCTGGGATCGCGATTGCAGCCCCGCCGACGGTACTCGATTTGCCTGTGCGTTCGTAGTAATCGGGGTCGACGTACGCCTGCTCGCGATAGTTGATCGTGGTGTGGACGTACCCATGCGTGGGGTCGTCGGGGAGGTGGATGAGCATGAACCCGCCGCCACCGATCCCGCATGAGTATGGGCGAACAACTGAGAGCGCAAAGCTCGTTGCAACCGCCGCGTCAACCGCGTTCCCGCCGAGCGCGAGCATCTGGGCACCCGCGTCGGACGCGATCGCATGATCCGCAGCGACGGCGCCTTGTGCATAGATCCCGTTCTCATGCGCCACTGGGGGAGAAACACGTGTATGCGGGGTTGAGCACCCGACAAACGGGGTGAGGAGGGTGATCCCGATCATGAGTTCTTTCAGCATGATCAGAGTCTACCCGAACTCCGGTCGATGAAAGAGCGCGGGACGGAGTTCGATTCACTATAATGAGTTACGCACGGATCGCGTCACACACCCGCGGAGCATTGATGAACCTGTCGCAGTTCTTTGAGCATTGGTCGATTGTTGAGAACCCCTTCCGAGACGAGGAAGCGAGGCACGACGCGATCTTTGCACGCATGGGGATCACGCCGAAGATGTATTCGGAGCGAGTGGATGAAAACACTCCCGGCGCTGGGTCGCTCGCGCTCCCGCGTTCTCAGAGCATGCACCCGGACTTTGAGAAAATCCTTGGCGACGTCGCGCACCCGTCCACCTCCATCGTGTTCGGCGAGAAGGGCTCGGGCAAAACCGCAATCCGATTGCAACTCGCATCCAAGATCGAGAAACACAACGCGGAACACCCGGATCGCAAGGTCTTCCTTGTGCCCTACGATGATTTGAACGCAGCCCTCGATCGGTACAACTCGGCGCAAGGATCGAAGAAGGACGGTAACCCGTTTACTTCGATGCGTCTGGTTGATCACATGGACGCGATCCTGAGCATCGGGACATCGCGGATCATGAACGCGATCTTCCCGGGGGGAAACGACGCGCCCAGCGCAAACTTAGGAGATCAACCCGGGAAGCAAGCACGCAAGCTCCCTCAGACTGTTCGCAAGGACCTGCTCCTGCTCCAAGCGGTCTACGACAGCGCCGACATGAGCGGGATGCGCACCGCCCAACTCCGACAGACACTCAAACTCCCGATGGGTGGGGTGAACCCGTTCATCGTGATGCTGCTTTGGATCGGGTGGGTGCCTTCGATCGCGCTGTTCCTCACAGCGCGGATCTTCCTCGAACTCCCCGAGGAATGGATGGTCATGGGCACCGATATCTTCTCCGGTGTGCTTTTGCTCGCGTGGATGATCCTCATGGTCAAAGCGTTCCTCCTCGATCGGCTTGTCGTGAACCGGGTCGCGGGGAAACTCAGCAAGCAACTCCGCATGGTGAACCGGCCCGCGAGCGGGTTCCTGGGTTCGCTCCGCCGACTCCCTCGCGCGGTCCTCAACTCGGGTGAACTCCCGCTCGATGATTCCGACGAGCAGCGGTATGCGATGCTCTCACGCATGCGCCGGTTCCTTGAGCACTTCGGATACACCGGTGTGATGATCATCATCGATCGCGTCGACGAACCCACCCTGATCAACGGCGACCCCGACAAGATGCGCTCCGTGATCTGGCCTTTGATGAACAACAAGTTCCTCCAACTCGAGCATGTCGGGATCAAGATGCTCCTCCCGATTGAGTTGCGTCACGCGTTGTTCAAGGAATCGAGCGCATTCTTCCAAGAAGCACGCCTCGACAAGCAGAACATGATCGAACGCCTGAGCTGGACGGGCGCGATGCTCTACGACCTGTGCAACGCGCGATTAGGCGTGTGCCGACCCGCGAGTGCGGACCCGATCTCACTCATCGACCTGTTCGACGAGGATGTCGCGCGTTCGGATCTCGTCGAAGCGCTCAACAACATGCAGCAGCCCCGCGACGCGTTCAAGTTCATGTACCGCGTGTTCAACGAGCACTGCGCGAGCGTGACCGCAGAGGATGGGCGATGGAAGATCGCGCGCCACACGCTCGATCGCGTGCGCCGCGACGAGGCGGAGCGAGTCATGCAGTTGCAACGTGGGATCCGCCCGGCGTGATCAAATCCGTTCGATGTTCACCCCACCCGGGATCGAACGCAAAAACGATTTTCCATACCCCGTCGTGACTACGCGTGGATCGAGGATGACAACCTGACCCGTATCCGTCGCGCTGCGGACGAGCCGCCCGAACCCCTGCTTAAACCGGATGACCGCACGCGGGAGCGAATCGTCTCGGAAGGGGTCGCCTCCAGATTCGCGGATCTTCTCGCCTCGTGCTTCGACGATGGGGCGATCAGGGGGGTCGAAGGGCAGGCGCGTGATGATGACATTGCGGAGCGCGCTCCCGCGGACATCGACGCCCTGCCAGAAGCTCGCTGCGCCAAAGAGCACGCCGCGATCATGGTTGCGGAACTCGTCAAGGATCTGCGTGCGCGACCCATCGCGTCCGTGCACCCAAACCCGCATGCCCAGCGCTTCGAGCGGCCCGCGCAATCGATCCGCGGTTTTGTACAGCAGGTTGAAGCTCGTGAAGAGGACGAACGCACCGCCATCGGTTGCGACGACCTGATCGTGGACGCGCGACGCGATCGCGTCGTCGAAGGATTCCTCGCCCGGCGAGCTGCTGCGCCGGTACCCGGGTGAGGGGACGGTGGTGTCCACGATCACGCGGACTTGATTCTGGTAATCAAACGGCGACCCGAGTTGGAGCGTGCGTGACCCCTCCGCGCCGAGTCGGCTGAGCGTGTGGGCGAATGCGGTCTCGGCGTGCTCGGGTTCCTCGTCTTCATGGACCTGGCGCGTCGAGAGGGTCGCACTGGTAAGGACGACGGAGCACTGTTGCCCGAAGAGGTGCTCGCGGAGGAGCGGGGCGACCTCGATGGGCGAGCACGAGAGGGTGACTTTGGGTCCGCCGCGTCCGGTGCCCGATGTGGACTCGACCCAGTACACACAGTTGGGGAGGCTCTGTTCGAGCAGCGCGTGCGCGTGATCACCGATCTCGGCGGCGCGGATCGAGTACGCGTTGAGCTCAAACTGATCGGGCTCGCGGGTGACGATGTCCTTGAGTCGTTTAAGGCGCACGGACAGGTCGTTCATCGCCTGCGACAGGTGATTCTGGATCATATTGGGCTCGCGCATGCGCCCGTTGACGAGCTTGCCGGAGGTGCTCAGGCGGTAGAGATCATCGAAGAACCCCTCGCACATACGCCGCGCGTGATCGACGAGCGCGTGCGCCTTGGCGATGGGTTCCATGTCGCCCGCTTGGAGCGCGATATCGCTCAGGTATCCTTTGCCCGTCTTCGCGTTGTAGAGCTGATTGAGCAGGAACTGCACCCGCCATTCGGTGAGGCGCAGCCCGAAGTGATCCGCCGCTGCGTCCTCCACGCCGTGCGCCTCGTCGAGGATCACATGGTCGTAGTCCGGGAGGAACCCCGTGCCCATCGATCGCAGCGCGAGATCGGAGAAGAACAGCGCGTGGTTGCACACGAGGATCTGCGCGCCCTCCATCTCGCGCCTCGCGCTCTGGTAAAAGCAATCGTTGTAGTGGGGGCACTTGCGCCCCATGCAGTTGGCGCTGTCGCTCATCACATGCGTCCACACGCCCTGTCGCTCGAGTTGAGGGAGCGTGGAGAGGGTGCCGTCGGGTGTCTCGTACGCCCAGTCCTCGATCATGTCGAGCGTGCGGCGCTGGGCGGGCTCGCCGAGGAGCTTGTTCTTGCGATCGCTGGCGAGTTTGAGGCGCCGGATCGACATGTAGTTCCCGCGCCCTTTGACGAGCACGGATTTGCACTGCCCGTACTGGCTCAGCGCCTCATTGAGCAATGGGATGTCCTTCTTGACGATCTGTTCCTGCAGCGCGATCGTGTTCGTCGCGATGACGATCGTCTCGCGATTCGTGATCGCCCGCATCATCGCGGGGACTAAATAGGCAAAGCTCTTGCCGACGCCCGTGCCCGCTTCGACGAGCAGGTGCGTGCGTTCGTCGAGGGTCCGCTCAACGGCACGCGACATCGCAATCTGCTGATCACGCGGCTCGTACCCCTCGCCGAGCAGTGTGGCGATGGGGCCGGCGTCGCCCAAGATGGATTCGACGCCGATGCTCATTTCGCGTGCGCTCGCGCTTCTTCGGAGTCCTCACCCTCGAGCTGCATCTTGAGCAGCTCCGCATAGCGCCCATCGCGCTCAAGCAGCTCATCATGGGTGCCGACCTCGCGGACATGCCCCTCTTCGATGACCACGATCCGGTCGGCGTGGCGGATGGTGCTCAGGCGATGCGCAATCACAAAGCTGGTGCGGTTCTTCATCAACCCCGCCAGCGAGTGCTGGATGAGGCGTTCGCTCTCGGTGTCGAGGGCGCTGGTTGCTTCGTCGAGGATGAGGATGCGCGGGTCGGCCAGGATCGCGCGGGCGATCGCGAGGCGTTGCTTCTGCCCGCCCGACAAACGCACGCCACGTTCGCCGATGAGGGTGTCGTACCCGCGTTCGAGCTCGGTGATGAACCCGTGCGCGTTAGCTGCCTTGGCTGCCGCGATGATGTCGTCCATCGTGACATTGCGTTTCGCGTACCCGATGTTGTCACGCACGGAACCATCGAAGAGGAACACATCCTGCTCGACGATGCCCAGCAGGTTGCGGTATTGCTCGATGGGGATCGCGCGCAGGTCGATCCCGTCCATCGCGATGCGTCCATGCGTCGGGTCGTCGAAACGCGCGATGAGGTTGCAGATCGTGGTTTTGCCCGCGCCCGAGGCGCCGACGAACGCGATGGTCTCGCCGGGCGCGATGTCGAGGTTGATGTTCGTGAGAACGGGCTCGCCTCTGGTGTCTTTGGTCTGCTCGCCCGTATCCACCGCGTCGGTTTTCTTGGCACGCGTGGGGTACGCGTAGGTCATGCCTTCGATCGTGATCCGTCCCTGCACCTGCGCCGGGTCGATATTCGTCGTCGGGGTGGTGGACTCGAACTCGCGATCCTCCTTGAGCAGATCGAGCACGCGATCGAGGGCCGCGAGATTGTTCTGGACATTCGTCGCGCTCGCCACGAGCGCTTCGAGCGGCCCGAGCAGCGCGAGCAGGTACGCGGAGAAGGCCATCAGGTCGCCGATGGTGAGGGTGCCATCAATGACGGCCGTGCCGCCGTAGACGAGGACCGCGACGGACGCGAGGGGGATGAGCATCATCCAGACCATCTCGATCCCGCGTGCCCACCACCAGGTGTAGAGCTCCTGGCGCGCGAGCAGGTGCCCCTCGCTCGTGAACCGGGCGGCTTCCGCGTGTCGACGGTTGAAGGCCCGGACGACGCGCATGCCGGAGAATGCCTCGGCGCTCATCGCGTCGATGCCCTGTCTGCGTGAGCGGATGTCGCGATACAGCGGGCGGATTTTGGTGATCCATGTCTTGTGCGAGAACCAGATCGCAGGAAGCACAAGCAACGCCCCGATGACCAAGCGCCAATCGATGACGAGCAGGACGATGAGCGTGCCGGTGAGTTGGGTGATCGCGCGCCACGGGTTGTAGATGAGTGAAAAGATGAGATCGCCCACGCCGCCTGCGTCCTCGCGGAGAATCGAAGACACGCCGCCCGATTTGAGCTGGTGAATGCGGTGCAACGGGAGGCGCGACGCATGCTCGAACACCCGTCGGCGGAGCGATACCTGCA
>SPJK01017687.1_pt1 | contig 10618 bp, 9 predicted proteins | sample 3741771 | NCBI WGS metagenome assembly SPJK01 (sample SAMN10925997, study PRJNA522277) | cold seep metagenome | isolation source: Elba SIP-enriched marine methane seep metagenome, extraction at timepoint T2 | place: Italy: coast of Elba, Mediterranean Sea
ACGCTCGTCACCGCCTCAGCCTTTATCGATCTCGTATCCGACGTGTGGATAGACGCCTTCGCGCATCAGGTGCGCACCCAAAACGTTTCCGCCTGTCTCTTCACTCTCTCTGTTGATGGAGACATCACCTGGACGCCGGCAGACCCATCGGATTCAGAGATGGCGGGGCTCTTTTCCCAACACATGCACTCCGATAAGGGTTTTGGGCCTGCTTCGGGTTATCAGGGATGGCAGAAGCTCGCCGACGCCTTAGAAGCGGTTGGGTATAGAGTGACTGTCCACGACAGCCCCTGGCGCTTACAGAAGGAAGATGCTGCGCTGCAATCCGCGCTTCTGGACGGATATGCGAAGGCCGCCCTGGAGATCGCGCCGGACCGGATCGCAGATATCGACGCTTGGAAGCTCCGGCGTCAAAGCCATATCGATACCGGCACCAGCCAGCTTTCAGTCGGTCACAAGGATTTGGTTGCGATTCTAGACCCGTCTTAGATCCAGATCAAACAGCACATCCCGCCCCATCGGCATCTGGTTTCCCTCAGGCCTCGGCGCCTTGGAAAGGTCGGTATAGGCAGGTAGGCCAAGCCCTCGTCGCCCCGCCCCCAGGATCAACGGTGCGATGGCCAGATGCAGACGGTCTACAAGCCCTTCTGCGATCATTCGGCTGACGGTTACACCGCCGCCTTCAATCAGGATCCGCCGACACCCCCGCGCCGCCAGCGCTTCAAGGATAGATTTCGCGAAGCTTTCGCCTGCTCCGATTGTCAGATGAGCCGCCTCGGTGACAGGCCGCACATCCGGATGCGTGATGTGCAGGCAACCGGCGTCATCCTGCGCGAAGACCTTCCGATCTGGTGCCACACGCCCGGTGGGATCGAGAACAACCCGCAATGGCGACTGACCCGGCACATGGCGCACGGTTAGCTGTGGGTCATCCGCCTCCACCGTCCCGCTGCCCACAACTACCGCGTCACATAGCGCGCGCAGGCGATGCAGGTGAACAAGGCTCTCCGGCCCAGTGATATAGTGCGAGGCACCTGCCTCAGTCGCGATAAATCCATCCAGGCTTTGTCCCAGCTGCGCAACGACCATCGGTCCGTCATGTTCGACGACAAAGGGGGCATAAAGTGCCGCAAAGGCTTCAAGCCCTTCCGGAACCGGCGGCCGCACCAACGTTTCCCGCCCACGCGTTGCGATTAACTGCTGCCAATATTCCGCAACGGCTGGATCTGGTGGATTTGCAAAGAATGAGATCGTCATAACGTCGGCAGGCCTCAGTTTGCGAATTCAGGCGATTGGGGAAATCGCTATACACGCTTTCCCGCACCAGGAAAACTCGACCAAAAGAGCCTCAGGCTTCAGGGCATGAATTTCCCGGGTACGAATATATTGATACTGCCAAAATTGGCTTGGTGTTTGCATGCCACATCACAAGGATCAGCACTGACCTTGGGGAGGCAGTCATGCACATATCCAGTGACAGATTTGGCATTAACCAGACCACATCTCTTTTCGCGCCTGATGATCCGAAAGCGCGTCAGGGTGAGGCGTCCTTCAGCAATCCCACATCCGATCCGAACAACAGCACCACGGCGCCTGCGATCGGGGTACCCTCCTCCCCACTATCGGCAGCATTAAGCGACGCACTGCTAAAGGCGCAAGAGAGCTCCCAGTACACGACCGGTGCTACCGCGAAGGAAGACACCACAGACGAAACCGACACAGAGTCTGATGCTGCCACCCAGTTTCTGGAATGGATGGAGATGACCCCGGAAGAGCGTTACTACGTCCTTCTCCTCGCCCAGGAGGGTCTGACCCCTGAAGAACTTGCCGCCCTGCCGCCGGAAGAGCGTAAAAAGATAGAGGACAAGATCCAGGACAAGATGGAAAAGCAGTCTGAAGAAAACGCAGGCAAAGCCGTGACCGAGACCGCAGCAACAGAGGCCGCCACGCGTAGCACAACGCCTACACCACAGACCCGCGCTTCCGCCCACAGCCCGACCGGGGATGGATTCACCAGTTCGCTGGCAAAGCCCCGTGAGGACGAAGACAATCCCTATTCCTAGTCCATATTCCTGATGAAATAGCCTAGCGGATAGCCCCCTTCCCTTCGCATTCCACTAACGATACTGTGAAGTCACGATAGCCACTGTCTCCTTGCAACGCCGCCCCTTTTTGAGCAATTCACTCCTGGGATGGCGGCAATCTGTCGGGCGATCACGGCGACACGACACAAAGGAAGCATGGGCTATGAAATTTCTGGGTATTTCGGGGTCGCTTCGTCGTGCCTCTCACAACACAACCTTGGTCAGGCTGGCATTCAAAAAGCTCGCCCCGGCGGACTGCGAGCTGGCGGATCTCCACCTGCCGCTCTTCGATGAAGACCTGGAGGCTGAAGGCACGCCGGCAAGTGTCACCACGCTGGTTGAGCAAATCCGCGCCGCTGACGGTGTGTTGATTTCCACCCCCGAATACAACAAGAACCTGCCGGGTGTTTTGAAGAATGCGCTGGATTGGGTGAGCCGCGATAAAGAGCAACCACTCAATGGTAAGCCGGTGGTGATCATGTCCGCAGCCGCCGGACGTGCGGGGGGCGAGCGCTCGCAATATTCCCTGCGCCACTGCCTGACGCCTTTCAATCCGAACATCATGCAATTGCCGGAATTGATGGTGGCACAGGCTGGTTCAGCTTTCGATGAAGATGGTAACTTCATCAATGAACGCACGGATAAGGCCCTGCAGCGCCACATGGATGGGCTGAAAAAGCTGGTCGAGGGCGCCGCATGAGCCCGGCGGGCCTGATCACCACCGTTGAGATTTGGCTGGCTATTGGCGCTGTAGTCGCACTCCTCTTTGTTACCTTCGGTATCGATAGGATCGAACCGAACGCGAAGAACGGTTATGTTTTCCGGGTGCTGATCCTGCCGGGGCTTTGCCTGTTATGGCCTCTGGTTCTTTGGCGCTGGCGGTTGGCGGAGAGCGGCGGCGAGGATTGGCGCAATCGCCATTCCCCCCAGCGTAAATCCGCCGGCTTGCTTGGCTTTGGCATGGCGGCAGCGATTGCGGTAATCCTGTTGATCGCGGCAACCCAACGCCCAGTGCCTGTCGACAGCACCGCCCCGGCGCCTGAGAAAATCGGCGCCACTGCGGAGTGGAGGCTGATATGAGCGTCCGATATATCCCCGTTCAATGGAATCGAAACAAGTGGCTCTATGACGGCGTCCTGGTCGCTGCAGTCACCCTCTACATCGCGCTGTTTCTCTATCTCGGCCCAGCATTGGCAGAGCATTCAAAGCCGGTCGACACACAGGTTTGGCGCGCGCGCGCATTCGGCACCTGTGCCTTCCTGATGCTCTCCGTCATCCTGGCGATCGGCCCGCTGGCGCGGCTCGACAGCCGGTTTCTGCCACTGCTCTATAACCGCCGGCATTTCGGGGTTATGACCTTCGCGGTCGCCAGCGCGCATGCGATGTTCGTGCTGGATTGGTACTTCGCCTTCAGCCGTACGCCGAAACTGGAAGCGTTATTGGGATCGAACACAGACTTTTCCCATCTCGTCGGTTTCCCATTTGAGACCCTGGGGATTGTTGCCTTGCTGGCAATGGCGGTCATGGCCTTTACCAGCCATGACTTCTGGCTGAACTTCCTTGGCCCGAAGCTCTGGAAAATGCTGCATTTCGCCGTCTATATCGGCTATGTCACTGCCGTCGGGCATCTAACGCTCGGGGCTTGGTTTGACCAGGGGACATTAGGGCTCGGTCTCCTGCTGTTTGGCGCGGCGGGTGCTGTCGCCCTCCTCCACCTTTTGGCAGGCCTTAAAGAGCGCCGCATCGCTGCCAATCACGCCATGAGTGATGACGATGGTTGGGTCCCAGTCTGTGCCCCCGGAGAGATCCCGGACAAACGTGGCCGCATCGTCGTCCTGTCATCGGAAGAGCGGGTCGCTGTCTTCCGGGATGGCATCACCATCGCCGCTGTTGCGAATGCCTGCGCGCATCAGAACGGCCCGCTGGGTGAAGGCAAGATCGTCGGTGGCTGCATCACCTGCCCTTGGCATGGCTTTGGCTATCGGATGCGCGATGGTCGCTCTCCACCGCCCTTTACCGAGATGATCCCGACCTATCGGCTGCGCCTGAGCGATGACATGCTCTATGTTCACCAGACCGCCAATCCGCCCGGCACGGATCAGGAGCCGATCACCCTAGAGGAGGCCCCGGCATGAGCGACAGCAATCGCCCGCCCAAACCCGCGCCCTTCTTCATTGGCTGGTCCAACAAGCTGCCCAAGGCGCTGAAACCTTGCCTGGCTGTTGTCTGTATCTTGATGATCGGTGGCTTTGCCGGCGGTTCTCTGTTGCTCGGCGCGACGCAGGACGACCCTGAAGGCGGACAATTCCGTTGGGACTATGGCGCACAGGAGGTGGAAGGTATCATCATCGGCGGTCCCTATCCCGCCTTGTGGGTCACCAAAGGCACCGAGGCACTACCGGCCGATCAGGCGATCCTGCTCAATGGCAATGGCAAGACCGGCGTCCAACATCGTGTGAACCAGTATGACGGTAAGGCGGTCAAAGTCCGTGGTATCATCATGGAGCGTGGTTCCCTGCGGATGCTACAGCTCGGCGGCGGCAAACGCGGGCTTTCACCAAATGAAGAGGCCACTGACGCGCCAAGCCCCGTACCCGCAGCAGAACCGCTCGGTCGGTGGCGCCTGTCGGGGGAGATCTGCGATGGTCGCTGCGTCGTCGGCGCCATGCGCCCCGGAGAAGGCCTTGCCCATAAAGCCTGCGCCAATCTCTGCATCAGTGGCGGCCAACCGCCCATCTTCGTCTCAACTGCCCCGGTGGCGGAGGAAACCTTCTTCCTGATGACGGAGCCCGGCGAAAAGGCCGTCTCCGATGCGTTACTTAGCAACACCGCCGGTCTGGTGACACTGGAGGCTGACCTGACCCGGATCGGCAACCTGACCGTCATGACCGTCGACCCCGAGAGCATCACCCGCCCGTGATTTTGTGAAAGACACGGGCCGGACTGACGCAGTGAAACGACAGATTGATTAGAGAGCCGAGTAGAAACGAAGGATTATCACCATCATGCGCCCGTCCAGACCAATCCGGCATCTACTCGGCCTCGCCCTCACCCTGGCCCTTATCGCCGCCCTCTATGGCGCCTGGACCTACTGGCCGGAATTCACCCGCTGGGAACCCATCCGCCCGGCACGAGGCTTCTTAACCGACTGGCGCCTGCCCATCCTGACTGTTGCCGGGTTCCTGATGCTGACGGTCGTTGAAATGGTGTACTCAAAGACGCTGCGGGAAGAATAAGAACGCCAAGCAGACTCTAAATGATTTAGGTGGGCCAGCTTACTCGGATTCCCAAGGAAAAGGCGCCAAAGCCCCGACGGCTGAGCGGCACTGACGGCTGAGCGGCACTGATGGCGCCAACCCTTGCTACGGCGTTCTCAGGAAACATCTTCTTGCGCGCCTCTCCATTCGATCTGTCATTCCAATGCTCTCCCCCTTCGACGGCGCGATGGTGGCCTCAATAGGATGGGGTGTTTTCGGAACTCGTTCTTAGGTTGTGCATCGGTCCAATAGAGCGCCATGATACATAGCAGCGACATTGAAGAATGTGAAACGGAGCGGTACTATTCTGCCAGGAACCTATGCGTTTATGGGATCGATTATTATAAAGGGGTCGGGGAATGGGAATGGGAAAATCGCGGCTTTTATTGCTGATTGTCGCACTGGTTTGTACTTCTTGTGGAGTCACCTACCAGTATGGCGGTGTTACCTATAAATCAAAGTCAGGTGCACTTAGTGCCGCACACGCTGATATAGACGCGACTGTAGACGGCGTTACCCCGGTCGACCAGAGCCTCGACGCCAGTGTCATTGTCTTGCGACCGGAGTTTCAAACCATCAAAAAGTATGGGGTTGTTTCAACAGGCGAACCTAACGAAGAGGTTGTGAACTACATCGCCAGAACCATAGACCTGGGTATGGAAGGTGTCGGACGGTCCATAGTGCGTAGTAATGTTTTCAGCTCTACTAAACAAGGGACAGCACCCGACCCACGATCAGCCTCATTTGATGGTAACGATTTCAAGGTTTATCTTGATGCAACGGGTTTTAATGAATTCCAATGGTACCTTGAAGCCAACGGCAACGATCACAGAGTGCCGCTCTATTTTCCTGCAGGAGCTCCAAGAGATAAAAGGGGCGATCTGATCGTCAAAACCGTGGTCGATGCACTCGGTGAATTCGGCATTCAATAGGGTGAAGCCCGCAAGCGGGCGACAGTGATATTTGAGTCACGCGACCGATGGCTGATTCGACCTTGACCAGGATAGATCAGACAAAGGTCATGAGCAGTCTGTAACGCCGGAAATGGCGATGCGTGAGTTGGAACCGGCCCCTTTCAAGGGGGCTTGGGGGCACTTAGTGAACGCAGCGTTGCGACGCCCGCCTAAGTCGGGAGAGACGCCGCCCCACGGAACTGGAATAGCAGGGAATAAAGGACCGGGACGAAACCCAGCGTGAGAACCGTCCCGACGATCAATCCAAAAGCGATGACACTCGCCATGCCATAGAAAAGCGCGCCACCGAAGAGAATTAGCGGAACCAATCCCAATACGGTCGTGAGTGTCGTCATCAGGATTGGTCGCAGCCGCGACAAGCACGCCACCACGATGGCGTCGCCTAAGTCGCGCCCCGATGCTTCTTCGGTCTGTATTCGGTCAATGAGAACGATACCGTTATTGATCAGGATCCCGGCCAGGCTGAAGAACCCGAGAAGGACCATAAATCCGTATGGTGCATTCATGATCAACAGCCCGGCGGTCCCTCCGATAAGGATCAGTGGAATGGAGGCGATAATGATCCCGCCTTTCCGGATCGAGTTAAATTGCCCGACCAACAAGATGACGATCCCACCAAAGGCAATCGGCAACAGACCGAAAAGATCCTCATTCGCTTCAGACTGATCTTCGATTTCCCCACCGACTTCCCAACGATGTCCGACGGGCAGGTCCAGCCCATCCAAGGTTGGCCGCAAAGTGTCCAGCAATTGAGGGGAGGTCAGCGTGGGATGACGGCCTTCAATCGTAATCGTGCGTTGTTGGTCCAGCCGTTTGATGCGTGCAAACTGCCACTCGGCCCGAACCGAGGCGACTTGCCCCAATGTGACGTATTCGTTCAGGACAGCGGAATACATCCGAACGTCCTGAAGCCCTGCTAGAGAGAAACGGATATCCTCTTCACCCCGCACAATGACGGGAATTACCCGGTCTCCTTCCCGGTAATCCGTCACTGTCGCGCCCGTGAAAACAGCGTTAAGGGAACCCGCGACATCCTGTGACGTCACCCCTGCTCTATTCGCCCGCGTCTGATCGATATCGACAACGAGTTTGAGAACGCGGTTTTCCCAATCTTGCTTCACGCCGACCGCCCCAGGCACGCCCAGAAAGGCATCCACGAGCTTCTCAGCCTCTCCATACAGCGTATTGGAGTTCGGCCCGACCAATCGAATTTTGACGATCCCGGGTTCCGTAGAACCAAACCACATCCGCTTGGCATCCGCCCTCGCCCCGGGAATGGATGAATCCAGGAATGTATTTACGCGATGCATCACCGTCTCAACATCATCCACGGATCGCAAATTGATCATGGCAAAGGCACGCTGTGGATCCGGGTCTACCGGTGACAGAGAAAGGAAGAACCGAGGCCCACCGAACCCGACATAGGCGACATTGCTTTTGATTTCCGGATTGATTTCCTCATCCGACAACCATGCCGTCAGCCGTCGAACTTCTTGTTGCGTCTCTCGAATATCGGTACCGGCTTCAAAGTCCAGATAGACCAACAACTGATTTCGGTCACCCAACGGAAAGAACTCCGTCTTAACCGTGCCCAGAAGCTGTATCGATCCAAACAGGAGCAGGATCATACCCCCCACGACAATCAGCCTGGCCCTTAGCATGAGCCTGAGAAGCGTGGTGTAACCGGCATAGATTGGGCCGCTGAAGCTGTCTTCCGAAACACCGTTATCCGCTTCTCCGTCAGGTTTCGCGGCAACCTTCAGGAACCAAGCGCACATGGCAGGCGTCACTGTCATCGACAAGAACCACGAAGCGAGAAGTAAAATGGCGACGACTTGGGCCAAAGACTTTACGTACTCCCCGGCACTGCCTTCGGTAAGGAGCATCGGTAAGAAGGCGAAAATCGTGGTCAATGACGATGTCAAAAGCGGAACAGCGAGCGATTGAACCGACTGTATGGCTGCCGCCATGCGCTCCACGCCGCGTTCAAGGCGAACACGAATGTCTTCGGCAACAACGATCCCATTATCGACCAGAAGACCAAGCGCGATAATCATTGCGGCAATAGACATGCGTTGAAGTTCTACTTCGAAAAACCTCATCGCGATAATGCCTAAGAGCATCGTCAGCGGGACAAATGATCCAACGATCAACCCAGTCCGAATGCCGAGGAACAACATCACCACGGCCAATACGATGGCCAGCGTTTGATATACGTTGCTGACCGCGCCCTGTACGGATTCCTCTATCAGTTCCGGCTGAAATGTTGCGTATTCGAAAACATAGCCGATAGGAAGTTCTTGCTCGATCTCTCGAAGTAAGTTCGTCAGCTCGTTCCCGAAGGCTATGTTGTTGGTTCCTTCAATCGTCGAAATTGAAAGGATGATCGCTGGTCTGTCGTTAAAGAAGACCGGATTTTGCGGTGGGTCCATATAGTCCCGCCGGATCGTAACGACTTCGTCCAACCGAAGGGTTCGATCTGTATTCGGAATCTGAAATGAAACCGCGCCAATCTCATCAACGGAGGAGAAGCTGCCCGTAGGCTCGATGACAACCGTCCGTCCGCCCGCATTGATCTGACCGCCGGGTTCAATGATGTTTTGGCTGGCCAGAGATCCAAATATGTCCTGAGGAGAAACGCCAAGTTCCGCCAATCGCGCCGGATTAACCTCTAGGTAAACGCGCTCTTCTTGGACGCCAAGGACATCAATTCGGCGCACACCATCCAGTGTGTAGAGAACTTCCCGGGCATCATTAGCGACGTCCCGCATCTCCGCCATTGAGAACCCATCCGCCCACAACGCGACAGTGGCGATAGCCGTCAAACCCTCGTCATCACTTACAAAGGGTCCAACTGTTCCCTCCGGAAGGTCTCGCTGCGTGTCGGAAACTTGGTTTCGGATATCTTGGAAAACCGGGGTCAGGTCATCGACATCTTGACGAATATCCAGGGTCAGTTTGACCAACCCCAGCTTCGCCGTCGTCTCTATCTGATCAATCTCGGCGATCTCTCGCATCGCATTCTCAAGCGGGACAGCGATAAGTTCCTCAATTTGATCTGCGGGCATACCAGGGAAATTGGCGGTAACGCTGGCCGTGCGGATTTGGATGGTTGGGTCTTCAGCACTCGGATAGTTCAGATACGTCGATAGCCCTATGACAATGATGCCAAGGATTGCAATTACGGTAATGCGCGAATTATCTAGCGCGAGTTTGGCGAGGTTCATGGAAGGCTACTCTTCCATCTGACGAACACGTTGTCCGTCTCTCAGGAAGCTCACCCCGGCGGCGGCAACAATGTCACCGGCCTCAATGCCCTGGACGATTTCAACCAAGTTTCCATCTGCGCCGCTGCCGCCTTGGACAGGAACGCGACCGACAGTGCCTGTGTTCGGGTCGAAGACAAAAACATACCCTTGTGCGGCATCATCCCCTGGCGCAATCGCAGCAAGCGGAATCAATAGCCCGCGTTCGTCGTTACCGTCGTTTAAGAAGGCAGTCAGTTGAACCGCCATGCCCGGCAACAACCCGTTGATCGTCCCCAGCAGCGAAGCCCTGACTTCAACGGTGTTTGCCGCACCGGATGCGCTACCGATTTCGATGATCGTCGCCACACAGCCGCATTCATCCAACGCACCAATATCCGCAATGACCTCGGCCCCCAAGGACAGCCGATCCACGATGGTATCGGGCACGGAGAAGACGACCTCCATGGCTCCTTCGGAGTTGATTTGGAAGAGTGAGGCCCCGGCCTGAACTTCCTCGAACGGTTCAACGGAGCGTTCCGATACGACTCCATCGAAGGGCGCGCGAAGCGCCGAGCGTTCCCGGTCGCGCTGCGCCGTTCCCAGTCGCGTGCGGTAAAGGTTCAATTCCGCTTCAGCAGATCGATAGGCCGCGAGCGCTTGATCGAGCGCCGCCTGCGCGACCCATCCTTTATCGAACAGTTCCTGTTGGCGATTGAGGTCGCTTTCCGTTTCGGAGAACGACGCCCTGGACGCCGCAAGCTCAGCCTGAGCGGCGGAAACATCGGAATCAAATGGGGCGGGATCAAGGGTCGCAAGGATATCACCCGCACTGACGCGGTCTCCTTGAGCAACATTTACTTCGGCAACGGTGCCGGGGACTGAAAAAGCCAATCCCGACGTGTCGGAAGCTTCCAAACTACCAGAGAAACGTCGTTGATCCGCACCAGCACGATCAGCCACGACAAAAGTCTTGATCGCACGGACACGTTCCTCGGCCTCTGGTGGAGCAGCATCATCGCACCCACTTAGAACAAGCCCGATCACAAGCGAAAGAA
>SPJK01076396.1_pt1 | contig 10609 bp, 8 predicted proteins | sample 3741771 | NCBI WGS metagenome assembly SPJK01 (sample SAMN10925997, study PRJNA522277) | cold seep metagenome | isolation source: Elba SIP-enriched marine methane seep metagenome, extraction at timepoint T2 | place: Italy: coast of Elba, Mediterranean Sea
GGTTTATTAAAGCCCTTGGAGTTTCTTCCTGTGATTGAAAATCATCAACTAAATATCGAGCTGGGTAATTGGGTCATATTATCGGTGTTACAACAGATTGAACAATGGCAGGCTGCTGGATTAGATTTCTCTGTCAGTGTGAATATCAGTGCCTATCAGTTGCAGCAACAGGACTTTGTCGAACAGTTAACGGCTTGTTTACAGCAACACCCCAAGGTTCTGCCTCAACAGATACAGCTTGAAATATTGGAAACCAGTGCGATCAAGGATTTTGGCTATGTGTCTGAAATCATACGTGACTGTCTGGCTATTGGTGTTCAGTTTGCGCTCGATGATTTTGGTACAGGTTATTCATCTTTAACCTATTTAAAAAGGTTACCGGCTAGAGTGTTGAAAATCGATCAAAGCTTTATACGTGATATGCTGGATGATGAGGATGATCTAGTGATCGTTTCCGGGATTATTTCGCTTGCCCAATCTTTTGGTCGTGAGGTGATTGCAGAGGGTGTTGAGACGGTGGAGCATGGAAAAAAACTACTATCCATGGGTTGTAATCTAGCTCAAGGCTATGGCATAGCGAGACCGATGCCGGCTGAGCAGATTTTGGTTTGGGTAGAGAACTGGAAACCGGATCCCAGCTGGACTGATTAATTTAATTTTGATTTATAACTGGATTTAATAGTTTTTATTAAAGCGAAGCATATTGCTAACACAATCGGGAAAAATTCCTTTTTTATCGCAAATTATACTTATATAGAGCGTATTTTATTATCATAACGTCTTTTAATTTTTTTCTAGTGAGGAGTGGATGAAAGGCGTATTGAAAGGGCTGGTCCCTTTGTTAGCAATAAATGGCCTGAGTGTTGAAGCCAGTGAACAAGAACAGGCAATTCAGCTGGAAACTGTTGAAGTGGTTGGTGTTAGTGCATTGACGGGTCGTGGTGTTTCGGTGGATAAATTACCGGCCCCGGTTCAGCAAGTTTCTGCTGATGAACTGGAGCAGGGCCAGGTTACATCTTTGGCGGATTATATGAATCGTTATATGGGCAGTGTTCATATCAACGAAGCGCAAAATAATCCTTTACAGCCAGATGTTTATTACCGGGGGTTTGTCGCATCACCATTATTGGGTTTGCCACAAGGTTTATCCGTTTATGTCAATGGGGTACGCTTTAATGAACCTTTTGGTGATTCGGTGAATTGGGATTTGATTCCTGAAGGCGCAATTGAACAGATGACGTTAATGCCAGGTTCAAACCCTGTTTTTGGATTAAATACTCTAGGTGGTGCGATTTCTGTTAAAACCAAAACCGGTTTTTCTGCACCAGGCCATCAACTTGAAGTTTCCGGTGGTTCCTGGGAAAGGCATTCGGAAGAATTAACCAGTGGCTGGAATAACGGCACCTGGGGATATTTTATCGATCTGCATCATTTTGAAGAAGAAGGCTGGCGTGATTTTTCACCCACTGAGGCCAATCAGGTTTTCGGTACATTAAGCTGGCGTGGAGATGGCGCAGAGCTGGATTTAACCTTGGGTGCCAATGATAATAATATGCGTGGTAATGGCGCGGTACCGATTCAATTACATCAACAGCAGGAAAAAGCCATTTTTACCCATCCTGATCAGACCGTGACCCGGATGTTCTTTTCAGAATTGGAAGGCTTATTTGATGTCACGGATAATATCCAGTTAAGTGGTAATGCGTATTTTCGTCAAAACCGGATTAAAACTTTTAATGGTGATGATAGTGACTTTGATGACTGTGAATTTACTGGTGATGCCTTTAACCCTAGTAATATAGGTTTTTTATGTGAAGATCCAGATAATGTTTCGACTGAAGAGAGAGTTGAAGATACCAATGGAAATGATGTTGTTGCTACAAGTGCTGTAGAAGGTGCAACCAATAATACCAGTCAGACACATATGCGTAGTGTTGGTGGAACCATACAGTCGATTTTCAGCGGCGATCTATTTGGACGCCAAAATGCTTTTGTTGTCGGTGCTGCTTATGATTATGCCGATGTACATTTTGAATCAAATACTGAGTTGGCAGAGCTAACAGCTGATCGAGGCACAATAGCTAGCGGGTTTTTCGTTGATGAAGCAAAAGTACGATTAAATACTACTACTGAAACATTTGGAGTCTATTTTAGTGACAGCTTATCGCTGACTGAAGATTTTACTCTGACATTTGCAGGTCGATATAATCATACAACCATTGATATGAGAGATCAGTATGGTACTTCTTTAAACGGGCATCACACTTTCGACCGTTTTAACCCATCTGTTGGTTTTGCCTATCAGGCTTTGGATAATCTGAATATATACGGTAGTTACAGTGAGTCTGCTCGAGTTCCAACACCTATGGAATTAAGCTGTGCGGATGAAGATGATCCATGTAAGCTACCTAATTCATTTGTTGCCGATCCACCCTTGGCTCAAGTGGTTTCAAAATCCTGGGAAGGTGGCTTTAGAGGTAATCTAAATGAATTAATGAGTCGTGGTAATTTTAACTGGAATGCCGGCTTTTTCTATACGACTAACCATAATGATATTATTTTTAATCGTGGTGGCAGTAGTATTAGCGAAGGCTATTTCAGCAATGTTGGACAAACACTGCGCTATGGTGTGGAATCAGGTTTTAATATGACGATGCCTCAGTTATTCAGCGATATTGATGACTGGCATTTTTCTACCAATTATACCTACTTGAATGCCCGTTTTATGGATGGTTTTACGATTCAAAACCCTTTGAATACATCATTACCGGCAAATGTGGAAAGAGGCGACCGTATTCCTGGTCTGCCTGAGCATATGTATAAAGCAACTTTAGGTGTGAATTTATGGCAGCGTTGGATGATTGCGTTGGATACACAATATAGTGGTGAGCAGTATTTCAGAGGGGATGAAGCCAATATAACCGATCCATTAGGTGGTTATTGGGTGTTTAATCTCAGATCAGAAATCAAAATCAATGAACATCTGAGCTTTTTTGGTCGTTTGGATAATATCTTCGATCGTGACTATAAAACTTTTGGTGTTTATGGTGAGGTGGATGAGGTTTTGCCTCAATATGATAATGACCGGTTTGTGTCGCCAGGGATGCCAAGATCGGGTTGGCTGGGGATAAGATTAACCCTGTAGAAGTAAAATAATTCGGCTAAGAAATTAGCCGAATTCAATCTGCTTATTTATAAAAAAGCCCGCGTATAGCGGGCCCCGCGTTCAATTTTTTATTATTCTTATTAAGCTGTATACGCCTGTGCCTTAAAAGGCAAAGTTTACCAAGCAGTTACTAATGTTGTTATTATTATTATATTAGCCATATAGGCCGCTTCCCTCCACGTAAAGATGTAAACACCTTTAAGCTGCGAGTAAGTTTATCAAAATATTTTGTGATGTCCATCAAAAAAACTGATTTAAATCAAAAAATCATGGGAACTAAAAAAAACCTTTCTAATACAAGGTTTTATTTGATGAGTGAAAAAAATCAGTAAAATATTAAGGTCTTGGCTGACTTTTTGCTGTAATAAAACAACATGATCGTTAACGATTCAGTTTGCGTTCAACTTCTTCCTGATTAAAAAATTCCAGACGTTGATCCAGAATAGCCTGTAAATAAAAATTAGAGTTTTTAGCTTTTTTAGCCAGGTTAATTTGTACCATCGCTGCAGCTGTTTGTCCTGTTGCATAATAATATTCGGCCAGATAGCGATGTGATTCAGCAGGTTGATTCTGATCCGCATAAATTTGAGCCAATAATTCATAATATAAAGGCTGTCGTTTATTGTCAGGACTCAGGGTTTCCAGGACAGCTTTTGCCAGCCTGGGTTTATCAGCTTTTAACAAGCTTTTGATGTATTCGATTTTTATCGCTAAAGAATGTGGAACACGTTGCATAGCCAGTTTAAACAGTTTTAAAGCCTTATTATATTGTCTGGCCTGTAAAGCAGTTTTAGCCTGGGCATAAGCATATTGTGGTTGTTGTGGGTATTGTTTGACCAGTTGATGAAATATTTTTTCTGCTTGTGCGGCATTCTGGTTTTTTAAATGTACTAAGCCTAAGCCATAACGAGCAATTGCGCGTTGCTGTCTGGTTCCTTGGTTTTCTCTGACCTGAAAATAACGTAAAGCAGTGTCGGCGGCAGAGGTCATGACGCGGAGTTTTGTTCGAGTGAGCAAATATGCCGTCGAATCAGGGTATTGCTTATAAGGATATTTATTCGAGCGGCCACGGGTATCGGAAATTCGAGATGCGGTGACCGGATGAGTACGCAAAAATTCAGGAATTTGTTGACCGTAATAACGGCTGGATTGTTGTAACCGTTCAAAAAATACCGGCATGCTGCGCGGATTGAAATTTGATTTAGCCAGAGTCTGCATGCCAACCCGGTCTGCTTCTTTTTCATTGTCGCGGGTAAAATTAATTTGGAATTGTGTACTGCCGGCCTGAATAGCAACTAAGGCTGCCTGGCCTAAAGCCGGCGACTGGGTGCCAATTAATATGGCGGCAAGGGTGGCAGCTGCAGTGGGAATAGATAAGCGACTGGCTGCTTCAAAAGCACGGTATAAATGACGTTGACTGACATGGGCAATTTCATGGGCCAGTACCGAGGCTAATTCGCTTTCTGATTCGGTTAATAGCAACAGTCCAGAGTTGACCCCGATATATCCACCAGGACCGGCAAAAGCGTTGATCTGATTGTCCAGTACCACAAAAAAATAAAAAGGATTTCCCGGTACATCGCTTTGGGTGACTAATTGACGCCCAATAGATTGAATATACTGGTGAATTTCCATATCCTGATTGATTTTTATTTGACTGTGCAAATTTCGAAAAAAAGCATCACCTAATTCTTTTTCCTGTGCAGGAGAAATCAGAGTGCCGGAGGAATCACCCATATCGGGTAATTCGATGTTCTCAATTTCAGTACTTTGACTGATTAGCGGCAAAGCAGAAAGGGCGATAGAAAGTAAAAGGGGTTTAGGCTTTATTAACATGTCATCCTAGACAGAGAAATATTTATTTGGTTCAGTTTAGCCCAGCATTATAAAATACCGGGCTGGAAAATAGATTTCGATTTAGTTTATGAAGTATGCGATACAAATCTCAGCGGGCCCGCATGAGTCAAATGTGGCTTATTCGGCTTTTCAGTTTATTCAGGCGGCATTGGAAAAAGGACATGAGATTTTTCGCGTGTTTTTTTACCAGCAAGGAGTATATCACGCCTTTAATTATGCGATAGCCCCGGATGATGAATTACAGATGACAAAAAAATGGAGTGCATTGGCGGCAGACTATGATATTGATCTGGTGGTTTGTATTTCTGCTGCGCAGCGCCGTGGTTTGCTGTCAGATGATGAGGCGAAGAGGCAAGGTAAACAGGATCAGGATCTGGCTGAGGGATTTAGAATTTCGGGTTTAGGTCAGTTACTGGAAGCCACTTTGCTGGCTGATCGTGTTATAGAGTTTGGTTAAACGCTATGATGAAAAAGTTTTTATTTATCATGCGTACTGCACCGCATAGCGGCATACAGTTGCAGGAACGACTGGATATTGTTCTGACTACGGCGGCCTTTGATCAGCAAGTGGCATTATTATTTCTTGATGACGGAGTTTTTCAGTTAAAAAAATTACAACAAGTCGAACAGCAAGGTTTAAAAGATACTCTGGCTATTTTTAATGCGCTGGAGATTTATGATGTTAATGATCTTTATATAGAGGTGGAATCTTTGCAGGAGCGTGGTTTGAAACCCGGGGATTTAAGCCTGCCGGTGAAAGAGTTTTATCGGAAAAATATCAATCAGTTGATACAGCGTTACGATGTGATTTTTTAATGATTGGTTAGCCAGCACCTTATTGAACTATCACTGCATAGCTCAATAAGGGAAGCTGATAAACGCTATTGCTGAATCGAATTAGTGCTCGATTTTCTTGTACTTAATTCGATGTGGATTATCGGCATCGGTGCCTAGGCGCTTATGGCGATCGGCTTCATAATCTTCATAATTTCCTTCAAACCAGACCACTTCACTGTCACCTTCAAATGCCAGAATGTGGGTGGCGATTCTATCCAGGAACCAGCGATCATGCGAAATGACCACGGCGCAACCAGGAAAAGCCAGAATAGCTTCTTCTAAAGCCCTCAGGGTTTCAACATCCAGATCGTTAGTCGGTTCATCCAGTAATAATACATTGCCGCCACTCTTCAGCAGTTTTGCCAGATGGACACGGTTACGTTCTCCACCGGATAAATGACCGATGTGTTTTTGTTGATCGGAGCCTTTAAAATTAAAACGCCCCAGATAAGCGCGAGACGGTGTTTCATAGGTGCCGACAGTTATCATATCCAGACCTTCGGAAACTTCTTCCCAGACGGTTTTATCCGAGTCCATATCATGACGCATTTGATCAACGTAAGCCAGATCAACCGTTTTTCCCAGTGTCACACTTCCTGAATCAGGTTGTTCAAAACCGGCCAGCATGCGGAACAGAGTGGTTTTACCAGCACCATTAGGGCCGATAATACCGACAATTCCACCAGGCGGCAATTTGAAACTGAGGTCATTAACCAGCAGTTTATCGCCAAAGGATTTGCTGATATTTTCCACATCGATCACCACATCACCCAGGCGTGGACCGGGTGGAATATAGATTTCTTGTGTCTCACTGCGTTTTTGCACTTCTTTCGAAGACAGTTCATTAAAACGTGCCAGACGCGCCTTGCTCTTGGCATGACGGCCTTTAGCTCCGGATCTGACCCATTCCAGTTCGGTTTTAAGTGCTTTCTGACGAGCGGATTCCTGTTTCGATTCTTCTGCCAGACGTTGTTCTTTTTGTTCCAGCCAGGTTGAGTAATTGCCTTCCCAGGGAATGCCCATGCCACGGTCCAGTTCCAGGATCCAGCCGGCAACATTATCCAGAAAATAACGATCGTGGGTGACCGCAACCACGGTACCGGTATAGTCATGGAGGAAACGTTCCAGCCAGGCGACCGATTCGGCATCTAAATGGTTGGTTGGCTCATCCAGCAATAACATATCCGGTTTGGATAATAACAAACGGCAAAGTGCGACACGACGTTGTTCCCCCCCGGATAATTTTGTTACATCGGCATCCCATGGAGGCAGGCGAAGTGCATCGGCGGCTATTTCCAGGGTTCTGTCCAGCTCCCAGGCACCGGCCACTTCAATTTTTTCCTGTAACTCAGCTTGTTCGGCCAGTAATGCATCAAAATCGGCATCGGGATCGGCAAAAGCATCGTTGATTTGATTGTAGCGATCGACGACAGCTTTAATTTCGGCAACGCCATCTTCTACATTTCCCCTTACATCTTTGCTAGGATCTAGTTCGGGTTCTTGTGCCAGATAACCGATTTTAATGCCTTTTTGCGGGATTGCTTCACCCTCAATTTCGGTATCCAGACCGGCCATGATTTTAAGTAAAGTTGATTTACCTGAACCATTTAAACCCAGTACGCCGATTTTGGCACCGGGGAAAAAAGAAAGTGAAATGTCTTTTAAAATATGTTTTTTGGGTGGAACGATTTTCCCCACCCGGTTCATTGAATAAATGTATTGAGCCATGATTGTCTGCAATCAGAAAAAAGCTCTATTATTTCATGTTATGAGTTTTAATTTAACCCGAATAATTCATAGGAAATGAATTTCGGGGAAATCCGTCAAAATTGCCAGTATCAAATCTCGATAATTATAGTTGGCTTTAGCTTAAGTGATTTTGTTCACGGTTTAAGGCCTGATTTTTGAAAGCTCTTTGCTTAATAATATTTTCAGAAAACTAAAACTAACCCGGATATTTCATGAGGACGGTTGTAAAACATAAATTCAATCATTTAAATCAACGCCTTATCGTTTAAATTAATGCTTTTCTAAAAATACAGTTTGTACCTAAATGGTTTTCAGAAAAATCTGGCTTCAAATCCTGAACAAAATCACTCAAGCCAGAACTTGCTATGCCTTTCGCGATTTAGTCCAGGCCTTTTCTCCAGATTTCCCAGAAAATCCATTTTCCTCATGAATTATCCGGGCTAAGCTCGAAGTATGATTTAGCTCTCTAAACATACGCGGTTACGACCCGCACCCTTGGCGGCATAGACTGCTTTATCCGCTTCTAGAAAGAGTTGTTTGGTGGTTTTAGGGTTCTCCGGGTTGGTGATGCCGCTTATTCCGATACTGGCAGTTATCGACAGTCCAGCATATTTACGATTATTAAAGCGTTTTCTTTGCTTTTCTAACAGTTTATTAGCATCTTCTGGGGTGCAATCGATTAATAGCAAAACAAATTCTTCTCCTCCCCAGCGAAAAACCATATCGCCTTTACGCAAAGTGTTTCTTAGCCATAAACCAACATCAGCCAGAACCTGATCACCGGTTCCATGACCATATTTATCATTCACATTCTTAAAATAATCCAGATCGAGAATGGCTAAACTTATCGCCTGTTTTTTTGTGATCGCGTTTTTAATTTCCCGGGAGGCAAACTGTTCGAAGGCGTTGCGATTATACAGGCCGGTGACGGGATCAAGCAGGGCAATTTCCTGTAATTGTTTTTGTTCCATGGCCAATTGATTAAACATACGCTGAGTTTCAATCAGGTTGTGAACGCGGTAAATAAACTCTTCCACAATAATGGGTTTGGTCATGTAGTCATTAACACCGACATGGTAAAGCTCGATTCTACGTGATATATCATTATATGCCGACATGGCAAAAATAGGCGTTAGCCCTTTTTCAGAAGACATTCTGCGGATTTCTCTGACCATAGACAGGCCTGACATAGAGCCTTCTAGTACGATATCGGTAATAACCAGGTCATAATCTTTTTGTTTAAACTCATCTATGGCCTGTTCCGCATTGGAGAAACTGTCAACGTCCATTCCATGTTCTATTAGTATGCTTTTTAGCCATAAAAGTTGACTGGGAGAATCCTCTATCAATAAAACCTGAGCAATGATATTGATACAGGCTTCATTAGATAATCGCTTTAAATATCTTTCAAATTGATCGAATTGGTCCTTGCTGTATATATCGGTTGCTCCGACTAATAAGGCATTTTTGAGTAAATCTTTATTGTCTTCAGCGGTAAATAGAATAATGCGACTGTTTTCAGCATTTTTTTGTTGACGAAGCTGTTGGCAAAATTGTTCGCCTGTCATATCGCTGAGATGATAAGCAGCACAAATTAAATCAAATGTCTGATTCTGAGTTTGTTCCAATGCTTCTTGTGCTGTTGAGCAAAAACATGTTGTAAATTGAAATTGATCCAGTAACTCTTTTAATAAGCTACGAAAAAGCCTGGAATTATCAACGACTAGAACATTGAATGTTTTGTTCATATAGCTATTGTATTGAATACTAATTCTGCTGGAATCGGTTGATGGAAATTAGACAAACTGTTAATTGTATAATTCAAAACTAAACATAAGATGAACGAGCGCCTAAGAAATAAAAATTCAATATTTTTGCCTGCTTTGTTTTTTTATGGATTTTTCGGTCCTATCAATTCAGTAGTTTATATCGATGATGGTAAAACAGTTATGTTGCAATTCATTTTTAATAAACACCTCATCATCGTAGGTTTTTTTTAACAGCGCTTTTGCCAAGGGTGAATCCATACTGATATAGCCTTTTTCTGAATCATGTTCATCCGGTCCGACGATGCGATAAGTGACCTCAGTTTCATCTTGTTTTTCCAGTGTTACCCAGGCACCAAAATAGATAAGGTCCTGATTGTCTGGTTTTTTAGCAACGATGGTTAAACTGGGTAAACGTTTTTGCAGAAAATTAATTCTCGAGTCGATACCACGTAATTCTTTTTTTCGATAGATATATTCAGCATTTTCAGAGCGGTCGCCTTCAGCGGCTGCAGCAGATAAAGCCTTGACTACAAGCTGACGTTTCTGCCATAAATTTTTTAACTCGGATTCCAGTCTTTTATAGCCTTCAGCGGTAATATAAGGAGAAGATTTTGCTCTAGGGGGTTTCCAGCGTGCCATGTTGATTTATAATACTCTGTTTATTTTTTAATTTTTAAGGGGCTTCAATGCAAATAACTGATAAATTGGCTGTATCAATTCACTATACTTTAACAAATGGAGCAGGTGAACAGCTAGATAGTTCCAGAGGCGAGGAGCCAATGGTGTATTTGCATGGTGCCGGTCAAATTATTCCGGGACTGGAAAATGCATTGACCGGTAAGCAGGTCAAGGATCGTTTTACGGTGACGGTTGAGCCAGCGGAAGCTTATGGTGAACGTGTTGATGCAATGACTCAGGTGGTATCTAAGGAAATGTTTGGTGAAATCGATCAGATTGAAGCGGGCATGCAGTTTCATGCAGAAACCAGCCAGGGTATGAGTGTTGTGACGGTAACAAACGTTGAAGGTGAACAAGTCACTATTGATGGAAACCATCCGCTGGCGGGTGAAACTCTGACTTTTGATGTGGAAGTGATGGATGTCAGAGCGGCCACTACAGAAGAAATTGAACATCAGCATGTTCATAGCGAAAGTTGTAACCACTAAGATATTGAGCGGTCAGAGTTGTCTCTGGCCGTTTTTTTATTGCAGATCATATTCTCTTTTTATCA
>SPJK01093237.1_pt1 | contig 10609 bp, 10 predicted proteins | sample 3741771 | NCBI WGS metagenome assembly SPJK01 (sample SAMN10925997, study PRJNA522277) | cold seep metagenome | isolation source: Elba SIP-enriched marine methane seep metagenome, extraction at timepoint T2 | place: Italy: coast of Elba, Mediterranean Sea
AGACTGGAAATGAAGAAGATCGCGCCGAAAATAATCGTCGTGCGGACCAGAGCGCCCTTGACGCCCTGTCCTGACACCAGGCCACCGCCTGCGCCGCCACCGCCGCCGCCAATTCCCAGCGCACCGCCTTCAGAGCGCTGCATCAGGACGACGATCACGAGAACGATCGAGACGAGAATGTGGGCGACAAGAATTACGTTGGTCATGTCAGGTTCCTGAATCTCAAGCCGCGGGCCTTACGCTTTTATCTTGCCTTAGCCAACCCCCAAGGGTCAGTCTGAGGCAAGCATGTCAGGCGACCGCTGCGGCGTAGATGGCCATGAAATCGTCAGCCTTCAAGCTGGCCCCGCCAATCAAGCCGCCATTGACGTTGTCGATCGCAAGAATCTCGGCCGCATTTCCTGGTTTCATCGACCCGCCATAGAGGATGCGAATCTCGCGCCCACGATCTTGATAGAGCTCGATCAACAAGTTTCGGATCACCCCATGAACTTCGGCGATTTCGTCAGCGCTCGGCACCAGTCCGGTGCCAATCGCCCAAAGCGGCTCATACGCAACAACCAGCGTTTCGTTCTGGGCCAGGGTCGGTAGTGATTTCCTGAGGATGCGGATAACCGTGTCTTTGGTCTCGCCGCGTTGTCGTTGAGGGAAACTCTCGCCGACGCAAATGATCGGCGTGACACCAGCGCGCAGGCACGCATGGGCTTGTTCCTGGACATAGGCGCTGCGCTCGCCCTGCTCGGAGCGACGCTCTGAATGGCCCACGATCACGTAGGACGCGCCCGCATCTTTCAAAATCTCCGCTGACAGATCGCCAGTAAACGCGCCCGAAGCTTCTGGGTGACAGCTTTGCGCGCCGACGATGAGTCGGTCACCAGCAATCTCTGTCATGGGAACGATCAAAGTCGATGGCGGGCAAATCAGGCAATCGGCGTGATCGGGATACTCGGCAAGCCTCTCAGCCGTCTTCCGCGCCTCAGCGAGCGCGGATTTTAAGCCATTCATTTTCCAGTTGCCTGCAATAAGCGTACGCACCATACCAGTCACCATCTTGAACAAGTTTGTCCGCTCGCCTAGCAAGCTGTGCTGAAACTAACAAGCAATCCTGATGGAAAAGGTCTGAAGTCATGCTGACCCCGTTGCGTAATATGCTCCGCTCACCTGCGGCTGGCGGAATATTTGTCATCGTCATTATCTCAATGGCGGCCTGGGGCGTGACGGACATTTTTGCCGGGGGTTCAGGCAACAGTCTGGTCAGTTCTGGCGATCGTGCGATTTCCGACCGGGTCTTTGATTCGACCCTGGAGCGTGTTCTGCGCACACAAACCGATGATCGCGGTCGCTCCTTGACCAAGGAAGAAGCGATGGAACGCGGGCTTGTCGATCGATTGTACCAGGATTTGTCGCGAGAAACGCTGCTTTAGGCTTATGCGGACAAGCAGTGTATCTCCGCCACCACCGGCGCGATTGCCGAAGCCATTCGCACCGATCCGATCTTTCAGGACACCACCGGCGTGTTTGATCCGGTTCGATATACCCAATTGCTCGATGCCAATGGCTTCCGCGAAGCTGATTATGAGGCCGACCTGGAATCTGAAATGACGCTGCAGCGTTTGCAGCGCGTCCCGATTGAGGGTCTAAAGGTCCCGATCGCGTTAGCGCGCCTGCAAGCTGCGTATTCCGGTGAATTGCGCGGGGCCTCCTGGTTTATCCTGCAGCAATCTGAATTGCCCGATATCGGTGAGCCGACGGAAGAAGAATTGCTGGGACTGTATGAGTCCCGCAAGAATGCCCTGCGCGAACCCGAGCGCCGCGGGATCAGCCTCATTCACCTTACCGCAGATGATTTTATCGCTGGAAGCGATGTCACGGAAGACGATGTCCTGGCATTCTATGATGCGTACAAAGCCGAGCGCTATACCGGACCCGATACCCGAACCTTCACCGAGTTTGTTTTCTCAAGCGAGACCATCGCGCGGGACGCGCTCGGCCGCATCGCCGGTGGAGCGGCGCCAGACGCGATTGAAACAGCCACGTCGACGCTGGAAAGAACCGGTCGGCGGGAATTGATCAACAATGAACGTCTCGCCGATCAGGTCTTTGCCGGTGGCGCGCCGGCCGGATCAATCCATGGGCCACAACCTGTCGGCGACACTTATGTGGTGATCCGGCTGGAATCGATCACACCAGGGGATGCGACACCTCTCGAGGAGGTTCGTGAGCTCATTGAGTCTGAACTTGCTCGCGATCTCGCGATCGGGTTGTTCTATGATGCGCTGCCACAATTCGACGATTTGCTAGGCACGGGTGCAGACCTGGAAGGCATCGCTGAGGGGATCGGCACCCCGGTCCTGTCTTTTGCGCCTGTAGATACGAATGGCGTGACCAAAGACGGGCGTCGTTATCTGCCGCTCGTGACCGCACCCGGCCTGCTGCAAATGATTTATTCGCACGCGGAAGGCGAGAAGACCGAACGATTTGGCGAGGATGAGAGCACCTGGCTGGCGCGTGTTGATACAATCGTGCCAGAGCGCTTGCCGGACTTCGAAGAAGTTCGGGAAACACTGGTCCAGGCCTGGACGCTGCAACAAAAGTCGGAGCAATTGCAGGCCGTTGCTGCAGAGGCTGAAGCCGCGATCGCAAATGACGAGAGCTCGCTTGAACAGGAAGCCGCGAAATATGGCGCCGTCGTCGAAAGCCTTCCTCGTCCAATATCCCGAAACAATACCGAGCTTCAGATCCCGCGCCCTCTGATCACCGGCATGTTCGCGGCCAAGGAGGTCGGCGATACGTTCTCGCTGCCTGGCCTGCAAAGCCAGATGATCATTATGCAGGTCACGGCGATCGACCGACCGGCTGAAGAGACGCTCGATCTATTGGCGCAATCCAGTGCACTCGAAATCCAGAATGGCGTCGCAGACGATTTGTTCGCGGCTTACCTGCTCGGGATTTCAACCGACATTGAGCTGGAGACCAACGGATCGGCATTTGAGGCCTACAAAAGAAGCCTTGTGACACAGCAATGACCCGAGATCAGTTACTGGTCCGGCGCCGCCCGGGGGATCTGGAAACTCCGGTTTCGGCGATGTTGAAGCTCGGCGCGGATACGCCCGGCAGCTTTCTGTTCGAGTCCATTCATGGCGGCGAACGCCTTGGACGGTATTCTTTTATCGGCCTGCATCCGCAAAAATGGATGCGCGTTCGAGACGGGGTCGGCGAGGAAAGCCAGGACCGCGATTTCAGATCTGCTGCAAAGCTGGATGTATCGCCGCTCGACGCCTTGCGCAGCTTTGCCGATCAAGCCCGCGCTGACGCTGATGCCTCCGAAGACTTGCCGCCAATGGCCAGCGGCGCGTTTGGTTATATCGGCTATGATTTCATTCAACATGTTGAGCCAGTCTCAATTACCAATCCCGACACGTTGAACGTGCCTGAAGCGTTGCTGGTTATTCCGGGCGTGGTGCTGATTTTCGATCATCTTTATCAGGAACTGATCCTGGTCGGACGGCATGCTCCCGGCGAAGCGTCCGATGCCAACGCTCTTCTCGACCAGGTTGAGAATGCGCTCGAAAGCCCGCCGCCACTCTCGCCGCGCGACGGCACTTCCGAGGCACTCGATTTCACGTCCAACACGACGCAGGATCAATATTTCGACATGGTCGATACGGCGCGCGATTACATTAAGGCGGGCGATATTTTTCAGGTTGTGCCAAGCCAGCGTTTCAGCGCGCCCTATAAGCGCAAATCGATCAGCTTCTACCGGGCGCTTCGCCGTCTGAACCCATCCGCCTTCATGTTCCATATGAATCTTGGAGACGTTCGCCTGGTCGGCTCCAGCCCTGAAATTCTGGTGCGTGTGCGAGACGGCCGCGTCGCGATCCGGCCAATTGCAGGTACCCGGCCGCGATCTGGTGATCCGGTCATCGACGCAGAGCGAAAAGCCGACTTGCTGGCCGATCAAAAAGAGATCGCCGAGCACCTGATGTTGCTCGATCTCGGGCGCAATGATGTTGGCCGCGTCACGGCGTACGGAAGCGTCGAGGTCACCGAGCGCTTCATCGTCGAGCGCTACAGTCACGTCATGCACATCGTTTCACACGTCGAAGGCGACCTGCGCGAAGGTTTGTCCGCAGTCGATGCCCTGATTGCCGGCCTACCCGCCGGAACAGTCTCCGGTGCCCCGAAGATCCGGGCGATGCAGATCATTGATGAGCTGGAGCAAAACGCGCGCGGCATCTATGGCGGCGCAATCGGCTATTTCGGTTGGAATGGCGACCTGGATACCTGTATCGCGCTGCGCACAGCTGTGCTGAAGGACGGTCAGCTACACATTCAGGCTGGCGGCGGCGTCGTACTCGACTCCAATCCGCAATATGAGTTCGAAGAAACCGTCCACAAAGCCAACGCGTTGAAGAAAGCTGCGGGTCTCGCCGCAAGTTACGAGTTCGACCAATGAGCGGCACCAAGAACATCCTCGTCATCGACAATTATGACAGCTTCACATGGAATCTCGTTCATTATCTGGAAGAGATCGGTGCCCGCACGCAGGTCATCCGCAATGATGATATGTCAGCTGCAGATGCGCTGGCTCTCAAATCAGACGGCATTGTCCTCTCCCCCGGCCCGTGTACGCCAAACGAGGCGGGAATCTGCGTGGATGTCGTGCAAAAAGCATCCAAAGATCTGCCAATTCTCGGCGTCTGTCTCGGTCATCAGAGTATTGGGGCCGCTGAGGGCAGCGAGATCATCACGTCTCAACAAATCCGTCATGGCAAGATCAGCCAGATCCAGCACGAGAATGGTCCACTCTTCAGCGGCCTGCCTGAAACATTCGATGTTGTGCGCTACCACTCGCTGGCGATCCAGAAGCAAGACTTGCCAGAGACATTGATCGCCGACGCGTTCACCTCCGACGGTGAAATCATGGCCGTGCGCCACGCATCCCGACCTGTATATGGTGTTCAGTTCCACCCGGAGAGCATCTTGACCGAGCACGGCCACGCCCTGCTCAGAAATTTTCTGAACGTCTTCTAATCGCTGCGCCAAGTGCTTAACGAAACGGGTGCTTTCAGATCGATCAGCTTGCGCTCGGACAAACACATGCCCTTATCGCGAAGCACCATGTCAGCGGTGGTTTTCCCGTCACACGCGTCGAACAGTTTCAGACCATCCTTGATCGCGTGGCTTTCAGCCCGGCAGACATGCAGAACTTGCAACCCGTTCTGAAGGAAATACGCGATCGTCTCGCGTCCGCCAATGACCGCGACCTTACCGCCGGATGGCGCAACGATCCGCAGCATATTCTCCATGCTCATGACCGCCGGGTTCCACCACCAGCCGCCTTTTTTATGGTCCAGCGCCGACGCATTTCGAGACACGATCGCCCGCACGCGCTGTTTCGGATTGGGGATCGCCTGGTGCGCACGGCGCCCCATGATCATTGCCGCACAGCGATTCAGCTCGGCCTGGAAATACTTGCCATCCATCGCCTGCTGCAGCGGCAGCGGGATATGTCCCTCATCGTCCGCAATACAATCATTGCGGCAGGTCATGACATAGCCGTGAAGCTCCCAGTTGTCCTGGACGCTCATTCGTTGCTTCCCCTTGAATCAGACGCAGTCGGAATAACGCTCAAATCCCCCTAGGCACAATCAGACACTTCTATATATCCCAAATCATGACCACACACTCAATCTCTGCAAGCCTGAAATTGCTCGCGGTCGGAAAGCCGCTATCAGAAACAGAGCTGGATGCCGCCTTTGATGCCATTCTATCAGGCGATGTTCCCCCTGAGCAAATCGGCGCCTTTTTGATGGGGCTTGCCGTGCGCGGTGAAACCGGCACTGAGCTGCTCGCTGGCGCCAAAACATTGCGAGCGAACGCGCGGAAGATTGACCTTACAGGGCCGACTCTCGACACATGCGGGACGGGCGGCCTGGGCTGGACCAGTCTCAACACCTCAACCGCGAGCGCGATCGTGATCGCTGCTGCAGGTGGCCGCGTTGCTAAGCATGGCAACCGCTCTGTGCCACCAAAGACTGGCAGCGCCGACGTCCTCGAAGCGCTTGGCGTCGAGCTTGATCTGACCGAAGCCCGCTTTCGCGAGTGTGTGGACCAGGCTGGTGTTGGGTTTCTGTTTGCCCGCTCGCATCACAGCGCCATGCGCCATGTCGCGCCAGTCCGCGCAAGCCTTGGCATTCGTACAATATTCAACTTGCTTGGACCACTTTCAAACCCGGCCTCAGCGACTCATCAGGTGCTCGGCGTCAATGAAGCGCGCTGGCAGCAACCGATGGCGGAAGCCTTGCGCGATCTCGGTATCACGCGCGCCTGGATCGTGCATGGAGCCGACACCGACGGCACGGTGATCGACGAACTTTCGATCGCCGGGGAAACGCATGTCGTCGAAGTCAAGGATGGTGCGATCAATACATTCACCGTCACGCCGGAAGATGCCGGTCTGCCGCGCAATCGTCTGAGTGCGCTTGCCGGTGGCAAACCGGACGAGAACGCCCTCGCGATTCGTGAGCTTCTGGATGGTCGCCCGGGTCCGTTCCGCGATGCCGTGATCCTGAACGCAGCTGCAGGCCTGCATGTCCTTGGCCTGGCCGCGGATCTGAAATCCGGCGCTGAACAGGCCGAGCAGGCTCTGGATTCAGGTGCAGCTGCAACCACCCTGACCACGCTCGCCGCCGCGTCGAAAGGTCAGTCGCTATGAGCACCGCGCTAGATCGCATCATCGACTACAAGCGCGATGAAGTTGCGGCGCTGAGGCAAGACGCTTCCGAACAGAGCTTTCTGGACGCGGCAAGACATGCCTCTAAGCCACGCGGATTTGCCGCTCGTATGGTCGACATCGCAGCGACAGGTGACAATGCTCTGATCTGCGAAATGAAACGCAAAAGTCCGAGTGCAGGTGAAATCCTTCCCGGCGCTGACCCAACCGAAATTGCAGCGCAATATGAGCGCGGCGGCGCGGCCTGCCTGTCCGTACTCACTGACGGTCCAAGCTTCGGCGGCAGCCTGGCCGATTTCGGCGCAATCAGAGACGCTGTCGCCCTGCCAATGCTGCGCAAGGACTTTATGATCGACACAATCCAGGTCGCCGAAGCGCGGGCTAATGGCGCAGATGCCGTGCTGGTCATTCTGTCCTGCACGGATGACGCGCTGGCGTTGGATTTGACGCAGGCGGCGCTTGATCTCGGTATGGACGCGCTGATTGAAACCCATGATGCGCGCGAGATCGAACGCGCCCTTGCCCTGCCCTCGCCATTGATCGGGATCAATAATCGCGACCTTAAATTCATGAAGACGGATCTCGGCACCAGCGAAGCTCTGGCGCATATGATCCCGCAAGATCGCGACTTTGTTTCCGAAAGCGGGATCAGCCTACCTGAAGATATTTCCCGGCTTCGCCAAATTGGTGCACGCCGCTTCCTGATTGGTGAAAGCCTGATGAAGCGCGTCGATCGCGAGGCTCACGTAGTGGCGCTCTGCACGGCAAGATGACGCTCGCACTTCGCAAATTCGAGAAACGCGACATTCAAGCTCTATTTGACTGGTTCGGATCTGAACGCGAGGTTCTGCAATGGGCAGGTGCCGGCCTGTCCTGGCCGCTTCAGCGCCGTGAGGTTGTCGACCTGATCAAACACCATCGAGGCCCGGAGCCACGGCGCGAAGTCTGGGCGATCACGCGCGGAGAGGAAATGATCGGCCATGCTCAAATAGGCCTCAACCGCCGACTGCGCACAGCCGGGCTTGGTCGAATCGCCGTCGCGCCGTCTCAGCGCGGCAACAATCTCTCATCCGCAGTGCTGGATTTGATTGTACACCGCGCTTTCTCGCACGATTGGGTGCATCGCACCGACCTCCTGGTCTACACCCATAATTTCCCGGCGATTCGTGCTTATGAACGCGCCGGATTCGTGCTTGAAGGAACCCGGCGCGAGACGACGCCAATCGGCGATGAAGTCTGGGACACACATGTGATGAGTCTCCTGAGACACGAATTTGACAAAAGAACAGAACGAGAATAAACATAACAGGAACAGATTCGCATTTCTGGAGGAACTCCGTGCTTACGACCAAACAAAAAGAGCTGCTTCTCTTTATTCACGAACGGATAAAGGCCGATGGCGTTTCTCCCTCCTTCGATGAGATGAAAGAAGCGCTCAATCTCGCCTCCAAATCGGGCATTCATCGCCTGATCGTGGCGCTGGAAGAGCGCGGTTTCATTCGCCGCCTGGCCAATCGCGCCCGCGCGCTCGAGGTCCTGAAGATGCCGGATTCAGCAACACCCGCCGCGCCGCCGCGCGGACGACACACGTTCCGCCCAAGTGTCGTCGGCTCAGCCACGCCGGAAATGGGACGCAATACCATTCCGGTGCTCGGTCGTATCGCTGCAGGGGTACCGATTGCAGCGATTCAAAACGAAGTCGACCGGGTCACCCCGCCTGAAGAATACGCCGACAGCGATGCGCATTACGCGCTTGAAGTCAAAGGTGATTCCATGATTGAGGCCGGCATTCTGGATGGTGATATCGTTATCTTGCGTCGGACCGACAGCGCCAATTCCGGTGATATTGTCGTGGCGCTGATCGATGATGAGGAAGCCACGCTGAAGCGCCTGCGCAAGAAGGGCGAGTCGGTTGCGCTTGAAGCTGCGAACCCGGCTTATGAAACCCGCATATTCGGTCCCGACCGCGTTCGGGTGCAAGGCCAGCTGGTCGCGCTTATTCGTAAATACGAGTAATCTCAGCCGGTCACGGCGCGTCCGGCACGTGGCAGAAGCGCCAGGGCCGGCGGCCGCATTCGGGTTTTCGTCGCTTTGAGTAAGTTCGCTCGCGGCGCTCGAACGTGATCCCGTTCTCCGCAATGACGTCGGTCCAGTAGATTTTCGGCGCGCTGTCGATGTGCGAACACGTGGGGAGAGCAGACACAGATAGAACGAGATCCGCGGACGCTAATTGACGGCAATCGATGTCTGTCGTTGTGTTGATGACAGTGATTGTCCGGTCCCTAAATCGGAAGGCACAAATGTCGCCAGGCTGACAGCTGCCGGTCACAGGTTTGTCGGAAAACCGGAGCGGCGCGAGTCCGTCTCCTGTCAGGACCGAGATGCGCCCGACGGAACCGCTGGCATGTTCCAGGAACACTTCGCCGGACGGCGCCCAATGCACCCGGTCACGGGCAGAGCCGGCCCACAATCCGATCGCCAGAACACTGGTCGCCAAGAGCCAAAAAGTTCGGCCGCGCCGCCCGCGAAACAAGCACACAATGATCAGACCTGCAGAGAAACAGGCGAGACTGCTCGCTGGCATTTTTGGGACCTGCAGGACATCACTGCTTGAACTCTCGCTCACCCAATGCGCGACACCGAGCACCGCTTCGAGTGACAGGCCAAACAGGCGAAGGGGAAATTGGTCGAGCCCCAAAGGCGCCAGGATCAACGCTGCGGCTGCTGCCGGGGCGGTCACCAGAGAGATAATCGGCATCGCGGCGATATTGGCGAGGATGCTGAAACTTGCGACACGCTCAAAATGATAGAGCGCATAAGGGGCGGTTGCGAGGCTGGTAACGGTCGACGTGACCAACAAGGATTTGATCGCGAACCAGGCTCGAGATCTCCGACCATCCAACTGCTCGCGGCGACGCGTCTGCCACATCGTGTAGATGGTGATCAGCGCTGCTGTCGCGGCAAAAGACATTTGAAACCCGGGCGTTAGCACGCTCCACGGGGCAATTGCGATGATCACAATCATGGCGATTGCCAACGATCTATGGGTCAGCGCCGCGCGATCGATCAGAACCGCGCCGAACAAGACGAACGCCATGGCGAAGGCTCTCTGCGTCGACACACTGGCCCCTGAAATGATCAGATAGGCTCCGCAAGCCATCAGAGCGGCAAACGCCGCAGGCTTTTTCACGCTCCAGCGCAGCGCAATCGGTTCAATCAAAGCCAGGGTCCGCCAAACGATTAAGAACACCAGCCCACCGACAATTCCGATATGCAGCCCGGAAATCGCCAGAAGATGGGCGAGTCCGGCACGCCTTAACGCGGTTTGGTCTATATCATCGAGGAAGCTTCGGTCACCTGACGCGAGCGCAGCAGCAAAACCGCCGGCGCGTTCGCCGGCGGCTGCATTGACGTGCTGAGCGAGTTGTCGTCGCACCCTGCCGATTCGAAGCGTCAGCCCGTCCTGCGGCTCGATTGGTGCCCCAAGCGCGCCGCCGCGGCACCGACCCTGGACATACCCAACCCCACCAAGGCCGCTATACCAGGCCTGTCGATCAAACGCGTAATCGCCCTCAATGACAGGCGGCGGCGGTGGTCGCAGCACCGCCCAGCACCGCACAAATCGACCCGGCTCCGTTTGCAGCGCTGAAATATGGGTCAACCGAACGGTATGCGGGGTCTGCGAGACCGCGAGCCCATCAACGGCGTGCAGGCGGATGACCAGTCTAACGCCCCGGCGCGCGGGCTCAGCGCGCTGGATCCAGCCTTCCAGCAGCACGGGCCCAATGGCTTTCTCGATCTGCGCGTGAGCCTGTCGCTGCGACGCAACGGTGCCCGCCCCGGCGCCCATGGTCGCGCCTAGAGCGGCAATCG
>SPJK01057142.1_pt1 | contig 10608 bp, 6 predicted proteins | sample 3741771 | NCBI WGS metagenome assembly SPJK01 (sample SAMN10925997, study PRJNA522277) | cold seep metagenome | isolation source: Elba SIP-enriched marine methane seep metagenome, extraction at timepoint T2 | place: Italy: coast of Elba, Mediterranean Sea
ATCGCTCAACCTTTTGCAGGTCAATTTCCACCTGAATCCGCATTCCATCCATTTCACACAATAAAATGGCCTCCGCATCCATCGGATAACCGGCATGAACAAAGTTTTCCACCGCATGAATGGTGGTTTTATCCATCATTTCCAATCCGGCTGGAATCAAACCCTCAGCAATAATTGACGCCACCGCAGCGCCGGCTTTTTCAATCTCATTGAAAGCGATCATCATGACTTGCGCAAATTCAGGAATCGGCAATAACTTCACCGTCACTTCAACAATAACCCCCAACATCCCTTCCGAACCGGTCAACAAGGATAATAAATCGTAACCGGGATTATCCAAGGCATGACTACCGATAGTCACCAATTCACCATCCATGCAAATCAATTTAATCCGTAAAACATTATGGGTGGTCAAGCCATATTTCAAACAATGCACGCCGCCGGAATTTTCCGCCACATTGCCGCCTATCGTACAGGCAACTTGCGAAGAAGGATCCGGCGCATAATACAAGCCGCACCCAGCAACCGCCTCAGAAATGGATAAATTGGTCACCCCCGGCTCAACAACGGCCAACCGGTTTGCAGAATCAATCTCTAAAATCCGGTTGAATTTCGCCAAGCTGATTAAGACGCCGTTATCTAAAGGAATCGCACCGCCCGCCAAGCCGGTTCCCGCCCCCCTTGCCACCACCGGAACCCCCAAACGATAGCACAGCGCCAAAATTTCCTGAACCTGCGCCGTAGTCTCAGGCAACACCACCAACCAAGGCACACAATGATAAGCTGACAAAGCATCACATTCAAACGGTCTTAATTGCTCAGGCTCAGATAAAACACAATGCTTAGGCAATAATTTCTTTAATTGACGCACCATGTGTTTTTTCGACACTTGATGTTCAATTTTTTCACTGATATGGGGTTGAATAATGGGCATATTTTTTTTACTTCGTTATCCTTATTTCAGCAACGGTTTAGCCGAATAATACCGAGCTAACACTCGATAAACCCCGTCGACGCCTTTCAGCATCGCTTCGTTTAAAGCAGAACAAGGACTGACCCATTGTGTGATAGCTTCATCGAAAAACAAAGCCCATTCCGCCGACCAACAATGTCCATGATCAACTAAACGGCCTGATAACGCGGAAACCACATCATAGCGTTCTGAAACAAAAAGCAATCGGTCGGAATTAGCGCTTAAAGCTTCGCTAACGGAAATTTTGTTGCGTTCTTCTAAATCCAACATGGGAAGAATAATCGGTACGCCTTTAATTCGGCTGGCTTGATTTAAGGCATTATCTAAATCAGCCATTTTATCGGGATTGAAAAATCGGCGTTGATTATTTTGTTCCACGACTAACCAAAACAGGGTTTTCGGTCTGATGTTATTCCAAACCTTTATCTCGCTGATACGCAGGAGATTCATAATCTGCGCATCATTGAAAATCATCCGCATCAATCGGGCTTTATCGTTACTTCGTCCGCCGCCCGGCGCTAATGAATATTGATAACGCATCAGGAAATTTTGCGCATGGTTCAACATTTTTTGCGCCACATCCAATTGCAAAGGTTCATCTTCGGCAATCACTCGGGTTAAAACAATTCCCAAGGCTTTTTTGATAGTTTGATGACGGTGTTGCGGCTGACGGCTTTCCGCTATCAGCTCCACCTCAAACAAGCCTTCAACTTCCACAGCATATACGCCAATATGATAAAACAATACCGAAGATGCCACGGCAAGCTGAAAAAGCAGTTTGTTCCATTTATGTTTTTTCACTACAAATTCCAAAGAGTTTAAATTTTGTTTTTTTACGATGGCCATACTTCAAAAGGTACAAGCTATTTTCTTGTTCTATAGTAAAATATCGGTATTTTTACTATTTACTTTAGCAAGAGATCAAAACATTGAGTGAAGATAACCGTCAAAGTCTAAATTATAAAAGCGCCGGCGTTGATATTGAAGCCGGCAACGAACTGGTTGATAGAATTAAACCCATTGCCGCCAAAACCCGTACCCCTGGCGTCATGGCCGGCCTCGGCGGGTTCGGCTCAATGTTCGAACTGCCGTTAGATCGTTATAAAAACCCTATTTTGGTTTCCGGCACTGACGGCGTAGGCACCAAATTAAAATTAGCCTTGGAACTAGGCATTCATAACACCGTAGGTATCGACCTGGTCGCCATGTGCGTCAACGACATTATCGTTCAAGGCGCTGAACCTTTATTCTTCCTCGATTATTTCGCTACCGGCAAATTAGATGTGGATACCGCCGCCGCAGTCGTAGAAGGCATCGGCAAAGGCTGTGAATTAGCCGGAGCCGCTTTAGTCGGCGGCGAAACGGCTGAAATGCCGGGTATGTATGCCGACGGCGAATATGATTTAGCCGGTTTCTGCGTGGGCATCGTTGAAAAAAATGAAATTCTCGACGGCAGCCAAGTTAAAGCCGGAGACAAATTAATCGGCATCGCCTCATCCGGCCCGCATTCCAATGGTTATTCTTTAATCCGCAAAATTTTAGAACGCAGTAACGCAGATTTAAATCAAACAATGGCGGATACAAGCTTAGCCGCAGCCTTATTGGAGCCAACTCGGATTTATGTCAAATCCTTATTGGCTTTATTGGAGAAAACACCGGTTCATGCTTTGGCCCATATAACCGGCGGTGGGATTACTGAAAATCTGCCGCGCGTTTTACCCGAAAGATTAAGCGCGAAAATTGATTTATCAAGCTGGGAATTACCGGCTGTTTTTCAATGGTTACAGGAACAAGGCAATATCTCGCAGGCTGATATGTTGACGACCTTTAACTGTGGCATCGGCATGATTGTTTGCGTTGATGCTGAACATCAAGAACAAGCCATGGCCTCATTGCAACAATCCGGCGAACAAGTTTTTGTTATCGGTGAAATTATTGCCGCTCCAGGCGAACCAGCCGTAATTTATTAAGAACTGAGAACTGCCGCTCACATGGAAGTGAGCCAATAAAAACTTAGTGCCTCGGCTTAATCCATTTAGCCATTTTTAACAGCATAATATCCGGCTCGAAAGGTTTAGCGATGTGATCGTTCATGCCCACCGCTAATACTTTTTCTATATCTTCCTTCATTGCATTAGCGCTCATTGCGATCACCGGTAAATCTTTAAATTTATCTTGCTGACGAATTTTTTGAGTCGCTTGATAGCCATCCAATATCGGCATTTGAATATCCATTAATACGCCATCGTAATCCTTTTCTTGCAACAACTTCAATGCTTCCTCACCGTTGTTGGCTTTTTCCGCCGCCATTCCATTCATTTGCAATAAATCAATAGCTATTTCCTGATTAATTTCATTATCTTCGACCAACAGTATTTTAGCCCCATATAAACAAGCTATCGCCTGATCAATTTTTGAATCAATCGTGTGGACAGCTTGCACTTCGTCTTTACCGCCTTCTGCGCGTTTGTTAAACGCAACGCTGAAGTAAAAAGTACTGCCGACGCCATGTTCGCTTTCCACCCAAATATCGCCTCCCATCATTTGGGTGATTTTTTTGGAAATAAACAAGCCCAAACCGGTGCCGCCATACTTTCGAGTCGTCGAACTGTCCGCTTGTGAAAATGATTTAAACAGCTGTTCTTGTTGTTTCTCCGACATTCCTATGCCGTTATCATGTACTGAAAACAATAACTCGATTTGCTCATCGGTTTTCTTCTGCAAACCAATTTTAATCGTGATTTGATCATCGATATCGCTGAACTTAACGGCATTACTACCTAAATTCATCAGCACCTGAGTCAAACGTAATGGATCGCCGACCAATACTTCAGGAACGACATCGGCTATTTTTATTTTAATCTTGATTCCTTTCTCCTTTGCTTTGACTCCGACAACCGTCATCAAATTATCAACAGCATCCTGAAGTTTGAAAGCATTATGCTCCAACTCTAATTTACCGGCCTCGATTTTGGAAAAGTCCAAAATATCGTTAATAATGCCCAGTAAATTCTCGGCAGAATAATGCGCTTTATTGATGTAATTTTTTTGCTTATCATTTAAATCCGTTTGTAATACCAAATGTAACATACCGATTACGGCATTCATCGGCGTGCGTATTTCATGGCTCATCAATGACAAAAATTCGCTTTTCGCCGCATTAGCATCCATTGCCGCTTTTCTCTCCTTATGCATTTCCAATAAATAACGGCGACTTTCAATCAAACTTTTGATGCGAGCAAACAACTCCCTTTCAACAACCGGTTTGATAACGTAATCATTTATACCCAGATGAAATAAACCTATTCGCCGGGAAATATTATCAAAAGCAGTCACCGCCAGAATCGGCGTATCGCCTTTAGGGCCATCTAATCTTCTGATTTTATTAGCCAATGTCACTCCGCTCATGCTACCGTCCAAAATGACATCAGTAATAACCAAATCGTATTCATTTTGGGTAAAAGCGTTAAAGGCTTCTTCTCCGCCGGCATAGTCATCGACCTTAAGACCAAATTCGCTCAACATTTCCACAACCAACATACGTTGCGATGCAGTGTCTTCAATATACAGCACCCGCCCGCTCAGTTTGTTGCTTTGTGCGCCGATACGGCGAATGAAGTTAACCAGTTGGTCGACATTCTTTTTTTCAAAAATATCGATAATACCGGATTTCATAGCGCTTTTTGCGACGCTATCCGACTCATCTGAAGTGAATAAAATGATGGGGGTATAAGAATAGGCTTCGATTTTACGCACGGATTGGGTAAAAATAATCGCATCCATATCATCAAGATACATGGAAACGCAAACGATGTCATACTCCTTTATTTCCAATAATTGCAGAGCTTGTTGACCTGTTTCAGCAAATTCATAAATTATCTCAGTATTATCCAACACACTGGCAATAATTTTTTGAAACAGTTTGACTCTATCAATTACCAGAATATTCATTTAAGTATCGTAAATAACTTTTAACCCTTACCGGAATCTCATTTTAATGAATAAATTCCCCCTTCTAGAAACTATAGTCGTTTTATAAAAAAAGGGGATGACCCCAGCTCAATATAAATGAGTTTTTTTTAAACCAGTCACAAAGTCAGACAAGGCTTCTTTACTCGCGGTTAAAAATGTGAATATTTTAAGCGACTTTATTCAGGCAAGGCTTTTTTCCTCTTAATAAATAACGGGTGTAACACAGCACCGGCAATAAACCCGCCTAAATGCGCCCACAGTGCAATATTTGTGGTGGCTTCAGCAAAAAAAGTCGATGTCGACGCTTTTTCCATTTGCATAATCACCCAAAACCCCAAAAAGGCAATGGCCGGCACGTCAAACAACAAGGGATAAAACAAGATCGGGATTAACACAATTACCTTAGCTTGCGGAAACAGAAAAAAGTAAGCGCCTAAAACCCCGGCAATGGCGCCGGAAGCGCCAACCACCGGTATGGCTAATCGCGGATCATTCCACCACTGCAAGTAAGTCGCCAGAATGCCGCACAGCAAATAAAATATCAAAAATCGCCAGCGCCCCATGGCATCTTCAACATTGTCGGCGAAAATCCACATAAAAATCATATTGGATATGATGTGGTACCAATCGCTATGCAAAAACAAGCTGGTGACAAACGATAAATAGCCGTCCGGCGGCAAACCGAAGCTATACGCCCATTGCGGGTCGGCGTAGCGTATCGGCACCATTCCGTAAAAATAAAGTATTTGTCGCTGCAAACCATGCTGTAAAAACTGCATGGCGATAAAAATCAGCGTACAAATTAACATGATTGTCCAGGTCACATAAGCTCTGGAATGGCAAGGCGCAGTATCTCGAATAGGTATCATAACGATTAATGACTCTCATCCCATGCTTTTTCCAAGCGCTTGGCCGATACCGGATAAGCGGTCTTTAATTGCTGGGCGAATAATGAAACTCTAAACTCTTCCAGACTCCAGCGGAATTGTTGGAGTTCCGGCATTAACAATTCATTATCGGCATTTTTTTTTGCCTCATTCCAAAACCGCAACCAAAACCGTTGTAATTCCTGCATTTTCGCCGCATCAAATTTTTGTTTTTCCAAACGATATAAAATCGCTTTTAAATAACGCGGAACCGCTTTTAATTGCGCTAAGGGCGTATGAAGCATGAAACCGCTATACAACATTAAACTGATTTGTTCCGCTATATCAGCGCTTAAATCAGGACTGACGCCCGGTCTTTTCAAATGCTGCCGTATTTGCTGGTAGTACTCCATAATGTCATCCAACACGCCCCCCATTTCATTGGCTGCCGTCATTAATTGGCTTTTTTCGCTTTGTATACGCGCCCTGAATTGCGCTTCATGGCGTATCGGAGTAGCGGTCAGAAACACTTCGGCAAAAATTCTGTCAACCACATCTGTTTTTAAATCGCCGCCCGCCCGCTTTAAAAACGGATGTGCTTTTAATTGCCCGTAACTCACCGCCGTTGACGCTTTAATCGGTAAATTTTTTTGCAAATAACGGCTTTCTTTTCGGCATTGCAGTTGAAACAACCGTATCAAACCTTGTTGATGTTGAAAATCCGCCTTTTCGCGGGTATCTAAAATACGCACCGCCACCGAGTCTTTTTCATCAATCAAGGCCGGAAATCCGATAAATTCCTGGCCTTTTTGGATAAATTTCCAGGTTTCCGGCAAGTCATCAAACACCCAATCCACACAATCCGAGTAATTCAATTCATCCGCCGCCCATTGATCGAAACTATCGCCGGCCTGCTCGCCGAACTGCGCTTGTAATTGAACAAGTTGGCGTCCGTATCCTAATGCTTTGCCTTTTTCATCCACCACCCGGAAATTCATTTTCAAATGGTCAGGCAACCCCTCCGTGTTCCATTCGTTCAACGGGATAGACTCGCCGGTTAATTGCCGTAAGCGCTTGCTTAACCATTCAAACATATTGCCTTTAAAGTCTGGCTCTATCTCTAAACATTGTTTGGCTGTCTGCGGCACCGGTACAAAATGTTTGCGCAAATGTTTGGGCAAGCCCTTCATCAAGGCGATGATTTTTTCTTCAAACATCCCCGGCACCAGCCACTCAAACGGCGGTGTGGAAATTTGATTCAATTGATGCACCGGTATGATCGCCGTCACCCCGTCTTCATCGTGTCCGGGGTCGAAACGATAATGCAAATCAATTTTCAGGTCGCCCAATTTTTTAACATCCGGAAAATCCCAATCGCTGACATGCTCATCATGTGAACGAGTTAAATCTTCCTTCGTTAAAAACAAAATTTTCGGCTCTTTTTTCTCGGCCTTTTTACGCCACTGATCCAAAGTAATGCCGTTAACCACTGTTTCCGGCAATTTTTGATCATAAAATTGATAAAGCCATTCTTCATCTTCCACCAAATCCACCCGGCGGCCTTTATGCTGAATATAACCGACTTCTTCCAACAACTTCTGATTGGCTTTAAAAAACGGCGCATTGGTATGGTAGTCCTGAGAAACCAACCCGCAGCGAATAAATATTTCCCGCGCCCCTTTCGGGTCAACATTTTCGTAAGGGATTTTACGTTTGGCCTGCAAGGTCAAACCATACAGCAAGATACGTTCATAAACCGCACTACGTCCGGCTTTTTTCTCCCAATGCGGATCATAGTAGCTACGTTTAACCAAATGTTCAGCCGATTTCTCTATCCAATCCGGCTCCACCATCGCCACATTGCGGGCATAAACTTTAGAAGTTTCCACTTGCTCGGCGGCCATCAGCCACTTCGGCCTCACTTTATGCTGCCCGGAACCGGGAAAGATAAAGAACTTTAAATTCCGGGCGCCCAAATATTCATATTGTTCATGGCGAAAACCGATATTCGACAACAGCCCCGGCAATAAAGCGCAATGAACTTCCGCGTATCCTGCCGGTACGATATTCGGTCGCAATTGCATCTCTCCTTTAATTACCTGCATAATCTGGGTGTGTATATCCTGCCATTCGCGCATGCGGATATAAGACAGGAAATTATCCCTACAGAATTTACGCAATTTATTATTGGATAGATGCTTCTTTTTATCCTGGTAATGATTCCATAAATTGAAAAGCGATAAAAAATCTGAATTATCCGCCCGGAATTGGGCGTGTTTGCTTTCCGCCTGCGGCACTTTATCGACCGGCTTTTCGCGTGGGTCTTGTATGCTCAAAGCTGCGACAATAATGGAGACTTCCGATAAACAATTAAATTTATCCGCCGCCAATAACATACGCGCCAGTTTCGGATCAGTCGGAAGCTTGGCCAATTGCTTGCCCACCTCGGTCAGCTTGCCTTGTTTATCCAGCGCGTTGACTTCATGTAAGGTGTTTTTACCATCCCGAATCATTTTATCTTCAGGCGGTTCTACAAATGGAAAGTCTTCGATATCGCCCAGCTTTAGCGATGTCATTTGCAAAATGACCGAGGATAAATTAGTGCGTAATATTTCCGGTTCGGTAAATTCCGGTCGCGCTTTAAAATCATCTTCCGAATAAAGTCGAATGCAAATCCCTTCCGCAACCCGACCGCAACGCCCCGCCCGTTGATTGGCGCTGGCTTGAGAGACTTTTTCAATCGGCAAACGTTGAATTTTACTACGATGACTATAACGGCTGATTCGGGCATGACCACTATCGATCACACAACGAATGCCGGGTACTGTTAATGAAGTTTCCGCTACGTTGGTAGACAGCACAATCCTCACGCGACCGCCGGTTTTAAAAACCTCCTCCTGTTCGCGAACGCTGAGTTTGGAATACAAGGGTAAAACATCAAAGCGGCTGCCGAAGGTTTTCTGCAAGGAATCGGAAGTTTCCTTGATTTCCTTTTCGCCGTTCAGGAAAACCAGTATATCACCCGGTAAATCACGCTGTAACTCTTGCACTGCATCCAAAATGCCCTGCTGCAAATCCGCTGAAGTCTCATCATCTTCTTCAATCAACTCTATCGGACGATAGCGAATTTCTACCGGATAGGTACGGCCGGATACTTCGATAATCGGCGCATCGTCAAAATGCTTGGAAAAACGCTGCGGATCAATCGTCGCCGAGGTAATGATGACTTTTAAATCTTTACGCCTCGGCAACAGCCATTTCAAATAGCCCAATAGAAAATCTATATTAAGACTGCGCTCATGCGCCTCATCAATAATCAGGGTATCGTATTGATTCAAAAAAGGATCATTTTGTGATTCGGCCAACAAAATGCCGTCGGTCATCAGCTTAACCAATGACTGATCATGGGTTTTGTCATGAAAACGCACTTTATAGCCGACCGACTGCCCGACTTTTTCGCCCAGCTCTTCAGCAATCCGATCCGCTACCGTGCGCGCGGCAATACGTCGGGGTTGGGTATGGCCGATAAAACCGGTCTGACCGCGCCCCGCCGCCAAGCAAATCTTGGGCAATTGGGTGGTTTTACCGGAACCGGTTTCGCCGCAAACAATCACCACCTGATTTTTTTGAATGAGTTGCTGGATTTCCTCTGCTTTCTCGGAAACCGGCAAATCCGGATACTCAATACCCGGAACAGAAACCTTACGCTGAACGCTACGGGCAACGGATCGCTCAATACGCCCTTGCAATCGTTTCAATTTTTCTTCTACGGAACGACCTTTTTGATAGTCGCTGCGCAAACGCTCCAATTGGCGTCTGCAAGCATGTCTATCAACACACATGCCATTGGGAATTTTCTTGGAGAGTTGTTTGATAATTTCGGCAGAAGACATTTAAAGCTTAATCGAAAAAATGCGCTATTATATACCTTTCATTCTCGACATTCCCTGTTGAATACTAATTCATCTTATAAGGTGAATAATTAATATTTGCTATAATTCAATAGATGACAGTCAAGAATTGCAGAGGAAGATAAATGACCGATGACGAGCTAAAAGAGTTAGTTGCAAGTATCGCTATTTCTCAGAAAAAAACGGATAAACAATTAAGGGAAACGGATGCTGAATTGAAAGAACTGGCGGCAAGCATGGCTATTTCTCAGAAAAATACGAAGGCTGAATTGAAAGAACTAGTGGCAGGAATGGCTGCGTCGCAGAAAAATACAGACCAGCAAATAAAAGAGTTAGGCAAGCAAATTGGCGGACTAGGCAGAAAGTTTGGAAGTTTTACCGAAGGCTTGGCTCTACCCTCTATGGAACACATCTTAAGAAAACAATTTAATATGGAGATTATCAGTCCCAGCGTTCGCGCCGAAAAAGGCGGCCAAAATTATGAGATAGATGTATTGGCCTATGCTAACAGTTCGGTAAATGAATTATATGTGGTTGAAGTCAAAAGTCATCTTCGTGAAGAGGGAATTATTCAATTACAAAAAATCATAACTAATTTCAGACAGCTTTTTCCCGAACATAAAGACAAAAAAGTTTTCGGCATTTTGGCGGCTATTGATATGTCATCCGCCTTAAAGGAACGTGTTTTATCGCTAGGGTTTTATACAGCTAAGGTTAGGGAAGATATTTTTTCCCTGGATGTCCCCGAAAATTTTCAAGCCAGGGCCTATTGATATAGGCGATATTGTGAGTTCCAATTCTTCATCTATTGCAAAATAAATAAATTTAAACTTTTCTGCAATATTAGCAGGAAACTCATTATTTAATTTTTTTTCACATCGCAATG
>SPJK01057528.1_pt1 | contig 10608 bp, 7 predicted proteins | sample 3741771 | NCBI WGS metagenome assembly SPJK01 (sample SAMN10925997, study PRJNA522277) | cold seep metagenome | isolation source: Elba SIP-enriched marine methane seep metagenome, extraction at timepoint T2 | place: Italy: coast of Elba, Mediterranean Sea
ATCACTTTGCTTTGTATGGCAATGTTGATTCTAATCGTTGACTTGTTTTTAAATAAACAAAATCGCTTAATTATCTATGGCTTAGCACAAGTCACATTATTTGTTGGTGCTTACTTGGTTTGGGGTACTCATAATGCGACTGTTGAATATGCCTATAGCGGTTTGTTTGTTGATGATCCACTGAGTGATGTATTAAAACTGGCCACCTTAATTGGTGCCTCGGTCATGCTGGTCTATACCCGGCATTATATGATGTTGCGAAATATGTTCTCAGGGGAGTATTACTCCCTATTACTATTTGCTGTCGTCGGCATTATGGTCATGATTTCTGGTAAGAATATGTTGACCATCTATATGGGCTTGGAGTTACTGTCACTATGTACCTATGCATTAGTCGCTTTGGATAGAGATAACGCCCATGCTACAGAAGCGGCAATGAAGTATTTCGTCCTTGGGGCGCTTGCTTCAGGTATGTTGCTTTATGGGATGAGTATGATTTATGGTGTGACCGGCAACTTAGATTTGGGCCGCATTTCAAATGGGCTTAACCAAATGCAAATGCAACGCCCAGATTTTGTGAAAGACCCGGTACTTGTGCTCGGTCTGGTATTTATTGTGGCAGGGTTAGCCTTTAAATTAGGGGCGATTCCTTTTCATATGTGGGTGCCAGATGTCTACCAAGGCTCACCAACCGCCATTACCATCATGATTGGTTCCATCCCTAAATTCGCTGGTTTTGCCATGGCAATTCGTTTGCTCGTACAAGGTTTAGACACAATGTTTGCAGATTGGCAGCAGATGCTGCTGATCATGGCAGTATTATCAATAGCGATTGGTAATATCACTGCCATTGCACAAACTAACCTGAAACGGATGCTGGCCTATTCAACCATCTCTCACATTGGTTTTTTATTGCTGGGATTGATGAGTGCTAGCTTGAATGGCTTCACTTCAAGTATGTTTTATGTCTGTGCTTATGTCTTAATGAGTTTAACAGGCTTCGGTATGATTCTATTGTTATCTAGAAAAGGCCATGAAGCAGAACAGCTAAGTGACTTGGCCGGTTTAAATAAACGTAGCCCATGGACGGCATTCTTAATGCTTATCACGATGTTCAGTATGGCCGGCGTGCCGCCAACGATTGGTTTCTATGCAAAGTTCGCTGTCTTACAGGCTGCACTGCAAGCTGGCTTTGTCTGGGTTGTTGTTTTTGCTGTACTGATGGCTGCTATCGGTGCGTTTTATTATCTACGTGTGATTAAAATCATGTACTTTGATCAGCCGGAAGACGAAGCACCGATTGATGCCCCATTGGATATGCGCTTGGTATTGAGTGCTAATGTGATGGCATTATTACTCATTGGGTTGATGCCACAAGGGTTGATGGCCTTATGTGCTAAAGCTATTTTCTTTACTTTAAAAGGTGGCTAAATAGCTATAAACATTAAGTGATGGAGTCGCTTTTTAGACTCAATCTTTAAACACAAAAAAGCCAAGCTTAATGCTTGGCTTTTTTGTGAGCTTCAATTTTGATTAAAATAATTGTTTGCCATTACCTAGTAAATCTGAATGACAGTCTTTTTCCGCTTTCAGACATTTATTTACGAATGTTTTTGCGATGTCTTCATCCCAACCATTTACCCAGTCTGCATGAGCAGTGCTACCAGGTGTCGCTGTGTCTGGATCGCTAGCTAAACGCCAATCTTTCGTACCTCGGCTAGACGTCACATCATAAAAAACATTGACTGTAATATTAGGGATGCGTACAGGGTGGCTAGATGGGCAAGAATCCGACCAAACAGCATGCGCCATATGCTCCATATGGTCAGGCGAATCTAGGTTTTTACCATCCCAGCAGTTAGGAAAGTTTATACCATATCGGATAAAACCTCCTTTTCCACAAGATGGAATTTTACCAATACCTCTGCCTGCCCAGTTCTCATTACACATGAATTCAGCCTTAGCGTCCTTCGCTATCATTCTTAAACCTTTAGGCATGACTGTTACATCACGTGTACGTTGTGTTTTATAGTATACGCCGATACCATCAGGCTTTAATGGTGTATTCGTCGCCGTGTCGATCATGCTTGGTACCCAGTAAGCAGATCGGTTTGCAATACCGCCATTACAAGTCCCTTTACCCACATTCGCTAAGTTATTCAAATCACTTTTGTAATTAACAGACGTGTTGCCGAAAAAGGTATGGTGGTGCGATGCGCCTTCTTGATTAGGATAAACAAGTGGGTCATCGTTAGCCATATGGCTATACTCACAATTTAATCTAAAAGCAGCAGTGCCAGCTTCGCCGCTGTTACTATAACTATAGTCTGCAGGACCAATATCTAGTGAGTTGCTTCCAGTAGCAGGTGTTGGGACTTTACTTAAGTCTACAGCGGGCAGATTACCTTTTTGAATAATTTCTGGTGCTGGAGTCGGTGCTGGATCCGGTGTTGGTGCTGGATCCGGAGTTGGTGCTGGATCCGGTGCCGGTGCTTGTGGTGCCGGAGTTTGTGCTGGGTCAGCAACAGGAGCTGGTGTCTCACTTAATTTTGCAGCGGCAAGGGTTGCCTTTGCTTCATTTGCCGCTTTTTTTGCTTTAATAGCTTGTTTATTTAATGCTTCAGCACGTTGTTTTGCTACTTCAAGTTCTTTCGCCGTCGTGTTTGTATTTCTTGCTAACTTTCGCGCGTTGGCTTGAGCTTGGGCTGCTTGGCGTTTAAGAGCCCTTGCATTTTCTGACGCCGTTGTTTTGTTAAGCCTAGCCTTCGCTATTGTTATTCTTCTTTCGCTTCTGACTTGCGCCTTAGTTGCACGGTTAACTTTTTTGATTTGTTTTCGATTTTGTTTTTTTGCAGCCTTGATTGTGCGTTTACTAGCGTTTGATTCAGTCAGCGATTTAACGCGTTCATCTGCAATAGCTGCTTTACGTTCTGCTATTTCTAAATAGGCAGTAACCGCCTTATTGTTAAGTCTAGCAGCACGTAACTTTGCTTCTTGGCGAGTCGTTTTGTCATTATTTGAGTTTCTGGCTTCTTCATAAGCACTTAATGTTTCTCGAGTTAGCTCGTCTGCATGTTGAATAAGTTCATCAAGGTCGAGATTTTTGTAATCTGTAGATGATTCAATAGCTAAAAAGGCGACTGTCTTTTTAGTTTTTTGATCTACGTTAACATTTGTTTTTGTAGTTTTAGTTGGTAGTGCACACAAGTCTTTTGATTGAATGCTATTGACTAATTCATCAGGGCTTGCTTTTACCGCTTTCACATTCGCCGGTGGATTTTCTGAATAACGCACAACACCTTTATCATCGCGGTATTTATATACGTCGGCGATAACATGTTGCGTAAATAGTAGAGCGGAAGTTACTGGTACGATGAATAGGGCTTGTTGAGTGAGCTTGGATAGCTTAAACATAGTATAGATTTAACCTTTATGTTATGTATTGCCCCCTGTAGCGAGAATATTACTAAACATGAAGGCCTGAAGTCAACAATAAAGCCTAAAAAGTTCTATGGATGGACAGTTAAATAACTATTGGGAATATTGGGATATATTCTTCGCATGCTTAGCATTAGGCAGAACTGTTTTGCTTTTTAATATAAAATAGTTTTATTTATATTAGTAGGCGGTGAAGCATGCGTTTAGGGCGGCAAAGAGAAAGTAGCAATGTTGAAGATCGACGTAGAAGCCGAGCAAGGGGCGGTCGTAGTATCGGCATTGGGACGATTTTGATGGTATTGGCAGCGCTGTATTTTGGTATAGATCCTTCGATGGTTCTAAATATGGGGCAAGGCATGTCACAACAGTCGCAACAGCAGGCTGAGCCAATACCTGAGAATGATGAAATGGCTAAGTTTGTTTCTAAAGTGTTAGGTAGTACAGAAGACACATGGGGTAAGATTTTCAAAAATTCTGGGCACAATTACCCAGCACCAAAACTTGTCTTATTTAGAGGGCGCACGCAAACCGCATGTGGCGCAGGCCAAGCTGCAATGGGGCCATTTTACTGCCCCGCTGATAGCAAAGTGTATATTGATTTGTCGTTCTATGATGAAATGAAAAACCGTTTTAATGCACCAGGCGACTTTGCACAAGCTTATGTGATTGCACATGAGGTGGGACATCACATACAAAACCTAATGGGTACTTCAGATCAAGTGCAACAAGCACGTAGAAGTGCGCGAAATGAAGCTGAAGCCAATCAATACTCTGTACGTTTAGAATTGCAGGCAGATTGCTATGCCGGTGTTTGGGCACATCATGCAGATGGTGCGAACCGTATTTTAGAAGCGGGTGATGTTGAAGAGGCCATGCGAGCTGCAGCAGCCATTGGTGATGATGCATTACAAAAGCAAGCACAAGGTTATGCAGTGCCTGATAGCTTTACACATGGCACATCTGAACAGCGAAAGCGTTGGTTCAACCAAGGCTTAACTGTGGGTGATGTGAATAAGTGTGATACGTTCAGCGCAGCACGCGTTTAACTGCAATGAAAAAGAAGATTGATTTAACGGAACACTGTGTCAGTTCTGCGACGCTCGCGGATGGCAATATGTTAACGGCCAAGCGAGATACGGTTCGCCTGCCAGATGGCAGCGAAAGCTACCGTGAGTATGTGTTGCATCCAGGCGCTGTTGTGATTGTTGCTTTACTCCCCAATGGCCACCTTGTTTTAGAGAGACAGTTCCGATACCCATTGCACCAAACGTTTATTGAATTGCCAGCTGGGAAGATTGACCCGAATGAAGATGTATTGGTTACAGGGAAAAGAGAGCTTCTAGAAGAAACGGGCTATATTGCAGATGATTGGGTAAAACTCGGCATTCAGCATCCTTGTATCGGCTACTCCAACGAAGTGATCCATATTTATCTGGCAACAGGGCTGACGGCAGGGCAGCATGCGTTGGATGATGGGGAGTTCCTAGAAGTGTTTGATGTGAGCTTTGATGCCTGTTTGGAAATGGTGCTGAGCGGTGAGATTACCGACAGTAAGACCATCACGGCGCTGTTTCTAGCGGAAAAATATTTAGCCCAACAACATGGCTAAGGTATTGCTAGTCGGTTGTGGTGACCTTGGTGGCCGCATTGCGCAGTTGCTATCTGCTGCAAAGCATGAAGTCGTTGGCGTTAGGTTGAGTGATAAGCCTAGCGTTACACATATGCACTGTATACAAGCGGATGTGACTGACGTGTCTTCTTTGCTTCCACTGGTGGATGTCCAGCCAGATATTCTAATTTATTGTGTCGCTGCCAATGCACAGACTGATAAAAGCTATCAGGCGCATTATGTTGATGGTTTAAAGCATGTGCTAGCGACACAGACTAACAACGATCATTTAAAGCATATCTTTTTTATTTCCAGTACACGGGTTTATGGGCAAGTGCCAGATGCGCTAATTGATGAGTCGGTTGAGGCGGTGCCAGCAGATTTTGGTGGTGAACGATTATTGCAAGCTGAGGGTCTATTAGATGAATTAGCATGTGATACAACGGCTATTCGCCTTGCCGGTATTTATGGCCCTGGGCGTCTTTATTTGGTGAAGATGGCAAAAGACCCTAATCGATGGCCAGCCGCTAACAAATGGACAAACCGTATTCACCGAGACGATGCTGCAGCTTTTATTACATACTTATGTGAAAAAGCTGTTGCGAATGAAAAACTGTACAACTGCTATATCGGCACTGATAATATGCCTGCCTTACAGTATGATGTGTTGAACTGGTTGGCGGCTAAGTTGAATATGCCTGCAGTACCATTAGTGCAGCTTAATGATGCGCAAAAGGTTGGTGGGAAGAAATTAACAAATAAACGCATGAAAGCATCTGGCTATCAGTTGAAGTATGCCAACTACCAACTAGGGTATGATGAAATTTTAAAAAGAGAAGTGTTAAAAAATGGTTAGGTTCTTTCTGGTTTGGGTTGTTTCTTTATGCTGTACAAGCGCTGTTGCTGAAGGAGATGAGACGTTTTCTCGATGGCTAGCAGATCTGAAACAAGAGGCACGCGAGGAAGGCATTTCTGAACAAACCATTCGTCAGACATTTGAAGATGCAAAGTTTTTGCCTAGGGTGATTGAGTTAGACCGCTCCCAACCAGAGTTTATTACCACTTTTACGACTTATCTCCATAAAAGAGTGACCAGCAAGCGCTTGATTGCTGGCCGTTTGGCACTCAAAAAACATGAGGATCTACTGAAGAAAGTAGAGTTTCAATACGGTGTGCCCAAAAATATTTTAGTGGCGTTTTGGGGACTGGAAACAAATTATGGTGGTAATAAAGGTGATTTTGGCCTACCTTCCGCTTTGATGACGCTTGCTTATGAAGGGCGTCGCGCTGAGTTTTTCCGAAGCCAGCTAATGAATGTGATGCGCATTGTGGATGGCGGGCACAATAATGTTGCAGGAATGCGGGGCTCTTGGGCTGGCGCAATGGGGCATATGCAGTTTATGCCATCCACTTTTTTAGCCTATGCCGCTGATGGTGATGCGGATGGCCGCAAGAATATTTGGACCTCATTGCCTGATGCATTTACATCTGCGGCTAATTATTTATCTAGTGTTGGTTGGCAAACAGGTGAGCCTGTGGCGATCGAAGTGAAGTTGCCAGTCAACTTTGAGTACTATCAAGCACAGCTCGATATTCGGCAGCACAGCAAGCATTGGGCGGCATTAGGTGTGGTGCAAGCCAATGGCAAGACTTTGCCTAGCCTTAATAACACTGCTTTGTTATTGCCACAAGGCTGGCAAGGCCCAGCATTTTTAGTTGCAACTAATTTTGATGTTGTGATGAAATGGAATCGATCGGTGAATTATGCAATATCAGTTAGTCACTTAGCTGATCAGCTACTGTCAAATAAACCTTTGGTTTACGGTATCGATGCTGATGAGAATGGAATTTCTTTTGATCAAGCTTGGGCTTTGCAAACGAAACTCAATGCATTGGGTTATAACAGCGGTAAACCTGATGGGTTGCCTGGCACTAAAACCAAAGAAGCCATTAGGAATTACCAATTAGCTAACCGATTGCCAGCTGATGGTTACCCATCTTTGGCTCTGTTTAACAAAATCATGGGTTATAAATGAGGCTGAAGTGTTTTTGCATTGATTGTCAGCAAGCAATCAGCTAAAATCACGCCTTTCTTATAGAGGCGGTTAGCTCAGTTGGTTAGAGCGCTTGGTCGACATCCAAGAGGTCATCAGTTCGAATCTGATACTGCCTACCAAATAAAAAAGCCACTTCATATCAGAAGTGGCTTTTCTCATTTTCAAGAGCGCGCTTACTCTTCTTGTACCTTTAAGTTACCACCAGCGCCTAAACCACCTTTAACTTTTTGTGTTTTGTAGTTTTTGACTGCTCTGACCATATTGTTATACGAGTCTGTGAAAGCGCCAACAATCACTTTACCTTCAGGTGTCTTAGTATAACCACCAGCACCACCTGCAGTGCCACCTGTAAATAAGCCTCCAAACAGGTTGAAGTCTGTATTTTTTGCACTACCTTCAGCTGCTGCTAGCTGGACGCTAGAGCGGTTGTCTGTCAGTGTGAGAAGCGTGCTGGCCTCTTTAAATTTCAAACCACCAGCAAGGGCACCGAGCCAACCACCGCCAAAGTGAGAAATAGCAGCACCAACACCACCAGAGTCTTTACTGCTGAAGGTGATGCTAGGAATCATGGCGTAATCTGCAGCGACGATCTGACCTTTGTGCATTTTGCTTGATTTACGTAATTCACCAGTCTCGTTTAATGCGCGCTCGTTTAGGCCCATATTGAGACCTCTACCACGGTCAACAACGACAAAGCAATTAGATTGTTGCACAAGTAGTTTAAGCACGGGCACTGTAGAACCTAGCTGATACTCATGACGTAGGCGGTAATACCAGTCTGAGCGATCATCCTCAACGATGGCTAGTGTGCCTAGCGGATTGTCGCAGTGTTCTAGCTGCGAGTTCGCATTTTGCGCATTACCCCCACCAGCTGATCCAGTTGCTGCTGTCTTGGCACTATCATTACCAATATCCAGCACGCCACCAAGATCAAGCGCAAAACATGTTGTACTGCCAAATGCTAGTGCAATTACTAATAGGGATTGTTTAATTGTTTTATCCATTGCAATATCGGTCCTAGTTAAGAGATTATTAAGAAGCCATATTATATAGGCATATAATAAATTTTTATATAATTTATACAGCAGTATAATTTTTTTTAAAATCTCTGTTTACTAGTCAATTCACAATTGGCTTTTGATTCATTGCCTTCTGTCTTGTATATCATCGTGCCAGATATGCGGTTAATCGAGATGCGGCTACCTTTTGTTGTGGCAACGATATAAGTGTCAGAAAGCTTCTCAATATCAAATGTAGCCACCTGTTTTCCATCATGTTGTTGTAATAACTGCTGTTTTTCTGGATTAAAAGCAAAGAACATTTCATTGTCTTTGGCTTGGCAGCTGATATATTTGAAGCCATCTTCATCAACTGGCGTTGTAACAACTGCAGCAGCAGGCGCTGTTTTTGCCTTTACTTTCTCTTCTAGCGCGAGCACTGCGCTATTACAGAACTTGCTAGATAATGAAATAAGGCCTGAGTCATATAAGTGTTTGGTGACTTTGCCATTATTAATTAAAAAGAAGTGAGATTGTAGTTTGTTCACTTCCTTAATTGGAATTAGGGTGCAGACACGGTAACCAAATTTTTCTTGGCCAAGGCGTTGAAATACGTATTTATTTGGTTCGTTTAAGAAGTGCGTCTTGCTCAAGTCTAAGGTTTTACCTTTGCGCTTCTTCTCAAGATAGGTGTTGATGATTTGTTTATAATCTATCGGCTTCTCGCCAAAACTCACGCTGTTTGCTGTTGATGATGGTGATTGAGATGTCGTAGCGCAAGCAGATAAGAAACTGATGCAGATGAGCAGAAAAAGCGTGCGTTGTATTTTGGATATAGTCAAAGTGAGTCCTAAACAGTTAAGTTATTCATCGTAAGTGTCTTGCAAAATAATAAAGGAATCAGTTCATAATCACAATCGTATAAATACTGGCTGAATAGCGGGTTAAAAAGATTGGTTTAAATGCTTGATGAATTGCGAGGATAAGGCAGTGTATGAGATAATGTTTTGTTTAGATTAAGCCGCTTGCGGCTTTTATTGTTTTTGTAGAGATTTTTATGCCTATTATTCGCTTGCCTGATGGTTCTGAACGACAATTTGATGCCCCCGTGACTGTGACTGATGTCGCGATGGATATCGGCCCTGGGCTGGCTAAAGCAGCACTTGCGGGTAAAGTGAATGGCGAGCTGGTGGATACCAGCTACCTGATTGAATCAGATAGTGACTTAGCCATTATCACCGATAAGAATGACGAAGGTTTAGAAATTATTCGTCATTCGACTGCGCATTTGCTGGCTTATGCCGTCAAAGAACTGTTTCCTGATGCTCAAGTGACCATTGGTCCAGTCATTGAAAATGGCTTCTACTATGACTTTAGTTATAAGCGAGCCTTTACACCTGAAGATTTAGCAAAAATCGAACAGAAAATGAAGGAGCTTGCTAAGAAGAACGAGCAAGTGACTAGAAAAGTCATGCCGCGTGATGAAGCGGTTGAATACTTTAATGGCATTGGCGAAAAATACAAAGCAGAGTTGATTGCGAGTATTCCTGCAGATGAAGAAGTTTCGCTTTACACTGAAGGAGACTTTACTGATTTGTGCCGCGGCCCACACGTGCCAAGCACAGGTAAGCTAAAAGCATTTAAGCTCATGAAAGTGGCGGGCGCTTATTGGCGTGGCGACAGTAATAATGAAATGTTGCAGCGTATATACGGCACAGCATGGCGCAATAAAGATGAGTTGAAAGCGTACCTGTTCCAACTAGAGGAAGCTGAAAAACGTGATCATCGTAAGCTGGGTAAATTTCTAGACTTTTTCCATATGCAAGATGATGCACCGGGCATGGTGTTCTGGCATCCTAAAGGCTGGGCGCTATGGCAAGAGATTGAGCAGTATATGCGGCAGATGTTTATCGATTATAATTACCAAGAGGTGCGTACCCCTGCGGTGCTTGATAAAACCTTATGGGAGAAGTCAGGTCATTGGCAGAATTACCAAGATAATATGTTCGTCACTGCATCAGAGAATCGCGATTATGCAGTGAAGCCGATGAACTGTCCTGGGCATATCCAAATATACAAAAGCAACTTGCATAGTTATCGTGATTTACCATTGCGTTTGGCTGAGTTTGGCTCTTGTCATCGAAATGAACCGTCAGGCGCTTTGCACGGTTTGATGCGCGTGCGCGGCTTTACACAAGATGATGCACATATCTTCTGTACAGAAGAGCAGGTTGAGTCAGAAGTCGCAGACTTTATTAAGATGCTATATAAAGCCTATGATGACTTTGGCTTTCATGAAGTGCTAGTTAAATTATCGACTCGTCCAGAGAAGCGCATCGGCTCGGATGAAGAATGGGATAAAGCGGAAGCATCATTGGCAAATGCACTAAAAGCGAATGATTTGGACTTTGAATACTTGCCAGGTGAGGGTGCCTTTTATGGACCTAAAATTGAGTTTACGCTGAAAGATAGCTTAGGGCGCTTGTGGCAGTGCGGCACTGTTCAG
>SPJK01076566.1_pt1 | contig 10606 bp, 11 predicted proteins | sample 3741771 | NCBI WGS metagenome assembly SPJK01 (sample SAMN10925997, study PRJNA522277) | cold seep metagenome | isolation source: Elba SIP-enriched marine methane seep metagenome, extraction at timepoint T2 | place: Italy: coast of Elba, Mediterranean Sea
CCAAATTTTGAATTCTCGACCGAAACCCGCGAGGAACTTTTCTACGACAAAGAGAAGCTTCTCTCGAACGGAGATCGCTGGGAGGCCGAAATTGCTCGCAACCTCGAATTGGACGCGCCCTACCGATGAGTGCTGAATCCGTAAACCCTTTTGCGGCGATGATGGCCCAAGCGCAGGAGATGGCAAAAGCCTTCAATCCAGCGCTTGAGGGCTTTTCGCCGAAAGCCATGGAATCGCTTTGGCCGACCATGACGAAAGAGATGATGGAGTTGTCGTTCGGCAAGGGCGTCTCCAAGGACGGTCTTGATGCCAAGACCCGCCTGCTTCTGACGCTCGCCGGCCTGACGATGCAAGGCGCGCAGAACGACACGCAGGTGCGCTTGACCGTGCGCCATGCCCGTGAGGCAGGTGCCACCAAAGACGAAATCGCAGAAACTATTGCTCAAATGTCGATGTTTGCGGGGCTCCCTGCAATGCAGCGCGCGATGGAGCTGGCACAGGACGTGCTGGACGACGCAAATGAGGGGGACGGCGCATGACCGTTGCAGATTTTACCTTCTACCTTTTCGCGTTAAGCACCATTGCGGGCGGACTGTTCACAGTCATCAGCCGCAATCCGGTGCATTCCGTGCTCTGGCTTATCCTCGCCTTTCTAAGTTCCGCGGGGCTTTTTGTTCTGCTTGGGGCCGAATTCGTGGCGATGTTGTTGATTATCGTCTATGTGGGCGCGGTTGCCGTTCTGTTCCTCTTTGTTGTGATGATGCTCGACGTCGATTTCGCGGAATTGAAAGCGGAGATGGCGCGATATTTGCCGCTTGCGCTCCTCATCGCGCTTGTTCTTCTCATGCAATTCGCCATGGCCTTCGGGGTTTGGCAAACCGCAGAAATTGCACCTGAGCTGCGTGAAGCGATTACGCCAGTGGACCGGCATAACACTGAGGCGCTGGGGATGATCCTCTATGATCAGTATTTCCTGGCATTCCAGATCGCTGGCTTGATCCTTCTGGTCGCTATGATCGGGGCCATCGTCTTGACCTTGCGCCATCGCAGCGATGTCAAACGCCAAGACGTGCTCGCGCAAATGTACCGCGATCCGGCAAAAGCGATGGAACTCCAAGACGTCAAACCGGGGCAGGGGATATGATTGCAATCGCCATTTATGTGCTGATCGGCATTGCTGTGGGAGCCACGCTTGTCCTGATGCTTAACTCAAGAAAAGGCGGAAACGAATGATCGGCCTGGAACACTATCTCACGGTCGCAGCGACACTGTTTGTGATCGGCATTTTCGGTCTCTTTGTGAACCGTAAAAACGTGATCATTCTGCTGATGTCTATCGAACTGATGCTGCTCGCGGTGAATATCAACCTGGTGGCCTTCTCCACCTATCACGGTGATTTGGTGGGCCAGGTGTTTACGCTCTTCGTTCTCACCGTCGCCGCCGCCGAGGCCGCTATCGGCCTTGCCATTCTCGTCTGCTTCTTCCGAACCCGCGGCACGATTGCGGTGGAAGATGTCAATGTGATGAAAGGCTGATCCATTGGAAACTATCATCCTCTTTGCTCCTTTGGTTGGAGCGCTGATCGGCGGATTTGGCTGGCGGTTCATCGGCGAGAAGGCCGCGATGTGGGTGACCACAGGGCTGCTCTTTTTTGCCTGCCTTTTGAGCTGGATCGTCTTCCTCGATTTTGATGGCGTTACGGAAAAAGTTCAAATTCTTCGTTGGATTGAGAGCGGTACGCTAACGACGGATTGGTCTATTCGCCTTGACCGTCTCACTGCAACGATGCTGGTCGTCATCACAACAGTCTCAGCCCTCGTGCATTTGTATAGCTTCGGCTACATGGACCACGATCCGCAGTGGAAAGACGGCGAAAGCTATAAGCCTCGGTTTTTCGCTTATTTGAGTTTTTTCACATTCGCGATGCTGATGCTGGTGACGTCGGACAATCTGGTTCAGATGTTTTTTGGCTGGGAAGGCGTGGGCGTTGCGTCCTATCTCTTGATTGGGTTCTATTACCGCAAACCGTCGGCCAATGCCGCGGCGATCAAGGCCTTTGTGGTCAACCGGGTCGGAGACTTCGGCTTTGCCCTTGGGATCTTTGGACTGTTCTTCCTTGTGGACAGCGTTGCCTTTGATGACATTTTCGCTGCTGCTCCGTCCTTGGCTGAGACACAACTCACCTTCTTGTGGACCGAGTGGAACGCTGCGAACTTGTTGGCATTCTTGCTGTTCATCGGGGCGATGGGCAAATCTGCACAGTTGATCCTGCACACTTGGCTGCCGGACGCGATGGAAGGCCCAACACCTGTCTCGGCGCTTATCCACGCGGCGACCATGGTCACGGCGGGCGTCTTCCTGGTGTGCCGCATGTCCCCGCTCATGGAATTTGCACCGCAGGCCACGGCTTTCATTACGATCCTTGGCGCGACGACTGCGTTGTTTGCGGCGACCGTGGGTCTTGTGCAGAACGACATCAAACGTGTGATCGCGTATTCAACCTGTTCGCAGCTTGGGTATATGTTTGTGGCGGCTGGCGTCGGAGTCTATTCGGTGGCGATGTTCCACCTATTCACGCATGCGTTTTTCAAAGCAATGTTGTTCCTTGGCGCGGGATCGGTCATCCATGCGATGCATCACGAACAAGATATGCGTAACTACGGCGGTCTCCGGAATAAGATCCCATATACTTTTGGGGCGATGATGATTGGCACGCTTGCCATCACCGGTGTTGGTATTCCCTTGACTGGGTGGATTGGCTTTGCGGGTTTTGCCTCCAAAGATGCAGTGATTGAAAGCGCCTATGCGGCTGGTCCGAATGGATATGCGTTCTGGCTTCTTGTTATCGCAGCGTTGTTTACGAGCTTTTACAGCTGGCGGCTCATGTTCTTGACCTTCTTTGGCAAGCCTCGCGGTGACAAGCACACGCATGAGCACGCTCATGAAAGCCCGATGGTGATGCTGGTGCCGCTTGGCGTTCTCAGCCTGGGCGCGATTTTCGCAGGGGCAATCTGGTATTCGAGCTTCTTTGGCAAGGTGAACGACGTCGCGAGCTTCTTCGGCGTTCCCTATGCTGAGGCGTCTGAGCATGGTCATGCAAACGGGGATACTGCTGGTGACACGGACGATCACGGAGCACATGGCGTTGCTCATGGTGATGAGACTGCCAGCGGATCCGAAGGGTTGCATGACGATCATGGTGCCGATGATGAGACGGGGCACAAGACAAGTTACGTCTTTGACGGCGCGCCGGGTGAAGGGGCGATCTACACTGGATCGGACAATCATGTCCTCCATTACGCCCACGACGTTCCAACCTGGGTCAAATTGAGCCCCTTCATCGCTATGTCGATTGGGCTTGGAGGCGCGATTTTGTTCTATCTGGTCAATCCGACTCTGCCGAAGCGGTTCGCCGCGCAGCATCGCCCGATCTATTTGTTCTTGTTAAACAAGTGGTATTTCGATGAGCTGTACAACTTCATATTTGTCCAGCCGGCCAAAGCTATCGGGCGCTTCCTATGGAAACGCGGGGACGGCAACGTGATCGATGGGTCCATCAACGGACTCGCCATGGGCGTTATTCCGTTCTTCACGCGTCTCGCAGGCCGCGCGCAATCGGGATATATTTTCACCTATGCCTTTGCCATGGTTCTCGGGATTCTTGTGCTCGTGACCTGGATGAATTTCGCAGGGGGCGCGAACTAATGTACAACTTGCTCTCCATTGTCACCTTTGCTCCGGCGGTGGCCGCATTGCTCATGGCCGTTTTCTTCCGCGGTGAAGACGAGGCGGCACAGCGCAACGCAAAGGGGATCGGCTTGATGGCGACCTCGGCAACGTTCGTGTTCTCGCTCTTTATCCTGTTCCAATTTGACCCGTCTGACACAGGTTTTCAGATGGTCGAAGAGGGCGACTGGATTATGGGCCTCCAGTATAAGATGGGCGTCGACGGGATTTCTGTTCTCTTCGTCATGCTCACCACCTTCATGATGCCGCTGGTGATTGCGGCCAGCTGGAATGTGCAGACCCGCGTAAAAGAATACATCATCGCATTCCTGCTGTTGGAGACGCTGATGCTCGGCGTGTTCATGGCGCTTGATATGGTGCTCTTCTATCTGTTCTTTGAAGCGGGCCTCATCCCTATGTTCCTGATCATCGGCATCTGGGGCGGCGTGAACCGGGTTTATGCGAGCTTTAAGTTCTTCTTGTACACGTTCCTCGGCTCGGTGCTGATGCTTGTGGCAATGGTTGCGATGTTCGTCGATGCCGGCACCACTGATGTTCCGACCTTGATGACGCATAGCTTCGGCTCGGAGACGTTCTCGCTGTTGGGCATCCAGATCGTAGGCGGTGCGCAAACACTTATGTTCCTGGCCTTCTTTGCCAGCTTCGCGGTGAAAATGCCGATGTGGCCGGTGCATACTTGGCTTCCTGACGCGCACGTTCAGGCTCCGACGGCAGGTTCGGTCGTGCTCGCTGCGATTTTGCTCAAGATGGGGGGATACGGTTTCTTGCGCTTTAGCCTACCCATGTTCCCTATTGGTGCAGACGTTTTGACACCGCTGGTTTTGTGGATGTCAGCAATTGCGATCGTCTACACCTCGCTTGTCGCGTTGGTGCAAGAGGACATGAAGAAACTGATTGCTTACAGCTCTGTGGCGCATATGGGCTATGTGACCATGGGGATTTTCGCCGCAAATCAGCAAGGCGTTGATGGCGCGATTTTCCAGATGATCAGCCATGGTTTCATTTCGGGTGCGCTCTTCTTGTGTGTTGGCGTGATCTACGACCGAATGCACACTCGCGAGATTGACGCCTATGGCGGTCTCGTGAACCGTATGCCGGCCTACGCACTGATCTTTATGTTCTTCACGATGGCCAATGTCGGATTACCCGGTACGTCAGGCTTCATTGGTGAATTCCTAACACTGGTTGGCGTTTTCCAAGTGAATTCATGGGTGGCTATGGTCGCGACGGCAGGTGTGATCTTGTCGGCGGCTTATGCCCTCTGGCTCTATCGCCGTGTCGTAATGGGAGACTTGATCAAGGAAAGCCTTAAGACGATCAAGGACATGACCTCGCGGGAACGCGCGATCTTCGCGCCGCTTGTGGCGATGACACTGCTCCTAGGTGTCTATCCGGCACTCGTGACTGATATCATTGGCCCCTCAGTTGAAGCACTGGTTGCCAATTACGAAACGGCTCTTGCCTCGGCCGCGAGCGACACACATGTCGCTGCGTCCGGGCATTAAGGAAGGACACCCAGATGATTGCGTCTGATCTCTCCATTATCCTCCCGGAGATCCTGCTTGCGGTCTTCGCAATGTTGGCTCTCGTCGGGGCGGTGTACACAGCCAAGGATGGGTATGCACCGTTGCTCGTTTGGGCGACATCTTTGGTGATGGTCGTGCTAGCGGTTCTGATCGGTTTGTCAGGCGGAGAAACGCAGGTCGGTTTCGGGGGAATGTTCATTGACGATGCATTTTCGCGCTTTGCCAAGGTCGTCATCCTTTTGTCTGCCTCTGCTGTGTTGGTGATGAGCCAAGACTATATGCAGCGCCGCGGATTGTTGCGGTTTGAATATCCCATCCTTGTGGCGCTTGCTGTCGTGGGAATGATGGTGATGGTGTCCGCCGGTGACCTTATCGCTCTTTATATGGGCCTCGAGTTGCAATCTCTGGCGCTCTATGTTGTCGCCTCGATCCGTCGCGACAGCGCAAAATCCACCGAAGCTGGCCTAAAGTATTTTGTATTGGGCGCTCTGAGTTCCGGGCTTCTGCTTTACGGCGCGTCCCTGACCTATGGATATACCGGTACGACCGTGTTCTCCGGGATCATCCAAGCCGCTTCGTCTGACGACATGTCCATTGGATTGCTTTTTGGTCTGGTCTTCATCGCCTCCGGTCTGGCATTCAAGGTCTCCGCCGTTCCGTTCCATATGTGGACACCGGATGTGTATGAAGGTGCACCAACGCCTGTGACTGCGTTTTTCGCGACGGCGCCCAAAGTGGCTGCCATGGGTCTATTTGGCCGAGTTCTTCACGACGCGTTCGGCGGTGCGGTGAAGGATTGGCAACAGATTATCGCTCTCCTGTCGGTGCTGTCGATGTTCCTCGGTGCGGTCGCAGCAATCGGCCAAACCAATATTAAGCGACTGATGGCGTATTCCTCTATCGCGCATATGGGCTACGCTTTGATGGGGCTTGCCGCCGGGACTGCGCTCGGCGTTGAGGCGCTGCTGGTTTACATGACGATCTATGTGACCATGAATGTTGGGACGTTTGCCTTCATTCTGTCCATGGAACGTGATGGGCGTCCGGTCACTGATATCTCTTCTCTCAATCAACTTGGACGCCATGCGCCAGGTAAAGCGTTGTCCATGTTGGTGCTGCTGTTCAGTCTGGCGGGTGTTCCACCGCTCGTGGGCTTTTTCGGGAAGCTCTACGTGTTGCAGGCCGCATATGAAGCCGGTCTTGCTTGGCTTGCTGTAGCCGGAGTCGTTGCTTCCGTTATTGGCGCCTTCTACTACCTGCGCATTGTCTTCTTCATGTATTTTGGTCCGGAGACTGATGAACCTCTAGATGCCAACGGATCACCGCTCTTGACGGCGATTTTGTCTCTGTCTGCGTTGATCATGGTGTTGGGGGTGGTCAATCTCTTTGGGATTGAAGGCGCGGCGCAAGCGGCGGCGGCCACACTTGTCCAGTAGCACAACGGCTGACCAGCATCCTCACATGCCGGATGGCTATTGGGTGCGAGTTCTGGACGAAGTTGACAGTACGAATGCTGAAGCCGCGCGAGTCGCGGCTTCACTCAATGGACCCACTTGGATCGTGGCCCGGCAACAAAGTGCCGCCCGTGGGCGGAGAGGCAGGGCGTGGCAAAGTCCACCAGGCAATTTGTTTGCGACCCTCGTTCTCACCCCGCGTGAACCGGCGGATACAGTCGCTCTGCGGTCTTTTTTGGCTGGGCTTGCGCTCTTTGAAGCGTGTGCGGAGATCACAGATCAACCTGAGCTGTTTTCTCTTAAGTGGCCCAATGATGTGCTGTGCAACGGTGGTAAACTTGCCGGTATTTTGTTGGAAAGCATAGGAACTGGCGGCCATATTTCGCATTTATCTATCGGTATTGGCGTCAATCTTGCCCATGCTCCGGATCCCGGAACGTTGGAAGATCGCGCGCTTCGGCCTGTTTCTTTGGCGCAGGCCGCCAATCGCACCGTGACACCGGATCGCTTTCTTACCGCTCTTGCTGCACATTACGGCCGGTTTGAACGGCAATTTACCACCTTTGGTTTTGCCCCCATTCGTTCGGCTTTTTTGTCTCGTGCAGCGCGGCTCGGTGAGGTGATTACGGCGCGTTTGCCGGGACGAGAAATCACAGGAACCTATGAGACGGTGGACGAGCAGGGCAACCTTGTTCTAAAGACCGCCAAGGGCCGCGAGACTGTGTCTGCCGCGGATATCTTTTTTTGACTTCCCGAGGAACGCGGCATGCTTCTGGCAATTGATTGCGGCAACACTAACACGGTTTTTTCGATCTGGGATGGTGAGGCCTGGCTCTGCACGTTGCGCACGTCCACACACCACTCTCGCACGGCGGATGCATATTTCACGTGGTTCAGCACGTTGCTTGCTCACTACGAGATTGAGCCGGCGATAACAGATGTCATCATCTCCTCGACCGTGCCGCGCGTTGTGTTCAATCTGCGCGTGTTCGCCGACAAGTTTTTCGGCTGCCGCCCGCTGGTGGTTGGCAAGTCTGATTGCGCCTTGCCGGCACAGCCGCGTGTTGATGAGGGCACCAGCGTTGGACCGGATCGCCTAGTGAACACGGCGGGGGCTTTTGATCGTCATGGCGGTAATTTGGTCGTCGTTGATTTCGGCACCGCGACCACGTTTGATGTCGCTGGACATGATGGGGCCTATGTTGGCGGCGTGATTGCGCCGGGCGTTAATCTTAGTCTTGAGGCCTTGCATATGGCCGCCGCTGCGCTTCCGCATGTGGATATTACCAAACCACAACGCGTGATTGGCACCAATACGGTGGCCTGTATGCAGTCTGGTGTTTTCTGGGGCTATGTGGGATTGATCAAGGAGGTCTGCTCGCGGATCAAGGCAGAGCGAGATCAAGAGATGAAGATTGTGGCCACGGGCGGGCTGGCACCTCTTTTTGCGCAGACAGAAACGCTCTTCGACACAATTGAGGATGATCTGACCATGCATGGTCTCAGAGTCATTCACGACCACAACAAAGCATTGGGATAGCACCAGATGGCGCAAGAACGATTGATATACCTGTCCCTCGGCGGCGCAGGTGAGATTGGCATGAACGCCTATGTCTATGGCTATGGGCCGGTAGGCGCGGAGCGGTTCATTCTCGTGGATCTAGGCGTGACCTTCCCAGACATGGACGGAACGCCCGGTGTGGATCTGATCCTACCGGACATGCGTTGGCTCAAAGAACGCAAGGGTCAGTTGGACGCGATTTTCATCACGCATGCTCATGAGGATCATGTTGGCGCGGTGGGGCATCTCTATGAGGCGCTTGGCGCGCCCATCTACGCGCGGGCGTTCACGTCGAACATTGCACGGCGCAAGCTGGATGAATACGGTATTGGTCCCGGCGCTGTGCGCACGATGTCCGCTTGGCCGGAGACCTGCAAGGTTGGTCCGTTTGAAGTTGGTTTCCTGCCGATTTCGCATTCCATCCCGGAAAGTTCAGGCTTGGTGATCGACACGCCTGGTGGGCGCGTTCTGCATACGGGCGATTTCAAAATTGATACGACGCCGGGTGTTGGCGAGCCATTTGATGAGGCACTGTGGCGCGAGGTGGCGAAGCCCGGCGTCAAGGCGTTGGTCTGTGACAGTACGAATATCTTCTCCACACAGGCGGGACGCTCAGAGCATTCGGTTGGGCCGGAGATCGAAAAGCTGATCGCCGCGCAATCGGGCATGGTCGTCGCGACCACTTTCGCCTCCAACGTGGCACGTGTGAAAACCCTTGCAGAAGCTGCACAGCGGGCAGGGCGGTCCATTTGTCTTCTGGGCCGGGCCATGCGCCGGATGATCGAAGCGTCGATAGAAACAGGCGTTCTTGCTGATTTTCCCAGCGTGGTCAGCGCAGAGGAAGCCACGCAGATCCCTCGCGAGAACCTCATGTTGCTTGTCACCGGGAGTCAAGGCGAACGCCGCGCGGCGTCGGCGCAATTGGCCCGCGGCAAATATCTGGGATTGACGATGAAGGAAGGGGACACGTTCTTGTTTTCCTCGAAGACCATCCCAGGAAATGAACGCGGAGTGATCCGCATCATCAACCAATTCTCCGAGATGGGCGTTGATGTCGTCGACGATAGCTCCGGCAAATATCACGTCTCTGGTCACGCCAATCGTCCCGATCTGGAGAAGATGCACCAGATTACTGAGCCGCAGATGGTTATTCCGATGCATGGTGAACACCGTCACCTGCGCGAGCATGTGAAACTGGCGGAAAGCGCCGGGCGCGCGGCGATTGTGGCTGTGAACGGGATGATGATTGATCTGAACGGCAATGCGCCCAAGGTCGCGGAGTATATCGAAACTGGGCGTACGTATCTGGACGGCACAGTTCAGGTTGGTGCGATGGACGGCGTGATCAGGGATCGCATTCGGATGGCGCTCAATGGTCATGTGACGGTGACACTGCTTCTTGATGAAGAAAACGAGATGCTGGGTGATCCTTGGTGTGAGGTTCGGGGTTTGCCTGAGCAGGGCACCTCGCACGCGCCTTTGGTGGATGTGCTCGAAGAGGATCTGAGCCAATTTGTCGGCCGGGCGGGAACGAAGACACGCGGCGATGATGACAAGTTGGAAGAAGGCATCAAGCGCATCGTGCGGCAAGCCTGCCAATTGGAAATTGGCAAGAAGCCGGAAGTCACGATCGTGGTGAGCCGTCTGTCGTGACCTGTCCTCCTGTCGTATTTGACCTTGATGGGACGCTGATCGACAGTCTTCGAACGATGACGAATTCCGCCAATGCGCTTTTGGCGCACTGGCACTTGCCGCAGATTCGGTCTTCGCAAGTGGCCGGATATGTGGGCTTCGGTGTAGACGTATTCATTGACCATCTCATTGCTGACACGGGGCTTCCTGCACAGAACCGTTCCGCCCTTTTGGAGCGCTTCATGGCGATCTATGTTGAGCAGTCGAAGGAGACTGTTCTGTTTGACGGCGTTTTCGAGCTCTTGGATTGGCTCAAAGCGAAAGGGACGCCTTTGGGGCTGTGCACCAACAAGCCAAGCGGACCTTTGGGGTCCGTTTTGGAGACGACCGGGCTTGGAACCTATTTCGACGTGGTGCTGGCGGGCGATAGCTTGCCGAGACGTAAGCCCGCGCCGGAGCCATTGCTTGAGTGCTTCAAGCGGCTTGGAGGGCCAGGACTCTATGTTGGGGATAGTTCCGTTGATGCGGAAACTGCCGTTGCTGCTCGGGTCCCGTTTGTGCTCTTCACCGAGGGAATTCGCACGGTGCCGGTGTCTGAGCTTCCCCATGATTGGGCAGTGTCAAATCTCATGGATATTCCGGCCATATATGACACATGGCGGGTGGGGAGTGCCTGAGCCATTTCC
>SPJK01052060.1_pt1 | contig 10601 bp, 6 predicted proteins | sample 3741771 | NCBI WGS metagenome assembly SPJK01 (sample SAMN10925997, study PRJNA522277) | cold seep metagenome | isolation source: Elba SIP-enriched marine methane seep metagenome, extraction at timepoint T2 | place: Italy: coast of Elba, Mediterranean Sea
ATCCAATTATCTCCTCCACGGGGTACGACATCACCCCGCTCAAACCTGAAAAGATCGATTCGCTCGCCAAGAGCCTTACAGAAGAAGAAGCACGGGTGATCCTGAATCAGGGCACTGAGCCCGCGTTCTGTGGGAATCTCACGGACAATAAGATGGACGGCACGTATACCTGCCGTCTGTGTCAGTTGCCGTTGTTCAAGAGTGATGCGAAGTTCACATCCGGCACGGGTTGGCCGAGCTTCTTCCAGCCGTTCGATGAAGACCACGTGGGCGTTCGTTCAGACAACTCGCACGGCATGGTTCGTGACGAAATCATCTGCGCTCGATGCGGCGGGCACCTTGGGCATGTGTTCAACGATGGCCCGAAACCAACCGGGCTGCGTTTCTGTGTGAACTCGGTCTCGTTGGACTTCGTCGAGCAGGGTGACAAGCTTCCGCTGCAACCCGTTACAAGCACCATCGGAACTGCATATTTCGCGGGCGGGTGTTTCTGGGGGATCGAGGATCAGTTCGCACAACTTAACGGCGTCTTGGATGCGGTATCTGGGTACATGGGCGGGCACACGCCTGAGCCAACGTACAAGGAAATCTGTACGGGCAAGAGTGGGCACGCGGAAACCGTCCTCGTTCGTTATGACACCTCCAAGGTCAAGTACGAGGATCTACTGACACTCTTCTTCAAGATCCATGATCCAACGCAGGGTGATCGACAAGGCCCAGATGTTGGCCCACAATACCGATCAGCGATCTATCCAGCGGACAAGAAGCAGATGACGGCTGCAAAGAAGTTCCTCGAAGAGCAACAGGCGGAGGGCAAGTGGTCGAAGAAGACGATCACCACCGAACTCAAGATGGCTGAGGAGTTTCATCGTGCAGAGGAGTATCACCAAGACTACCACGCGAAGCACGGCGGGAGCTGCCCGATCCCTGATTGATCTTCAATCGTGACCAGCACAAAAAAGCCCTCCCAACTGGGAGGGCTTTTTCATTTGCTCAGTTTCGTGCGTTCAACCTAACGCGTGATCGAGATCCGCGATGAGATCCTCGACGCCTTCAATCCCGACACTGAGTCGGATGAGGTTGTCGGAGATCCCGAGTTTCTCGCGTTGATCCGCGGGGACGGATGCGTGGGTCATGATCGCGGGGTGCTCAATGAGGGACTCGACGCCGCCGAGCGATTCGGCACACGCGAAGAGCTTGGTCTTCTCGAGCATCGAACGGGACTCCTCGAGCCCGCCCTTGATGTAGATTGTGATCATGCCACCGAATCCGCACATCTGCTTTTTCGCGAGTTCGTGCTGAGGATGGGACTCGAGCCCGGGGTAGATGACCTTCTCAACCTTGGGGTGGTTACTGAGGTGCTCCACGATCGTGGCGGCATTCTCGCAATGACGCTGCATGCGGACATGGAGGGTTTTGGTCGACCGGAGGAGCAGGAAGCACTCCATGATCCCGGGGACAGCACCCTCGGAAAGCTGAATGAACTTAAGACGCTGGTGGATCCCATCGTCATTGGTGAGCAGTGCCCCGCCGATGGAATCGGAGTGCCCGCCGATGTACTTGGTTGTCGAGTGGCACACGATGTCTGCGCCCAACGCGAGCGGGTTCTGGAGGAACGGTGTCGCGAAGGTGTTGTCGACAGCCAGCATGATGTCGTGTTGTTTCGCGATGTCCGCGACGGCCTTGATGTCCGCGATTTTGAGCGTCGGGTTCGTAGGGGTCTCAAGCCAGATCAGTTTGGTGCGATCGCAGATCGCGTTCTTCACCGCGTCCAGGTCTGTCATGTCCACCATGACGGTCTCGATGCCCATTTGGTTGAAGACTCGATTGAACAGGCGGTTGGTGCCGCCGTAGACATCGTCGCCCAGCAGGACTTTATCGCCTGAGCTCAGCAGGTGCAGCACCGCACCCGTCGCGGCGACGCCGGATGAGAAGCACAGCCCGTGCTTTGCGCCTTCGAGGTTCGCGACGTTCGCTTCGAGCGCGGCGCGGGTGGGGTTGGCCGCGCGGGAGTAGTCGTACTCGCCGATGATCTGCCCTGGCGATTGTTGTACAAAGGTCGAGGTCTGGTAAATCGGCGTCATGATCGCGCCAGTGGATGGGTCTGGGCGCTGACCAGCATGGATCGCGCGGGTCCCGAACTGGGCGTTACTTGAAACTTCCATGGGTATCGTCCTTCCGTGAACGGGATTAGTTGTTCTGGTTCTTCTTGGCGAGGTGCTCGATCATGTCGATCTTCGAGATGACGCCCTTGATGTCCGCCCCGTCGATGACGATCGCGACATGGTCGGTCTCGAAGATGCCGTAGAGCTCTTCGACGCGTGCCTTGGGGTGCAATAGCCCACCGATCGCGTTCATGATCTCCTTCGCGGGGGTATTCATCGCGATCGAGTTGGTGTGGAGTCCGCGGAGGACATCGACTTCATGGATGATCCCCACGGGTTTGCCTGAGTTGTTCACAACCGGCACCTGCGAGATCCCGTTTTCACGCAACGCGTTGACCGCGGCGCTCACAGAGTCCGATTCCGAGATGGTGACAACCGATGCATCTGGGTTGAGCAGATCTTCGATGTGTCCGAGCCCCTTCTCGGGTTCGAGGAACCCGTGCATCTTCATCCACTCGTCTGAGAGGTACTTGGTGACGTACCGTGTGCCCGAGTCGGGGAGGATCACAACCACGGTTTTGCCCTCACCTATTTCCTTCGCAACCTTACAGGCGATGTGGGCCATGCCGCCGGACGATCCGCCGCAGAACAGCCCCTCCTCGCGGGTGAGGCGCCGGGCCATGGTGAAGCACTCGTAATCGTTGACTTGATACATCTCGTCCACAACGCTCGGATCGAACGCTTCGCACTTGATGTCTTCGCCGAGCCCCTCGACCTTATAGACATAAGGCGTTGGGAGCGTGCCCGTCTTGAAGTAGTGGTAATGAACGGACCCGAGGGGGTCGACGCCGATGATCTGGGTCTTTGCGCCCATCTTCTTGAAGTAGCGCCCGATGCCCGAGGCGGTGCCGCCGGTGCCGGTTCCGACCACGATCGCATCAACCTTGCCGCCGTCGGTCTGCTCGTAGAGCTCTTTGCCCGTGAGTACCTCGTGGGCCTCGATGTTCCATTGGGAGTGGTACTGGTCCATGTAGAACGAGTTGGGTGTCTCCGAGGCCATCCGCTTGGCGACATTGACATAATGGTCGGGCGAATCGCCCGGCACATCCGTCGGGGTGATGATCACCTGGGCGCCGAAAGCGCGGAGCCCGTCAATCTTCTCCTGACTCATCTTGTCGGGCATGGTGAAGACTGCCTTGTAGCCCTTGACGGCGGCGGTCATCGCGGCGCCCATCCCGGTGTTGCCCGATGTGTTCTCGACGATGGTGCCGCCGGGCTTGAGGAGACCTTCCTCCTCCGCCTTTCCGATGATGAAGCTCGCCATGCGGTCCTTGATCGACCCGGCAGGGTTCATGAACTCGCACTTGGCGTACACCGTTGCCGATCCGGGCTCAACGACCTTGTTGAGCTTGACGAGCGGGGTGTTCCCGATCGATTCGAGGATGTTATTGGTGATGGGGGCTGACTTTGTTTTCGGCTCAAGCGTGGCGGTGGTTTGCATAGCATCATTATAGGGTCCGGAGGGTCAAAAACGACTTTGGTCTGGGATGGAAGGGGATTCGTATGACGGGAGCTACCCCACGAAAGAAACTCGTGATTGCCGGCGGGAGCGGCTATCTCGGGTCTGCGTTTGTGCGTTATCTGAATGAGCTCGCCCCCACTGATTGGGACGTCGTGATACTGAGTCGATCACGCCCGAAATGGATCGATAGCGCAACACGTGTTATTCACGCGACTTGGGACGGGCGATCTCTTGGTGATTGGGTCCAGTCACTCGAAGGGTGCACCCATGTCCTAAACCTCGCGGGGCGATCGGTTGATTGCCGCAAGACGCCCGCGCGGTGCGATGAGATTCTTCGATCTCGTGTTGAATCGACACTGGTGCTTGGTGAGGCGTTCCGATCACTCGGTTCCGCACCCGAAGTCTGGGTACAGATGAGCACCGCACATATCTACGGCGACCCGCCCAGTGCAGTGTGTGATGAGTCTTCACCATTCGGGTATGGGCTCGCCCCCACTGTTGGGAAAGCGTGGGAGAAAGCATTCGAGGTTGCATGCCCGGAAGGACCGAGGCGTGTGATTCTCCGGACGAGCTTTGTGCTCGGCCCTCAAGGTGGTGCGTTCCCGACATTGCGTCGGGTTGCAACGCTTGGGCTCGGCGGCAAAGTCGGATCGGGCACCCAAGGAATCAGTTGGATCCATGAACACGACATGTGCCGCATCTTTGAAGATGCGCTGACAAACGATGCCCGATCGGGTGTCTACATCGCGACAGGACCCCAACCTGTTGGGTACCTGGAGTTCATGCGCGGTTTGCGCAAACGGATCAGGCAACCGATTGCACTTCCGGGTCCGGAGTTTGGGCTGCGATTAATATGCTCAACAATCCTGGATACTGATCCTGAGCTGGTTCTGTATGGGCGTTATTGCGTGCCCAAGCGATTACTCGACGAAGGGTTCAAGTTTAACTACTCCACGCTGGATGAAGTGCTGGATGCGCTGACGAGCGTATAAATACACCCCCGGCAGGATTCGAACCTGCGACCGTCGGATTAGAAGTCCGGTGCTCTATCCAGCTGAGCTACGGGGGCGTCTTGATCTTTCGCCACTGGACAGAATCCAACACGAAGGATCGAGAGCAAGTGTAGCAACCAGACGGGACAGATTCAGAACACGATATCGCGTGCCAGGGGAAGGCTGAGCTCACCCAATGAAAAGCCCGCTCACGATGGAGCGGGCTTGATCATCACGATTTAGGTGAATCTGACTCAGGAATCAGGGGCAACCCTCGTTGAACGCGTTGAGGAACGCACTGACGTCGAAGAAGTCGAACGAGCCGTCGCCGGTAAAGTCTGCAGCGGGGTCCTGTGCGTTGTAGGCCGACAGGAACGCAGAGACATCAAAGAAGTCAAGGATGCCATCACCGGTCAGGTCGGCGAGGCAGGTGTCCGCGGAGCACGATACACCGAGGATGCGGACGTCATCGATCGCGGCTTCCACGATGGAGCCATCGCCGAGGTCGCTTGCAACGAACTTGACACGGACAGTTGATGTGAGATTGACAAAGTCCGCAACGTCGAACGCGGTTTCAACCCACCCGCCTGAGGTGCCTGCGCCGGTTGGGCCGACAGTTTCGACGAGGACATAGTTCGCTCCGTCGTCATCAGAGACGAAGACCTGGAAGATGTCTGCGTTGGGCGAAGCGCCGGTGCTGTTGGAATACCAGCGTGCGTAAGAGATCGTCGCTGATTCGGTGCCGGTCAGATCGATCTGATTACTGACGAGCGAGGAGGTTCCACCGTCGACGTCGTTATCGCCGAGACCGCCACCGACGTTACCCTGACCTGTCACCCATGCGATGGTGCCGGTTGGGGTGTTGTCGTCCTCAGGCTGCGCAGCGGTACCGACGGGGTTCACACGGACCCATACGCCGGTGGTTGCGTTATCGCCAGGGGCGCCTGCGGAGAATCCGACGGAGGTTTCAAAATCGTACAGATCGTCAAAGTCGACCTGGTCCGCAGCAGCGGTCGTGTACACGTTCCCCGCGCCGGAAGGCGAGGAAACGGTGGTCCCGGATTGCAGATCGAACGTGATGAAGTACTCAACATTCGTCGGGCAATCGTCGGGTGCGGGGAACGTCGCTGAGAAGGTCGTCGCGGAGTCCTGCATCAGCGGGAACTGCTGGAACCCTGACCCGGTGTTCACATGGAAGGTGCCGCTGCCAGAGACGACCGGGTCTGCGTCTGAAGGGATGATTTCGACGTTGAGCGTTTCGCCGCCGGATGAGGAGAGCAGCTCGGGCACCCCGTCAGGGAGCAGAATCTCAAGGCCTGTGACGAACCCGCCGCCAGCGGACTCGATCGCGTCGCGGTAGACCGCGGTACCGGTCCACCAGGAGATATCGCCGTAGACACTTGTGCTTGTTGTGCCGCCTGAGAGGACACCAGCGATGACCCATTCGTTGCCGAACTGGACGAGGACTGGGCCGCCGCTGTCACCCGGTGCGGTTGTTGCTTCGAACTCGAGCGGGGTCGAGTTGCTGGTTGGGATGGTATTTGCCCCGCTTGTGCCGTTATCAAAATCGGTCGAGATGATGTTCGTGCCGCTCGAGTTTGAGGGTGTGCCATATCGATCGATGATGTTCTCCCCGCCCCATCGACGCCCGTCGGAGGAGAAACCGTGACCAGAGCTTCCGAGTCCGTTGAACCCGTACCCGAGTGTGGCTGCAACCATGCCTTCAAGATCGTTCGTCTCGTCGATAAGACGCATCGGCTCGGCTATATTGGCGGGGACAGAGGAGTTCAGGAAGTGGATGGAGACATCGCCGCCATCGAGCAGTGATCCGTTCCCATCAGGGAGGATCGAGGACTGAACCGTAGCAGTGAAGTCTGGGCTCCCTGAGTTATCACCGAAACGGATCAGCGCCCCTGCGCCAATACCACAAGGGCGTGCGCTGAGCACAACATTGGGCGCTATCAGGGTCCCGGTACAGCCGACGGAGACACTAATCACCGCGTCGAACGGGGCGGCGTAATCTCGCGCCCCTTGAGCACCGATCGCGTTGTTGATGACGATACGTGGAAACACGCCGTCTTCAGTTTCGGGCGAACCGGGAGCGTAGGACTTGGTGTCGATCTGACGCATGGAGAGGATGTCGCCGGAGACAGCGTCGATGACCATCTCGAAATGCGTTGGGCTTGCGGGCAAACCCTGATCCGCGAGAGACGTTTTAACTTCCCACGCAAGGACGGCTTCATCCCCGATCCGGAACCAGACCTGCTGGGATTCAGACTCGATCGCGTTGGGGAGGAGTGTCTCCGCGAGCACAACCGATCCACCTTGCGTGATGTTGATTGGATTATGACGGAGTGTGAGCTTTTCCGTGGAATCATCGAAAACCTGCGCGATAGATCCATCCGCATTCTCAATCACGTACACGCGCGCCCCATGCAACGGGAGATCACCGATGTACTTCTGGAAGACTACCGCGTCTGCAGGCGCGTCAAAGCCCGGCTGCATGAGTTCAAGGCGTGTGTTGTCCTGCTGCAAGTAGCTGGTTGTAGTTTGATTCGCGAGATGCGCCCGGACGCTGGTTTCATCCGCGAAGCAATACCCGCTCAGAACCATACCTGATGCGAGCATAATGCCTGTAATTCTCAGTGTGAACATCCTCTAGATCTCCCAAACATGATTTGCGCGAATGGCAAAGGCTGGATTCAGTGGCCGGGCATGGACCTGCCCCGCCAGCGGTTGGCTCAACGAACGCCGACGCGAGTATAACTGAAAAGGGCAAAGCTCTGTGGCGAAAAACCCCGTTCACACACGGAAAATGGTTGTTCCGAGCAAGATTCGGCTTGTTGAACGCCTGCGAAACTTTCCTATTGTGAACCTCGCTCCGCCATGTGGCACACAATACGAAAAGTGAGAGAAAGTAGATCTGATTTGATTCACCTGATCTGTCCGATCAAAGAGACATGAGTAATACCCATCGATTCAATGCGTTGATTCTGGTTGTGATTTGGTGTTGCCAGAGTGCATTGGCAGTAACCCAGCCGATCGCGTTGCGTATCGCGACGTTCAATGTTGAGGACGTCCGGTCTGAGCAACTCGAAACAAACGATGATGCCCGACTCAAGCAAATCGCTGCAGTCCTTCAGCGGATACGTCCCAACATTGTACTGCTGAATGAGATCGAGACCGCACAGACGGATGGGCCAAGTAATGCGGAGAAGTTCGCGTACAACTACCTCGCGGTATCGCAGGGTGAGGGTCTCCGCCCGCTGCTGTACAACACCTACACACCCGATACAAACACGGGGTTGCACTCCGGGTTTGATCTGGATAACTCGGGCAGCGCCGATCCCAATATCCCCGAACGTTCGGATCGACAAACTGATGCACATCGAACATACGGCAATGATTGCTACGGATTTGGAACGTTCCCGGGGCAGTACGGGATGGCACTACTCGTCGATCGGCGTTTGACAATCGATTATGACGCGATCCGGACATACCAGAACTTCCTCTGGAAAGACCTGCCCGATGCGAAGGTCCCTTTTTACTCTGACGGCAGTCCTTGGTATTCCTCGGAAGAGTGGGACGCATTCCGTTTAACATCGAAGAACTTTGCGGATGTGCCCGTCACGCTCCCAAACGGAACGACGCTCCACGCGCTGATCTCACACCCCACTCCCCCTGCATTCGACGGGGATGAACAACGCAACGTCTTCCGCAATCATGACGAGATCAAACTGATCCGGGCCTACATCGATAACGAGCAGGCACTCTATGACGACGAGGGGGGACTCGGGGGACTCGAGGACGGCACCCCCTTCGTCATCCTCGGCGATCTCAACGCCGACCCGACAGATGGGTCCGGATTTGAGATGACCCTGTTCACACAGCTTTTCTCAAGTCCCAAGCTCGCGCGGGACACGCACCCTGCATCGGACATTAAGCTCGACCGATTGGATCGCACGGATACCGCACGGTTTGGGCTTCGGGTGGACTATGTCTTGCCCTCACACTCGATCACCATCACCGAGACAGGAGTCTGGCGAGACGCGGGCTCATTTGAGCACTTTCCCTCGGATCATTTCCCTGTCTGGGCGGACGTGATCGTCCCCTGAGTGACTATGATTCCGTGTGAGCAGCACATCGAGCAGCGAACCCATTCAAGCCCAGGCTGAACGTGAAGAACCGAGTGTTTCGGTATCGTTGTTTGGTGCGTGCAAAGAACTCACAAAGCCGGGGATCACCAAGCTCGTCACGATCACGGCGCTCGTCGGGCTCGGGCTCGGCGGGTTGCATTACGACGGAATCGCGACGCCGATGGATTGGATCCGTCTTATCCTCGGCGTTGGGTTCGGGACGGCCATCGCGTCGGGCGGCGCGAACGCACTCAACATGTGGTACGAGTCCGATCGTGATGGGATGATGAAACGCACCCGCGTTCGCCCGATCCCATCAAAGCGTCTCTCCCCAAGATTTGTGCTGCTCTTTGGGTTAGGAATGACCATCCTGGGGTGTGGGATCCTGGCGATCACCTGTGGGATGCTCCCCGCGCTTGTCGCACTGATGACTGCCGCGTCGTATGTGCTGGTCTATACGCCACTCAAACCGATTACGATCACAAACACCCTTATCGGTGCCATACCCGGTGCGCTTCCCACGATGATCGGAACCACGGCCGTTGCGCCCGGAGAAGGGTTCACACCCCTTGTTGAGCCGATCGGGTTGATGCTCTTCTGCATCATGTTCCTTTGGCAGTTGCCCCACTTCTTCGCGATTGCCTGGATGTGCCGGGTCGATTACGAAGCGGGTGGGTTCCGGATGCTTCCCATCGTTGATCCGGTCGGGAATCACACCGCGGCCACGCTGGTGGTAACGTCTGCCCTGCTCATTCCCGCGGGTCTTGCACCGCTGTGGATCACCCCGGAACTCACGTCGATCTGGATCACTGGGATAGCCTCGATCCTGCTCGGCGGGATGCTCGTCATTCTCAGTTTCAAGTTCGCGATCAAACGCACGGATCGTGCGGCTCGCATTGCGTTCTTCGGGTCGATCATCCATCTTCCTGTGTACCTTATCGTGCTTGTCGCAGAAGCGGGTGTCAGAGGATTCCTGCTGTGAGCGCACTCGAGGTTCGAGATCTCCGCGTCGTGTACCGTCGGAAGGGCGAACCGGATCGCGTGGCTCTCGATGGATTCTCGTTGGAATCTGACAATGAGATGCTCGCGTTGCTTGGCCCAAACGGAGCAGGCAAATCAACGCTGATGGGCGTGATTGCGCAAACTGTATCTCCTGAATCCGGCATTCGGGTTGCACCAAGCTCACGCGTTGGCTTGTCGATCGTCTTCCAGACCCCTGCTCTCGATCAGTTGCTCAGTGTGCGTGAGAACCTACGGATTTCGGGTGCCCTCCATGGGATCTCCACACGTGAGACGGATACCCGTATTGATTCACTCGCTCATGAGCTCAACATCGCGGACCGACTCGATGAACAGGTACGACACCTGTCCGGCGGACTCGCACGCAGAGCAGATCTCGCGCGTGCATTAGTCCCCCACCCATCGCTGCTGTTGCTCGATGAGCCTACGAGCGGGCTCGATATCGATGCTCGTCGCTCGTTCTGGGAGTCAATGACCCGAATCCGTGAACAACTCGGGATGACCATCCTGCTCGCGACGCATCTGATTGATGAAGCAGAGCGTGCAGATCGGGTTGCGATGATCGCTTCCGGGCGGTGCGTTGCGATTGATACCCCAGAATCACTCCGTCAATCGCTCGGCGAGCGGGTGCTGCGTATTCACACACGAACGCCCGAACAGATTGAGACGTCGTTACAGTGGGTGCGTTCGATTGGGCATCAGCCGCATGTGATTGACCAGACACTCATCATCCCCAACGCCCTAGGCATTGATGTACAGGCATGCCCGATCAAAGACGTTGGTCTCACAATCGCCCCGGCGACACTCGAGGACGCGTACTCGCTCA
>SPJK01015949.1_pt1 | contig 10594 bp, 8 predicted proteins | sample 3741771 | NCBI WGS metagenome assembly SPJK01 (sample SAMN10925997, study PRJNA522277) | cold seep metagenome | isolation source: Elba SIP-enriched marine methane seep metagenome, extraction at timepoint T2 | place: Italy: coast of Elba, Mediterranean Sea
GGATGCAATGTGCATCAAAAACAGCATCTCGACCTTCCGATGAACTGTTGAAAATAGCTGCCATTCCCTTCCAAATACTGTCCTGCCAAAGGGCTGGAATGTCTACTTCTTGAAATTCGGCAGCATCCAATTGCTGCATTCGGATTAAGGAAAGGTGTTTAACATCTACATCATATTGCTCTCTGATGATATCGGGCGCTTCGCAATGCTGGCTGATACCGGAGATCGTTGTTAAACAAAAAAAGAACAGAAGGAGTATGGGTCTCATGGGGCTGCTTTTTGTAAAGGCACTCCTAATTTACAACTTCGCCAACAACCACTTCTTCTCCGGAAGCGGATTTTTGTCATCGATGGCCAGTTTGAGTCGTTGTCTCGCGGCATCGTCGTAGGGGTTTAGGTGCAGGATGCGGCGCATGAAGGAGATGAGGTTGAGGTAACTCGTCTTGTGGTAGCCCAGTTTCCGTTGGCGGCGCACCATGCCTTCAAAGCTGTTGAGGTAGCTGTCGAGCACTTCTCTTTCATCCAGCTCATAGAAGATCTTCATGAGCAGGATTCTACTCGTGAGGTTGGGTAGTGACTCGTCGTATTTTACGGCTTGCAGTAGCTCCAGCGCCGCTTGGAATTCTCCTTTCTCGTAGTGCAGCTTCGCCAGGTTGTAGTTGAAGTTGAGCGTTTGATAAGGCTCCTCCAGCTTGTCGCGGTAATCGATCAGGAATTGTTCTACCCAGTCGTACTCTTTTAGGCCCAAGCCCAAAGCAGCGATGTTTTTGTAGTGAAATTGCGACAAGCTATTGTGGTCGAGCAAGACATCATCCTCCAGGGCTTTTTGATAGAGACCAAACGCTTCCCGAACATAGTCGCCTTGCCCACTATTCAGCTGCTTGATGCTGAAATTGATACTGATGGTGTAAAAGTTCTTCAAATCCCGCCTGGGTAGACTCGCTCTGTGCGTGATCAGGAGTTGTTTCAGTTGTTGAAAGTGGTCGACATCATTCTCCTTCAGGGTCTTGTAACTGTGGTAGTTCAAAGCGATAACGGGCTGGTCCAAGAGATGGGTTTTCTCCGGCGATTCCAGGTAGGGGAGGAGGTGATGAAGAAGCCCGTAATCGTAGGCGGTTTCTGATATGTTGGCGTGTGTCAACAAGGAACAGGCCTGGCGAATGGTGGCCGCGATGACAATGTTTTCCAGGCGCTCGCTCGGCTTCTTTAAATTTAGTGACTCACCGCGCTCCTCATTCATCTGCTGATCGCACAGCATCATTTCCAGCTCGTATTGTAATTGATGGGCCTCGATGGTGTGGATGCCATCTTCTGATAACAGCTTTGATGCCTTTTCTACTTTTCGAAAGAAGATATTCTTTTGCTGACGTGCTAAGGCCTCCTTGGCAATGGCTAGCTCTTTCTGCTCAGGATTTGCCTCTAGATGCTGGATCGCCAGGTAGTTTTCGATCACCTTCATGAGGTAATTCATGACGTAGGCTAATTCTTTTTTGTCGAATGGCTGGTCAGGAAATAATGCCTGGTGAAGGTGTTCTTCGTGCAGGTCTTTCAGGGGGCTGTTTCTAAGGGAATCAAATAGGGCAATGACGTCTTTTCTGGCATTGTGATAGGGCGAGCGGACAAACTTTTTGAGATCGCGAAGGTCTTTTGCAGACAAAGACTGGAATAGGGTGATCAATTTATTCTGATACAAGAGATTAAATTTTCGAAAAAAATGATGAGTTTTAACTGATAATCATATAATTAAGAATAAAAATAAGGTAAAAAAATTCGAAAAGAGGATAAAAACATAGTTGTATTATGGAGGCTGGTCGGACACCTTTGTTACGAAGGGATCGAATTATCATCCCTTAAAGCGATTCGATCATGAAAAAAGAAGACTACCCAATGGACGTACGCAACGACAGATCTACTCCATTATTTACGCAGCTCTCTTTCACTTTTATTCTTGTTTTGTGTCTCTTAGGTAATACCCTTTGGGGGCAATCATGGCTCTACAACTATCCCAATCTCGGCAATGGCTTTGAAGCAGTGGAAGCTGCCAACGGTGACTTGCTAGTGATCGGGCATGGTGTCGGTAACAGCGAGGACAATTTTGTTGTACGCTTAGATGCCGAAGGGGCGATGGTATGGCAGCTTACCTTAGCCTCGGATACGTCCACATGGTCTCCCACTATCATCCGAACGTTTGACGATAACTACGTGGCCGCTTATCGGGACCTGTTTATGGTTGATGATCAGCAAAGAGCCGGCCTAGTGCTCCGAAAGTTTGATGATCTAGGCAATACCATCTGGGAAACCACCTATGTACGCCCGGATATTGATCTTTCGAATATCCGAAGCTTAGAAGAAACCAGTGACCACGGCATGATCCTGTCGGGACGTATCAACGATTACTGGGCGTCTTTTGTCATCAAACTAGATGAGAACGGGACGGAAGAGTGGTATCAGGAATATCCCGAGTATACGATTAATCGAGCCATTGAGGCATCGAATGGCGACCTCCTGTTGGCTGGAAGATTCTCGGCTAGTGGTTCACCGGATGCGTATGTGTACCGAACAGATAACACCGGCGAAGTTCTTTGGCAGCAGGCCTATGGCGAAGCAGACGTTCAGGATTTTCCAGGTTGTATCATCGAAACCATTGATGGTGGTATTGCCCTCTTGATCATATCGACCCCAACTGCTCAAGATATGGCTGAACTGATCAAGACCGACATGAGTGGTGATGTGATCTGGACCACTCAATGGGAAACGGATCAAGTCCATCTGGAGGGAAGTTCAGAGTTGCTGCACCAGAAGGATGATGGCGTTTTTGCTGTTGCAGCTCCGGGGTCTTTTGGTGCAGCAGCTTCACCAATAACTCTGGTGGATGCAGATGGTACAATCCTGAGCCAAGGTAGTGGGGCCAGCAACCTGCCTGTTCCCTATAATCTCTTTGCTTTAACGCCTACGGCAAATGGTGGTTTTGCGATTATCGGCGGGGATTGGATTCCTGGGTCCGGGGCGGTATTAACAGTAGCGAAAACAAATGCGGAAGGAGAAATTCTGCAAGGCTATGTGCAAGGAAATGTCTTTTTGGATGAAGATCAGTCCTGCTCCTGGAATGAAGGGGAAGGAGGTCTGGCAAACTGGGTAGTAACGGCCGTAAACACAGCCAACCAGCAAACCTTTTCCGCTAGCACCGATAGCCTAGGTAACTACGAGTTGGCGCTGTTTGATGGTAACTACGAAATATCCGTTGCTTTACCTACACCGGTGTGGTTGACCTGTCCCATTTTGGCCGTGCAAACCGTCACGATCACCACCCAAAGTGGCGATCCTGGGACAGAAGAAGCGGACTTTCCCATCCAGGCGCTCTACGAGTGCCCGGTGATGACGGTAGATATTTCTACCCCCTTTTTGCGTCGCTGTTTTCCGAATACCTACTATGTCAACTATTGCAATATTGGTACAGCTACCGCGACCGACGCTTATGTAGAAGTGGTGCTGGATGATTTTATGACGTTCACTTTAGCTTCTATCCCTTATGAAAACCAAATGGACAGCCTGCTGGTATTCCCAATCGGAGATGTAGCTGTTGGGGAGTGTGGCCAGTTTTTGATCACGGCCAATGTGGATTGTGAGACGACTATTCTAGGGCAGATGCATTGCACCGAAGCACATATCTACCCGGATGATTATTGCTTACCATTTGATGTGGATTGGGATATGTCTAGTATTTCCTTGGAAGGGATCTGTGAGCCCGATTCGGTTCGATTCAAAATCCGGAACGAAGGGGTAGGGAATATGTCTGCTCCGCTGAATTACATCATTGTGGTGGATGAGGTGATTATGTTGCAAGGTGATTTCCAATTGGAAAGTGGTCAAGTGAAGGAGGTAGCGGTATTTGCAGATGGTGAAACCTACCGCATTGAGGCGGAGCAATCACCTGGCCATCCGGAAGGAGGGCAGATCAGCTTTACCTTGGATGGCTGTCCGGATTTCGGCGTAGGAGGCTTTGTAAATTGGTTCGCTGAATTTGATTTCCTGGCGTTCCAGGATGTCGATTGCCAGCCCAACGTTGGGGCCTATGACCCGAACGATAAGAATGCTTTCCCTCGAGGCTACGGCGATGCTCACCAGATAGAACCGGGTACAGAGATCGAATACCTGGTTCGCTTTCAGAATACGGGCACCGATACGGCCTTCCGGGTGGTGATACGCGACGAACTATCGCAGCACCTCGATGCTGGCACATTGCGAATGGGCGTAGCTAGTCACGACTACGAATGGGAGATCGTCGAAAACAACACCTTAAAGGTGATCTTCGACAATATTATGCTGCCTGACTCGAATGTCAATGAAGCAGCTTCACATGGCTTTTTCAAGTTCCGCATCCTGCCGAAGGAGACAACGGAATTAGGCACGGTAGTGGAAAATGATGCGGGTATTTACTTTGACTTTAATGCCCCCATCATCACCAATACGGTCTTCCATACCATCGATACGAGTTTTGTATTGATCGACGGAATCACCTTTGATCAGGAAGTGAATGCGGGGCTACCGATCCAGGTTTTCCCGAATCCACTGCGTACGACCGCGAATTTTGTGCTATCGGAGCATCGATACAGCACGCTCCAACTAGATGTATTTGATGCAGCCGGGCGATTGGTACAGCAGTTCACCGGGAGCGGTGACCGCCTGACCATGCCGGCCGATGGCTTTTCCAAAGGCGTCTATTTCTACCGGCTCTATGGCGACCATGGACTGCTCGGAACAGGCAAGCTGATTGTGATTGATTAATTAAGCTGGAAGATAGGGTGGCACGCCGGGATTTGTGAAAGCAAAATTTGGGGTGCCTCCCATTTTGTTCGCCTGCAGTTCAGCGCATATACCGAACTTAAAGTGATTTGGGCTGTCCCAAATTCACTTTGCTCGGTATAGGTTGGTAGAGATCCAACATATTGAGGCGTCCCGGGTTTGTGAGAGCAAATACCTGGGGCGCTTTTTTATTTCGTGCATCCCTTCGAATCAGTCCAGTCTGATACTGTAACAAAGCAAACTTCAAGTCGTCTTTGTATAAACGACTAGATGAGTTTCCCCTTGATTCGACCTGAATACTATTTATCCCTATTCAAGGATATAGTCCGCTTCATTCAATCTCCTCATAATCAGCCCGATCTTGAAAAGTCAGCTACACTAAAGGTCTATGATACCATCGGGTTGTTCATTTTGAAGATGATCTTTCTGATCCCAGTCCTCTTGTTCTTTGGACTAATTTATGACCCTCCCAATGTTCAAAGCAGCGATATGGCGGAACGATTTTCTCCTTTAGCCCTTTTGCTGGTCGGAGGGATTGTGTTACCGCTTGTGGAAGAAATTGCGTTTCGGCTTTCTCTGCTTTTCAAACCACTTTATCTCGCTTTGTCTTCTAGTGCCTTACTCTATTACTTACTCACTAAAGTGGTTTTTCACACTAAAATAAGCGCTGTCGATGACAGCTTTGTGCACAGACTCGTTTTAGCACTATCGTTCGGAGTTCTGCTGTTTTTCATCCTACATATTAAGGCCATCAATGAACGAGTAGCTCATTTTTGGGATGCTCACTTTCCAGGCATTTTTTACACCTTGTGCTTGATCTTTGCCTGGATGCACATCTCAAAGTACGAGATAAGCTGGCTGAATATTCTTTTGCTTCCCATTCTTACTTTACCGCAGTTGTTTAGCGCGTTTATATACAGTTATACGAGAGTTCTGTTCGGATTTAAATACCCCTTGATCCTGCATGTTACAATGAATAGCATTGCCATAGGTTTGACTCTTCTACCATTTGCCGACTAGCCTTTTCTTCGCTGATTTTGTTCGGAATTTGGGTATCCACTAAGAACGAGAGTGACGATCATCGCAGCTAAGCTTGCTCGCTGTAGTGCTAATTGAATATTGGCACTAGACCAAGGCATTGATCAAATGAAAAGCATTTGCTGAACCCAAAACGATTTCGAATGCCAGGCCTTGCCTGATCAGCTTATTGGGTCTTCCATCTATCCGAATACTAACGAATCGCCCTACCGCAAAGCCAAGAAAGAGCAAGCTGCCGACGACAAACGATGATAAAGCCATTTTGGGAATAACGGTGCCGAGAAGAATAATCATCCCACCAAACATCATTACGGCGCCCACCGCTCTCATCTCGTTTAGTAAGTTGACGTCGTCTGTTAATTGGATTCCTGAACTATTCAAGTAGGTTTTGATGGGATTACTTAGCCGCATTGCACCCACAAGAAGTAATAAAAGCCCAGAGGCGGCTAGCGTAACGATCTTGATCATTTCCATGTCTTGACTGCTTTTTGTTTATGAACGGATTTAGGCCGTAGGCCGGTAGACTACGAAGTAGCTAATAGTCTACTTCAGTTCTATGCTAGTGCAAACATAAAGCAGGCTTGTGACAGAGGTGTGTCAGGGGTGTTTTTGCTGTCGCACATATTTTTCAAAATATTCCTTTAGCGTCATGTTGTGCGGGGTAAACGTCTCGTTTTGATGGGTGAGTTTTTCGATGAAATCTATTCTAAAGGATCGATAGTCATTTCGCAGTCGGCAAAAGGCTATGAGCAGGAAATTTCCATTGATGCTGTAGACGGCGAAAGGTTCGATGTTGCGGGTAGTTCGCTTTTTTGCAGAAGATTGGTAGTCGATTTGTAAGACCTGGAAATGGATGATCGCCGACTGGATTTGCATGAGGTTGTCGCTCGATTTTTCCTCCTTCCGATTGTCACCAAAATAGATTCTCTCCGCCAGCAAATCCGCGTTTCCTTTTTGAGAATACTTCAGAATAGCTTTGATCTTTTCTATAGCGCTGGACACATTTTTGCTAAACGATCGATCCTTGTTGTGAACGATCAACTGTTCTGCGGTAATCAAGGCATTGGCTTCCTCTTCCGTGAAGAGTACAGGAGGAAGGTGATACCCCTCCATTAAGGAATACCCTTTACCCTCTACCGTGATAATGGGTATTCCCGAGCTTTCGAGCGTACGGATATCTCGATAAATGGTCCGAATGCTTACCTCATGTTTTTCTGCAAGGTATTTTGCGGTAAGCAGTTGCTTGGATTGAAGCTGCGTTATTATGGCAGTTAATCTCGAAAGTCTAGGTTTTCCTTTATCCTCCATTATTACTCTTCTGCCTGCTCAAGGGCGCTGCTAGCCTTCATGCATCCTCTTCACAGGTTTACTCAGCATCTTAAGAATGAAGCCTGGAAAGAAGCGACTCATGAATTTCAATTGGCTGGCTTGCCCCGGGCATATTTCGTATTTATTGCTACCAAAACCCTTGAGGAAAACACCCACCATATCCTTGGTTGACATGGGCGTAGTGCCCTCCATATCGTCTTCGTGGAAGCTGGATAATAAATTGGTATCGGTAGCAGGAGGCGCCAGTTCAAATACTTTGATGCTGGTGTTACTCAACTGTTGTCTTAGCGAAACGGTGTAAGAATGCAGGGCCGCTTTACTGGCACAGTAGACTGGAGAAATCGGTAGTGGAACGAAAGCCAAGCCGGAAGAGACGCTAACGGTAGCTGCATTGTTTTTTCCCTTTAGCAAAGGCAAAAAGGCGTCATTCATCCAAATGACTCCCTTTAGGTTGATATCGATTTCCTTGGTTAAGTCGCTATCCGATAGGTCGTGATCTTGCAAATTGATGGTGTACATCACACCGGCATTGTTGATCAGAATGTTCAGCTCCGGGAATTCTTGTTCTACCTGTTGGCGCAGCTTCTTTATATCGGCTGGATTGCCTGCATCACTCTGAATAGTGACCACTCCTTCCAGCTCATCTTTTGCTCGTTGCAATTTTTCCGCATTGCGGCCGGTGATGATGACGGTGTTATTTCTATCCAGAAATTGTTTGGCCATTTCAAGTCCAATGCCGCTGGAGCCGCCAGTGATCAAGATTGTATTCCCTCTAAGATTCATAACAGTTGTTTTTTGTCAATAGAACAGGCTGAAAGCCTACCAGGGTTTGAGAAGTCGGCTTTAAAATGCCTCATTTTAAGCTGAAGACCAAATTTCTCTCTCAGCTTACTAGGCTTTTGGTCCATTTATCCTAGGCAGCCAACACCTAACCTTGCTTTTGTAGTCTTCATACTCTTTTCCAAAGCGTAGTTCCATGTTCTTTTCTTCCAGCGGCCGTACCACCAAATGCCATAGAAGGGCCCCCAGAACGGCGTAGAGTAGGATATGGAGGGACGATAAGAAAAGACCAATAGCGATGCCCTGGCCAATACCTGCCACTGCCATTGGATTCCTGACGTATCGGTAGGGCCCACTGGTCACCAGTTTTTGGGTTTGATCCAAAGGTAGTGGAGTGCCATGCCCTTTCTTGACCATGGTGTAGGCACTATACACGCCTAGGCTACTGAAGAGCACAAATAGGAAGATTCCAACGAATCTAAATTCGGAAGGAAGTATAGGCGTTACACCAAATGAACGGCTGATCAGCGCGGGGAAAACGAAGAGGGTTATTACCCAAATGCAAATTATCTGAAGGGCTGTTTTTACCGAATTGATCCGTAAGCTATTGGTGTTGGAAGTTCTAAAAACACGCTCTCCGCTGACCAAAAACAGGTTATAGCATAAGCCCAGTATCATGACCGTTGTTGATAAGAAGCCTCCTCCGGTCAATAAGGTGGCATTAATGCAATAGAGCGTAGCAAAGCCGAAGCCTCCCAGTATGACATAATCGAGCTCCTTCCTTTTTTTGTAGGCTCTGAGGATGGATAGAAAAGCCACCACAACCAGATCGGGCAGCAGGAAGGCATTAAACGCATCCTTGCCGATGCCAGGGAATTGAAAAGCATCGTAAAAATCCTGATTGATCAGTAAGCCGATCCACCAGAGTGATATCAAGGTCGCTTGCAATAAGTAAGCCGTTCCCTTAAAATTCATGGTGACTGCTATTTACTCCGCTTCTCCGCTTCGATTCGGATGAATTCCGGCAAGTAGCTGGGGGTACAACCTTTAGGCACTACTTCGTCTATGTAGAGGCCGGTGGCCTCGCCGATTTGGATGCAACGTGATCGATAGGATTCATCAAAGATGCCGATCCAGCCGGCGGTGAAGTTCATAGCCCATTGTACGGTAGGCTGCTCATTCGCCAATTTTGCTTCGATGGCACTTAGCAACTCTGCAGTATTGTCGTGATCTGTCTTCCCTGTCCATCGTAGTCTGCCTTGGTAGTACCAGAAGACTCTTCGCTGTAGGTCAGAAGGGCTGTTTTGCCAAGACTGCATCAAAGCAACGGTTTTCTTGTCTTTGGTGAGCTGGTTGGCCATCAGCCAATCCATCAGGTGGTTTTGCTCCTTGTATTCGTGGGTTTGAATGTCCTGGTCGAGTTGGTCGATGGCTTCCTGTGTCAGGAGTCTCTTGTCCATGATGAGGATAGCCAGCTGACGCGCTAGGAATTGCCCGGTCGACCACAGTTCCGTGGCCAGTTCATGATCCCGCTTGATGACCTTGGCTATTTTGCGCAGGTCGCCTAGCCTGGTGGTGTCTGGGTCTATTTGGCTGTAAATTTCTTGTGCTTTTGCTGAAAGCGTCATAGACTATTTTTTGATGATATAGCGTCTTGCAGATCGGATGTGCAGGCTCATTGAGGGATAAGAGCATTGAGCCTCCTCAAATTAAGCTTATTTGCTACTCGACCGACACTCTCCTGCTACGAAGATAATCCTTCATTCGATTCATGGCAACCTCTAAATGACCATAAGGTACAGCCGTAAATACAATCCGGAAGCACCCTTTTTTCCGGTGCTGGAAACCCATGCCTGGCGTCAGTAGAACACCAGCGTTCCGATAAATGTCCAGCCACAGTTGTTCTTCGCCTTGGTCGGTGTTGTCCTGCAAGTACTTCGAGAAATCAGCCCAGATAAAGAAGCTCCCTCTGCTGGGGACAAAAGGAACGCCAACTTCCGCTAAGGCTTTGGTGGTTAGCTGGTAGCTCCGATTGAGTCGACGCTTGTTTTCCACGACGTATTGCTGGATGAAGCCCGTGTCATTCAGTAACTCCGCAATGGACCATTGCGTGAGATTGGACACGAGGTAGGGTATGTTGGCATTGGCCACCCCGATCATGAAGGCTTCATTGAGAGAATGCACCACACCTACCCGCAAGCCCGACATGGCAAAGTCCTTGGAAAAAGCATACCACAGATGCAGGTAGTCACTCTTGGATTCGTGCATGATGGTCGCGAAGGAGGAATACTGGCCATCTGTGTCATCGCCCATATCAATTAGGGACAGCCCGTAGATCTCATTAACGATCAGGTGAATTTGGTGCTGTATGCACCAGTCCGCCAGTTCCCGCAATTGCTGTTTGGTATACCGGCATCCAGTTGGATTATCGGGTGAGGTGATCAACAAGATCTTGAAGCATTTACCTTGGGCGCTTAGGTCGGCCAGTGCCTGATCTAAATGTGCGACGCTTATCGGGGCTTTCGAACCGATCTCCTCTAGGTCGTGGTGGGTTTGGAGGTCGTAGCGTTCCATGCCACTCCTGACGCCAAGATCATTGGTATACATGGGGTAGGAGGGAGCCGGGATGACGACCACGTCGCCC
>SPJK01094388.1_pt1 | contig 10592 bp, 11 predicted proteins | sample 3741771 | NCBI WGS metagenome assembly SPJK01 (sample SAMN10925997, study PRJNA522277) | cold seep metagenome | isolation source: Elba SIP-enriched marine methane seep metagenome, extraction at timepoint T2 | place: Italy: coast of Elba, Mediterranean Sea
ACAGTCACAACAGCGCAAGTTGAAGCACCAAAACCTGCACCAGTGCAAGAGGCAAAAAAAGCGCCTGCACCTAAAAAAGCAGAAGCGAAGAAGCCAGCTAAAGAAACGCCAGCCGTTGAAGAGGTGAAAACACCGACTGCTAAAGAGGCAACACCTGTTGAAACTGATACAACAGAAAAAGCAGCGAAACCTAAAAAGGCAACAAAATCAAAAGCGCCGCGTAAAACTAAGGCGACAAAAGCGGCTGAAGCCAGTGATGGTGATTTGCAATTAGTAGAAACAAAGGAAGCAGATAAAAAAGCAAAACCTGCTACTAAAGCAACAAAGCCGAAAATACCGCGTAAAACCAAGGCAGCGAAAGCGGCTGAAGCAAGCGATGGTGATTTGCAATTAGTAGAAACAAAAGCAGCGCCTAAAAAGGCAAAACCTGCTGCTAAAGCAACGAAACCAAAAACGCCGCGTAAAGCAGCTAATTGGAAAAAAGAGGCGGCAGCAGATAAAGCTGAGGATGCACCTTTAGTGATGGTGGAAACGCAGAAGTAACTCACAGTCTGCATCTAACCAATAAAAAAGCCCGATTATCGGGCTTTTTTATTGCGTGTCACATGGACTACATGGACTGTTTAACCGTATGAAATAACCAATAACCAAGCGCTGTCATCACCAAAGAACCGACAACATGGCTCAACATATGTGCTGATGCCAATGCATATTGCTGCTTATGTAATAAACCAAAAGCCTCTGCTGAAAACGTAGAGAATGTCGTCAAACCGCCCAAAGCACCTGTCATGACAAACAAACGCAACTCATTATTGGATGGCGTAGCAACAAAGACGGCTAATGCAATACCCATTAAAAAACCGCCGAGTAAATTGGCAGCCAGTGTACCGAATGGAAATGCACTCGCATTCAGAAAAATGCCCAAGCCCCATCTGAGCCACGCACCAATGACCGCACCCAACCCAACTGCTACAAATTGCCCAAGCAACATACCACTTCCTCATTTAGTAATTCTCAATTACCCTCTATAATAAGGCCAAACACAATATTTTTCATTACCCATACGAGAACAACCACGTGCACGTCTTATTTGTCACATCAGAAGCTTTCCCTCTTATTAAAACTGGCGGCTTAGCCGATGTGAGTGGCGCCCTACCGCAAGCGCTGACAAACTTAGCTGATTTTGATGGTGATATCAAAATACTCATCCCTGCCTATCAAGGCTTGCTTTCTAAACTGGATGGCGTGAAGCAAGTTGCAACGATTGAAGCGTTAGCACAAACCTGCCACTTATTCTCTGGAAAACTACCTGACAGCAATGTAGAGGTCATCGCCATACAAAACCAGATGCTATACGAACGCAATGGCGGGCCATATACCGATGCACAGGGCAATGACTGGGTGGACAACGCCTTACGCTTTGGTGTGCTCTCAAGAATCGCAAGCTTACTCTGTAGAGATGACTCGCCGCTTAACTGGCGACCTGATGTTGTGCATTGCAATGATTGGCAAGCAGGTCTCACACCCGCTTATATGAAGCTAGTTGACCATGTGACTGCCAAATCCGTTTTCAGTATTCACAACATGGCCTACCAAGGTAATTTTGACGGCTCACAACGACATGCCCTAGCGTTACCAACTGAGCACTTTAATATAAATGGCTACGAATTCTATGACCAGCTCGCCTTTATGAAAGCAGGTTTATTTTATGCCGACCATTTAATCACCGTAAGCCCAACCTATGCTAAAGAAATTCAAACAGATGTCTATGGCTTTGGCATGCAAGGTTTGCTCAGCAATCGGCAGCACGATTTAACGGGCATATTAAATGGTATTGATACACAAGAGTGGAACCCCGCCACGGATCCACACTTAATTAAGCCTTATTCCAATAAAAGCATCACGGGGAAAAAGGCCGTTAAAAAAGCACTACAAGCAGAACTGGGGCTAACTGTTGATGCCAATGCGCCTCTACTGGGCATTGTAAGCCGTTTCGCCTACCAAAAAGGCTTAGACCTACTGCCGCCTATTCTGCCTGCGCTTATCGACGCAGGCTGCCAATTTGCGATTCTGGGCAGCGGTGAAAAAGCATTAGAAGAAACGTTTGCAGGTTTGCAAGCACAATACCCAGGTCAGGTGAGCGCAACAATCGGCTACCGTGAGCCTTTATCTCACCGCATCATGGCAGGTGCAGATATGTTTGTGATGCCCTCTCGTTTCGAGCCTTGTGGGCTCAATCAACTTTATGGGCTGGCTTACGGCACCCCCCCGATTGTTTCACCAACAGGCGGACTTGCAGATTCAGTATGCGATACAACATCAGAATCGATTAAAAACAAGCAAGCAACAGGATTTGTGCTCAAAAATGTCACAGCCGCATCATTATTGGGCACAATTCAAACAGCTATTGCATTATGGGAAGACAAAAAAACATGGCGTAAGATTCAACGGCATGGCATGGAAACCGACGTCAGCTGGGCTTCTAGTGCGCATTTATACTTGGATTTGTATAAAAAAGTACTCGAAACATAGGAGGGAGAAAAACTTGGCACGCTGTATGCTTCATATAAACTAGCTTCTCCAAAGCTAAATCTCCTCCCTTGAGGCGACATTTTTAAATGCCGCCTCATTTTTTATCTGCGGCATTTGTTTCATTCGCTGATTTTATTGAATTAACCTTTATTTAATCAAAAAATGCTCGCGATAATACTTAAGCTCATCAATCGACTCATATACATCAGCCAGCGCCTCATGCTTCGCTGATTTTTTAAACCCTGCATAAATCACTGGCTTCCAACGACGAGCGAGTTCTTTAAACACACTGACATCTAAATTGCGATAATGAAAGAAAGCTTCCAGTGTTGGCATATAGCGCGCCATAAAGCGACGGTCTTGGCAAATAGAGTTGCCACACATGGGCGACTTCCCTTCTGGCACATACTGCTTTAAGAAATCAAGCATCTCTTGTTCGCCAGCCGCTTCGTCTGTGGTCGACGCTTTAACTTTCTCAATCAAGCCACTCCGCCCATGCGTACCTTTATTCCATGCATCCATCCCATCTAAAACAGCATCTGACTGATGAATAACGATGACAGGCGACTCACCCAACACATTCAACTCGGCATCGGTCACCACCGCTGCTAATTCGATAATACGGTCAGAATCAGGCAGCAAACCTGTCATTTCCATGTCTAACCAAATTAAATTATCTTTATTCATCACATTACTTTCTGCTTCCATCATGATTTCCATTAAAATAGTGAAAAATTGCATTGCGCTCGAACGATTGCTGCGCAAATGCTTCAAAATACGTATCATTAACATCATATCAGGTTAACAAGACGGTTTCTCAATCAAGACATTTATGGCACATACATTAACACTTATTTTTATCGGTTTACTTTCTTTCAGCACCATGATTCGCTTCTGGCTCGGCAAGCGTCAAATCAGCTTTGTACAAGCACATCGAGCGGAAGTCCCTGCCGCATTTAGTGAAAACATCAAACTAGAAGCACACCAAAAAGCGGCCGATTATTCCAGCGCAAAAACAAAGCTAGGCTTAGCAGAAATGCTAGTGCAAGCTTTATTACTCTTGATACTCACGATTGGTGGCGGCTTGCAGTGGATTGATACGCTTTGGGCTGGCATTTTACCTAATCAAGAAATTATTCGCGGTGCATTAGTTATTTGCAGCGCATTATTGGTGAGCAGCATCATTGATTTGCCATTTGATTATTACAAAACCTTTGTGATTGATGCGCAATTTGGCTTTAATAAAATGACCGTCAAGATGTTTTTTACCGATATGGTTAAACATGCATTCGTTGGTATTTTGCTCGGCGCCCCTATTTTATTTGCGGCACTTTGGCTGATGCAAGGCGCAGGTGAGCTCTGGTGGTTATACCTATGGGTTGTATGGGCCGTATATAACATCGTGATGCACGCCGTTTACCCGACGTTTATTGCACCACTATTTAATAAATTCACGCCATTAGCAGATGAAAGCTTGAAGACGAGAATCGAATCATTGCTAAGCAAATGTGGCTTCAAATCACAAGGCTTATTTGTGATGGATGGCTCGATCAGAAGCAGTCATGGCAACGCCTACTTCACTGGTTTTGGTAATAGCAAACGCGTTGTATTTTTCGACACATTGCTTGAACGCCTGAATACAGAAGAAATTGAAGCAGTGCTAGCACATGAGTTGGGGCATTTCAAACACCGTCATGTTATCAAACTTATTGTGATGATTTTTGTGATGAGCTTGCTTGGCTTGGCACTACTCGGCTGGTTGATTAACCAACTATGGTTTTTCCAAGGCCTAGGCGTCACCACGCCTAGCAACCACATGGCGCTATTGCTGTTTATGCTTGTTTCACCCGTGTTCTTGTTCGTCATCCGTCCATTCATGGCCTACTATTCCCGCCAGAATGAGTTTGAAGCTGACGATTACGCAGCGAAAAATGCAAGTGCAAAACATTTAGTGGAAGCACTGGTCAAGTTATACCGAGACAATGCATCCACATTAACACCAGATCCGTTTCATTCAGCGTTTTATGACTCGCACCCGCCTGCTAGTATTCGCATTTCAAAGTTAGCGGCGTATACTACCCCCTAACATTCAAGGCAATATGATGAAGCTATTTACTTTTTTAGTGTTAAGTCTCGCCAGCAGCTATGTCATGGCAAATGCTTTTTTTGCGAATGCTGATATTAAAGCAGGCAAAGCATTAGTAGAAAAAAACTGTGTTAGCTGCCATGTTTCCAGCTATGGCGGTGATGGGTCAGAAATTTATACGCGCCCTTTCCGCAAAGTTGAATCATCAAAAGGCTTGGTCGCGCAAGTACGTGCATGCAACACCAACTTAAATTTACAATGGTTTGAAGAAGACGAGATAAATGCTTCTGCCTACCTGAATAAACAGTATTACAAGTTTGAGCAATAAACCGCAAACACAACGCGGCCTAGTCGTCGCGGCCTATGGCAAACGTTACCAAGTAGAGCTGGCTGACAAAACAAAAATTAGTTGCGTTACCCGTGGTAAAAAGACCGAATTAGCATGTGGTGATATCGTCAACATCAAGCTAACAGATACTGCAGAAGGTGTTGTTGAATCAAGTGAAACGCGGCAAACGCTGCTTTACCGTAGCAATGCTTATAAAAGCAAAATTCTCGCCGCGAATGTCACGCAAGTCATTATCGTACTCGCAACACAGCCTAGCTTTTATGAAGCCCTGTTAAACCGCTGTCTAGTCGCTGCTGAAGCAGCTAATATCAAACCACTTATTTTATTAAATAAATGTGATTTATCTGAAACAAATGATGCTAAAAATAAACTTAAGCTTTATGAAGGTTTAGGTTATGAAACCATTCATCTTTCAGCAAAAACAGATATTGCCCCGCTACGTCCTCACCTAAAAGGACAACAAAGCGTGCTCGTTGGACAATCTGGCATGGGTAAATCGACAATCATTAATGCACTGCTACCGCATGCCGATGTGCGTACACAAGAAATTAGCGACACATTAGATAGCGGCAAACATACCACCACCGCAGCACACTTGTATCACTTAGATGATACAAGCACTTTGATTGACTCACCTGGGTTGCAAGAGTTTGGTATCAACCACTTAACGCACGAAGCACTGGAGCTGGCCTTCATCGAATTCAAACCCTACTTGGGTCATTGCCGTTTTAGTGACTGCAAACACCAAGTAGAGCCTGATTGTGCCATCAACCAAGCAGCTGATGATGGCGATATCACAGAAACGCGGCTTGCTTTTTATCGACAACTTTCACAAGAGCTTACCGCGCATTAGAAAGGGCTAATGGTGACAAAAACAGCCTTTATTTCACACCCAGACACAATGCTACATGTGATGGATGGCAGTCACCCTGAATCACCCGCGCGTATTGAGGCAATTAAAAATGCAGTCTTAGCCTCCGACTTAAAACAAACGCTAACCTTCGCAACCGCCCCGCGTGCCAGCAAGGAAGCATTATTACGCGTGCATAGTCAGACATATGTTGATTATATCTTTGGCATTGCGCCAAAAGCAGGCTTGGTTAGGCTTGATGCAGATACTGCAATGGGGCCGATGAGCCTTGAAGCAACATTGCATGCAACAGGTGCCGTCTTACATGCCACCGATTTAGTCATGCAAAAACAAGTAGATAACGCATTTTGTTGCGTGCGTCCACCAGGTCATCACGCTGGCCGTGCCAATAGTGCAGGCTTTTGTATTTTTAATCACATTGCTGCTGGCGTTGCTTATGCGCTAGACAAATACAAACTGAAACGCGCCGCTATTATCGATTTCGATGTACATCATGGTGATGGCACAGAGGACATTTTCAAAGACAATCCTAATGTGATGCTGTGCTCAACATTTCAGCATCCTTTTTACCCGCATAAGGGCGCAGAATCTGCCAGCGACCGTATGCTAAACACACCCTTACCCGCCAATAGTAATGGTGCAGCCTTTCGTGAAGCATTCGAAACACAGTTCGCACCAGCATTGGATGCGTTTAAACCAGAAATTATTTTTATTTCAGCAGGGTTTGATGCCCACAAAAATGACCCTTTAGCCAATCTTGCTTTAAGCAAAGAAGATTATCGCTGGATAAGCACATGGGTTAAAGACATGGCTGGCAAGCATGCCAAGCACCGCATTGTGTCATCCTTAGAGGGTGGTTATCACCTGCCATCGCTAGCAGAAAGTGCGCTGGCACATATCCAAACATTAAACAATTAACGCATCGACTGCTATAATCATGTGGCATTTGCAATAAACCAATACCAAACACATCATGGAAATTACCACACGTTTAGAATTTGATGCTGGCCACCGCATCCCCAACCATAAAAGCAAATGTCGTAACTTACACGGCCACCGCTATGTGATTGAAATCACCCTCAGCGGCGATATCATTCAGCATGAACAAGCCTCTGAAGATGGCATGGTGATGGATTTTTCTGATGTCAAACAGATTGCACGTGATAGCGTCGTCGATGTGTGGGACCATGCTTTTTTAGTCTATAAAAATGATACGGTTATTCGCGATTTTTTAGACACGCTTCCCGACCATAAAACCGTGATTTTTGATACCGTGCCCACGGCTGAAAATATGGCTGCCGAAGCATTTGGTATACTGAAAAACCAATACCATGACACTTATGGCAATCAATTGTCATTAACGCGTGTGCGGCTTTACGAAACGCCTAATAGCTGGGCAGATGCTACAAGTTAAACGCCTATAATTGATGCATCACCGCTTTTAAACCAGCTTGCCAACTCGGCAATGTAAGACCAAATACCTGTTTTAATTTTTCATGACTTAAACATGAGTTTGCTGGCCTAGCAGCAGGTGTTGGGTATTCTGCTGTCGTTAACGGCTTAATATTCGCCACATCCGCCTTTAAAGTAGGCTGATGCTGCATTTCAGCATACTGCCGCACGATTTCACAAGCAAACCCATGCCATGATGTCTCGCCAGTATTCGTCAAGTGATAGACACCGCTCGCTGCCTCATCAGCAGCCCATTGTTGAACCAGTTGCACTACGGCATCGGCAATACTGTCGCGAGCTGTTGGCGCACCGATTTGATCGGCCACAATCCCTAATGTCTCTCGCTCAGCAGCTAGGCGTAATATAGTTTTTAAAAAATTCTTGCCGTAAGCACCATAAACCCAGCTTGTACGCAAAATCAAGTGTGGCAGACCAACAGCGAGAATCGCCTCTTCACCAGCTAGTTTAGTTTTGCCATAAACACTTTGCGGGTTCACCGCATCAGATTCAAGATAAGGTGACTGCTTATTGCCGTCATACACATAATCTGTAGAAAAGTGAATGAATGCAGCCCCTAAACGCGCCGCTTCTTCTGCGATAACTTGCGGTGCGGCTGCATTCACTGCATGCGCGAGTTCTGGTTCAGACTCGGCCTTATCAACAGCTGTATAAGCCGCTGGATTAATAATTAAATCTGGCTTTATTTCACGGATAATGTCTCTTATTGCATCGGCTTGGCTTAAATCCAACGTGTCGCGAGAAACAGCTGTTACCGTATAATCCATCAACTTTGGTAGCAAAGCATGGCCGACTTGCCCGTTAATCCCTGTCAATAGTATCCGTTTTGGTGTCATTTCGTATGATTTAAATAGCCTGCATTACGGGAACATTGGTGCGTCAGCAAAGGCAAGTCCTGCACTATCTTTAGCAGACAATGAAGGCGCTGTTGTTAGCGGCCATTGAATGCCAATCTCCGGATCATCCCAGTTAATTGAAACCTCATGCTCAGGTGAGTAGAAGTCAGTTGTTTTATACAGAAACTCAGCAGTCTCAGACAACACAACAAAACCATGTGCAAAGCCTGCTGGCACCCATAACATTTTTTTGTTCTCTTCAGAAAGTCGCTCACCGACCCATTGACCAAAAGTACCTGATGACTGGCGCAAATCGACCGCCACATCAAAAACCTCACCCTGCGTCACACGTACCAGCTTACCTTGTGTATGTTCGGTTTGGTAATGCAAGCCACGTAACACATGTTTTGCAGACTTTGAGTGGTTGTCCTGTACAAAATCTACTGTCTTTCCAACCGCTTGGGTAAACACCTTGGCATTAAAACTTTCGTAAAAGAAACCCCGTGCATCACCGAATACTTTGGGTTCAAACACAAGCACATCAGGAATCGCTGTTTTAATCACGTTCATTAAAAAACCTGTTCATTTAACATTTGCATTAAATATTGCCCGTAGCCATTTTTAGCATATTTTTTGGCTAACGCTTCCACTTGCGCTGCACTAATAAAGCCCATTCGATAAGCAATCTCTTCAGGGCATGCCACCTTTAGCCCCTGCCGCTTCTCAATCGTTTGAATAAACGAGCCTGCTTCATGTAACGAGTCATGCGTTCCCGTATCTAGCCAAGCCATCCCACGCCCCATGACTTCAACATGTAAATTGCCTGCTTCTAAATAAATACGATTTAAATCGGTTATTTCCAGCTCTCCCCTTGCTGAAGGCTTAAGGTTTTTAGCCATCTCAACCACAGCATTATCATAAAAATACAACCCTGTGACTGCATAACGAGATTTGGGTTGGCTTGGCTTTTCTTCCAAACTCACCGCTTTGCCATCTGCATCAAATGCAACAACGCCATATCGTTCAGGATCATGCACTGGGTAAGCAAAGACTGTTGCACCGGCTTCTCTATCGGCAGCAGCCTTTGTCATCTGCGCCAACTCGTGCCCATAAAAGATATTGTCACCCAACACCAATGCACAAGCATCATCACCAATAAAGGTTTCACCCAAGACAAAAGCCTGCGCCAAACCATCTGGCGAAGGTTGTACGGTATAACTAATTTCCATGCCCCATTGGCTACCATCCCCAAGCAAGCCCTCAAAACGAGGCGTATCTTGTGGCGTTGAAATAATCAGCACTTCTCGAACCCCTGCCAACATCAACACTGATAATGGATAATAAATCATCGGCTTATCATAAACAGGCAACAGCTGTTTTGACACCACTTCGGTGACGGGATATAAACGCGTCCCTGACCCACCGGCTAAAATGATACCTTTTGTCGCCATTATGCTTGCCTCCCTGCTTGGTATTGCTTACCCACCCAGTTTTTATATTCGCCACTGGTCACATGGTTAACCCACGCTTGATTGTCTAAATACCATTGCACTGTTTTTTTAATACCAGTTTCAAATGTTTCCGCAGGCTTCCAGCCTAACTCTTTTTCAATTTTGCTTGCATCAATCGCATAGCGCTGGTCATGGCCAGGCCTGTCTTTTACAAAGGTAATTTGATCGCGATAACTGCCAGCGTCTTTAGGTTGCAATTCATCCAGTATGTCACATAAAGTATGCACAACATCCAAATTGGTTTTTTCGTTCCACCCACCAATATTATAGGTTTCACCAAGCTGACCAGCTTCTAAAACACGACAAATAGCATGACAGTGATCAGCAACATAAAGCCAGTCGCGCACATTGCTACCATCTCCATAAATCGGCAGTGGCTTACCATTCAATGCATTGTGGATAATCAGTGGAATCAGTTTTTCTGGGAAATGATACGGTCCATAATTGTTTGAACAATTGGTCGTTAATACAGGCATGCCATAAGTGTGATGGTAAGCACGCACCAAATGATCAGAAGCCGCTTTTGACGCGGAATAAGGGCTATTCGGCTCATAAGGGTTGGTTTCCTTAAACGCAGGATCATCAGCCGTTAAAGAGCCATACACTTCGTCAGTCGAGACATGTAAAAACCTAAAATCACCTTGTTCCGCCGCTGTTAATGCCGTCCAATAAGCCCGCACTTCTTCTAACAAGTTAAAGGTACCAACGATATTGGTCTGAATAAACTCCCCCGGCGCATGAATAGAACGATCAACATGGCTTTCTGCTGCAAGATGCAGAACCGCGTCCGGTTGATACTCCGCAAGCGCAGCGTCCACAGCCTGACGGTCGCAAATATCGGCCTGAATGAAATGGTATTCTGGATGGTCCGCGACGACGGCAAGATTTTCGAGACAGGCCGCATAGGTCAGCGCAGCCAGATTGACGACCTCATGAC
>SPJK01004733.1_pt1 | contig 10591 bp, 9 predicted proteins | sample 3741771 | NCBI WGS metagenome assembly SPJK01 (sample SAMN10925997, study PRJNA522277) | cold seep metagenome | isolation source: Elba SIP-enriched marine methane seep metagenome, extraction at timepoint T2 | place: Italy: coast of Elba, Mediterranean Sea
CGCGTCGATGAAAGCCGCGGCGGCAAGATCGAAGGCACTGGTCTCGGGCTCGCCATCGTCAAGCACATCATGGCCCGCCATCGCGGCGGCCTTGCGGTTGAGAGCGTCGAAGGCGCTGGCACCGCGTTTGGAATCTGGATGCCGCGATTGCCGGATGACCCAGCTGCAGACCCCATATAATCCGCCGCCACCCGACTTGTTGAAGACGCTCTATTCAGATGACTGGATCGTGGTCTGCGACAAACCCAGCGGACTGCTCAGCGTGCCCGGACGCGGCCCGGAAAAAGCCGTGTGCGCCAGCGCCGTCTTAAGCGCACGCCATGGCGAGGTGCTGATCGTTCACAGGCTCGACATGGACACGTCCGGTCTGATGATCTTTGCCCGCACCAGGGAGTCCCAGCGCACGCTATCCATGGCGTTCGAAAAACGGATCGTCGAGAAAGGCTATGAAGCCCTGATCGCCGGGTCGCCTGATATGGATCACGGCACGGTCAATGCGGCGATCGCGAAATACTCCCTCAAGCGCCCTTTGCGGCATCTCGATCCGGACGGACGGGAAGCGATTACCCACTGGCAGGTTATCGCGCGCAGCGACACCTATACGCGCGTTTCGCTGGCGCCTGAAACCGGGCGCTCGCATCAGCTTAGATTGCATATGGCGAGCCTTGGGCATCCAATCCTGGGCGATGTGTTCTACGGCGATCCCGAGTCCCATGCCCGCCTATGCCTGCACGCCAAATCACTTTCCCTGAACCATCCGCACACCGGCGTCAAAATCCAGTTTGACTCCCCGGCCCCGTTCTGACGGCGCAAGGATTTTTCGCTCGCGACAGTTAATGTCACATATGTGTCAACGACGCGGGGTAAGAGCGCCGGGTTGTAACGACCGATCGCTTCATGCTGCAGACTATTGGACATCTCCCGATCGGGTGGCTGTTGATCGCGCCTTTGGCCGCGGCCGGCTTTTTTGCGTTTTCGTTCGGCCGCACCGAAGTTGGCGCCCTGCCAATCGGCTCGACCATCGGCGCGCGCTTGCATTCTCAGCCAAATTATCACGGCTATTTCCTGGCCTTCAGCACGATCCTGCCTGCGGCGCTGATCTTTCTCGCCTATTTGCTGTTCGCTGAAAATTATGTTCGCGGTGCGCTGCACAGCGAGCTCCCAGACTATTTGTTGGCGCGCGGGCCGGAGCAAGTCGATCTGTTTATCGAACGCGTGGCGACATATGCCGGTCAACGCAATATCGAAGACACCGGCAACCTGCTTTTTGATGCGAGTGTCGACCGCTATGCGATCCTGAAAGGCCAGGCGCGACTGGTTGCCCTGGCGATCGCGATCGTTGCCGCCCTGGGCGGGTTCTTTATCGGACGCCGCCCGCTCAATCGCAGTTTCCCGGCCCGCACCTATGTCGAGCAGACCATCACCGCGCTGCTTTTCGTCTGCGCGGCAATCGCCATTCTGACCACGGTCGGTATCGTTCTTTCGCTGGTTTATGAGACCATCCGGTTCTTCAGTCTGCCAGACGGTCCCGGCGTGTTCGAATTCCTGTTCGGCACGGACTGGAATGCGCAGACGGGTCAGAATTTCGGCGCAGTACCACTCTTCTTTGGAACCCTGATGATCGCGTTGCTGGCCATGTGCGTCGCGGTGCCGGTTGGGCTGTTCGCCGCAATCTATCTATCAGAATATGCCAGTCCGCGCTTCCGCAGCTGGGTCAAGCCGATCCTGGAATTGCTCGCCGGCATCCCGACAGTTGTGTACGGCTTCTTCGCGGCTGCGCTGATTGCGCCGCTGGTCCGCAATCTCGCGCAGTGGGTGAACAGTCTGCCGTTCACGCCGGACAGTTTCCTCGCCGCGCAACCGACCAGCGCCCTGGCGGCCGGTTTGGTCATGGGCGTGATGATCATTCCTTTTGTCAGCTCTCTATCTGATGATGTCATCAATGCCGTCCCGCAACCGCTTCGCGACGGCGCGCTGGCGGTTGGGGCGACACAGTCTGAGACCATCAAACAGGTCGTCCTGCCAGCAGCATTTCCGGGCATTGTCGCCGCTGTCCTGCTGGCCATGTCGCGGGCGATTGGAGAGACGATGATCGTCGTCATGGCGGCTGGCGGACGCGCTTTGATCACGCTCGATCCGACCTCGGACATCACCACGGTCACCTATCAGATTGTGTCTCTCCTGACCGGCGACACCGCTTTTGACAGCGCCAAGACCATTTCCGCCTTTGCCCTTGGCTTCGCTTTGTTCGGCATCACGCTCTTGTTCAATGTCATCGCGCTGCGCGTGGTGAAAAGGTATCGGGAAGCTTATGACTGAACCGGTGATGCCACCTGAGTCCGTTCAGGACGCGCGCATGCGCCGCCGCAACCAGGCCGAGCGTCGGTTCAAGCTGTACGGCCAGCTGGCGATCGGCATTGCCGTTTCATTCCTGGCGATCTTGCTGATCTCGATCAGTCTGCGCGCCACAGCCGCCTTCTCCCGGCACATGCTTGTCCTGAACCTGCCCGCCGCGGAGTTTACGGACACAGAGAATATCGGAATCACCGACCTAAATCTCGCGGTGCGGGCCGACCTTCTTTTTGCATTCCCGGAGCTGTCCGACGATAGAGGCGAGCGGGCAGAATTGTTTGCTCTGTCGCCGCGCCTCGCCGTCCTGCCAGTATTGCGCAAGCTGCAAACCCGCCCGGTCGATGCTGAATCGCCTGTGCGCGCGCGTCTCGCCCTGTCCGACGATGTCGATCTGTATTTGAAGAATGAGATCAGGACGCATCGCGCGCTTCACGTCGGCGAAGCGGGACGGTTGGCGCGGCTCTCTACGGGAGCCTATCGGCTGAGCGATGCCGGTCAGGACAGTTTCATCACGTTCCAGGACCGGCTCTCAGAACCGGGATCGCCGAGCCAGGATATCCTGATCTCCCTGGCGGGCGCTCTGTTCGAGCTGGCCGACACGGCCGGCGCCTCAATGATCCTGAACCATCTTGCCGGCCCGGTCCCGGAGCTCGGTGAACAGGGATCGCGCCCAGTCACGGCGATCTTCCTCAGCAGTGACAGCGCCGACCGGCCGCTCAGCAATCGGCAGGTCGCCATCCTCATCCTGATGCGTGATGCCGAGATGATCGAACGCCGGTTCAATGCGTCTCTGTTCACCAATGCCGACAGCACCTATCCGGAACTTGCCGGTGCGGCGGCCGCGATTGTCGGATCGCTGTTCACGATGCTCGTTACCGCCATTTTCGCCATTCCAATCGGCATCTTTGCGGCCATCTATCTTGAAGAGTTCGCGCCCAAGTCGCGCCTGACCAGCGCCATCGAGGTCAATATCAATAACCTTGCCGCGGTCCCCTCGATCATTTTCGGACTGCTCGGGGCGGCGGTGTTCCTCAACACGTTCGATCTACCGCGCTCCGTTCCGCTGGTTGGCGGGCTGGTTCTCGGCCTGCTGGTCTTGCCGACCATTATCATTGCCTCCCGGGCCGCTCTGCGCTCGGTCCCGCCCTCAATGCGAGAAGCGGCGCTCGGCCTCGGCGCGTCCAAGTCGCAAGCCGTGTTCCACCATGTCCTGCCTCTGGCGGCGCCTGGCATCCTGACCGGCGCGATCATCGCCATGGCGCGCGCGCTGGGTGAGACGGCACCCCTGCTCCTGATCGGCATGGTCGCCTTTGTCAGCGACGTCCCGACCTCACCGAATGATGAGGCCACCGTGCTGCCGGTCCTGATTTACAAATGGTTCTCCGGTTCCGAGCGCGCCTGGGAGCCGATGACAGCAGCAATCATCATCATCCTGTTGGCGATCCTGATCGCGATGAACCTTGTTGCCGTGCTGCTGCGGCGGCGCTTTGAGCGGAGATGGTAGGCATGACCCAGAGCGGCGTCTTCTATGCAGGGGCAAGCGGTATTGGCGGTGCCAAGATCGTCTGCCGTGATGTCAGTGTGCATTATCATGACACACCGGCGATCCAGAACATCTCGATCAAGGTCCCGGACAAGGCGGTGACGTCTCTGATCGGGCCATCCGGGTGCGGAAAATCAACCTTCCTTCGTTGTCTCAACCGGATGAATGACACGATTGAGGGCGCCCGGGTCGACGGCGAGATCCTGATGGACGGACAGGACATAAACGGCCTGGACGTGGACCCGGTCATGCTGCGCGCGAAAGTGGGCATGGTGTTCCAGAAACCCAATCCGTTCCCCAAGTCTGTGTATGACAATGTCGCCTACGGTCCGCGCATTCACGGGCTCGCCAATAGTAAAGCCGATCTCGATCAACTTGTCGGCGTGTCGCTTCAAAAAGCCGGCCTCTGGAACGAGGTGAAAGACCGGTTGAATGATTCCGCCATCAGTCTTTCCGGCGGGCAGCAGCAGCGCCTCTGCATCGCCCGCGCAATCGCCATCAGCCCGGAAGTCATCCTGATGGACGAGCCCTGCTCGGCGCTCGACCCGATCGCGACCGCGCGGATCGAGGAGCTGATTGACGAGCTGCGCCTGCGCTTTTGCATCATCATCGTCACACATTCGATGCAGCAGGCTGCGCGGGTTTCGCAGAAAACCGCCTTCTTCAATCTCGGCGAGCTGGTTGAGTTCGGCGACACCGAGAACATTTTCACCAATCCTGCTGAGCAACGCACGCAGGATTATATCACGGGCCGTTTTGGCTAAGGGGTAACACGTGGTCAGACAGCAACATATTGTCAGCGCCTTCACCGAAGAGCTGGATCAATTATCCGCCGACATCCTGCGCATGGGCGGCCTGGCAGAGGCGATGATCCGCGACGCCTCCCGCGCCGTGGTCAATCGCGATGCGGCGCTTGCAGAAGCCGTGATCGAGCGCGATCTCGAAATGGACCGGCTGGAGCGCGAGCTTGAGGGCAAGGCCGTGCGGATGTTGGCTTTGCGCCAACCCATGGCGTCTGACCTGAGAAATGTCATCGGCGCGATCAAGCTGGCCGGCGGTATTGAGCGGATCGGCGATCTTGCCAAGAATATCGCGCGCCGCAGCCTCGCTGTGATGGATGAAGACAATCGCTCCGCCCTGCGCGGCGTCGAGCGCATGGGGCAGGCTGTGTCGAACAATCTGCAAAAGGCACTCGACGCCTATGCGCGGCGCGACGCAGCGGCGGCGATCCTCGTCCTGCGCCAGGATGATGACATAGACAGCCATTATAATGGCCTGCTGCGCACCATGCTGGTTTTCATGGCAGAGGCGCCCGATCAGCTCGATGCGCGGTCAAATTTCCTGTTCATCGTCAAAAATCTCGAGCGGATTGGTGATCACGCAACCAATATCGCCAAAGTCGTTCACTTTATCGCCACGGGTGAGCGCATCGTCGCACGAGAAACAACTGACAAAACCCCTGAGCAAAGCTAAGGAAGCCGGATCATGAAACCGTTCATTGTGATTGCTGAAGATGAGAAATCGGTCGCGGAACTGCTGCGATACAATCTCGAATCTGAGGGCTATGAAACTGCAATTGCCGGGGATGGCGACGAGGCCATGCTGCTGCTCGACGAGCGCGTTCCGGACTTGATGCTGCTCGACTGGATGCTGCCGAAAATCTCAGGCATCGAAATCTGCCGCCGGGTGCGCACGCGTCAGGAAACCGCCAACCTGCCAATCATCATGCTGACGGCCCGGACCGAAGAAGCCGACCGCATTCGCGGGCTGGAAACCGGCGCGGATGATTATGTCACCAAGCCGTTTTCGACCAATGAGCTGATGGCCCGGGTCAAAGCTGTGCTGCGCCGGATCCGTCCGGCTTTGATGGATGACCAGATCCGCGTTGGCGACATTCAGATTGACCGCACCACGCACCGGGTCACGCGAGGTGGCAAGGACATCCATCTCGGCCCGACCGAATTCCGTCTGCTCGAATATTTTGCCCAGCATCCAGGGCGGGTCTTCTCGCGCGAGCAATTGCTGGACGGCGTTTGGGGCGCCGATGTCTATGTCGAGGCGCGCACGGTCGATGTGCATATCGGACGCTTGCGCAAGGCCTTGATGAGCCTCGGCGGCAGCAATCCGATCCGAACGGTACGCTCTGCCGGTTATTCCTTGCGGACTGACTAGACGGTCGGCAGCATCGTCTTCTGGCACACGGTCCGAATCGCAAATTGCGAGATCACCCGCTCAACATTGGGCAGCCGCGTAAGCACATCGCGGTGCACGCGCTCATAGTCGGCGGTGTCGCTGACGGCGATGCGTAGCAAGTAATCCGCCTCGCCCGTCATCAGGTAGCATGCGGCAATGTCGGGGGATTTGCGCACCGCCTGTTCGAAGGCCTGCAAACCATCATCCTGCTGGTTGCTGAGCGTGACCTGGACGAACACGCTGGTGGCGCGGTCAAGCGCGGCCTCATTCAAGCGCACGCCATAGCCTTCAATCACACCGGAATCTTCCATGGCTCGAACTCTTCGATGGACCGACGAGGTCGACAGGCCGACCCGATGCCCGATCTCGGAATGGGCCAGCTTGGCGTCCTCACTTAGCAGTTCCAGTATTCTTTTGTCCTGGAAAGAAATGCTCATTTTACAGCCTTTTACGAGTAATTTTCCCATTTTGTGAACACATAGTGGGTAGTTTGACGAGATTCTGCAAGAAAAATTCCGTATTCTCCCGCACAAAAGATAAGGGAGTTTAGACATGCGCATTGGTGTCCCAACAGAGATCAAGAAACAGGAATCCCGCGTCGGCCTGACGCCGGAAAGCGTCGGCGAACTGGTCCGCGCCGGCCATGAAGTGTTCATTCAGGATGGCGCCGGCATCGGGTCCGGTTTCGCCAACGCCGCCTATACAGACGTCGGCGCTTCGATCGTTGCAGACGCCGACGCCGTGTTCGACGCGGCTGAATTGATCGTCAAAGTCAAAGAGCCTCAGCCGGAAGAAACCGCGCGCCTGAAACCGCACCACACGCTGTTCACCTATCTCCACCTGGCGCCGGACCCGGTCCAGGCCAAGGGTCTGATCGACAGCGGCTGTCTGGCCATCGCTTATGAAACCGTCACCGATGATGAAGGGCGCCTGCCGCTCCTGACCCCGATGAGCCAGGTGGCCGGGCGGATGGCAATGCAGGTGGCCGCCTGGGCGCTGATGAAGACCAAGCGCGGCCGCGGCGTCCTGCTCGGCGGTGTGCCCGGCGTGATGCCGGCAAAGGTGGTGATCATTGGCGGCGGCGTCTCCGGCACGAACGCGGCTGAGATCGCTGTTGGTATGCGTGCAGACGTCACCGTCTTCGACCGCAACAATGCCCGCCTCGCCGAACTCGACGCGCAGTTCAATGGCAGCGTCAAGACGATGTATTCGACCAAGGCCTCGCTGGACGCCGCGGTGCGCGAAGCGGACTTGGTCATCGGCGCGGTCCTGATCCCTGGCGCGTCAGCACCAAAACTGGTCACCCGCGATCAGCTCAAGCATATGCGCCCCGGCGCGGTGCTGGTCGACATTGCGATCGACCAGGGCGGGTGTTTCGAGACGTCGCACGCGACCACGCACGAAGACCCGATCTATGAAGTCGATGGCATCCTGCATTATTGCGTCGCCAACATGCCTGGCGCCGTGCCGCGCACGTCCACCTATGCCCTGAACAATGCGACGCTGCCTTTCGTCATGCAGATCGCCAATCTCGGCGGCCGCGAAGCCGTGAATGCGAATGCGCACCTGGCTGAAGGCCTGACCGTCGCTGATGGCGCGATCGCGCACGAACAAGTCGCACGCGATCTCGGCATGGAGTTCAAACGCCCGGACTGGTTTCAGGGCTAGTCGGCGTCCGCCTCTGTCGCTGCGTCAGAGTCTGACTGCGCCCCGTCGCCTTTCAGATAGGTGTCGAGGAAGCTCAGATAGGCTTCTGACGCGGTGATGCGGTTTTCCTTACGCAGGAAACCGTGGCCTTCGTCCGGAAACAGCACATACTCCACCGGCACACCGTTCTCTCGGATTGCCGCAACCAGTTCGTCACTCTCGACTTGCAGAACGCGCGGGTCGTTGGCCCCTTGAACGACGAGCATGGGCTTGGTGACATTCTCGGCATGGAAGAGCGGCGAGATCGCTTCATGGCGTTCCGCATCCGTCGCCGGGTCGCCCATCTCGTCATAAAGCGCTTCCTTGAACGCCGCCCACCAGTCCGGAATGCTCTGGAGCGTCCGGACCCAGTTGGTCACGCCGAAAATATTGACGCCGACATCGAACTCTTCGGGATGGAAAGTCAGCGCCGCAGCCGTCATATAGCCGCCATAGGATCCGCCCATCACCCCGACCTTGTCGGCGTCGACCCAGTCGAGGCTTCGCAAATAGTGACCCGCTTCGACGATATCTCGCAGGTCTTCCTGACCATGACGTTTGTCATCCATGTGGAAGAAGGTTTTGCCATAGCCTGACGAGCCGCGATTGTTCGCACCATAGACAGCGTAACCGTGATTGACCAGGTGCTGAACCATCGCGCGATATCCGCGCGTGGTTTGGCCGCCCGGACCGCCATGAACGAAGACGATGGCCGGGACCGGGTTCTCTGCAGAGGCCTGTTTCGGTTTGTACAAGATACCCGGGATGGTCACGCCATCAGACGCTTCGAAACGCTCGACCGTCGCCGTCACAAGGTTGGCTTCATTGATCGCGGGATTGAGCGCATCCGTGAGGCGTATCGCTTCGCCGCCAAGTTCGGTCATGTAGATGTTTCGCGGCGAGGTGTCGGTGTTCAGTCCAAAGGCAATCCGGGTCTCGTCTCGCGAGAACCGGATTTGGCTGAGCTCACCCTCTGGCACGCCGTTGAGGGTTACAGCATCGCCGGATTCTGTCGACGTGATGCTGAGATCTGTAAGACCATCATTGTTCACCGCATGCACGCGGTACTTTCCGCTCGGCGAATAGAACACAAAGCTGACATCCCAGTCGGCCTCGATCAGTGGCGCCTTTTCTCCTGTTGCCAGGTCATGCGTCCAGGCCTGGTTAAACTCGCCAAACTCGTTGGTTGAATAGACGAGCTTGGTCTCGTCGGGCGTAAAGCCGTAGGTGCCGTGGGCGACATTGCCCTCGTGCGCGGTGACCAAGGCGGGCGCCTGGTCTTCGCTATTCAGATCGACGACATAGATGTCGGAATCTGCGCTTGTGCGCGGCTTGTCCAGGGCGAGCCAACGTCCGTTGTCACTCAACGCGCCCGGCTGGAAGCCGGAATTCTCAAACACCATGGACGCAGCATAATCACCGGCATCCATTGCGTAGAGGTCGAAATTCGCGGAGTCGCGGCCATTGTGCCAAACGTAGAAGACGGAATTGTCCGCTCGCCAGCCGCCGAAAAACGCCTTTACTTCATCACCCGGGGTGACATCGACAAGTGTTCCGTCCAGCTCGCGCACATAGATATGATCGAGTTCATTGCCCCCCTGATCGGCCGAGACGATCAGTCGGTCATCATCAGGAAAAAACGACTCGGCAAAATGTGCGTCGGTGTCCGAAGCGGTTAACTCCTCCATCGCGCCGTCAGCCGAGAGTGCAACGGCGTTGAACACACCGTTTGCATCGGAATAGCCCAGGACGCGGCTGTCATCGCTCGACCAGGCAAATCCGGAACTGTTGGCGAGACCGACACTTGTGGTCTGAAAGAAGGCCTCGGCGGAATAGGTTTCAAATGCCGGCGCGACTGCTTGAGTGTCCGCGGCCTCACTTACCGTCGCCTCGATCACTGGTGGCGCGTCCACCACCACCGGCTCGGTGACAATGTCAGCCGTGTTTGTGCACGCCGCTGCAACTGCGAGCGCGGATGCGCCCAACATGAGTTTCCACATATTATCCTCCTGTACCCATTAAGGTGAACGCTATCAGGGAGGATATGATTTGGCGAGGTTAAACCGGTTCCGTCACGCGGAGCGCGGCGACACGTCCGATCGCCGCCTCTGCTTCATCCATAATCCGATCGACAATGTCTTTGACCGGCAGGACGTCTTTCACGCCGCCGGCGGACTGTCCCATTGCGAAACAGGACTTGTCGCCATCGAGCCGTGTTTCATCGGTGACACCGCCAATGCCGCCCAGGACATCTTGCTGCACCGAAAGCGCTGCCTGCATCGGGAAGCCTTGAATTTCGTCGGGACGTTGTTCCCAGTCGAGAATGTACTCATTGGTCCGGCAGCGCATCGGCTTGCCGGAATAGCAGCGCGTGCGTGTCGTGTCGGTATCCCCGGCATTGACCACTGTATCCTTATAGCTCTGGGCGGCGTGGGCTTCCGCGGACGCGATGAAACGCGTGCCCATCCAGACGCCAACGGCGCCGAGCGACAGAGCTGCAGCGAGACCGCGTCCATCATAGATGCCGCCCGCCGCAACGACAGGAATGTTCACCGCTTCGACGGCCTGCGCCACCAAAGGCAAAGTGCCGACCAGGCCGGTATGCCCGCCGCCTTCACCGCCTTGCAGGATGACAGCGTCGCAGCCCGCCTGTTCCGCCTTGACCGCGTGTTTTACCGCGCCGCCAACGACCATCACCTTTACGCCCGCATCCTTCAGTTTCTTCATGATCGGCATCGGGACGCCGAGGCCAGCGACGAAACTGTCGGCACCGCCTTCGATGATGACATCGACGCTCTTTTCCAGGCTGCGCGGGTC
>SPJK01016717.1_pt1 | contig 10587 bp, 7 predicted proteins | sample 3741771 | NCBI WGS metagenome assembly SPJK01 (sample SAMN10925997, study PRJNA522277) | cold seep metagenome | isolation source: Elba SIP-enriched marine methane seep metagenome, extraction at timepoint T2 | place: Italy: coast of Elba, Mediterranean Sea
ACTATTAAGTGATGGCATAAAAGGTAACACCTGCATTCCTAAGAACCTGCTGGGGTCTAGGGCCCATTGAGGCCGTGAGTCTGATTAGGTGAGGAATGCGCGGATTCCATCAGGGCTAGAGGCATTAGACCTCCTCTTACAAAAGCCGGATATATGGATGCAATATTTCTTTATGTTACGATCAAAATTTTACTTGCAATACGGGGCGGACCATATATGACCCCATTGGTTTTAGCACTGTAGGTTGGGATGAGCTTGCGAATCCCAACAAATTAGATATTGCTAAATTATGTTGGGTTTCGTTCCTCAACCCAACCTACGCGCTACGTGCTATTTCTAGGAATTTCGACAACCTAGACCTCTTATTTGTGTTGTCGTATTTATATGTGTAATAGCAGCATATAATAAATCCACATCCAGCTCAACCCTCGGATGTATTTCTTCAAAACAAAAACTCAAGAAGTCGAATATAATCTTTATTTGCTTAGGGTTTAATATACCTAAATTTATTTCTCCTAGTACCATGAAAATAGTTTCACTCGGATAATTATCAGCAACTTCATCATACCTAAGAATATGCCCCATATAAGTAGCAAGGTAATATCGTACACCTTCATCTTTTAAATAAAATAAAAAATCATAATTTCTGAGTAGTTCATTTTTACTTATTTGCCACCAATACTTTTTTTCACTTTTTTTATAGGTATTCTGGTACTCCCTATCAGCAATAGCTTTAAAGTAATCATCATTATCTGGGTATGGTAACTCCCCCCAAACAAAATCAATTTCATTTAATAAATCTTGTTTATTCATTAAGAGCAGCAATTTCTTTTAATGTTTTTATCACATTTTCGAATTCTATTTCTTACTTGCTGTATCGCCCGTTTGTGCCCCTTTGGGTTCGGGTCATTTTTCTTTCCGTGACAAGCACTGACAGCGTTTCTCATACCAATACATGACTGCAATTGGACTTTCTTTATTCTTAAACCTAAACACGAATCGTTTCCTTTGCAGCTTCTAGCAGTATCACACACACCATGCATCGCTGCATTAAGTGCATTACATGCTTTCTTTCTACCCTTTTTCGCGCATTTCTTTGGATTTTTTAAGCAATTTGCTCCTGATTTACATAACCTAGGAAATCTTGCACAAAAAGCTGCACCTGCAGCTGCAGCAGCACGAGCAGCTGCAGCAAGAGCGGAAAGGGGGTTTAACCCATAATAATCTAGCTCTACTATTGGATTATTTTCAGTATAGAGGAATAGATTTAACCCGCCATCAATTCCAATTGGATCGCCAGTTAAATACCTCCCAGTTTCAGAATCATAATATCGAAAGTAGTTATAATGAAGTCCCGATTCTCCATCAAAAAACTGTCCAGCAAACCGGTGGTTAATCACTGTGATATTTGAATCCCCATCCGGATCATCATCTACTGTGGTAGAACCAAACGCATCACTATCCCAGCGCCAGACTATAACTTGATTATCATCCGTCGCTAAACGCGGTGCCCCCAAATGATCAGTATGCGTATAAATTAAATTACTGAATTCATCACTCTCCGCAACCAGTTCTGGAATTCCATTTTCTGCTTGATAAATATATTCTCTGATAGCCGATCCATTACTCCGATATTCACCTAGTAACTCCCCTTGCTGTCCGTAAACATAACGAATATCATCCGTCTGAGCACCACTCAATTGTTTTCTAACCCGCTGCCCCAAGTAATTATAGGTATAAACAGCCTGTACATTATTTTGGCTATTGCTCAGACCTGCCAAGCGGTTCATGGCATTATATTGATATTGTCGTGTACCATCGCCCAGCGTATTACCGGCAGCATCGCGCTGAATATTAACCGCATTAACCTGACTTAAACGATTACTATTTACTTCATATGCATAGCTGGTATTCGGTTGGGTTTCGCTTAAGCGGTTACCCACTGCATCATAGGTAAATTGGTTATTGGTGTTACCGTCTGTTACCAAACGACTCAAAGCATCATATTGATAAGCAATATCTTCATTAACCCCATTACGCAGCCAGCTTTGTGCGATAATCTGACTTTGCTTATCCAGCTGGTTTTGCAAGGCGTTGTCTGCACCGAAAGTTTTATCGGTTAATCGGCCAGCGCCATCATAGCTTAAGGTAGTTGTTAAACCGTTGCCTTGCCGGAAGCTGCCCATATTAGCGCCATGCCAAAAAATATTATCCAGCACATCGGTGGTGTTATTTTGCTGAATACTTTGGATTTTTGCCAGCCTACCGGCTGCATCATATTGATAGGCGACGCTGTTGCCACTAGGATAGTCTATTTGTGTTATTTGACCCGTTTGGTTATATTGATAGGCAACTTGCAGAGCAGTTCCCGCAATATTGCTAGTTGCCGAGGTAATCAAACCACGGTCATCATATTGATACTGACTGCTACCGGAACCGTCTGTGACACTGCTTAGACGGCCTTTACCGTTTGTGCCACTATCATAGCTTAAATCAGTATCCAGTTCGGTGCCGGCATAGTCTATTTGGGTGACACGGTTTAAAGCATCATAATCATAGGCAACCGCTACATTGTTGGCATTGATTTCCTGTACGATATTCCCGACTGAGTCATATTGATATTGGGTCAGGCCGGTATCGGGGCTGCTGCGTTGCAATAAATCACCTAATGCCGAATAGTTATATTGGGTGACACCTTGATTAGCATCGCTGACTTGTATTAAACGATTAAACACATCATAGGCAAATTCGGTATTACCATTCAGCGCATCGTTGGTCTGTACCAACTGTCCGAGTTGGTCATAGCTATAGTTTTCTGTGGCAACGGTGGCATTGTTATAAGTCCCATGACGGTCAATCTGCGTTATATCATTTAGGGCGTTACGCTGGTATTGGTTAACCAATTGGCTATTGTTAGCCAAAAACTCCTGTTCAGTAACACCGTCCAGTGGGTCAACCCGGGAGACCTGAGTGCTAATCAGGGTGTCATCGGATTGATGATATTGACGGGTCACTTCGGTGTAGTCATTCTGATAATCATAGTTAATCAGTAAATAATCCCCCGAGGGATAACTGACCTGAATGGGTTGGTTTTTGTCGTTGTAAGCAAAGGCCGTTACCCGAGCCAGCTCGTCAGTTATACTTGCAATCAATCCTTGTACTGTGTAGCTAAATTGTTGCACACGCCCATTACGTGTGGTTTTGGTCAGGCGGTTACGACTGTCATATTCTCGTTGCGTCACGATACCGTTAATATCGATATCTGTCGCCAATTGTCCTGCTGCATTATAGGTATAGCGCACTACTTGATTTAAGGGTTGATCAACCTGTGTCAAGCGATTTTGAGTATCGTAGGCAAAGGCCCATGTATCCTGTGTTCCATCTTGCGGGCCGTCTATGGCAGCCAGTTCCCCCAGTACCGGGTTACCCTGGCTGTCTGTCGTATTCGGATGATAGCTGTAGCTGACAACGCGTTGCTCATTGCTATTCAAATCGACCTGAACCTGATCAACGATGCGCAAATCACTATCATAAGTGAAACGCGTTTCACGCGAACCGTATTCATTGATGACCGCTACGCGATCCGTATCATTGAAATAACTGCGCGTAATAATACGTTCATCAGCCGTACCTGCTAGTTCAGTTGTTTTGGTGATGCGTCCGGCTTCATTATATTCATATAAGGTTTTATTGCCACGCTCATCTACTTGTTCAAGTAATTTGCCGCGTTCGTTGTATACTTTCTTTTGCGTCGTATTTCCCTGCCCGGCCTTTTGACTAATTTTATTCAGGATACGATAACTACTAAGATCGGCAATATAAGTTTGTGTTTCCAGCACACCACCACCACCGACTTGCCGGGTGGTTTTAACAGCACGCACAGCTGGTTTGCTGTCAAAGGTCGTATCGCTATAGCTGTAGCTATGCGGTAGCCCGTTTCTTTCAGTATAACCTGTAACACGCATGGCTTTTCCGGCATTAAGCACAATTTCCTGCCATGTGACACGCAGTACTGGAGAAGCCATATTTTCATTGACTTCAGTTAACAGGTGTTTTTTATAACCAATTTTGTCAATGATTTGGTACTTATAATCCTTGCTATTGCCATCCGGGTCTAATACTCTTGTCAGGCGGCCATATGTGTCATAAAGGTAACTCCAGCTACGATTTGCTTGGTCGGTCACTTCTGTGACAAAGCCTTGCTCGTTATAAGTAAAATTCAGGGTATAGCCGTTACTGTCATATTGCTTAATCAGGCGCTGTGATTCATCGTATTCATAATAGATAGTTACACCATCCGTATCAGAATACTTTTCCAGCATATAACCATTGGTGCTTAATATATTGAAACTATTACTATCTTCAAAGATTTGCTTATATGCGCCATCATCCTGCTTTTCAAAAAAGAAAAATAGAACATCGGGCGCTATACAGGTTGCACCATCATCAATTAAAGAGTAACGAGTACCATTTTCAGTCATCCAGATAGGCACAGAATCAAAACCACCATCCGAAGCCTTATAGGTTCTGGCTATACCTGATTCCTGAGGGCTTACCCAGCCTCGGCCAAATAAACCGGCACGGTAATCTGTGGAATTATAGGTTCTTTTTAAACCAATATTAGTTTGTGCAGAAAATTGTATATCGTCATCACTCCAAATCAATGATCCATTGGCTACAAAAACTGGGGAACCTGATTTTTTTCCCTTACAATCATCACAATTATCTCCTTCACAACCATCATCATCAGGCGTATCATCCGGTCCCGTAATATCCTCCCTTCCTCCATTCCAGGGCGCATCATAAGCTAAAGTCGTAGGTGCGGCGCTTAAACAAAATAGCAGCAAGAGAAATCCGCATGTAGACATGCGGGTAAGCGTTGTTATCGTTAATGCGAATGGGTTATTTGGCATAGCATTCATAGGTTTGCTCCATCAAAAACCTGAATTAAATTGTCTCGTTGAGTTTTAAGTTGTATAAGCTGGTTAGCAGGTAAAATATTTTCATTTAACCATTGCTCAATCTGCATCTGATGATTATTTTGAAATTGATAAAAGCTTTTTACCGTAAAGCCGGATTCAGCCAGGGTTTTATTGCTAGCAGCAAACCCTAACTCGGCTACTTGTTGATAATATTGCCTTTTTTGCAAACTGGAATGGCTCAATTGGATAGCCTTTTTCAATTGGGTAATTTCATTTTGCAACAGTTTGATTTCCGTCTGTACATAACGGGCAATCCCAGCATCGCTTGCCAATGTATACGGCGCAATCGCTATTAATATGATGATGAGCAATTGTTTCATAGTTTAACTCCTTATTAATAGTGAATGCGTTGCGTTCTATACCAATATAAGCTGCGATTACCTTTTTCATCTACGCTTCTTACGCCAATTCGATAATCGCCTGGAAACAAATATTGATCATTATTATTTTTTCCATCCCACTCAAGCGTGTGTTGCCCGCCGCCCAAATCCTGAAACACCCGGGTGGCTACATCCAGACCTTTTTCCATATCGGCGACTACTAGCTCTACTATCCCGGCTTTACTGAGAGTAATATCAAATGCGATAGCCTCCCTTCGCGGATCAGCCATAATAGTGGATTTCAAGACAAAGTCTTCAATACGCGGCATGGATTTAACATAAATAACGTTATAAGGGAGATCATAACGTACAATGCCCGGCATTAACGTTGTTAAAGAATCCGGCACTTTTTCGCCGGAGGGGAAGTCGGCATTCCAATACAGACTATATTGTCCACGCCCCATTGGTTCATGCTCCATTAAAGTCATCAAACGCGTACTGAATGAGATTTGCCAAAAAAATGTTATCTCGGCTGGATTATCTACTTCAAAATTAATTACCAAAGGCTGCTCCAGGCGATTAAATCGACGCGGATTAGCGGTGCTTCTTCGATAATAGCTTAACTGACCGCCGGTTGTAGTTCTTAAATCCACTTCCTTATCAATTCCGTATTCCGTATATCCAACTACTACGTAATAATCGCCTTCAGCAACGACTTCGTCTTGTTCGTTTTTTCCATCCCAACTAAAAATATGATTGCCTGCCGCCGTGTTTTGTTTACTTTGAATGGTTTTAATATTTGCGCCAATTGCATCCTCTATCCAAACCGCCAAATCAGTCTCATTTGGGAGCGTCACCGTAAAATCGGCTATTTCCATCGCATCGGTATTGATTGTATCGTCAGAATTCGGGATATTTAAAGAGGGTATTCCTGTGGGTTCGGTTTCAATCAATAATGAGGCTTGAGCCATACGCCCACTATCTGTTGTTAATTGCACTGTCGGATAAAAATGTCCGACAGCGGCATAAACAAAGTTTTGGTTATCGGTTAATGCAACGCCGCCAGTCGTTTCAAAACTACCGTCGCCGTCTAAATCCCATTTCCATTGATTAATAGCGCTTCCATCAAATATTGTGGCATCAGCGGATAAAGCAACCGTCAACGGTGCTTGACCATTCATGGGAGTTGCCGTTAATGCAATAATCGGGTCTTGCGGGTTATTTACATCAACCGTAATGGCATTATTACTAATAAGCGTTTCCCCACCAAATTGGTCGGTAATTTTTATTGTCGCAATGAAATTACCTTCTTGACTGTAATTTGTTTGAAACGTCCAACTATCGGCGATTAAACCGTTACCATTTTGTGTATCATCAAATACGCCGTCACCGTCATAATCAATGGCAATCGTTTCTATGCCATGAGGGTCCTCAGCGGTAACGGTAAACACTACATTTAAAGGCGCATGTCCATTGGTTACGTTACTATTGACTTGAGCAACCGGCGGGGTATTTTCAATAGTAATTATTTTTGTTGCAAACAGTTGTTCGCCTTGAGCCAAGTTAACCGTCAATTTGGCGGTAAACGTATCGCCCGGATTCCCGGTATAGGTATATGTTTTAGGTGCGCCAAAAGTGTCGGAGTTATCTATCGTTCCGTCGTTGTTAAAGTCCCACTGGTAACTATTAACAACAATATTATTATTGAATATGTCAGAACTGAACCTTACTGATAAAGGCGATGCGCCTGATGTTGGGTTGGCGATAATCTCTGCGGTTAAATTGGCGCCCGCGATAACTTGAAAGGCCTGAATTGCTGTCAAACCATCCGTGTCAATGACTTGAATAATAAAAGGATGCGGACCTTCTTGTTCCGGCGTCGGCGTCCATTGAATCAACCCGCTTTCTGCATCAATAACGGCTCCCGGCGGCGCTTGATTCAAACTGTATTGTAAAGGATCTCTATCTTCGCCAATTACTTGGTATTGATATAAGTGATCAACGGTCGCCTCGGATACAGCAGCAGAAGTAATTTTGGGTATCCCAGAATAAACTATCACTTCAAAAGATTGAGATGATTTTAAACCATTACCGTCGATAACGCTGATTGTAAATGCTTGTATGCCTTCTTGATCCAGAGTCGGCGTCCAGTTCACTTCACCTGTATCACTATTGATTGTGGCGCCGACTGGGGCATTTTCCAAGCTGAACTCGACATTGGGTGAGTTATAGGTTTGAACTTCTATCTGATAATGATAAAGCTCGCTGACAGTAGCCTCTAAAACCGGTGCCGTTTTAATTTTGGGCGGGACATATTGAGATAGCAATAAAGGTGAAAGAAAGTTATAGCTAGAGCGATTAGTATCTTTGATATTGAATTGTATCGGCGCGGTGTTATAAATAATATTTTCATCAGCTAAATAACCAAAAAAAATCAGAAAATTACCGGGAAAATTTTCCAGTTTGGTAATGATATTTATCCTCTGATTTCGATTTAATTTTACATTGCCCGTGCTTTGTAAAGTTTCAACTCGTTGATCCCAGGAAACCCATTCACCTTGTTGATTTTTCATATAAAAATCATTGTTGTGAACCATCACGGCATAAATGGATACGGTTTTTCCTTCATCTTGTGGAGAATCTATTTTGCCGATAACATCAAGCTTATCGTCTTTATAAATTTCATCTCCCAAATCATTCAAATACATTTGGGTTCGATAGGACATGAGCCGAAAACCTAGACTGACATTCTGTTTAGAAGACGCTAAATCTTGAAATGCGAAAGCATTGTGCTGAAAAATGATCGATAAAAACATCAAAAATATAATGCGCCAATCATTAATTATGTTCATTTGAACTCCATGAGATGTCTATTCGTCAATTAGTTGAAACGGTATATTCTTCACACCGACTTGCCCGCTATAACCCGACACGTTAACGGTTAAAATATGTTTACCCGGTTTTATTCCTTGTCTACCTGGCGACCAGCGCCAAGTAAATGGAACAAACCCCTGTTCTTCTTCTGCAATGAATTCGTTGTCTATAAAAAAACTGATTTCGTAACGTTGCTGATTTAAATATTTTTCATCCAAATCATGAAGATTCACTTCTGTTAAAATTTCATCGTATTTTTTTATTTTGCTTAATGCTTTTCTGTTTTTTGAATTCAGCAACAAAACGGATATGCGCGGACTTTTTTGTTGTAAAACCGGGTTATAAAATTCAGGACGAATTATTTTTCCATTTCGCTCCATCTCTGTCTGTTCTTTTTGCTGAATGACTAACGGCAGTTTTTTTCGCTCCCTATAAGTGCGATAGCTTTCTGTTGAATTAGCATAAGTAATGATGCCAAAATCAGGTAGTTGATAGCCGAGAATGAGATAACTGGATTTTGGACTTTTTTCAATCGATACAACCCCTTGGTCGTCCATACCATTCCATCGTTCTACATGAAACCCCGCCGTTCTGGGTTCCCAATCAACTATTGTTCTTAGCATTGGCCCGTTTTTTATGCCCGATCTAATAAGCATTCTACTGGCGGTCGGTAAGGTATATTCAATACTGCCGGAACGAATTTGCTTTTCAAAATCGAATACTTCCTCTCCGCCTGATTTTATACGCGGATCAATGATTCTTTCTTTATCAATCAAAGTCGTCAATTTTACTAGCGGGTAATACGCTTCATTTGGAACTAGCTCCCCGGCATTGTCTTTACCATCCCACAAAAAATCATAAAGGCTTTGTGTTTGATTTATTGCCTGCGCAGCAAGTGTTCTGATCAAATCGTCATCGCTGGAACGTATTTCAATCAGTACATTTTTGTAGTATTCAATATTTTGAATCTCAACTTGAATTGAAAAGTTTTCTCCTCTAACCGGCGCAAAACTCTGTTTTACATAATCCTTTATAATTACTTGATCAGATTTTTTATCAGCTGAGATGGCGACATTAAAACTCAAAAACAATCCAATTAGACAGACGAGTCCTTTTTGAGGAAAAATGAGCTTATCCATTTTCATAATCATAATTTAATACGACTCCAAATATCGAATTTTTTTTATTTCTTTAGGTAAAGTTACTTTTATAGCTGAATGAACTTTTTCGCTTTGAATATCTTGTTTTTCAAGCTTCATCAAACTCGATTCGGTCATAGTTTGTCTAACAAAAAACAATGTTCCATTGGCTGTAACACTCGGAAAACCATCAGTCACAGAACCTGATGTTAACCATTTTACCTCTTGTGTATTCAAACCTATTCTTGCAATATGATAGTAGCCGCGTTTATTTGAACTGATGTATCCAAAGTCTGAATTTGTATCGACAGAATGTAGATAACTAACTGTATTGAGTAGGGTAAGCTGCTCAGTTTTATGAGTGACCAGGTTTTTCCGCCATACCTCTTGTATTAGCGGTTTACATTCTCCACGACAAGAAACGTGCGCGTAATAGAGTTTATCTTGATAAATATAAGGATGGAATTGTGCAGAATGCTGATTGACTAATTGATGTTTTTTAAAATTCTAATCTAAGTTGACCACACGCGTGTTTCTACTTTTGCCTTGCATTAGCTCTATTAAGGCCAAACCGTTTTGATAGGCTCTAAGTTGAGTATATGTTTTACTCGAAGTAGGCTTATCATCTTTAAGGTCTATTGTTTGTTTTTCCTTTTTTTTATCATCATAACGATAAAGCTTTAAATCATCCCCTTTGAAAAAAAAATAATTGCTATTTGCCTGGCGGGTGATTACAGCGGGGTTTTCAATTTCGTCCACTCTACGCCATTGCTTAGATTGGGCATCATCATTGATATATGGAAACCACGATGAACCATTATAGGCCACTATCAATAGACCGGTTTTTGTCTCTCCAGCAAAGACAACCGACATATTGGCGATAAAAGCTAAAAGCAACATCAAAAATATGTTTTTCCAATTTATTTTATTTATGCGCATAGCTGTTTTCGATTGAGCATTTTCCCAAGATAAATTAGCCATAGAAATATGGCAATTAAAGCCAAAAAACTAAAAAAAATGATACCCAGCGTAGTTTGCGATTCTGTTCCGATCATTAGCGCATGAAGATAAATGCAACTTGTAGATACCCAATAGAACTTATGAAGTAGCGCCCGTCCTTTTTTAAGTAATTTTTTTCGCATTATGCCGCTAAATAGGACTACCATCAAGCTCAGTATGCCTATTTGGCCAAACGCTATATAAGTATGGTAAAAATCTTTGAAATTTGGAATTAACAGCCCCCATGCAGGGGAGTCTTGCCTGATGGAAACG
>SPJK01083021.1_pt1 | contig 10587 bp, 9 predicted proteins | sample 3741771 | NCBI WGS metagenome assembly SPJK01 (sample SAMN10925997, study PRJNA522277) | cold seep metagenome | isolation source: Elba SIP-enriched marine methane seep metagenome, extraction at timepoint T2 | place: Italy: coast of Elba, Mediterranean Sea
GCGGACGGCTTTTTCAGCTATTCACAGGACAATCTCCTGAAGATCATCCAAGTCATCCGCGAACACCGGGCCACTATCGTTGTGGCGAATGCGTTGAGCGACCGCCATCCCGATCATGGCCGCGCTGCCAAGCTCGTAGCTGATGCCTGCTTCTACTGTGGTTTAGCGAAGGTCGCTACTACTGGCGAAGATGGGCAGGCGCAGGAACGCTGGCGCCCTAAAGCCTTGTATCACTATATCCAGGACCATAATCTGGAGCCAGATTTCGTGGTGGATATCACGCCCTATATTGATCGAAAAATGGATTTGGTGATGGCTTTCGGTTCACAGTTCTACAATCCTGAGGCCAAGGAATATGCGCAAGAGTTGAATAGCCCGATCAGTGGCAAGCAATTCTTCGATTTCTTACGGGCAAAAGCCGCCTCCTACGGGCGAATCGCTGGTTTTGACTATGCCGAGGGATTTAATGCCAGCCGGACGCCCGGGCTAAGCAATCTGTTTGATTTAGACTAGCTAGCTGCCTCTACTCTTCCAAACCCTTCTCCGCTGGCTGCCACTCTTCACGGATAATCTCGGTAACGTCAGCAAAAGGAACATAGAGTTCAATCTCACCTGCTGCGTAAGGGGCAATTTCGTATGGTTGGTATACAAAGAAAATACCCTGATCGGTCAAGCCAAAATTTTCGGTTAGACTCAATTCATCTTCGTAAAACACCTGCGACAAAGGCGAGCCTTCCTCTAAGTCATACAGACGCCTGGCGGTCTGCGTTAGTTGCTCTAACAAACTCTCCTCATACCCCTCCAGAAATACATTAGCTAAACTGACTTTTCTTTGATTCACCAGATCATAGGCGGCTACTGCTGTACCATAGTTGCCGTGTGCACCACCTGAATAGTAGTATTGCGTATAGCCTAAACTCAGAAGCTCCCGGCTATTGAAATAGATCGCCACAGAGGCATCTTGTTCATATGAAAAGGAAAGCGGCTTCTCTTGCAGGGTGGTATCCAGTATACCATCAGCTAGTAAACCTTCCATTTCCATCCGATATTCTGCGAAATACGCGTCGCGCATCTGGTGCAAGGCAGCCTGTAAAGCTGGAATGGCATTCGCCAAGCTATCGCCGGCTAGCCCCCGGTAGATTTCCTGACGCAAGAAGCGATTCAGGCCAGGGTCGTCGGTTTGCGGCTCCAGCCAATCGACGCGAAAGCGAGCGGTGGGCGAAACCGGCCAATTAGGCAAGGCTAAGGTGGAGTCCATAAACGTGCGGAGCTTAAAATCAGTTAAGGTGTCATTGGATGGCTCCAGGTCAAAGGCGTAGCTCCGTTCACCGTCGCCACTCACCCATTCTCCGCTATACTGACCATCAGCCTGCCATCGGCCGTCAAACTGATTACTTTGGCCCTGCCAACCACTATTTTCATGTAGAATCAGTAAGCCGGTAGAATCCATGTTTCCGTAAACGGAAATAGGCCCGCCTATTCGCTCATACCGATAGTAGCCTTTGAATGAACTGCCGTTGGGATAAACCGGGGAGTCTTCCATGGTCAGTTCCATCACGATCGGCAAATCCGCTACTACTCCTTCCAGGTGGTAATACGACCAATTAGAGGATTCAGTTACTGGTTTAGGGGGAAGCGGAGTCGCAGGTTGCTCAACGATAGACTCTTGCTGTTCAGTAGACTGTGTATTGACGTCAGGGTCAGACTTACAACCGATGACCCATAGGCAGGTCAGCAGCAATATCAGATAGGTGTGGCTAGTCGTATTCATTTGGTCATTTGCGCGCAAAATTAGAAAATGTGGCGAAATTAAGCTCAACTTCAGCAACTTACTCTTTCCCACGGATAAGCGCAAGTCTCTTTCATACTCAGCGAGTTAAATACCTAAAAAAGTATATACAAGGTAGTAGTTGGCTCCCTGTAGTCATATTTGGACCAGGCTTGCGCACAACAAAAAATTCTCCTACCTTTAATTCTTGGGCTCTTTTCAAAAGCTCCCAAAATGGCCGCTTAAAAAAGGGGGTCGATGATGTAAATAATAGCATTGCTCTAATTGATATAATCTTATGGAAACAAAGGAAAAAAATTCCGCACTCCACCCTAAGCATCACCCGATGAAAAAGTGGAGTCGCCAAGTCAAAGGCGAGGACTCCTGGACGATGTTTAAAGTAATTTCTGAATTCGTACAGGGTTTTGAAACGCTCAACCTGATTGGGCCTTGTGTGAGTATCTTCGGCTCAGCTCGTACGCAGCCCGAACACCCTTATTATAAATTAGCGGTGGAGATTGCCCGCCAGCTAACGGAAGAAGGTTACGGTGTCATCACTGGCGGCGGCCCTGGTATTATGGAGGCCGGCAATAAAGGCGCCCATCTCAATGGTGGGAAATCAGTAGGACTAAATATCAACCTGCCTTTTGAACAAGGTTCCAACCCATTCGTCGATCAGGATAAATCAATCGACTTCCGCTACTTCTTCATTCGTAAAGTAATGTTCGTGAAGTTTGCCCAGGCATTTGTTGCCCTACCAGGTGGCTTCGGCACGATGGACGAACTCTTCGAGGTCCTCACCTTAGTTCAAACCCGAAAGATCACACCTGTTCCGGTAATTCTGGTCGGCAAAGACTTCTGGACCGGCATGCGGGAGTGGATTCGTTCTACCATGCTGGAAGCTGCCGGCAATGTCAGCCCTGGCGATATGGATCTGATTCCAATTGTAGACACCCCCGAAGAGGTGGTGCAAATCATCAATGAATTCTACGCCGTAAACGCGCGGGAATTGGGTCCAAATTACAAGCTGTAGATTGCGCTGACAGGGGCTTCCTCTGCATCAATTTGTGCAGCATCTGCTGTTATTTCCCGCGGATTGATAGATAATCAGCCGGCTTCGGTATTAATTTTGCTTTTGGAGGCAACCATCTACTCCCTTTGGTCGTTCTTTTTTCACGCGCGAATTTTCGCCAGTGCATAGTAGTTTTTTCAATTACACCGACCATGAGCAAAGTTAATACCCCTGCCGTGCCCCTTCAAGACCAAATTATTTCCGCCATTAGCTGGACGCTTAACCTGGCACCCTACCAGCTAACCCCTTATACACACTTTACCGAAGACCTGCACCTCGATCAGATCGACCTCACGCTCCTGATCGCTGCAGTGGAGAGCCAGCTGGATGTCTATCTATCCACCGAGGAGGTGGCCGACATCAAAACTGTTGCCGACCTCAACCGCTATTTCAGCAAATATTCTGTGAATAGTACTAGTAGTTCCGTAGTAAGCGAGTAGCATTTCGGCCAATGTTGTCTTCTACGTCGGTACCCATGAAGTAATCATCGGGGTGATCACCTGGTGCTGCCCGGTAAAGTTGCAATTGCCATTGTGGATTTTGCCGTTCTCCAATGACATCCGAGTGCAGCAAGACAAAGTCGCCGGCAGCAAGAGACGGATTGTAGAAAATGAATCGAACATTGTTTTGATTGGTCCGATCGATCTTGTCATATGACCAAATCTCGTAAGGTGGTGCGGAAGGTTCATTCTCATTCCTGACAATATCATTGGGCTGGCCGTACTTAAGGTAAACGTAACCCCGATCGGTTTCAAAGCCATTGCGGAAGCCGGAACGGAATTCAGCATCAACCGCCCGTACCACTTCCATGTATTGTTCATAAGCGAGTTGCGGTGCAGCGCGATTTTCCTTCGCCCAAAAACTATATAAATAGGTTCGCTGAGAGCGAACACTATCATTGCGGATCAGCAAGTCGACCACCTCCACATCATTTTGTGGCAAATGAGGGATGATCGCCAATAGGCCGATACGCACCTCTTCTTCGGTTAGTTGGCCAACGAATTCATCCTCAACGGTCAGTTGGGCTAGCGCCTCTTCCAATCGCTCCGCATCAACCAATGGATTAGCCCGTTGAAAGAAGACCGACCGAGTACTAATTAGCTGTCGTTCGCGATCGCGTACTTCAACTGCCAGGCGATAATTCCCTGATGGCAAATCGGAAATATCCATCTGGATAAGCAAGGGATTGACTGAAGCCGGCGCTTGGCGTTTATGACCAATTAAGACAGTTCGACCTTCTCCTTTATTGAGTTGATCAACTTTGTAGGTAGCCACAAAGGCATCCTGAATAAAGGTATCGCTATGGTATACTTCGTGGTAAAAGCTAAGCACATTCGCCCCTCGTCCATAAAAATGATAAGGCAAGGGTTCGCATAATACTCCACTCTTCGTGAAGGCGCTCTCTTGCTCCGCTTGTCGAGCAGACGCCAATAACTGAATATCGGATTGTTCGACCGCCGACGTGGCAAAATCAATGCTGATATCCGTTCGATACTCACGAATATTCGTCGAATCAGCGACGTCTTCCACCAGCACAGCCAATGAGTAATCGCCATTCGCTAAAGCGTATCGCTTCAAATCAACAAAATCAACTACTCGCTCCCCAAACGGGCTGTTGAGGCGAAACCTGTCGAACTTGACAACTTCTTCACCCTGCTGGAACAGGATCAGCACATTAACACCTCCCTGCACTAAGGAGTCTTCTTGCACAACCGGTGTAACGGTCTGCCCGGATACGTGTAGATAGATTTCGATGTAATTATCCTGCGGACTGTAAAAACGAGCGTAGGATAAGCTAGCATCAATCGCGTGCAATTGACCAAATAAACATACAAAGAGGAGTGGGAAAAAGTACCGCATAACAGTTCGGGTGTTGATCCCGACAAGATACGACAAAGCAGAACGGCGCGCTGACCGAACTTAGCCAAAAGTCAGAATGCTGATACTATTGGATGGCTTCCTCCGCTGCATTAGCGCGCACGAGTTCAAACCGAAAATCATAGATATGGAGGCGGGTAATCAATACTAATCGACCCTCTGCCAATTCTTCGATGGTATAGGTCGCATCTAAACTACCTTCGCGTTGATAGATCAACTCATCGTCGAGTTCATAGGAAAACGCCTGTTCGTCCCCCGTCACATTGGTCACCAAGCGGTTTCCCTCTTGGAAATCGAAAAATAAGTCTACGAGTGACTCGGCGAATTTTCCATTCCGATATGGTGTTTCGATATCCCACCGTCCCAACAATTCTTCTTCCTGAAAAGGTGCATCACCGCCACAGGAAGACAAACTCACCATGATGCTGGTCAGCAAGAGCAAGCAGACGGGAAATAGCGAATTGGCGTTATTCATAAGTCTTAGATCGTCAGTTTACCCAAAAAACGCCGGAAAAGTACAAACTAATATCCTTCTCTGACAATTTTTGCGGGCCTGATCGAGCGGCTGACTCCCGGTAATTGCTAGTGAAAGCTGCTTATATCTTCATCGGGCTTTTATTCACCAGACATTCCCGAGAAGACTTGAAACAGGGACGAGTCTTCAGTCTTGGGCCCGTAAGCTGAGGATAAAATCGAAGGTCCTTGTAAGCAGGCCGCACCTACTGTTCGGCCGCGGCCCGACTCAACCGATCGTTTATCGCACGGCCCAGGCCACGTTCTGGCAGTCGTTCGGCAAGAATGAGATCAAGGTCTTCGGTATCCAACAACCTTAGGTAAGCGAAGAGTTGCTGAGCGGCCTCTTCTAAGTCCCCGTTCGGCGATAGTGCGAATTGATGCTCCCAAGTGGACAGTTCTTTTTGAAAGGTTAGCAAGCCCACTCGATCAGATTGTTCCAGATTGTCGACCTCGTCCGAATCGATCAACCGCAGTGGCACGCGTGGTGCGTAATGACTCTTTAGCATGCCAGGTGCAGCAGGGTTGGAGGAAGAATGCGTTTGAACTTGCACCGGGCCTACTACCTCCTCGATCGCCTCCACCGATAGTCCGCCTTTTCGCAGAATGGTCACCTGCTTATTCACAAAACCGACAATCGTACTTTCGATCCCCACCTGGCACGGCCCGCCATCTAAGATGTAGGGCAATTTATCGCCTAGTTGATCTTGCACGTGGGTTGGTTTCGTAGGGCTGATATAACCAAACGGATTAGCACTCGGTGCGGCAAGTGGAAAATCCAATAACTCCAGTAGTGACCGCGTCAGCGGGTGTTGTGGGACACGTACAGCTACGTTCGGCAAGCCGGATGTGACCAGATCTGGTATGATTTGCTTCTTCGGCAAAACTAAGGTCAGTGGACCTGGAGAAAAATGCCTCGCCAGCTCCTGAAGTGGAGCAGGAACCGCTTCCACCCATTGGTGAATGGCCTCGACACTAGGTACATGGATAATCAAGGGATCGAAGGACGGGCGGTTCTTTACGGCAAAAATACGTGCGACCGCTCTGGCATCCAGCGCATTACCCGCCAGGCCATAGACCGTTTCGGTGGGAATGGCGATCACTTTTCCGGCACGCAGCAACTGCGCAGCCTCCGGAATATCTCGTCCAATAAGTGCTGGCATGAACAATGCGATTGCTGAGGCGCGAAGGTAAGGGAATCCAGAAAATGATGGAAATGAAGGCTTAAAGAGCCTGTTGGGAGTTTGCTTTTGGTGGCGAAAATGATCAGTTTTCGGTTCTCACAAAGCGATTTTTGAAGTTCATAGCAGCGCTATGGACTGAAAAAATGGCGAAGTGAGGTTCAAAAAATGATTATTTGCAGCCCAGAGGATAAATTCCCAACAGGCTCTTAATCTTCAGCAATGGAAAAAAGATAGCCAACGCCTTTCAACGTAATGATATTGATCCGCTCATCATAACTGAAATAAGAGCGAATCTTTCGCATATACACATCCAGGTTTCGCGAATTGAAGAAAGAGTCGTCGCCCCACACGTGAAGCAATAGCTTTTTCCGCTCCAAAGTGGCATTCAAATGTGTGCACAGGAGTTCTAGTATTTGCGCCTCACGATACGAGAGTTGACGAGCCTCATTGCCTTGATAGATCAATTCAAGGGTGTTGGGCCGAAAGACATATCTACCGATGGAGATTTCCTGGTCGGCAGCCGGTGCATCTTGCGCATGTTGATGGGTCATTTGAAGCAGATTCACCAGGCGGGCAATCAACTCCTCCAAGCTAAACGGCTTACGAATGTAATCGTTCCCCCCTACGCTAAAGCCTTTGAGCACATCCTCCGTCTGGTTCTTTGCTGTTACAAACAAAATAGGGACGCTTGGATCTAGTTCGCGAATCTCGGTAGCAATCGAGTACCCATCTTGATGTGGGAGCATGATATCCAAAATGCAAATGTCAGGCTGCAACTCCTGAAAGGCAGAGAGCGCTTGGTTTCCCTGCGTAATGAGGCGAACATCATAATCGCGGCTTTCCAGACTTTCCTTCACGATTTTGGCCAAGAAAGGCTCATCCTCAACGTATAGTACTTTCACCTTATCCATGATGGCGGGGCAATTTAATGTGGAAGCTGGATCCCTCATTAACTTCGCTAGATAGTTCGATGGTGCCACCATGACGCTTCACGATATCAGCTACGTAACTGAGGCCGAGGCCGTAACCTTTTACTGTATGCCGATCGCCCTGAGGCACTCGAAAAAAGCGGTCGAATACGCGTTCGCGGTAGCTGACCGGAATACCTATCCCATTATCTTGAATACGCATCCGAAGCGCTGTTTCATCGGCATAAAGATCAAGATGGATCACCGGCGGTTGATCGGTGTATTTCAGGCTGTTCTCCAGCAAATTGAACAACACATTGGTGAGGTGAACGGCATCTCCTTCGAGTCCAAAATCAGTGCCATGGGTAGTAAAATGCACTTGGCCACCGTCCTGTTCCAACTGTATTTTCATGGCATCTAACACTCGTTGAGCCATCAGCTGAAGGTCAAAGTGTTCGCGATTAAGACGGGGTACATCTTGCTCAAAGACCGATAACTTCAAGACTTTATCGACCAGCAGCGAAAGCCTCCCCAATTCATGTTGTGAGATATCGAGATACTCTTTCATTTTATCCCAGTCACGCTGCCCAACAAAGCCTTTTACAGCTTCCACCGCCACACCTACTGTGGTGATCGGCGTCTTTAGCTCGTGTGTCATATTGCTGATAAAGTCACTCTTCAACTGTGTATATTCCAGTGCCCTCCGGTTGCTGCGGTAAAGCGTCCAGAACGCCAGTGTAGTCAGTAAAAACAGGAAACTGCTAAACAAAATCTGCGGGAAGATCTTCGAAAGCAAATAAGGCATAGCCTGGGTAAAAATGACTTCCTCCTGTTGATAAGGCGCAAAAGAGTGCGGAAAGAACTCCCATTCGATCGAATCCTGAGCCGGTTTCAATGGCTGCAATTCATAGGTCTGCGGTAGCTCTGTTTGTGCCAGGCGGTTTTCAAAATGTCGGAGTAGCACTGCCGTCACCTCGGGGTCCTTATCTACATCAACCGCTGCATCAATTCGTTCCAGTCGTTCAATGTAGATCGCTGTATCATGAGCCTCCGCCACCGAGTCGATCCGGATCGTTAGCCGACTCGCGCCTTTTGTCTTATCGTGCGTCGACCATTCAGCTACGGATGTAGTATGAGTGCGCTTGAAGCGGTTGAGGCTCAAATCGATGGTCAAGGAATCTTGCGGTACGGAATCGAGATAGAACGCGTTACCACTTTGCGCTTGCTCTACGAATACTTCAATAAAATCCTTGAACATCGAATCCTGTACCGTTTGCACCGACTCCCGGTAGAGGAAGTTTCCTTCCTTTTGCATGGTTTCTTTGACATCTTGATAGCTGCCATTCAACCAGAAGCCCAGGAAGAGCAAGAGAGCAACCAAGCTCCCTCCCATCAGCAAAATTGTCCAGTTTTGTTGCCGTTCCATGCACCAAATGTACAGCATTCCCCACTTGCTTGCCGACCGATTAACCTTAATTAACCTTACGCTAAGGTTGATTAACCTAGAGTGCGCCCTAGCGACCATAGATTTGTGTCAAAACAACCGACATGGACTTTAAAACAATCTTGTTCTTATTCATCGGCAGCCTGCCCCTGGCCCTTTCGGCACAGCTCACAACAGGCATGGTGCACTATGACGAAACAATACATCTTGACATCGATCTACCAGAAGAAGATCGACAGTTCGCTCATTTGATCCCGAGCGAGCAAACGAATCCATTCATCCTACGATTCACTCCAGAAGCAACACATTACGCTCCGGATAACAGCGTAGAGGAAGAACCACCGCCACCACCTACCGAAGGTGAAGTTAACTTCCAAATCAAAATCATGCGCAGTTCCGACAATAGCGCAACTTATACCAATCTTGCAGAAGGCACTATGCTGGAGCAACGCAGCATCTTTGGTCGCCCATTTCGTATCGAACACGAGGAGCTGGCCACGGAATGGCGGCTAAGTACCGAGCAAAAAGACATTTTGGGTTACACCTGCATCAAGGCCACTAGTGGTCCGGATTCACTATTGACTACTGCTTGGTTCGCGCCCCAAATCCCAGTGTCTAGTGGCCCCGGTACTTTCGGGCAGCTCCCTGGCCTAATTCTGGAGGTCAATCGCGACAACATGACCATCACCGCCACCAGCATTAGTGAAGAACTTGATGACGAAAACTTAATCGCCCCCCCCAGCAAAGGGCGCAAAGTAACCGAAGAGCAATTCGATGCTATCCAGGCCGAGAAAATGGAGGAAATGGATCTCCAGGGAGGTCGTCGGATTGAAATCAGAGGATAATCAGCATAAGGTGTTTAGGTGTAAAAGCATAAGGGTGTAAAGGTTCATTTCGAGCTATGTGCGAGACTACACTCAACCCCTACAGTTTACACGCTTACACCTTTGGACTTTTACACATTTACACTTCAATTTTTCCTTCATGAAAAGGATCACCCGACTGTTTTTTCTTACTACCCTATTGACCATTACTTTTCAAGTGGCCGGCGCGCAAAGCTACCGTGTTCAAGGTGTTGTTACCGACAGCTTGCATGGTGCTTTGACCGGCGCCACGGTGGTAGCTCTAAACCCATTAGATTCTACCATACTGGGTTTTGCGATCACTGATGGCCAGGGTCGATTTGCACTGGCTCGTGTCGACAACCCGCAATGCAATCTCCAAATCACCTATATCGGCTACGGCACCTTTCAACAGCTCATAGAGTTCACGCCTGGAGAAGGGGTTGTTGACATGGGAGAAGTGTGGCTCTCTCCTGAAAATCAAACCCTGGAAACGGTAGTTGTTAAAAGCGAACATGTCCCGGTCTTGATCAAAGGCGACACCATCCAGTACCAGGCCGACGCTTTCGGCGCACGGCCCGACGACAATGTCGAGAACCTGTTAAAACGCCTGCCCGGTGTTGAAGTTCAGCGCGACGGAAGCATCAAAGCCCAGGGCGAGGATGTCGAAAACGTACTCGTAGATGGAAAACCCTTCTTCGGTGATAACCCACAAATTGCCACTCGCAACCTTCCTGCCGACGCCATCGATGCCGTACAAGTCTATGACGAAGAGTCAGAATTGGAGGAATTCTCCGGCATCGATGATGGCGATGAAGAAAAGACCATCAACCTCGTTCTGAAAGAAGATAAGAAGAACGGCTACTTTGGTGAAGTATCAGGTGGCTACGGCTCGGAAGGTCGCTACGAAGGTCGCGCCAATATCAATCGTTTTAACAGCACCACCCAGCTTTCCCTACTCGGCATGGCCAACAATAC
>SPJK01061900.1_pt1 | contig 10586 bp, 12 predicted proteins | sample 3741771 | NCBI WGS metagenome assembly SPJK01 (sample SAMN10925997, study PRJNA522277) | cold seep metagenome | isolation source: Elba SIP-enriched marine methane seep metagenome, extraction at timepoint T2 | place: Italy: coast of Elba, Mediterranean Sea
ACTAAACGGAAATCTTTAACAGCCTTTTCTAAAGGTGGAACCGCTTCACTTAGCGCAATACAATCCTTGGCTAAGGTCAAATAAGCCGTATTACTATCTCGTCCGAGCTCTAGCAACTGGTTAGTCGAAACATCCTCACCAAAGAATAAGCCCGCAACGTTTGGCAACTGGTGCGCCTCATCAAAAATAACGGTATTCGCACTCGGCAACAGCTCCGCCACGCCCTCATCGCGCAACATCACATCGGCAAAAAACAAATGGTGATTAACCACCACAACATCCGCCGCCAAGGCTTTCTTACGCGCCTCCATCACAAAGCATTCTTTATAGTAACTGCAATCTTGACCTAAGCAGTTATCACGCGTTGACGTCACACTCTGCCAAACCATCGCATCTTCTGGCACATCAGTCAGCTCACTTTTATCGCCTGTTTTGCTGTTTTCTGCAAAGTTTTTAATGATATGGACATACTGAGCATCTTCCCGAGAAGCAAATCGCCCCTCTTGCTCTGCGCGCGCCAAGTGGTCATGACAAACATAATTGGCACGCCCTTTGAGCATGCTCACTGAGACCGGCACCTTTAATGCATCGCGCACATTGGGCAAATCACGGCTAAACAGCTGATCTTGCAGTGTTTTTGTCCCTGTGGAAATAATCACCTTACCACCAGAAAGCAAGGCTGGTACTAAATAAGCAAAGGTTTTCCCCGTACCAGTGCCTGCCTCCGCAACTAGTTGTTGGTTGTTTTCAATCGCTTCAGCAATGGCCTCTGCCATCCGTAATTGCTCATCACGCTTGGTATAACCTTTAATCGCTTCAGCTAAAGGACCTTCTGATTGAAAAATTTGGGTTAATTGTGGGCTTTGTGTTGCTTTGTCAGACATAGGCCGCATTATCCCACGAATAGGCTAGATTGCATGCACTATCCCACTGTCTAGCAAGGAAATTCCTGCACAAATTGAACTTGTGTTCAATGCTATTGCCTGATAGCCTAACAAAGCTGCGAACTATTCAGCATTAAGTAACATCAACTACTCTAGGGAGATTATGATGGATTTAGGACTGATTATTCAATTAGTAAGTGGTGCCGTAGGCGGTAATTTAGCTGGCGGCTTAATGAAGAAAGCCAGCTTAGGTACGGCTTTAAACTCTGTTGTCGGCATCTTAGGCGGCGGTATCGGCGGTCAGGTACTCGGCATGCTCGGACTCGGTGGGGCAGCAGCAGCTGGCGCAGGTGGCTTAGACATTGCAAGCATTATTTCTCAAGTCGCTGGTGGCGGTATTGGTGGTGGCATTCTATTAGCCATTGTAGGCTTAATTAAAAGCGCGATGGCAAAATCATAACCATAAGGCCTACCTTACCCAACGATTGGGTAAGGTGACATGCCATATGATTGGCACAACGACAGACGCACCAGCATCATGAAACATCTCATTGCAACCATTGCAGCATTCACATATCTACTCTTGCCCAGCATCAGTGCAGCAACGGTAGTCACTGCCAATGCAGCTGGCATCTCAATTACTTTTCTCAATACGGAAACGGCCTCTATTGCGGATGATGTGCTTATGAGCGCCATGAGCCTTGAAGGTATTCAATATAAATATGGCGGCTCGTCTCCAGAGACAGGTTTTGACTGTAGTGGCTTTGTTGGCTATGTCTATAACCAAGCGGCAAATATGCAGCTGCCAAGAACATCACGTGGGATTAGCCGCGTCGGCCGCAATATTCACCAAACAGAACTACAATCAGGTGATTTAGTCTTCTTCAACACCTCAAAAAGAGCCTACTCACACGTCGGCATTTATGTTGGCAATGGCAAGTTCATTCATGCGCCACGCAAAGGCAGCTTTGTTCGCGTCGAAAGCATGCAAACTAGTTATTGGAAGAACCGTTTTAACGGGGCTAGGCGCTTAGACCAAACCGCACAGAATTAGATTAATGTCGATCACTGTGACCCAAGTCTCGATTAGGGTCAATGTGATCCCGCACTAACTGCTTCAACTCTTTAGATTCAGGAAAACGACTTTCTGCCTTGCGTGAAAACAACAATTCACCATCTAAACGCACTTCAAAGATACCGCCTGTACCAGGCAGCAAAGTGACCGCTTTTAAGTCGCCATCAAACGTCGTCAACAACTCCTGCATCAACCAAGTAGCACGCAATAGCCAACGGCACTGCGTGCAATACGCTATTTCAATATGCGGCGAATCCATTAACAATCTCTCCAGTTATATAAATTTTACAAAACAAACAAGGAAAACTATTTGAAATAAAGCAAAATGAACCTATTATATTATTAAGTGTTCTTATACACTTACCCTATAACAAGATGACAACAGATAAAAGGCAATACATGAGTGCTATATTTAAAAAACTTGGCTTAATGACCTCAGGCATTTTAATCGGGATACTGATTAGCCTCAACTTCTCAGTCCTAGCGGCAAAACTAGGTGTTTCTGAACTGCCCGTAGATGACTTACGCGTGTTTGCTGAAGTATTTGGCAAAGTCAAAAGTGACTATGTCGAACCTGTCGAAGATACAAAGCTGATTAATGAAGCCTTAACAGGCATGCTGCAAGGGTTAGACCCGCACTCTGCTTATATGGACAAAGATGCCTATAAAGACTTACAAGTCGGCACACAAGGCGAGTTTGGCGGTTTAGGCATTGAAGTGACCATGGAAGACGGCCTTGTTAAAGTCGTCACACCGATTGAAGATAGCCCAGCTTACAAAGTGGGCTTGCAGTCAGGTGACTTGGTGATGAAGCTTGATGACAAACAAGTCAGAGGCATGACCTTAAATGATGCCGTTAAAATCATGCGCGGCAAACCGGGCACTGCCATCACGTTAACTGTGTTACGTAAATCAGCTGACAAACCACTCGACTTTACGATTATTCGAGATATTATTAAATCGCAAAGTGTGAAGAATAAATATATCGAACAAGATTATGGCTATGTGCGCATTACGCAATTCCAGGAACATACTGGTGAAGACTTAGCCAAAGCCCTCATTAAGTTAGAAAAAGAAAACAAAGGACCATTTAAAGGTTTGGTACTAGACTTGCGTAACAACCCGGGTGGTTTATTAGATGCAGCCGTAGGCGTTTCAGCAGCTTTCTTACCGAAGGACAAGCTTGTGGTTTACACAGAAGGCCGTGTTGAAGACTCACAAATGCAATTAAAAGCAACACCTAGAGATTACGCACGTCGTGGTAAGTCTGATTATTTAAGTGGCGTGCCAGACATCTACAAAACAGTACCAATGGTGGTGCTCGTGAACGCAGGTTCCGCATCAGCTTCTGAAATTGTGGCAGGTGCATTGCAAGACCATAAACGTGCAACCATCTTAGGCGTTACAAGCTTCGGTAAAGGTTCTGTACAAACGATCTTGCCAATGAACAATGGCAGTGCCATAAAGCTAACAACAGCCCGCTATTACACCCCGAATGGTCGTTCTATTCAAGCCAAAGGCATCGTGCCTGATATCAACGTCGGTGATGGTTCTGATGAGTCGAAACAGGTTCATGAGGCAGACCTTAAAGGTCACCTATCTAACCCAACGGGAGAAAAGAACAAACCAACTGAAACGAAAGATCCAGCGGTAGAAAAAGCGAAAGAGGAAGCCCTGAAAAAAGCTGATGAGAAAAAATTTGCTGAACGCAAAGGCCCAATCAAGCCAACCTCAGAAGAAGATATTCAGTTCCAGCAAGCAATGAATGTGCTAAAAGGTTTGCCAGTCGAAGCAACGCCAAAAACAGAAGAAGAAACCGCTAAAAAATAATCGCGGCATCTCTTTTTCAAGCCCTGTTAGGTCAACTGACTAACAGGGCTTTTTTGTTACAAAAAAATATAGTTTTTCTATTGATTTACCCCATATTTAAATTAAACTGTTTTGCATGTTAATCGACAAACTCATTCAAACCTTTGACACAGGGTTACGTACCGTCTTTTCAGAAGCAAGGCCGTATCGTGCGCGCCCGGATGAAGGCATTGAAGCTGAGTCAGTCACTGACGATGAAAAATCAAAAGTGATTGCGCTCATGCGCATTAATCACGTCGGTGAAGTATGTGCTCAAGCACTGTATAGCGGTCAGGCATTTACTTCCCGTAGCCCGCAAGTTGTCGAAGAACTCAAAGACGCCGCGAAAGAGGAAACGGATCACTTAGCGTGGTGCGAATCACGCATCCACGAATTGGGTGGTCGAAAAAGTCTACTCAATCCATTGTGGTACATCGGCAGCTTCTCAATTGGCGCTGTCGCTGGTGCTATTGGCGACAAGTGGAACCTTGGCTTTTTAGAAGAAACAGAACAGCAGGTTAGCGCCCACCTAGCAGGACATCTAGCGGAATTACCTGAAGCAGATAAGAAAACACGCGCCATTATTGAACAAATGCATGCCGATGAACTCTCGCATGCACAACAAGCACATCACCTAGGCGCGGCAGCACTACCAGCACCAGTCAAAACCATGATGAAGCTGTCTTCAACAGTCATGACCAAGACAGCTTACTATTTTTAGTTAGAGGGATAGAAAATGCAAAAATTTAGCGATATATTACTGGAAATAGACCCAGCAGAAGGTGTCAAAGAAATTGCGCTATTCGATAGCGATGGTCAGACAGCTGGCGTTCTCAAAAACAAGCCCGGTAGCGCCGGTTCTGTAAAAGTGTATTACCACTTATACAAAATGTTTGGCAGTATCAATGTCGATGCCGCTGTTGAGGGCCTCTCTCTTTATGCTGAACACACGCAAGATGCAGAAGACCACCCTGGCAAACACCCTAATATTGATCGCCTATTTGACATCATTGACCAAGCCAAAACACTCACAGTCAAAGTGACAATGGCGTAAGCTGGCTAAGCCTACTTTGCGAGCAGTTTTGCAATGGGCGGATGATAGATTATTTCTAGCAAATGCCCAACAGAATCTAGGCAATAAAACCCATGCGAACCATCGCGATGCGATTTAGGCGCCTCGGTAATGCGCACACCCTCTTTCACAAAATAGGCATACCACTCATCAACCGCTTTCGCCGTTTCTAAGACAAAGCCAATATGGTCTAAACGCTGCTTTTCTGTTGGCGTGTAATCCACACGATGCAACGCAAACACATCTCCATCATTGGTCAGATAGTAGTTATCATCATCAGGTTGCCATTCAATACGCATACCCATAATACGCGTATAAAAATCAACAGCTGACTCCAAGTCATGAATAAAGAGTGCCACATGGCGAATACCAACCATGCCTTGCGGTTGTTGCATCGTTAATCGACTCCTACCATTTCAAAATCATGGGTAATTTCAACGCTCTTACTGAGCATAATGGAAGCTGAGCAATACTTTTCTGCTGATAGTTCAACTGCACGCGCCACTTGCTTTTCATTTAAGCCATTACCCGTCACCACAAAATGTACGTGAATCTTGGTAAACACTTTCGGGATTTCATCTGCACGTTCCGCGCTAATTTCAGCGACGCAATCAACCACCGGTTGACGTGATTTCTTCAGAATGGTCACGACATCAAAAGACGTGCAACCACCCATCCCAATCAACAAAGTTTCCATCGGCCGCATGCCGATATTGCGCCCACCATTTTCGGGTGCGCCATCCATCACCATGGCATGCCCAGTTTCAGACTCACCCATAAAGGTGACATCTTCCACCCATTTCACTCTAACCTTCATTTACTTCACATCCAATAATTCAACATCGAATATCAAGGCCGCATTTGGCGGAATCACACCGCCAGCACCACGTGCGCCATAACCCATTTCCGCTGGGATGATTAATGTGCGTTTACCGCCAATTTTCATGCCTTCAAAGCCTTGGTCCCAACCTTGAATCACACGGCCAGCACCTAACGGAAATTCAAATGGCTCACCACGATCAACAGAGCTGTCGAATTTTTTGCCTTTTTTATCTTCCGCAGCTTCGTCATATAACCAGCCTGTGTAATGCACTTTAACATTGAAGCCAATCTCTGCTTCGCGGCCTTCGCCCACAACCGTGTCGTTTTTCACCAGTTCAGTTACATTAGCCGTCATGACTGCTTTTTCCTTATTTTCCGTTACGTTACTTGTTTCTGCTTGGCAAGCATTCAATGCCAATAAGCATGCTGTTGCGATTGCAATATTTAGTTTTTTCATTTGCACATTTACCGTGTTTAAAAAAGTGAGTCTAATATGATACCGCATATCTACTTAAGTTCTGTTTGTTTAAGTTTCAGCACTTAAAACACCTTAGACAGACTGCTAGTTGCTTATGGCCTAAAATATACCCAGTTAATGAGCGCATCTTGCGCTTTTTTACTGTGAGCCGCTCTCACATCATTGACCAGCATCACCACAACATTGCGCCGCCCCTTTGCATCTAAAACGTAACCGGCAATTGCTTTTACTGCTCGGATAGAACCCGTTTTCATATGCGCGCGCGCACTCACTGGCGTATCTCTTAATCGCTTTTGCAATGTCCCATCTAATGAAAGAATTGGTAGTGAGGATATCAGCTCTGGCATCGTGGGACTTTGATATGCATCAATTAATAGTTGCCCCAAGTCTTGTGCAGCCACCCGCTCAATGCGTGATAACCCCGAGCCATTTTCAATAACTAAACTATCTGTATTACGGCCCTGCTCTTGCAACCAGGACTTCACCGCCAACATACCGCGCACCTCACTAGCCGGCTGCTGACTTTGCTCTGCTGCAATGGTCAGCAAAAGCTGCCTAGCCATCACATTATTGCTCCACTTATTGATATTGCGAACTACCTCAGCCAACGGTTTAGAGCCCTGCTCCAACAGTTTTTTCGCATCAAACGGCATCGTCTGCTGTGTGCGCATGCGGCCATTAAACGTGCCGCCTAATTGACGCCACAATTTTTTAAACATAAAGAAAGCGTACTGCTCATCATCAAACACACTCAGTTCAAGCCAGCGGTCGCCACACTTTGGTGAAAATGCGCCCTTGAATGTCACTACAGCCTTCTTCTTGCTTGCTTTCACATCATAAGTAAAGTGATTGCGCCAACTACCACAACCACCTTTCTTTAACTTCATCTTATTCACGATTTCAATCTCTGGCAGCTCAACCTCTTGTGAAACAATCACTGCCTCATCAAGCGCGACAAACTTAAAGCTAGTGTGACGACCATTAACCAAAAATGCACTAGGCAGTGCATTATATGAGCGCCACTTCTCACTATCGAAAACGCTACTATTGCCGATGCTATCGGCAAAATAGGTTTTATCAATAACAAAGTCGCCAGTGATATTTTTCAAGCCCCGTTGGCGCAAGCTGACTAATAAGCGTCGAAACTCATCCTCTTTAAAGCTCGGATCACCATAGCCCTTGATAATCAGATCGCCATCTAAAACCTCATGCTCAATCGCCGCATCACTATACACCTCCGTCTTCCAACGAAACGATGGTTTAAGCAAGGACAATCCGGCATAGGTGGTCACCAACTTCATGACTGATGCTGGATTCATTTGCCGCGCCGCATTTTCACTCAGCACAGGCTTTATGTCATCCACGCCTTGCACAAACACCGCCGTAGACGACTCAGGAATCCCCGCTTTTTTTAACGCATTGGCAATGCCATCAGGCAGCTTGGCATGCGCTACCTGCATTGCTAGTAAGAAACTAGCAAAAATCATTACTTTTTTCATAAAGACTGCTTAATGGCTAACTTAGTAATTTGAACCATAAAATCAATTTCAGTTTCATTGATAATATACGGTGGCATAAAGTACACCGTTTTACCAATCGGGCGCAATAGCAAACCCTTCTTCAATGCGTTTTTATAAAACGTCTGTGCAAAACCATTATCTTCCGTGTCTACCTCAAATGCAGCAATCATGCCTTTTTGACGCAGATGCTTAATCGGAAACTTAGTCAGCACTTGCATTTTCTCATTCATATACCCTGACTTCTGCTGGTTGGCAGCAATCACCGCATCCGTTTCAAAAATATCCAAGGTCGCTAATGCCGCCGCGCAAGCCAATGGATTACCGGTATAACTATGGCTATGTAAAAAGCCGCGTGCAACCGTATCATCATAAAATGCGCTATAGACTTGGTCAGTTGTGAGCACGGTAGACAACGGTAAATAGCCACCCGTAATGCCTTTGGATAAACAAATAAAGTCTGGCTTGATATCCGCTTGCTCACATGCAAACATAGTTCCTGTACGACCAAAGCCAACGGCAATTTCATCGGCGATTAAATGCACGCCATATTCATCACAGATTTCCCGTGCCCGTTTTAAGTAGATTGGGTCATACATCCCCATCCCTGCCGCGCACTGCACCAATGGCTCGATAATAAATGCTGCCAATGATTCATGATGCTCTGCCACATAATCTTCTAGCGCTTGCGCACACCGTAAGGCGTAAGTCTCTGCCGTTTCACCCGGTTCTGCCAGCCTAAAATCTGGACTCGGCATTTGTGCTGATTGCGTCAACAAAGGCGAATAAGTTTCTTTAAAAAGCGGTACATCCGTGACGCTGAGTGCGCCCATGGTTTCGCCATGATAACTATTCTGCAAACTGATGAACTGATCTTTGTTCGGCTTTTCGCTGTTATACCAATAGTGATAACTCATCTTTAACGCAATCTCAGTTGCGCTAGCGCCATCACTGGCATAAAAAGCATGGCCCAAGCCGGTCAACTCAGACAACTTCTCTGATAATTTCACCACAGGCTCATGAGTAAAGCCCGCCAAGATGACATGCTCTAGGGTATCCAACTGCTGCTTAATCGCTTTTTTGATGCGTGGGTTGTTATGACCAAACAGGTTGACCCACCAAGAGCTCACCGCATCAAGGTATTTAATTTCTTGATAGTCTTCCAGCCAAACACCATCCCCGCTTCTAATTGGCACCAAAGGCAGCTTTTCATGCTGCTTCATCTGCGTACAAGGGTGCCATACGCTTTTCAAGCTTCTCTTCAATAGCTTTTTATTTGCCATAGTTTGCACTTTTCGTGAAAATAAGCGATTCAACATAACATATCCCTATAGACGTAGAAATAGCTCGATTGCGCTATAAAGCGCGATGGCGCGGGGTCATGGTGGTTAAATGAATGGCTTCGATTTTATCCATTCCGACACTTTCTTTGATTGCTTTCATATCCCCCCGCAAGTCACACTGCTTTTTAACAAATTATTTTTATTCGTTAATCTAAATTGTACGTGTTTTTGTTGTCAAAAACGGCTGTTATACTCATTCCTATGGAAATTTTACAACTACTCATGCATTTAGATAGTCATATTGCTGGCTTTATTGCCGCACATGGCAATCTAACCTACCTACTGCTATTCGTAGTCGTCTTCTTAGAGATTGGATTATTTCCTCTCTTTTTCTTGCCAGGCAACCCTCTTATTTTCATCGCTGGCACTTTTTGCAAGGTTGGCTCACTCAGCTTGGCACCTACCCTGATAACCCTTACAACGGCAGCCGTGTTAGGCAATTTGCTAGCCTACCAAGTCGGCAGAATTTCAGGTCATAAAATCAGTCATAGCCAATCACCATGGATTAAGCAAAAAGCACTCGACAAAACAAAAAGTTTCTATGAAAAATATGGGCAATGGACATTGATGGTCTCGCCCTTTTTTGCCGTAATTAGAACCTTTGCACCATTATTAGCGGGTATTGGTCAAATGCCGCAGAACAAATACGTTTTTTCCTCCACCATTGGCGCAATCTTATGGGTCGGCATTTTAGTATTTTCTGGCTACTTTCTGAGTGGCTCTGACTTTATTCAGCATCATCTGGCGAGCATTGTATTAGCGGGCTTAGCTATCGGCCTTTGCTTTGTCCTATACGGCTTTCTTAAAACCAGAAGAAAATCTTCTTAAAGCTTCTAAGATAAGCCTAAGGCGCAGGATTCATCATCGTTAAGTGAATCGCCTCTATTTCATTAAGCACATCATCACTTAATATCACTTGATAAGCATCGATGTTGTCTTTGAGTTGTGTCATGCTGGTGGCACCGATGATAGTGCTCGTCACAAACCATCGGTGATAAACAAAACTGAGTGCTAATTGCGTGGGCGTTAAATTATTGGCGCGTGCGAGCTCGGCGTATTTTTTAACCGCCGCGGTCACGGCTGGTTTTTTATATCGCGCAGCATAACCTGGAAACAAGGTCGCACGTCCAACAGTACTCGGGTCATCAATATACTTAGCGGTTAAATGACCAAATGCGAGTGGCGAATAAGCCAATAGACTAATATTCTCACGATAAAGAATTTCAGCCATGCCAAACTCCATCCCGCGCGTGATTAAGTTATAGCAATTTTGCAGGGTTGCGACACGCGGCAAACCTTTTTCTTCAGCAATGCGTAAAAACTCCATCAAACCCCATGGCTGTTCATTACTCACCCCAATTGCGCGAATCTTGCCCTCTTGTATCAGTTCGGCCAATGTTTCTAACTGGTGATGAATGCTAACCCAAACTTTTTCATTGCCTTCTTCATCAAACTCTTCTGCTGGATCAAATGCATACTGCCCAAACATCGGCACATTGCGCTCTGGCCAATGCAACTGATACACATCAATATAATCTGTTTGTAGC
>SPJK01075661.1_pt1 | contig 10569 bp, 10 predicted proteins | sample 3741771 | NCBI WGS metagenome assembly SPJK01 (sample SAMN10925997, study PRJNA522277) | cold seep metagenome | isolation source: Elba SIP-enriched marine methane seep metagenome, extraction at timepoint T2 | place: Italy: coast of Elba, Mediterranean Sea
ATAACGGCAACATTTCCGCTGCAGCCAGAGCGCTGAACATGCACCGGAGAACTTTGCAACGCAAGCTGGATAAACGCCCGGTAAAAGAATAAGTTCTAAAAAGGTAAATTTATATCAGATTTTGCCGCCAAAATGACCTGTTTAAACTGTGCCTGCACTTTCTCCATTGCTTGATTATCATCGCCTTCAAAGCGAACAACTAATGAAGGCGTAGTGTTGGAAGCGCGAACCAACCCCCACCCATCTTCAAAATCGGCGCGTAAACCATCAATATCAGTAATCTCGGCATCCGGAAAATTAGCGTTCCTCATAATGCTCCGGATTATTTCGCTTGCTTCACCTTCATTCACGGGAACATTTATTTCAGGCGTACTCACTTTTTCAGGAAAGTCATTAAAAACGTCGTGACTATCGCGCGAATCTTGAGATAAAATTTCTATCAATCGAGCCGCCGCGTAAACAGCATCATCAAAACCGAACCAACGGTCTTTAAAACAAATATGGCCGCTCATCTCCCCCGCCAACATGGCGCCGGTTTCCGCCATCTTAGCTTTGATCAATGAATGCCCGCTTTTCCACATTAACGGTTGACCACCTAGCTTAGCGATATAACTCGCCAAATCACTGCTGCATTTTACGTCAAAAATAATTTGCGCAGCCGCCTTTTCAGCCAAAATGCTTTTCGCAAATAACATCATTTGCCTATCCGGCCAAATGATTTTCCCTTTGGCATCGACAACGCCAATTCTATCCCCGTCTCCGTCCAAAGCGATTCCGACTTCCGCCTGATAATGTTTTACCGCAGCAATTAAATCCATTAGATTTTCCGGTTGGCTAGGATCAGGGTGATGATTGGGAAATGCGCCGTCCACATCGCAATTCATTTCAATCACGTCACAGCCTATCGTTTTTAATACCAGGCTGGCGACTTCACCCGCTGAACCGTTCCCACAATCCAAGACCACTTTCATCGGACGCATAATATGGATATCTTCGGAAATGGTGCCGATGTATTCATTGACGAACATTGAGTTTTCACTGATTTTACCCAAAGCGCCGCTGGTAAAATCTTCATTATCTACGCGACGCTTCAATGCCTGTATGGCTTCTCCCGCCAAAGCCAGATCTTCCAACACAACTTTTAGACCATTGTAATTCGGCGGATTATGACTCCCGGTCACCATCACTCCTGACTGACCTTCAGTATAATGAGCAACAAAATACAATAACGGCGTAGGCGCTAAGCCAATATCCAGAACATCACAACCCGTAGTTATAATGCCTTGAGCAAGCGCCTCAGAAAAACTCTCACTGGATAAACGCCCGTCGCGCGCAATAACAATTGTTTTAATTTCCCGCACTAATGCTTCGCTGCCTATTGCCTGACCAATCTTTTTCACTAATTCCTGAGTCAATGACTGATCAACTATCCCACGAATATCATAGGTTTTGAAGATACTGCTTTCGACCCTATCAGGAACATTCTCAACAGGTAAATCAACATCATCAATATCTGTGAATTTTGCAACATTCCCAGGCGACTGTTCTACGCTTTGAAGCTTATTAAAATCAATAGGAACGCCTTGTTCAGGCTTTTCACTTGGCGCCGTCGGCTCGTCAAAATTCGTTAGAAACCCAGTATCCAAGCCCTGCTCTAAAAAATCATCCTCAAATTCAGAAATTTCAAAATCACTGTCATCAGGATTGTCGATGACTCTTTTATATTGAACCAAGGTTGAAACCACTGGTTTCATTTCCGCCAACAACAAGGGATAGCTTCCCAATGAACTGTTATTAATCAGATCCTTGGAAACCTTAATAATACTGGCATGATCCTGTCTTAAGGCTTTAGTTAGCTGCCGATACCCGACAAAAAAAGCCAAGAAAATAAATCCGGAGGATATGCCGATCAGCGAAAAAACCAGATTGCTACCGGCTAATCTATCTTCATCCGTTGTCCGGGCTTCAATCTTCCAACGGGAATTAGGTATTCTGAGCTGATCCGAAAATAAATTTTCTGTTTCTTCTGTTTCTCCAGCCGCGCCCGCCGTAGCCAACCCCACATTTTCCTGCTTTATCTGCAAGGCGGTAACGTTCTGACCGGCTTGCTTCACTGATTGATGGATAAAATTAAAATCCAAACTAGCCAATAACACCCCTAAAGATACGCCTTGACTATTCTTAATCAAACTAGTTATCGCCAAATGCCGATTCTTCTTTTGGCCTTGAATAAAGGGTTTTTGTGGCGAATTTAAAGTCGCCTGAACCATTTCTAAATCCGCATAGCCCATATGCGGTTCTACGGATTGATCAATCTCGTTGACCGTCGGCAATAATAAACGGGCTTTTTTAATATGCGGAATTAAATTATCAATCATGCCCTCCGCCGCATGAATCGTTTTCGCGTCGCCACTCTCCATCGCCGCCACCACGCTTTCCATACCCGCAACATTATCGACAGTCGCCTGCAAAATCTCTAATTTATTGGCAATCGACATGGAAACGCCTTGCGCCACCACTTTAGCGCTACTTTGCTTGGCTTGATTAACATCCATCAAAGAAAACCAATAAGCGCTGCCGCCGGCGATCAAGGCCATCAAAAAAGCAAATATAGCCAAAATAGCGAAATAACGAACCATAACTTATCTCTCCCTAATTCTAATGTCGCCCGGTATGGCCAAAACCGCCTCCGCCACGCTGACTATCTGTAAATTCACTCACAATATCAAATTCGGCTTGCACAACCGGCACAAAAACCATCTGCGCAATCCGCTCGCCGACCGCAATGGAAAAATTTTCCCGCCCTCGATTCCAGCAAGAAACAAACACCTGTCCTTGGTAATCGGAATCAATCAATCCGACTAAATTACCCAACACTATCCCGTGCTTGTGGCCTAATCCGGAGCGCGGCAATAACACCGCCGCAAGATTCTCATCTTCAATATGAATAGCCAAACCGGTAGGAATCAACAGGGTCTCACCTGGATTCAAGATAACCGGCCCATCAAGGCAGGCGCGTAAATCCAACCCCGCCGAACCTGAAGTTGCATATTCCGGTAAAGGAATTTCATTTCCTAAACGACTATCGAGTTTTTTAAGCTGTATTTTTTTCATGCATTCTTTTTGCAATTAATTCCAATAAACGTTCGGCCAATAATGGTTTATCCATCATAGCCAAGGTTTCATCGCCGCCTTGCCAAAACACTTTTAAAGCATTGACATCGCTATCAAAACCGCCCTGTTCGCGCCCCACCCAATTTGCCGCAATCATATCCAATTTTTTATTGCGCATTTTATGACGCGCATATTGCTCCAAATCATCCGTTTCTGCCGCGAATCCTACTACAAAAGGCCTATTCGGTAATTCCGCCACCGCCGCAATAATATCTTTATTTTGGGTCAACGGAATATTGGATTGCATTAATTGTTTTTTTATTTTTTGCTGAACAACTTCAGCCGGACGATAATCGGCAACCGCCGCAGCGCCGATATAAATATCATATTCATGAGCATTAGGGGCTATTGCATTATACATTTGTTCAGCGCTTTCAACGTTCACTAAACCCACTCCAGTCAGCGGCATCAAATTAACCGGCCCACTCACCAATGTAACCGTAGCGCCCAACTTAACAGCCGCTTCTGCTAAAGCATAGCCCATTTTGCCGGAACTGCGATTACTGATAAAGCGAACAGGATCAATCGCCTCCCGAGTCGGTCCGGCGCTAATCAATATTCGCTTACCTTTTAAAGCGGCATTTTCTGATGAACTCAAAATATTACAAATCTTTTCAGGCTCCAACATCCTGCCCATGCCGGACTCGCCGCAAGCTTGATCTCCGGCTTCCGGCCCTAAAATTTGAACGCCGCATTCCATTAAACTGCGAATATTTTGTTGAGTAACCGATTTCCCCCACATCGCCTGATTCATAGCTGGGGCAATACTCACCGGACATTCCGCCGCCAAATATAAAGTCGTTAACAAATCATCCGCCAGGCCGTGACTCATTTTTGCAATAATATTAGCAGTCGCCGGCGCAATTAATAAATGTTCCGCCCATCGCGCCAAATTAATATGTCCCATGGCGTTTTCTTCATCAACATCCAATAGTTGGTGGTGAACAGGATGGCCGGTCAAGGCTTGAAACGTCAATGGAGTCACAAAACGGGTTGCCGATTCGGTCATCACAACCCGCACCGCATAGCCCTGTTTCTTCAATAGACGCGTTAATTCCGCCGCTTTATAAGCAGCAATACCGCCGCTAACGGCCAGCAATATATTCTTTTTCTGCAACCTTCTATCCTATAATAGGCAATTAAACATTAGCTTAATATTAGCTAAATTCATATTTTATCATCAACTGATAATCAGAAAACTCCCTTCCTTTGTTATACTGCAGCTTTCGAATCGATACTGAAAAATCATTTTCCTTACCTTCATATGGCGATTAAAGACTGGCCTGCAGATGAGCGCCCCAGAGAAAAACTACTGGCAAAAGGCGCGGATTCTCTGACCGATGCGGAATTACTGGCAATTTTTTTAAGAACCGGGGTCACGGGCAAATCTGCAATAGACCTGGCGCGTGAATTATTGAATGATTTTGGTTCTTTAAAGAGTTTATTAGCAGCTGAACATGACCGTTTTTGCCAAGCGCATGGATTGGGGAGCGCAAAATACGCGCAACTACAAGCCGTTTTACAGATGGCGAAACGCTATTATGAAGAAATTTTAATCTATGAAAGCGACCCGTTAAGTAATCCTGATATTACCCGAGCCTATCTAAATTCACAACTGAGAGGTTACCAATATGAAGTCTTCGCCTGTTTATTTTTAGATAACCAACATCGGGTTTTATCATTTGAGGAATTATTTCGCGGCACCATAGACGGGGCCAGCGTATACCCGCGCGAAGTCGCCAAAAAAGCCCTGAGCCATAATGCCGCAGCGGTGATTTTTGCTCACAACCACCCTTCCGGCAACAATGAGCCCAGCCAGGCGGACCGATTGATCACTGAAAAGTTAACCCATGCATTAACGCTGTTTGATATTCGCGTATTGGATCATTTTATTATCGGCGACGGCGCTCCCTTTTCATTTGCCGAACATGGGTATATATGAAGAAACTTCCATGTTTTAAGCAATCTAGCCGTAGAAAATCAAACAACTACTTTTTCAGGAAATTCGGGAACCCGTTCAGAATTTTTAAAAGCCTTACCAAATCAACATTCCCGTCAAATCCATGTCTCCACAATCAGGTTCTGAACAACTTTGCCTCTGTGAAAGCTCTTTAGCGGTCTCGTTTTTCAGCATTTGAGAGTCTATCAATTTCAATACAACAGATTTCTTTTCACCAGAGTAGGTTTTCTTTTCATTCAAACTCATAACGCCACCTCAATAAATAATGTATGGCTTATTTACTCATGAAATTTGATAACTAACTATGAAATACATCACAGTTAATAAGCCAAATGGATCATAGAAATTAAGATAATGCTTTAACGGCCAAACCTCTATTCAAATTTATCCAGCCAAAAACAATTCTGTGAACCGTCCAGATAAGCGCGCCTAATATCACCATGTACCCAACTAACATCCACATGGTAAAGGTGCCGACAAGAATTAAACACAGGGCTACCCAGAAGGTATCAAGTTGCCACTGATAATGAGATTCCAGCCATGTGCCTTTCACATGATGCTGATTGAGAACGGCCAAGACTGCGGCAATAATAAAAGTAACGCCGCCCAGAAAAAAACCTAATGCCTGTAATAAGTACATCAGCTTGGCCAACTTTTTATAATCAGAACGATGATCTTGATGATGTCTTGTGGTAAGCGTGTTCATGGCAATCTCCTTCATACTATACAAAAGGTAAGACAAGGTGATTGACTGAATAGTTGCATTAACATGAAAAATACGCCGCTTACAGATGCGAGGAAGTAAAGTAAACGGTAGTAAGGTGCGGCGCGCAGCGCACCTTACAATGGATTTTACTCATCGTTGAGTTTTATCGCCTCCGAGCAAACCTAAGCCGTTCTACATTCTTAGTGGATGGTAATTTTTCCTTTTAAATCAGGGCTGTTCTTCTGCAAACAATAGAATGCGCCTGCTTCAAAACGAATTTGTAATGAACGGGTATGATTATCCTCTTTCAAATACTCATCCGCTTCTTGATCGGTCAAATGATCATCCATGTAATGAGCGATACACTCACAATTTTTTTCAATTTTAGCGCGATCAACTTTACCTTCCGCATTTTGAAGCTCTCTACCCACACAGTCGGCCGTGAATTCTTTCCTGAACTTGCCTTTTTCAGTCCAATTCGCTTTGTCAATCGGCGTGTCCATATCCCGATAGTGCTGTCTTTCCTGTTTGCTCATCGCTTTTTGAACGGGAGCCTGCTTAATCGGCGACTCCGCTTTTGCAACAGGAACTCTGCTGCTATTGTCGGCAGTGGCGGTGCGATTGTTGCTGTCATCTGAACACGCCGTCAAAAAAAGCGCGGCAAGGAATGATAAGACCAGTGTATAACGATTGGAATATTGTGTGTTGTTCCCCATGTGCAATACCTTAAATTATTATAATAATCGAAAAAAATCATTATTGCATAAACTACAAAAAAATTGTGATCTTCTATTTTTCGATCACAATCGCTTGCTTTGTTTTTTGCTGAAACAAAGCATTTTCAACCCTTTTCCTTCTACGTCTACAAATGCTTTCGGCGCAGTCAAAACAGTTTCCTGACGATATTGCGGCGCAAACATGCGCATTTGTTCCTGCAAAAAATCAACATTCAAATTCGGCGAATTCAAACATAACAGACATTGTGCATTTTCCGCCATAAAATCATCCAAACGCCTGATAATTTTCGGATAATCTTTCGCCACATCAATACTACCCTTTTGAAAAGTCGGCGGATCGCAAATTAATAAATCAAACGGCCCTCTGCGTTTAAAACGCCCGAATGATTTGAATACATCCAGTTTTTCAAAACCAACTTCGTCCAACGCTTGTTGATTAAGCCGATGATTCAATCGACCGATATTTAAAGATGACCGACTTGAATCAACATTAAGTACTGATTTGGCGCGCCCCGCCACTGCCGCGACCGAAAAACCGCAAGTGTAAGCAAATAAATTCAACACCCGTTTATCGCCGCTGTTTTCCTTCACCCATTGACGGCCATTGCGCATATCCAAAAACAACCCGGTATTTCTGTTCGCGCCTAGCTGCATTTGAAATTTTAAATCGCCTTCGTGTACGGCGATTTCCCGCAACGGCTCGCCATACAGCGCCTCGCAAGGGCCTTGTTGCAAGTAACGTTGCTGACATTGAATGCTACGACAGTCCGTCTGATCAACGAACCAGTCAACGATTTGTTGAACAAATGTCTCAGTTTCCGGCTGAAAAAGAGTGATCAACACCACACCTGACAGCCAATCAATATTAATATGTTGCAACCCGGGATAAGCTTGGCCTCTACCATGAAACAAGCGATAAGCTTGCTCTGCTTGTTGCTGTGTTTGAGGCGCTTTTAAATGCGCCAGCAAATGTTCAATCATCGCCGATGTATGCTGACCGGCATCCCTCCTTTAGGTCGAATCGTCACCGCCATTTCAATTTTTTCCTGATAATCAGGAGCGATTTTCACATCAAAGCGCTGCGCCATTAAAGCTAATAGCAATTGACTTTCAATCGCTGCAAAATGATTGCCGATACAGATACGCTCCCCCGTCCCGAAAGGCATAAAAGCGAAACGTTTTTTATCATCATTTAAAAAACGTTCCGGCAAAAATTGTTCCGATTGCGCCCATATTTGCGAGTGATGATGAATATTGTAAATACTAAAGACAACCAAACTGCCGGATTTCAGCGCATAACCATCAACCGTGCAATCACGCTTTACCCGACGCATTAAAATACCCACCGGGGGTCGAATGCGCATAGACTCGTTTAACACAGCTTTCAAATATGGCAGTCGCTGCAAATCGGCATATTCCGGCATACGCCCTTGTAATTGCTGATCCAATTCGAGGCGCATTTTTTCCAGGCGCTGCGGATTTTTGTCCAGTAAAAAAAGCGTCCAAGTTAATAAATTAGCCGTTGTTTCATGTCCGGCGGTGAAAATCGTGATAATCTCATCGCGCAATTGGCGATCCGACATTGCTTCTCCGGTATCAGGATCGCGGCTGTTAAGCAACATGGTCAACAAATCATTGGGCGGATTTGAATCAGCCCTACGCTCAGCAATGAATTCTTCGATAATGTCATCTAAAATTTGCAGCGCCGCATTGAATTGTTTGTTTTCCGAAGTCGGTATAAAACGCGGCAAAGTAAACGGATTGGAAATCGTTTTAGCCGCATAACGCAAACCGATATCCAAAGCCGGGGCAATTTTATCAATCCGGTCCAATACGCTGGCGCTGAACATGGTTCGGGTAATCACCTCCAACGTCAAACGCATCATTTCATTAGCCAAATTGACGTTCTTCCGGCCGTCTAATTGCCCCCAACGCTGCGCTAAATTTTCACCGACCTGCTGCATCAGCGGGTACATATGCGCAATATTACTACGCTGAAAAACCGGCTGCATTAAGCGCCGCTGACGCCGCCATAAGTCGCCTTGACTGGTCACCAACCCTTGCCCAAGCACCAAAGCCAAACCGACCGGCTTCCCAGGATCATACATTTTGACAAAAACATCTTTTTGCTGAATCAAAGATTGTTCTATCAAATTCGGATGATTAAATAAATATAGCTGCTGAAAACCCAGTTTAAATCCGACTATGTCGCCATATTGCTGATGCCATAGGCGCATAGCTTGAAATGGATCTTGCTTATAGAAGCGTAAGCTCCCCAACAAAAAATCACCTTTAATTTGGGGGACTGCTTTTTTTTCAATCATTTAGCTAATTTTTTTGCTTGCCTCATGGATGCTGTACGAGTACTTCACCCTCTAATTAATATTATAAAAACTTGGTGCTCAGGCTTTAGCCTGTGCCCCCAATTTATCAATTATTTCTGTGATGAGGAACTAGGGTTTGAACACTATAAAAGACTGTAGAAGTCATGCCCTTTCTCTTTCTTCTCGAATAATATTTATAATTTCTTCTGCAGACACCTCCAAGTTTACTCCATCGATATCCAAAGGCGATTTATTTTCAGCAGCAGGTTTTAAATAAAAAGACTCTCCATCTGTTTTTTTTATACAAACAACGCCTTCTCTTTTCGCATCATCTAAAACGGATGCGAAATGTTGCCGCGCTTCTGCAAAACTATATTCTTTCATCCTTCACACTTCTAAAACTTGAATGCCTATTCCTCGCGCGACTGCTTTTAAACAATCATTGAAGAATTTTTTCATCAACCCACCATTTTCAATTCACTATGCCCATTCGGCTTTTTAATCAGCTCGATTTGTGTCTTCACCCGCTTTTTCACCGCCTCCACATGCGAAATAATCCCCACCATTTTGCCGTGAGTCTTCAAACTCTCAAGCGTCGACATCACCAAATACAAAGATTCCGCATCCAGGTTGCCGAAACCTTCATCAATAAATAACGATTCAATCGCATGACCATTATGCGCATTTTCCGCCAGCGCCAAGGCCAATGCTAAACTCACCACAAAACTCTCACCGCCGGATAAGGTCTTCGGTTTACGTCGGCTGTTTTTCTGCAAAGTATCTTCCACTTCCAGAGCCAAGCCTTGCTCGCTATGATGACTGCGCACATAATATCGACCGCTGATTTTTTCCAGTACCTGATTGGATTTAGACATCAAATCATCAATCATTTGTTGCTGAACTTTACGTCGGAACGGTATGGCGTTTTCATTTTCAACCAAAGCCATTTCCGCCTGCGCTGATTGCATCACTGCCTGCTGCTCTTCCAATTGCGCCTGCAATTTAGCTGATTTTTGTTTTTGATGTTGATGCTTTTGCAATTTATTTTGCAGGGTAGAAACTTCTTGCTGGGCAATCTCTAGTTTTTCCGTACATTGTTTTTGCTGTTGTAGCAGCTCGGCCTCATCTGATTCAGCCTGTTGCGTTTGTTGGGCGATTTCCAGTTGGTTTTGCAAAGTTTCCAACTCATTACCCAAGCCTTTGAGTTTTTGCTCATCAGTACGCGCTTTAGTTTCAATATCGGCTTTATGCCGCATATCCTGCAAGGCCTGATTTAACGCCTTATCACTTTCAAAACCTTGCTGCTGAAGATTTTGCGCATATTGCTGCTGAGCTGAATCCAACTGCTGCTGTTGCTCCGCCAACTGTTTTTCTTTTTCAGCAATCAATTTTTGTTTTTCAATCAACGCCAAATGCAGACCCGCGCCTTCCTCTTCCTTTAATTGATTTTGTTTTTCACGCAATTTCTGATTCAAGCCATCCACATCTTCCTGGCAGATCTGCATTTTTTCTTGCAGTGGTTGTATGGCCTGTTGTAAATTTTCTCTTTGTGCCAAACGCGATTCATACTCTTTACGCCGCTCGTTAAGACTATCAAAAAAAGCATCTTCCTGACCAGGTTCAGGTAATGTTTCGCCGATTTTCGCTAATTGTTCGGCGACCGATGCC